>ENA-OQHA01000180-OQHA01000180.1-human-gut-metagenome-genome-assembly--contig:-NODE-180-length-34332-cov-2.906066_pt1 | contig 34332 bp, 41 predicted proteins | sample MGYA00242558_ERZ504707 | MGnify/ENA primary metagenome ERZ504707 (study PRJEB26092, sample SAMD00036197) | human gut metagenome | host: Homo sapiens | study: EMG produced TPA metagenomics assembly of... | reverse complement strand
CGTGAGTACTTCCCAAACCTTTCATTACGAGACCAAGTTCAGTCAGCTTCTGCTGATCTTCGGCACTTAACGCCATGAGATCAACCTTTTCCGGCCATCCTTGTGCTTTCAATGCTGCGGATGAGGTAACCAATTCACAACCGGCCAAACCAGAAGGCGCATTCAGATAAGCTGCAAAGTACCTTCTACGCTTCCACCTTCCATTACTTCCATAGCCTCACCAGAGGTAAATCCATGAGCAACTATAGTGGGAGCCGGTGCATTCAGTGCAGCATCCGAAATATTAAATTCAACATTTTGTGTACTCTCCGGATCATCATTGAAGATAATATTCAAAGTGGAAGTTCCGGCATCCACATCCATGGTAAGACGATATTCATGCTTTACTTCCGCTGCCAGCGTCTTAACCTTCAAAGCCCACTGAACCGGAAACGCCCCGGAACGAGTAACATTCAGATAAACATCCAGATTCCCGGGAGTAAAATAGGACTGCACGGGTTTCGTCAGCTGTATAATCAATTTTATTTCCACGAGAAGAAGAAACATAAGCACTGTAAGAAGTGAAATAACTCTTGAATGCATCTGTATAAGAGATACTGACTCTGGCTTTATTGATTGTACAGTCAATAGTCACATCAGTAGTTTCGCCTTCAGCAACATTGGCAGTCGTACTTCCGACATAGCTCAATCCGTCAAAGCCCTCAGTTGTTGCATCTCCATAAGAAGCAGAAACTGTATAAGTTCCTACCGGAACGACTGTAGCCTCTGCATCGTAATCACTGAATTTATCCCATTTACTAACCAATTCTCCATTCTCCTTGGCTATGGATAAACTGAATCTCCGACATCTGGAATTCCATCACCCTCTGCACGTGAAGCGGCAGAAACCACTTCATTATCAGCTGCCACCCTGACAGCAAGATAACCGCCGCCTGAGGGAGTACGTTCGTCACTTCGGCATGCAGACAATCCCAATGCAACCAAAGCCAGCAACATTAAATAATTTTTGTTCATTCTTATTGTTTTCATTTATATCTCTCTAATTAATTGGTCTCAACTACCACTGTAAAATACCAATTCCACAGCATCTGAATCTGGCTGCAAAGTAACGGCTTTTTACACACCCTCACAAGGTCAATTTATTTTATTTTTGGTCTATTCTTTATCTTTACCTTTTCAAGAAAGACATAACACACCGATTTTCTCTGTTTTATGTTATTTTATAGCATTACTTTATAGCCGATATTTCAAATTGGCTAACTTTGCAAATGAAATATTTTCAAACAAAAAGAGACATGGAAAAAGAATTGCCTAAAATAGATTTACCTGAACCCTGGCTGATCGGTACGGACATCAGCAAGGAACTGCTCAGCCTCTACACCAATTACCCGGTGAGACTGAAATGTGAAATCTTTGTGCTCTGCATGGACGGAGAAGTGGATGCCTCAGTGAACCTGAACCGTATTGAGGTACGCCCCAACGACATCATTACGCTTACTCCGGGAAGTATCTTCCAGATCTATCGTGTGGACGGGAATCTGAAAATCTATTTTCTGGGCTTTTCTTCCAAATACATTGAGGAAAGCAATCAGACCAGAGCAATGCTGGATTCCATTTATCTGACTTTGGGGCATCCTGTCCTCTCGCTGAAACCGGAGGGAGCAAGCGTTATGCAGGATTACCTGAAACTGCTGATCCGGATGTATGAGACTTTTCCCGAGAAGATGCGAACGGAAATGGCTCCCAATCTGTATGCGGATATACATAAAGGTGTATCCATATTATATAAGAATAAGAATACGGACAAGAGTCCTGTTTCAAAGAGTGAACAAATCTGCCGGAACTTCGGACAGCTGGTCATGCAATATTATAACCAGACAAGAAACGTAGCTTGGTATGCCGAGAAACTGGGTATCACGCATGCTCACCTTTGCACGACTGTGAAGCAAGTTACCGGAAAGACATGTGTGGACATCATTTCATCCATGGTAATCATGGATGCCAAATCGCAGCTGAAATCTACTAATCTGTCCATACAGGACATATCAGATTCACTGAACTTTGCAAATATGTCATTCTTCGGAAAGTATTTCAAGCGGAACGTGGGTATGAGCCCACTGGAATATCGCAATAATGGATAAACTAAACAGACTAACAGATTAAACTATGAAAAAAACGTATGTAACAACGGTCGGAACCTTCCTGCTGGGACTGACGCTGAACTCCTGTATCCAGGAAGAGGCTCCCAATGCAGAAGCTGACATCACGGCCTGCTCACTCTTGCCTGTGGACTGTCTGGCAAGCAATACCATTGAGGTTGGACTGCCTTACAGTGATGAGTTGAATGCCTATCCCATAGAAATAAAAGTGAAGGAAGGTACTGACCTTTCCAGCCTCGCACCGACTTTTGAACTGACTCCGGGGGCAACCATCAGTCCGGAAAGCGGGAGCATTCATGACTTCTCTTCCCCAGTGAGATATACCGTGACTTCGGAAGACAGACAATGGCACCGCACTTACAGTGTGTCGGTCACGGAACAGACTTCGACCAACATACCGACGGTATATCATTTTGAAAATGTCAAGACTTCGGGCAATTATTATGTATTCTATGAACAGCAGGGAGAGCATTCGCTTACCTGGGCAAGCGGAAACGGAGGATATGCTCTGGCAGTCAGCCAGGCTGCGGCTAAAGATTATCCGACTACACAGGATGATAACGGATGGAACGGAAAATGCCTGAAACTGGTTACGCGGAGTACAGGAAGCCTGGGAAGCCTTGTGGGCATGCCGATCGCAGCCGGAAACTTGTTTATCGGGCAGTTTGACCTGACAAACGCTCTGACTGCTCCGCTCAAGGCAACCAAGTTCGGAATACCTTTCTATAGCAAACCGATCCGCCTGACAGGATATTATAAGTATAAGGCGGGCGAACAGTTCTTTGCCAATGGCGCATATACGGATCAAAAAGATGTTTTTGACATCTATGCGTTCTTCTTTGACAACAGCAACGGAACAAGCATGCTCGACGGAAGTTTGCCGTCCAACGGATATACTCATCCGGATATGGTAGCTGTGGCACGCATCAAGGATGCTCACGAAACAGATGAATGGACCAGCTTCAGCCTCAACTTTGATTATGATTCCTTCGGAAAGGGAATAGATGCACAGAAACTGGCCGAAGGGAAATACAGTCTGGGCATTGTCATGTCTTCCAGCAAAGACGGGGCTTCTTTTGAAGGTGCACCGGAAGTACGCTGCTTATTGACGAGATGGAACTGATTTTTGAATAAACGGACGGATCACTCAAGATCCATAAAACAGAATCTGACAAGAATATGAAAAGATATTTACTTGCACTGACAGCTGCCATAATTACTGCCGGAAGCTGTCTTTATGCCCAAAAGAACGAGAATCAGACGTTGCTGAATGCAGCCCTGCACGGATGGGAATACGAAGTCCGGGCAGGTATCAGTATCGGAGGAAGTTCTCCCCTGCCTTTGCCTGCTGAAATCAGAAGTATTGATTCGTATAATCCCACGCTTGCCATCATGCTGGAGGGAAATGCGATCAAATGGTTCGGGGCAGAAAAGAAATGGGGACTGACCACCGGACTGAGACTGGAAAATAAAAACATGACGACACGGGCTACGGTGAAAAACTACGGAATGGAGATCATCGGCAGCGACGGGAACCGGTTGAAAGGAAACTGGACCGGCGGTGTACGGACCAAATTAAGAAGTTCACTGGTAACCATTCCTTTACTGGCCACCCACAAATTCGGCGAAAGATGGAGTGTCAAGCTGGGCCTTATTTCTCGTATCTGATGGACGGGGATTTTCCGGTGAAGTATATGAAGGCTATCTTCGGGAAGGAAACCCTACGGGACAGAAGATTGTATTCACGGACGGTGCTATTGCAACATATGATTTCCATAATGATATGAATCATTTTCAATGGGGTGTACAGCTGGTGCTGACTGGAAAGCATTCAAGCATCTGAAAGTTTTCGCCGACCTGACATGGGACTGAATGATATTTTCCAGAAAGATTTCCAGACAATCTCATTCGCCATGTATCCCATTTATCTGAATTTCGGATTCGGATATGCTTTCTGAGCAGAAAGATCCGACACGTAAGAATACAAAAAAGACCGCAGCCTCTCCCCAAACGGAAATGGCTGCGGTCTTTTCTTATTGTTTTATTGAGCGGCCTGCATCTTGATACCAATCTGAATGGTTTCTGTTGAACCAATAATCTGCGGCATCGCAACCAGAGCCGGCTTCAAGAATACATCAACCATTCCGGCCATCTCACCAGCCTGAGCTTTCAACATAGAAAGAATCTGTTCCACTGCTGCTTCATCTTCAAAGAGCGGTGCTACGATCTTCAGAATCGGGAGCAGAGTTTCTGTATCCAGATAAGCTTTCAGCACACCTTCTTCACCTTTGTCCAAAGTAATCAGAATTCCTTCGGAAAGCATCGGAGTAACAGCAGCCATCAGCTGTGAAAGAACATCCGTCATACCGGCACGGCTCTTACCGGAAGCTGTTGCTGCAATTTGTGCCGGATTCAGGAACAAACGGATCCTATTGGGTTCAGGCACAGTATAAGTAGCCAGATTCAAAGGTGAAGTCTTCCACTCTGTTGCATTCAGCGAATCCTTGTATTCAGCCTGAACATTTCCGTCAGAAAGAAAAGTTACCTTATTTAATACTCCACAAAGCATTTTAGGAATGGTGTTTCCTTCAATTTGAGTCATACTAATAGCCAAAGTAATCAATGACTGAATTTCATAAGGAGATCCATTAAAATCAAATGGCTCTGCATCCCATACTATATGAATAGGCTGCATCGGATCACCACTGAACAGATTTCCCGGAGGAAGCAATTGCCAGGAAGTATTGGTCCAGGCAGTTTCAACAAAAGTCACATTCAAGGCCAGATTCAAAGAAGCATCGGTAGCTGATCCCTGATATTTCAAAGTATATCCTCCCCGGTTTTCTTCTCCGGCAAAGGTTACCGTATCGTTTTTAATTGTCAGGTCTACATCAATGGTAGTACTTACTTCACCCGGAATGACACCTGCCGTAGCCAGACCGGAAGCATTATCACTCAACGGAGAAGTTGTCTGAGCACCTGATAAAGTCAACGTTGCCTTGGTAATGTCATTTGCATCCGGTGTAAAGACAACCTGCTTGCCCAGCATAGGGGCACCGCTATATGTAAGAGTCAGCCCGCTGGCATCCGCATAAGTTTTAGTCTGTGTGATCGGAGATACGACAGATGAATCATCATCGTTGCTGCAGGAAGTCAGCACACCTCCAGCCAAAGCAATAGAGAATAAGCCAATAAATAATGTTTTTTTCATGATGAAATAATGTTTAATAATTAATGAATAGTTATTCCTTTTCAAATCGGGTGCAAAGTAAGAGGGAAATAAATACACCTACAAGGTCTATTCTTGCGACTTTTGTTCTATTTTTCACATCATATGAAAAACAGACAAAACATTACGGACATTTTTTGATCTTTTTTTCTTATTTTAGAAAATTATTCCAAATACACTTTTTCACGGTGCCTGTTCCCCTTCGAGCTTTTTAAAAAACGTCGAATTCTTTTCCTTCGAACGCCGAAACGTTTTATTGCATTCGTCGAAGTCTTTTTTTTAAAAGCCCGAGGCGGGCAAACATCCACCGACATTTGCCCGCCTCCTTATTATATAACAGCTTCTTTCGTTCTTATTCTTCTTCCGGCAGTACCACGACTCCCAGTTTCTTGCGGCCGTCCATCTTCACAGTCAGCGGACGGTCAAAATGTACCCAGCGCAGGAACTTCGTTTCCTCCACAGCCGGCATGGAGTTCAGCAATTCCTGATTGTAAATACCTTCATTCATATAGGCATTAATGGTGAAATACCCCACTCCAAATGAAGTCAGATTCTGGAAGAAGTGAGTTCCTGACTGGGATCTACCCGATAATTGGTCAGTCCGGCTTCCACAATGACACGGGCCGCTGAGATATGCGGCCATTTGACCGGTACCCCCAGCCACGTATCGCTGCTGCCCCACCGGCCGGGCCCTACCAGCACATAATGCTTCCCTTCATCCAGGAAACGGCGGTTCAGCTTCTCTATATCATAAGCAATCAACTGGTTATTGGAAGCCGAATAGCCTTCCGTCTTCACGTAGATCACATCGCTGATATCTTCCATAATACCATGTCCCAGGGCATTTTCACTCTTCAGCAGCAACTGGTCATCAGGTATCTGGGTAAGATCTTCATCAAGTCCGGCCTTCACATCGACCATCGGACGAATCTGAAGCAGATAGAAGACACCGCTCTTGGTACGCGCATCGAAGTTAACAGCAAACTCAATCTCTACAGGACGCCTCATTTCTGCCTGTCCGTATTGCTGGGCAAGCTGAAGAATGCGTGCCAGAGGAAAGACATCATGCTGAAGGATATTGGCAAAAGTAATCAGCTTACGGCCGCCGGATAGATTCCGTCACGGATCACCATATCATACGGATCGTAGGTGGAAGCAATATAATCGAGGGCACCGTCATTTTCGGCATCCTTTACGGTAAGCTTCAGGAGATTAAATCCGTCATCAAGCGAGAAGTTATGTCCGTTGTTCTTCAAGTCAAGCGCATAGAAACGGGTCTGCGTTTCGCGCAGGGCTATTTCCATTTCACTGGTCTGAAGCACCTTGTCCGGATGATACGGACAGACACGCAAAGTCAGTCCGCCGTCAACGATATACTTGCCGAGTCCCAGTGCCAGACTGACGGTACCTTCTTCAGCCGTTTCGTCATTGATCGGATAATAGTTGATGGAACGGGCCACTCCCGATATGGCCGGATAATAACGGTCGCCATACTGGGTTCCGACTACCTCCTGCAAAATAACGGCCATCTTTTCCTGGTCGATGACGTTACTGGTGGCCTGCATGTAAGCCTTGCTGTCACGATAATAAACCGAAGCATACACACCTTTTATCGCATCACTCAGCATACGGAGCATTTCATATTTGTCTTCCAGATAAGGAATCATATAGGTGGAATAGATACCGGCAAACGGCTGGTAATGCGAATCCTCAAGAAGACTGGACGAACGGATGGCTATCGGAGCTTTCACCACATCGAAGAAAGCAAAGAAGTCTTCCACCAGACGGTCGGGAAGTTTGGCTTTCAGAAAGGCTCTCAGAATGGTATCATCATCGGCATCGCTCAAAGCCAGCTGATAAAGAAGATTCGTATCCATGAACTCATCAAAGATATCGGTACACAGCACCACGGTCTTGGGAATAACTACTGAAGCATTCTCAAACTCCGAAAATTCAGGATGACGCTTCACCATGTTGTCGATGAAAGCCAGACCACGTCCCTTTCCTCCCAGCGATCCGTCACCAATGCGTGCAAAATGGGAATAGCGGTCGAAACGGTCGCGCTGGAACACAGCCACCACTCCCTGGTTTTTCATCTTGCGGTATTTCACGATGGCTTCGAAAATAATCTTCCGGTGAGCGTCGATATCTGCAGACCTTCCCAACGAATCTGCTTCAGGAATTCGGCCACAGGGAAAATAGCCCGGGAATAAAGCCAGCGGGATACATGGTTGCGTATAATATGGTATTGCAGGGACTCAGCCGGAACAGAGAATATAACATTCTGCAATTCCTTCAGATTATGAACGCGGGCTACTTCCTCCATCGTACGCGGATTGATGAAAATAAAATCGCCGAAACCGAAATTCCGCGAAACAGCATCCCGCAAATCGATATTCATTTTCTTGGAATTCTTATCGATGAAAGAAGCTTCAAGCCGGGAAGCATAGGCACGGTTGCTCTCCTCTGCCGACTGAAGAATCAGCGGCATGTAAGGATCACTCTTGCGGATCTCTCCCAACAGTTTAATGCCGGCCAGCGAATCAACGGCCCCTTCGACGGGGGAAACGGGCATCGGAAATAATTCCCAGAATATTGTTTTTGAATCTTTCATAGAGGTCCATTGCTTCTTCATACGAACGGGCAAGTACAATCTTGGGACGGCCGCGCATCCGCAACGTCCGCTGATGTTCGTTCAGAGCTTCCGTGGCAAACTCCTGACTCTGGGTGAGGACAAACTTATAAAGATTCGGCAGGACAGAAGAATAGAAACGGATGGAATCTTCCACCAGCAGGATCATCTGAACGCCAACTTCATTGATATCATGCTCCAGATTCATCTTATCCTCGATCAGCTTGATGATGGACAAGAGCAGATCCGTATTTCCCAGCCAGCAAAATACATATTCAAATATACTCAGATCCTCATGTTCCATACGCGCCCGGATACCGTGGGAAAAAGGAGTCAGAACGACCAGTGGAATATGCGGATATTTCTCCTTGATCTGACGTCCGATATCAAACGTATCGCTGTTGTCGGATCCGGGCATACAGATTACCAGATCAAACATTGTATTTCCCAGTTGTCTCCAGGTATCTTCTTCCGTAGAAACCTGCGTGAAACGCGGCGGATAACGCAGGCTGAGGTTCATATATTCAATAAAGATCTTTTCGTCTATCCGACCGTCATCCTCCAGCATAAATGCATCGTACGGATTGGCAACCAACAAGACATTAAAGATACGTTTCGTCATCAGATTGGCGAATTGGGTATCTTTGAAGCGGTTCAATTTTAATTTTGTGAGCATATAGCAGGATTTAAGCTTATTCTATGCAAAGAACGGAAATTCCCGTGAGTTTTGCAATACCGAAATGAGAGACTATACATTTTATCATTATTTAGCACAAAAACCGGCCGAAACATTTTGTCATGCGACGAAAAAGCATAACTTTGCAGATACAAAAGATTTCATTTTGTTAAACCTTATAACATTACGACGTATGAACATCAGTCAAATCATGGCTTCCCTGGAAGCCAAACATCCAGGTGAATCGGAATATTTGCAAGCCGTAAAGGAAGTTCTGCTCTCCATCGAGCCTGTTTACAACCAGCATCCGGAATTCGAAAAGGCAAAAATCATTGAACGCCTGGTAGAACCGGACCGTATCTTTACATTCCGTGTGACATGGGTAGACGACAAAGGTGAAGTACAAACAAATCTAGGTTATCGCGTACAATTCAACAACGCCATAGGCCCTTATAAAGGAGGTATCCGTTTCCACGCTTCCGTCAATCTTTCTATCCTGAAATTCCTCGGATTTGAACAGACTTTCAAGAATGCACTGACCACTCTGCCGATGGGCGGCGGAAAAGGCGGTTCAGACTTCTCTCCACGTGGAAAGAGCAATGCGGAAATCATGCGTTTCTGCCAGGCATTCATGCTGGAACTTTGGCGTCATGTAGGTCCTGATATGGATGTTCCTGCCGGTGACATCGGCGTTGGAGGCCGTGAAGTTGGTTATATGTTCGGAATGTATAAGAAGCTGACCCGCGAATTCACCGGAACCTTCACAGGCAAGGGACTGGAATTCGGAGGCTCTCTGATCCGCCCGGAAGCTACGGGATTCGGAGGACTCTATTTCGTGAAACATATGCTTGACGAAAGGGTATTGACATCAAAGGCAAGACGGTGGCAATCTCCGGTTTCGGTAACGTAGCATGGGGAGCTGCAACGAAAGCAACCCAGCTGGGAGCCAAAGTGGTTACTATTTCAGGACCTGACGGATACATTTATGATCCGGATGGTATCAGCGGTGAAAAGATTGACTATATGCTGGAACTGCGTGCTTCGGGCAACGATATCGTAGCTCCGTATGCAGAAAAGTTCCCGGGTGCTACTTTTGTTGCCGGAAAACGTCCTTGGGAAGTTAAAGTAGATATCGCTCTTCCGTGTGCAACTCAAAATGAATTGAACGGAGAAGACGCTGCTCAGCTGATCCAGAACAAAGTATTGTGCGTAGGCGAAATTTCCAACATGGGATGTACGCCGGAAGCTATCGACGCATTCATCGAACACAAGATGATGTATGCACCGGGCAAAGCAGTCAATGCAGGTGGTGTAGCAACCTCCGGACTGGAAATGAGTCAGAACGCCATGCATCTGAGCTGGACGGCAGAAGAAGTTGATCAGAAATTACATCAGATCATGCATAATATCCACGAGCAATGCGTTAAATACGGTACAGAGCCTGACGGCTACATCAACTATGTAAAAGGTGCAAATATCGCAGGCTTCATGAAAGTTGCTCATGCAATGATGGCTCAGGGTATTGTATAATCCTTTCTATTTAATATAGTATAGAAGATTCTCGTTTAGTTGTATTTGTATTAATCATAGACTTGCCTGGCTGTGAGAGCCCGGCAACGTTTTTTTAGCCTGAAAGGTATCTTTGAATAAGGCTTTGCGTTTTTAAAAGAAAAACGCCTTATGACATGCCCTAAAAGTTACTTTCCCATAAAACCTTCCTGCCTTTTCTGCCTGTTTCTGCTTTCATTGGTTTTCGGATGCTCCAGTGATGAAAGTTTCACTCCGTCGCCATCCATTCTCATTTCGGGCAACCAATACTCCGGCTTCCTGGAATCACGAACCTCCGCCGCAACACTTCCTGCAGGCAGCAGGCTTTCCCTGTTCAGCACCGGAGGGATGGAAGCCGACAACGTTCTCATGACTTACAACGGTACATTCTGAGGGAGAGTTGCCCGACGTCTGGAATGAAAATGGAAATGCAGCCGAACTTACCGTTTATACACCTTATATCGACACGGATCCTCAACTTTTTTATGACGGCAAAGGACAGCTGCAAGATATCCTGTACGACCGGCAAAATTGCCGGAAAGGTGACCGGATCAACCTGACGTTTAAACATCTTTTTGCCTGTATCACCTTTCATGTAGCAGCAGGAATCAACCAAACCCTGCAAAACATTACGTTCCGTCCCTCAGTTCTCATAACCGGTCTGAACCATCGGACGGGAGCATTGAGTATGGAAACAACAGAAAATCCGCAGTCGGTCACACTGAACAAAGCCGAAGACGGAAACTATTCACTGATCATTCCTCCCTCAGAACATCTGAAAATAGACATCTGCATACAAACAACTGATGGAAAAAGCTATGAAACATCCATGCCCGAAAGCCATTTCGCCGCAGGTACGTCGTATTCCTGTCGCATTCTTTCGAATGCTGACACACAAGGGATTCATACGGCTGCAGATTTCATCGCCTTTACCCATCTCATCAACGGAGAGGCTTACGAAGGACGTAGTCTGGATGAATTCCGGACCGAAGAAAACGGAAGAAACATCTACAGGCTGTGTGCAGACATTGAATTTACTCCGGAAGAATGCAGTCAGCTGATGGAAATTGGAATCGCATATCGCAATACACAAAAACAATCATCATTGAAGATATCTTTGACGGACAAGGATATTGCTTATCCAATCTGACTTTAACTACTCCGGAAGAACGAAACCGGTTTGGAGTATTCGGAAGCATCGGAGAAAACGGTATCGTTAGAAACCTGCATATACAGAACTCCTCCATTCACATTTGCGAAAAAACAGGCATAGGCTTCATTGCTGGAGAAAACTGGGGAACAATCACCAATTGCAGCGTTAAAAATGTATCTATCACAGAAACAGCCAATGCAGAAGGAAAAGAAGTTGGAGGCATTGCATCCAATAATTTAGGATATATCGCCAATTGTACCACGGAAGATTTTTACACAGAAGCCTCTGTGGCACACATTGGAGGACTTATTGGAGTAAACCAGGGATTTCTTCTCAACAGTTACAGTGCCAATTGTGATCTGGGAAGCAAAACGCAGGGCATGCTCTGTCACTCATGCAATTCAGGCAATATTTACAATTGTTACTGCATAGGTTTAAAAACCACATGCTATGCATTCTGCTATCAGACAATAAACAAATGTACCATCGAATATTGCTACTACCCCGAAGGCACAACAAGAATCGGGAAAAAGGGATCTGGCACTATTATGAACATAACGTATTATTTCACAGACCAGACATCCTATAAAATAACCAATCTTCTCAATAACTGGATCACCGGACAAGGAGCATCTCTCTTTCCTAATTTGGAATTCCAATCCTGGCAATCCAATGATTCTCCTCCTGCCATTCTGGTTCTATAAGCTGAATTTCCGGGACAGGCCGCCGACCATTGCCGTTCTTGCAGCCTGGAAACATACAGAGATTACTGATCCATCTCTCAAACCCTCGAACGGATCAGGTCCGAACATGAGATAAAGTTTATCGAACATTCTTCAGCTTTTTTATCGACTTCCATAAGGAAGTCGATAAATTTCCTAATGAAAGTTTGATTGATTTCCATCAGGTAATCAATCAACTTTCTCATGTCAGCTGATCAGAATATCCTTAGTTTTCAAGCGAAATATACGCAAAATTGCTTTGTACAATTGGGACAAAACAACACCGGTCCAAGGTATCCGGCAAGAAAACGACAGCCCGGCGGAGGGCCCGGTTCTGCTTCCAATTTTCACCGGCGGAAGTTTAGAACGTTTTTAATCTGAAGGTTTTATTCGTTTATTCAATGATTTATTGTATTTTTGCCAAAAATCATAGCATTCATACAATATGGACAAAAACAAAAAACTGATTATAGTTATTATCATTCTGGCGGTAATTGCTGGTGGAGTTTCGTTCTTTGCTGTACATGAAGCACAGAAAAATAAGGAAATGAGCGAGTTGTTTGCTGTAGAAAAAGAGGAAATGGAGAATGAATACAGCACCTTTGCCACCCAATATGACGAGCTGCAGATTCAGATCAACAATGACTCTTTGCGGGAAAAACTGGAAAGTGAAAAACTGAAGACCCAACGTCTGCTGGAAGAATTACGTCAGGTCAAGAGCAGCAATGCCGCTGAAATCATGCGTCTGAAGAAGGAATTGAAAACAGTACGTGCCGTATTGCGTACTTATGTCATACAGATTGACTCTCTGAACCGCTTGAATGCAGAACTGACCAAAGAAAATCAGGAAGTCAAGAATAAATATTCGGCAGCAACAGCACAGATCAGCACACTTTCAAAGGAAAAGAAAAGTCTGAACGAAAAAGTCTCGCTTGCAGCACAGCTGGATGCTACCAATATTATCGTCAATCCGATGAACAAACGGGGCAAGACTGCCAGAAAAGTGAAAGACGTCAAAAAGATCTCCATCCAGTTTACAATCGTAAAGAATATTACGGCTGAAACAGGAAACAAGACATTGTATATCCGGATCGCCAAACCGGACAATGATATTCTGACCAAGAGCGAAGCCAATACTTTTGCTTATGAAGACAGAAACATCGGCTACTCCATCAAAAAATACATCGAATACACCGGAGAAGAACAAACCGTTACGGTATACTGGAATGTGGAAGAATTCCTTCCCTCTGGAAATTACAGAGTATACATCTTTGCCGACGGAAATATGATCGGTCAAGGTTCATTCAGCATGAAATAAGATTTCGCATGAAAAGAACTGCTTTTTACCGTCTGATCTATGGAACGGTTATCTCCCTGACATTAATGGCATGTGGAGAAGACCGCTCGGGAGAATATTATGCATTGATTGCCAGCAAAACATGGATTTACGAAACCATGCAGCAGAATTATCTCTTTTATGAAGATATTCCTGCTGAAGAGAGCCTCGACTTTTCCAGACTCCGGAGAACTTCCTGAAAAATGCAGCCTCCAGCAGGGATCAGAAAAACGGTACGTTGTTTTCTCACATTGACTCGGTGAATGTCTCCCGCGCCTTAAGCAGCAGCCCTACATTCGGATATGAAGCAGCCTGATACGGACAGGAAGCGGAGACTACGCCATACGGGTGCTTTACACCCAGCCGGGATCTCCTGCTGAAGAAGCCGGATTAAAAAGAGGAGACTGGATCATTGCAGCCAACAACAAAAAGATAGGAAGCGGAGATTACAGCAAATATGTATCTGCACCGACTCAATCATATACCTTCACTTTAGGCAACTATAACGGAGAAGGATTCGACACACTGGGAGTTACTGAAATTCCGGCTCCCCGGTATATTGAAGAAACCAACCTGATGAAGACCAGCTTTATCACGGCCGGAAACCGGACTGCTGCCTATATTCTTTACAACAGTTTCGGCGCAGATGATACCGAAACATTGCAGAATATGTTCGTTGAGATAGCTGCCCGCCAGCCCAATGACATCATTCTTGATTTGCGTTACAATCCGGGCGGATATGTCAGCACATCTCAATTGCTGAGTACCTTGCTTGCTCCCCAGAATGCCATGGGACAGACTTTTCTGAACATGACTTACAATGACAAAATTGCGAAAACGGAAAGTTATCTTTTCGAACCTTCGCTCATCCCCGGAGGAACACCTCTCGCCTACGAGAATCTATACATCATAACTTCAAACAATACGGCTTCGGCCTCTGAAATAGTCATAAACTGTCTGCGTCCTTATCTGAAAGAAAGACTTTTGCAGGTTGGTACAGCAACTTTCGGCAAGAATGTGGCACAAAGTTTATTTACCGATGAACAGAGCCCGCAACTGGAGCTGTGGCTGACAACTGCGTATCTCAGCAATGCCGAAGGATTCCAGGATTATTTTGACAACGGACTGCAGCCGGACTATGAACTCGCCGAGAACTATGCAGGAGAACTTGGAGAGCTGGGTACGGCAGAAGACATGTTGCTGGCACCTGTATTCACAAGAATGGCAACAGGAAGCTTCCCTGCCGGAGAAGACACAGCCACAGAGACAACGCGTTCCAATCCGAATGTAGAGGTAACCCATTGTTCGATCAGTAAAAAGCCGAAACTGGCAAAGAATAATTTCCATTAAATTTTGGTTGCATTGACACTCTTTTCAACAAAATGCTTGGGAAGTTTGTTAGAATGTCATACATTTGCACTGTTGCATAAGCAACCAAAAGAACACAAAGACCCAATTGGCCATGAAACGAATCTTAAGCCTCATCGTTTTTACTGGCATAGCTATCGGAAGCTATGCACAGCAAGTATTGACTCTCGACAGCTGCAGAACGCTGGCCCTTGCCAACAACAAGGAATTACGCATCTCACAGGAAAAGATCAATGCAGCCCGCTATCAGAAGAAAGCGGCATTCACCAATTTTCTGCCCAAGATTGATGTCATGGGAGCGTATATGCGTACGCAGAAAGAAATCTCTCTGTTAAGTGACGAACAGAAACAGACAATCAGCAACATAGGAACAGCTACCGGAGCACAGCTGCAAGAGGCCTTGCAGCAACTGGGGGCTTCAAACCCGATGTTGGGATCTCTGCTCCAGCCTCTTGCCGGAATGATCCCCGGACTCAGTGCCGGACTTAATGGCATAGGACAAGGTATCGTGGATGCTTTTCGAACGGATACCCGAAACATGACATTAGGAACCGCTACACTGACGCAGCCGCTGTTCATGGGAGGAAAGATCATCGCCTACAACAAGATCACCAAATATGCAGAACAGCTGGCCCAATCACAACATGCCACAGGCATGCAGGATCTGATTCTAAACACAGATCAGGCTTATTGGCAGGTCATTTCTCTGGTCAATAAGAAAAAACTGGCTGAGAGTTACGTTGAACTGGTCCGCAAGCTGGATTCAGATGTAGAAAAGATGGTGGCAGAAGGAGTTGCAACCCAGGCGGACGGACTGAGCGTCAAAGTAAAAGTCAATGAAGCAGAAATGACTCTGACACAGGTGGAAAACGGCCTGAGTCTTTCCAAAATGGTGCTTTGCCAGTTATGCGGTCTGCCTTTAGACAGTGAAATAAGACTGGCAGATGAACAAATGGAGAACCTCAGCCTGCCCAACGTATATACGGAGAGCAATGTAAATACGGCCCTGGCCAACCGGGAAGAATTGCGCAGCCTGGAACTGGCTTCACAGATCTACCGGCAAAAGGTCAATGTAGTCAGAGCAGACTTCTTCCGTCTGTTGCATTCACCGCCAATTATCTGGTCACCAATCCTTCATTAATAAACGGATTTGAAAACAAGTTCCGCGGAATGTGGGCTGCCGGAGTTGTTGTCAAGATTCCGGTATTCCACTGGGGAGAAGGTATCTATAAGGTAAGAGCAGCCAAAGCCGAAGCCAACATTGCCCGCTATCAGCTGGAAGACGTCAGAGAGAAAGTCGAGCTTCAGGTTACTCAAAGTTCATACAAAGTAAACGAAGCGTCCAAGCGTCTGATTATGGCCGAGAAAAACATGGATAAAGCCAATGAGAACCATGCGTTACGCCAATCTCGGCTTCAAGGAAGGAGTAATTTCCACCAGTAACGTACTGGAAGCACAAACAGCTTGGCTGTCAGCTCAATCAGGAAAGATTGATGCTCAGATCGATTTAAAAATGAGTGAAGTATATTTAAACAAATCAATGGGAACTTTAAAATAACAAACAGATATGGCTGAAAAAACTCAACGCAACAATGTTTTGCTGGCTTTCATTACTTTAGTGGCCGTAGTTGCCGTAGTCAGCGCAATAGGCTTCTTTACGTTAGGAACTGAACCGGAAGTCATCCAGGGCCAGGCAGAAGCGACTGAATACCGGGTATCCAGTAAAGTACCGGGCCGGATCTTAAAATATTTCGTATCGGAAGGCGACCAGGTGAAAGCCGGTGACACACTGGCAATTCTGGAAGCTCCGGACGTCATGGCTAAACTTTCGCAGGCACAGGCTGCGGAACAGGCAGCGCAGGCACTTAACGAAAAAGCAATCAGAGGCACACGTGCCGAACAGTTGCAGGCTGCCTTTGAAATGTGGCAAAAGGCCAAAGCTGGTCTGGAGATTGCTGAAAAATCCTACAACCGCGTCAACCGTCTGTTTGAACAGGGAGTCATGACTGCCCAGAAACGCGATGAAGCCAAGCACAATATGATGCCATGGCGGCAACCGAACGTGCAGCTCATGCTCAATACACAATGGCCAAGAATGGAGCACAACGGGAAGATAAAGCCATGGCAGCAGCACAGGTGGAACGCGCCAAAGGAGCCGTTGCCGAAGTGGCTTCCTATATTGCCGAAACCTATCTGCTGGCTTCTGCTGATGGAGAAGTAACCGAAGTGTTTCCCAAAGAAGGAGAACTGGTGGGAACCGGAGCTCCGATTATGAATATAGCCCGCCTGAACGAAATGTGGGTTACATTTAATGTCCGTGAAGATTTCCTGAAGCAATTCTCCGTCGGAGGTGAAATCAAGCTTATATCCCTGCCCTGGAAAAAGAAGCAACCTTTAAGGTTACTTATATGAAAGATCTGGGAACGTATGCTGCCTGGAAGGCAACCAAGACAACCGGACAGTATGATCTGAAAACATTCGAAGTGAAAGCCAAGCCCGTACAAGCTGTTGAAAACCTGAGACCTGGTATGTCAGCAATCTGCACGATCAATAAATAAACAGAAAATTATGTGTCTGCTCAATATTGCCAAACGAGAAGTTCTGCGCATCGCCGTCCGGCCGCTGTATCTGTTTTGCATGATTATTGCGCCGGTATTCTGTTATCTGTTCTTCACCACCCTGATGGCGAACGGACTGCCGACAGACCTGCCTGCCGGTGTTGTGGATCTGGACAATACTTCTACCACGCGAAATATTATCCGGAATCTGGATGCCTTTCAGCAGACACATATCGTAGCACACTATCCCAGTGTCATGGAAGCCCGAAAAGCTATCCAGCGGGGTGAAATTTATTCTTTTTATTATATTCCCGAAGGAACTACAGAAGCAACCCTGGCCAGCCGACAGCTAAAGTTTCTTTTTATGTCAATTATTCCTATCTGATTGCCGGCTCGTTGCTTTACAAGGATCAGCGGACCATTTCCGAACTGGCAGCCGGAGCTGTCGGACGGGCAACCTTGTATGCAAAGGGAGCTACGGAAGACCAGGCCATGGCCTTTCTGCAACCGATTGTCATAGATACTCACGCGCTGAATAATCCATGGCTTAACTATTCGGTTTATCTCTGCAACACGCTGTTTCCGGGTATTTTAATGTTACTTATATTCCTGACCACCATTTATACCCTGGGAGAAGAAGTGAAAAACGGAACAGGCAGAGAACTGATGCGTTTAGCTGATAATTCAATCACCAAAGTACTGATCGGAAAGCTGCTCCCACATACCCTTGTTTTCTTTGTCATTGCAGTATTCTATAATGTATATCTATATGGATATTTACATTATCCCTGCCACAGCGGAATCTTTCCGATGTTATTGGCCGGACTTTTACTGGTACTCTCCTCACAGGCCTTCGGTGTATTCCTTTTCGGGCTGTTCGGATCTTTCCGTCTGGCTTGAGCGCCGCCTCTTTATGGGGAGTCATTTCGTTCTCCATTTCCGGATTTACATTTCCGGTTATGGCCATGCATCCGACCCTGCAGGCATTGTGTGTCCTGTTCCCTCTGCGGCATTATTACCTGCTTTATGTCAATTTTGCTTTGAACGGCTATCCGCTGATCTACGCATGGCAGGCAGTAGCAGCCTTACTTGTATTCCTGCTCCTTCCTTTCCTGATATTAAAGAAACTGCGGACTATTCTGCTGCAATATGTTTATGTCCCCTAATAACACGATAACCTCATGAAAGAACGTTCATTCTCAGATATTATCCGAAACGGCCTGGCTGGATTATTCCACATCTTTGCCAAAGAACTGAAAGCCACGGTACGCGATGAAGGAGTACTCATCTTTTTCCTGCTGGTACCTCTTGCCTATCCGCTGGTGTATGCTTTCATTTATACCAACGAAGTGGTACGTGAAGTTCCTGCCGCAGTTGTGGATGACAACAACTCTACACTTAGCCGGAAATATTTACGGTTAATGGATGCAAGTGCCGATGTGCAGATCCAGTCTTATTGCGCAGACATGGAAGAAGCTAAAAGTCTTATGAAAGAAAAAAAGGTATATGGTGTTATCCATATTCCAGAGAGTTTCAGCCGGGACATATCTCAAGGTCGTCAGACTCAGGTCAATATTTATTGTGATATGAGTGGTATGCTGTATTACAAAGCCATTCTGCTATCAGCGACCAATGCCTCTTTAACTGTCAATGAACAAATAAAAATCCAACGGATGGGAAATACAACCCAGCGGCAGGATGAGGTCAGCACGGCTCCTATTGAATATGAAGATATCTCTCTATTCAATCCACAGGACGGGTTTGCCAGCTTTCTGATTCCGGCCGTACTGATGCTGATTCTGCAACAGACTTTGCTGCTGGGAATCGGTATGTCTGCCGGAACGGCCCGGGAAACCAACCGCTTCAAAGATCTGGTACCGATCGGACGCCATTATGAAGGGACATTGCGTATTGTATTTGGCAAGTCTATGGCCTATTTACTGATATACATTGCGATCTCAGCATATGTTTTATGTGCTGTACCGCAAATGTTCAGTCTGGTACAAATTGCCCAGCCTTCGACTTTGATGGCTTTCATCTTCCCTTATCTGCTGGCCTGCATTTTCTTTGCCATGACCTGCTCGATTTTCATCCATCACCGGGAAGCCTGTATGCTGGTCTATGTTTTCACGTCTATCCCGTTACTGTTTATTTCGGGTATTTCCTGGCCGGGAGCAGCAGTTCCATCATTCTGGAAAGTATTTTCCTGGCTGTTTCCCTCAACCTTCGGAATCAATGGATTCGTACAAATCAACAATATGGGAGCGACCTTGCAGGAAGTCTTGCCGGAGTATCGGGCCTTATGGATACAAGCCGGAGTTTATTTTCTGACAACCTGTCTGGTTTACCGCCGGCAAGTCATGCTCAGCCGCCGGCATGCCCTAGAACGTCTCCAGAAGTTAAGAAGCGGAAACGTCAGCCGTCGTTTCATCTTGCCTGTAATGATCAGCATGATCTGTATCAGTATTCAGGCTGCTGTTCCGGGTCCTGCCCAAAACGGCAAGACCGATTATCGCATTACGGTCAAAAAGTCAAACGGTGATCCGCAGCTCGGAGTCTTTTTGAGAATCATGGGACGCACTCAGGAATATACTGGAAATGCTCAGGGAATCATTCTTTTCAGGAAGAAAGCAGTAACAATATCTTCCGTACGGCAAATCTTTTTTTCACCGATGATAAAAAGACTCCGGTACTGAGCTTCCGGCTGAACGAAGCAGCTCAAGATACCATTATCTATCTGGACAGTCCGGAAGACCGCAGACTGTTCAAACAAAGCGGACAACTGTATCCGATTGAAGGATATGTACTGGACAACCAGGGAAAACCCATTACAGGTGCGGTAGTCAGCATTCAGGGTACTGGAAGAAAAGCCCTGACCGATGAAATCGGACTGTTCCGTCTCGATGCGGATTTCAGCCATCCCATAACGATACGTGCTGACGGTATGGAGAACCTGTCTCTTTCTATACAGCCTTTCTTACAGAATACTTCCGAACCTTATCCGATTCGTCTGCAACCTAAAGGCTCAAACCGCATTTACACAAGCGTAGAAGAAATGCCGGAATATCCCGGAGGCATGAAAGCTTTTCAGGAATATCTGGACCGGAAAATAACCTATCCGGAAGCTCTCAAGAAAAACAAGACGGAAGGTATTGTCATCATTCAGTTTGTCGTGGAAAAAGACGGAAGTATCTCAACTCCTCACGTAGTCCGTCCGCTGGAAGCAACACTGGATACCCTGGCGCTGAAAGCAATTCAGGAAATGCCCCGGTGGACTGCCGGCAAAGATCATGGTACTACGGTTAGATGCCGCTATTCTCTGCCTGTATCGTTCAAGGTTCCGGAAGAGAAAGTTGTTGCAACTCCGTCTTCACGGCGTAGACGGCCGGACACGGCTGCCAAGCCTCAACCGGTACGCCCCGTGTTCAAATTAGGATGGTTAAAGCCTCAGCCCCTGTTTATTCCTCCCCGGCCTGCCGTTATCCCGGAAAAACTCCCTTTGAAATAAGGCAACAACATGTAATTTACCCGCATTTAAAGACATAACATGTCGTTGCTCTCATTTTATTGTCGTATCTTTGTCCGAGTATAACTGATAAAACCAAACAAAACCATGAAACGATTTTTCACCTTGCTGTTGTTGGCCATCTTTGTCACAGGCATACAGGCACAACAAAAAGTAACATTGCGGGACATCGCTCAGGGAACTTACCGGGCACAGGGTATCAGCGGACTGAAACCCATGCTGGACGGCGAGCATTACACCCAGATCAGCAGCGATCACAAACGAATTGTCAAATACTCGTTCAAGACCGGAGAAGAAGTCGGAACCCTTTTCGATGTGACCACGGCACGCGACTGCGACCTGAAGTCCTTCGATGATTATATTCTTTCTCCCGACGAAAAACTGATTCTGATCCAGACAGAAACCAAACCTATTTACCGCCATTCCTTCACTGCGGTATATTATATCTACAATGTCAAGAACAACAAGATGGAACCGCTTTCCAACAATGGTCCTCAGCAAGTTCCTCTTTTCTCTCCGGACGGTAACCAGATTGCCTTTGTACGCAACAACAACATCTATCTGGTGAAACTGCTTTTCGGCAACAGTGAATCACAAGTCACCAAAGACGGAGAATACAATCATGTACTGAATGGTATTCCAGACTGGGTGTACGAAGAAGAATTCAGCTTCAACCGGGCTTTCGACTTTAGCGCAGACAGCAAAATGATTGCTTACGTACGCTTTGATGAAAGTGCCGTTCCTATGTTCTCTTTCCCTGGTATAAGGGACTCGCACCGGAAAAGACTTCCTATGCCACTTATCCGGAGCATACGAATATAAATATCCGAAAGCCGGCGAAGTAAACTCCAAAGTCAGCGTACATACTTATGATATCAAGAGTCACGTTACTCGCAAAATGGATTTGCAGATAGACAGCGACGGCTATATTCCCCGCATCAAGTTTACATCTGATCCGGAAAAACTGGCAATCATGACTTTGAACCGCCATCAGAACCGTCTGGATCTGTACATGGCCAACCCACGCAGCGGCCTTTGCAAGGTAGCGATCCGTGATGAAGCAGAACAGTATATCAAAGAAAGTGCTTATTCAAACATTAAATTCTATCCGGAACACATCGTCATGATGAGCGAGAAAGACGGATACAACCATCTTTATCTGTACACCATTGCCGGAAATCTTGTAAAACAGATCACAAAAGGACAATTTGAGGTTACCTCTTTCCTGGGATGGGATCAGAAAGCCAATGTCTTTTATTATGCCAGCAACGAAGGAAGCCCGCTCCGTACCGCAATCTATAAAATAGACGGAAAAGGTAAAAAGACTAAATTGTCTACCCGTACCGGAAGCAACAGTGCAATCTTCAGCACGAACCAGAAGTATTACATCAATACGTTCTCCAATATCAGCACACCGACACTGATTACCTTAAATGACAATCGGGGTAAAGAACTGACAACTTTGCTGGATAACAGCAAACTGAAAGCACAGACAGCCCAGCTGAATATGCCGCAGAAGGAATTCTTTACCTTCCGTACAAGCAGTGGCGTGGAATTGAACGGATGGATGATGAAACCTGCCAATTTTAATGCCAACAAAAAATATCCGGTCATCCTGCATCAATACAGCGGACCGGGTTCTCAGCAGGTTATTGACCGCTGGGGAATCGGAAGCTTCGGCGACGGAGGCTTGTTTGAAGCTTATATGTGCGATAAAGGATACATCATGGTTTGTGTAGACGGCCGTGGAACCGGAGGAAGAGGAACTGCTTTCGAAAAATGTACTTACCTGCAACTGGGTGTCAAAGAAGCCGAAGATCAGGTGGAAACTGCACGCTATCTGGGTACACTGCCCTACATTGACGGTAAACGAATCGGAATCTGGGGATGGAGCTTCGGAGGATATAATACACTTATGTCAATGAGTGACGGAAGCGGCGCCTTCAAGGCGGAGTAGCTATCGCAGCACCCAGCGACTGGCGCTTCTACGATACTGTATATACAGAACGTTTCATGCGCACTCCGAAAGAAAATGCTGAAGGCTACGACGCCGGATCTGCCATCAAACGTGCTCCGCAACTGAAAGGAAGCCTGTTGCTGATCCATGGTACAGCCGATGACAATGTACATTATCAGAACTGTGCTGAATACAGTGAGGCGCTGGTACAGGCAGGTATCCAGTTTGACATGCAGGTGTACACGAACCGTAATCATGGTATCTTCGGCGGAAAAACCCGAGAACACCTGATGAACCGGGTAGCCAACTTCTTCATCCAGAATCTTTAAACCTCTTTATTCTGAAAGGCATGGAACACGTTAAGAAACCGGAATGGCTGAAGATCAGCATTGGTACCAACGAACGGTATACGGAAACCAAGAAAGTTGTAGACACCCATAAACTGCATACAATCTGCAGCAGCGGACGTTGCCCGAATCTTGGAGAATGCTGGGGAAAAGGAACCGCCACATTTATGATTGGTGGAGAAATCTGCACCCGGTCCTGCAAGTTCTGTAACACCCGGACTGGAAAACCTCTGCCACTGGATCCGCAGGAACCAGAAAGAGTGGCTGACTCCATCCGGCTTATGAAACTGAATCATGCCGTAGTTACTTCCGTAGACCGGGATGACCTGGAAGATCTGGGTGCTTCCCATTGGGCACGTACTATTGCCGCCATCAAACAAACCAATCCGGACACAACACTGGAAGCACTGATCCCCGACTTTCAGGGAAGAGCGGAACTGATCAGACTGGTTACAGATGCCCGGCCGAATATTCTTTCGCACAACATGGAAACTGTGCGAAGAATCAGCGCTGGTACGAAGTGCAGCCCGCTATGACACAAGCCTGAAAGTAATCCGACAGATTGCCGAAAGTGGCATCACTGCCAAATCAGGAATTATGGTCGGACTTGGAGAAACGGTTGAGGAAGTAGAAGAAACCATGGATGATCTGCTGGCAAACGGTTGCAAGATCCTGACTATCGGCCAATATCTGCAACCCAGCCGAAACCATTATCCGGTGGCGGAATATGTCACTCCGGAACAGTTCCAGGCCTATAAAGAAACAGGACTCTCTAAAGGATTTGAAGTTGTGGAAAGCGGTCCTCTGGTCCGTTCTTCCTATCATGCAGAGAAACATTTCCTGAAGATCAACAAATAGTGTCTGCAAAATCGGACACTTCTGACAACAGATTCGGATAATCCGGAGAAGCAGTCTTCCAACTGCAAAATTTCCAGATTATCCGAATTGTTTTTATCACTTTTCATAAACAAACAAGCTTTTCCTGTTGTTACATTCATAAAAGGAAAAACGAATGGAATTTTTATTGAAGCATAAAGACAAAATCGTATCTTTTGGCCTGTTGCCAACCATCATAACGCTGATCGGTCTGCATTTTTTTCCTACAACAGAAATGCTGGGAGTCGGACTGGTTATCAGTATTACAGCTCTTCTATACGATATTTTTCACCTAAAAGGATTGAATTTCTTTTTGCTTCAAGGAACCATCGGTATCGGCCTATGCTTCTTCTTAAGAGTATTTTATGGCTATCAGTATGTTCCTCTGAATGGAATAACCCCTGCATTGGAGTTCATGCTACTGATCTTTGCCTCCATTCACGTCATTGCCCCCGATATCTATTTTTTCTTGCTCAAGAAATTACGGCTGACTTCCCGGTTCTCATACATACTGGAAGCCAGAACCATTTTCGCGTTGTCTGCCATCCATCTGATTATTCTGCAAATCATGATCTCCCGTCATGCACCGCTCAGCGAGAACTGGAGATTCTTTATGGGAAATGTAATTCCTGTATCTATTTATATTCTCTGCCTGATTGCAAATATTACCGGTATCCGGATGGCTGCCAAATACGATATACTGAAAATTGTCATTCGCATCGCACCTTTATGCTGTGACAAACTGCTTTTGGTACGCCGTGAAGACAATAAATGGGACCTGCCAGTGATCCGTACTTACAACGGAGCTTTAAGAAAGGCTGATTCGTTTGCAGAACGATTAGTGGAAGACTTTCTGCATTACAAAAAAAGAATCCCCCTGATGATGGTCCAGTCGTACACGGCATCTCATCCCAATCCCGACTGTTTTCCATTAAAGACACAGCTGTATATCCTGCCGGTAGAGAATATTTCCGACGTCACGGTTCCCGGAGGAGAATATGTTCCGATTGATAAAATAATGGAAAAAAGTTTTCCCAAGGCAGAACGCCTCTATAAAGAACTGCTTCAAATCTGGATGGTCAGCGACGTCTGGAAAGAAATGGGCACTCCACCGGTGATAAAGAAAAAACTACGCTGATCCGATTCCGGTAAACCATTTTTTCTGCATTACCGGAATACAAACTTCTGCTCTCCCTTATTTGTATAACAAAAAGATACAAGGAATCTTGCTCAGATCAGGCAAAGCTGTACCTTCCATTCCTTGACCGTACGCGTCTTGATATACTCTCCTTCACAAGTTATATTGGCTGCGATACACAATTGGGTCTGCGGTCGGCAAGCCTTCAGTATATCATCCAGCATCTTATGATTCCGGTAAGGAGTTTCAATGAAAAGCTGCGTCTGATGTTCCGAATAAATCCGCCCTTCAAGTTCTTTCAGCCGCTTGGAACGTTCATTCGGTTCAATTGGCAGATAACCGTGAAAAGCAAAACTCTGTCCGTTGAATCCCGAAGCCATTACGGAAAGAATGATGGAAGAAGGCCCTACCAGCGGAACAACCTTCAGATTCCTGCGCTGGGCAATAGCCACAACATCTGCTCCCGGGTCAGCTACGGCCGGACAACCAGCCTCTGAAATCACGCCCATGGAATGACCTTCCGCCAAAGGATTCAGATATCCCGAAATATCTTCCGGTGAAGTATGCTTGTTCAGCGGATAAAAAGAAAGAGTATCAATGTCAATTTCCCGATCTACCTTTTTCAGAAAACGACGTGCCGAACGGACATCTTCCACAATAAAATGCTTGATTTCACGAATGATACCGGCATTATAAGCCGGCAAGACTTTGTCAATGGCCGTATCGCCCAGTGTCACGGGCAACAAATATAAGGCTGTTTCCATAAAGAATTCTTTAGACTATGTTTAATCAGGGATTAAAATCCATTTCCTGCAACAAAGTGTGGCAGTCTTTCCGCTGAAGCAACTGCTGCACAGTTACCTCCTTATGCTGCGACATATAAGCATCCACCAGCTGTACTCCCATCCATGTTCCCAGGAACGGAGGAACTTTCTTTCCGCCAAAAATCACACTCGGATCAGGGTGTGTATAAGCACGGATCAGCATGGGATCAGTAGAAGACAAGTGATTCCGTTCCTTCATCCATTCCCAGATACTGGAAATATTCTTCTGACACCATTCCGTTTCTTTTGCCGTATAGTTCAGCAACTTTCCGCTTTCCGTATCATAATTCAGAATCTTATCCATCACCCAGGCCACTTTGCATGGTAAATCATGATATCAAACAATGTGCGATTACCTTCTTCCCAGGGAAAGGGATATTGGCTGTAAAGATAGGACATCAGACAATCGGGCACAATACAATCAGGATTCATCGCCCGAAGCTGATAATTGTAATAATAGCGTTTGTAAAGGGGATAATCCGCTCCCATATACTTGTCGATGCTGAAGCCCAGCAGACTGTCGCCTACCACCACCGACTGATTTAAAGCCGAAACTTGCGAATATACCTGAGGAATCACGAGATCAGGCAGTTCTTTCTTCAACTTCCGAAAGCCTTCGGTCAGTCCCTTCTCGATATCCTTCATATCCTTGAACTTCACAAGTGTGGCATCTTCCATGATCCGTTGCAGGATGGAATCAGAATAATATGCACACAACCGCTCGTTGATATCCGTATCTTTTGCTCTTCCGATGTCAAGCACTCTTTCAATCAGCAGCTTGGTGGCCTGCGGACATTCGGTACTCATTTTCTGCAAGGCCGAGAAACTGTTCAAGGCAAAAGCTTCATACTGCAGGCGGTCGTAACGGATCACCTTGATATCCACATCAGACAAAGCATCGTCTTTCTGCCCGCCGGAATGGCAGGCAGAAAGTGTCAGAATGCTTATCAATATGAATATCCATCTACGCATGAATACGCTGATTATCCGTAGATGATGTTACCGTTTTCGTCTTTGTATTCATCCAGTCCCTTTTCATAAGTTGCCATGGCACGCAAGCTCATACCAACGCTGGAGAAACCTCCGTCGTGGAACAGGTTCTGCATGGTCACCTTACGGGTCAGGTCAGAGAACATCACGATACAGTAGTCTGCACATTCGTCAGCAGAAGCATTACCCAGCGGAGACATACGGTTGGCAAAGTCAAACAGCTTGTCCATACCCTTCACTCCTGAACCGGCAGTGGTCATGGTCGGTGACTGAGAAATCGTATTGATACGAACATGATGTTCACGTCCGTAAATATATCCGAAGCTACGTGCAATAGATTCCAGCAAAGCCTTTGCATCAGCCATATCGTTATAACCATAGAATGTACGCTGTGCAGCAACATAGCTCAAAGCAACGATAGAACCGTATCCATTGATTGCATCCAGCTTCTTGGCTGACTGGATCATTTTATGGAATGAAACAGCAGAAATATCCAAAGTTTTGCTCAACATGTCATAATCCAGGTTGTCATAAGTACGTTTCTTACGAACGTTCGGAGACATACCGATTGAGTGCAGAACGAAGTCAATCTTTCCTCCCAGCACTTCCATTGAACGCTTAAATACATTTTCCAGATCTTCCACAGAAGTAGCATCAGCCGGAATCACTTCGCAGTTCAGCTTCTCTGCCAATGCAGAAACCTCACCCATACGTACTGCCACAGGGGTATTGGACAATGTAATCATGGCACCTTCTTCAACAGCTTTTTTCGGCCACTTTCCAGGCAATTGACTGTTCGTTCAATGCACCAAAAACAATACCTCTTTTACCTTTTAGCAAATTATAACTCATACTTATTTTAATTATATATTCGCCACAAAGATACAAACAAATCCTTAAACACAGGCTTTTTCTTCCATGAAATATTTTGAACTCCATCAAAATGAGAGAGTAAAAAAAGACTTCGGCGTTTACATGAAAACGTCGAAGTCTTTTCATGCAAACGCCGAATTCTTTTTTAAAAAGCCCGAGGCCTTTTTATCCCAGGAATGAGATCAGCACACCGGCAGCCACGGCTGATCCGATGACACCCGAAATGTTGCTTGCCATACAATACTGGAGCACATGGTTCTTCGGGTCGTATTTCAAGGCAATCTCATTAGCCACGCGGCTGGCCATCGGCACAGCGCTCAAGCCTGTTGCACCGATCAGCGGATTGATCTTCTTCTTTGTAAAGAGATTGAATATCTTGACAAACAGGATACCGCCGGAAATAGACAGTGCAAATGCCAGGAAACCGCCGATCACGATACCGATGGTTGTCCAGTTCAGGAAAGCATCAGTCGTCATGGTTGCACCGACAGAGATACCCAGGAAGATCGTTGCTGCATTCATAATGCTGTTGGAAGCCGCATCAAACAGGCGGGAAGTATTGGATCCGATTTCTTTCACCAGATTACCGAACATCAGCATACCGATCAAAGGCACGGCACTCGGTACGAACAGAGCGACAATGGTAGTCACGACAATCGGGAACAGAATCTTCAGCACCCGCAGATTCTTGATCTCAGTTGTTGAAGGATATTTCTTTTCCTGCTCCTTCATATTGATGGAAAGTTCCTTCTTGGTACACCAGAGACGGACAACCAGCGGAATGATAACCGGCACCAGAGCCATGTACGAATAAGCTGCAATGGCGATCGGACCCAGCAGATGAGGAGCCAGCTTGATGGTAGTAAAGATCGCAGTCGGGCCGTCGGCACCACCGATAATACCCAGTGAAGCTGCTTCCTTGGGAGTGAATCCCATCAGAATGGCCACGAGCAATACGGCGAAAATACCCAGCTGGCTGCCGCACCGAAAATAGAAAGGCGGAGATTGCGGAGCATCGGACCGAAATCTGTCAGTGCACCGACTCCCATAAAGATAATAGGCGGAAGGAATCCCGTCTTGATCAGCATGTAATAAATGAAGTTCATCAGTCCCAGTTCGTGGGCAATTTCATGCAACGGCATTTCCCAGATGTTCTTCATCACACCGTTAACCATCACCATGCCGTTCTCGTCAGCCTGTATCACGCCCATGTCACCGCCGGGGAAGTTGGCCAGCAATACGCCGAAAGCAATCGGTACAAGCAACAGAGGCTCGTATTGCTTCTTGATTCCCAGATACAGCAAAATAAACGCAATGGCATACATGATGAGGAACCGCGGATCGGCAACAATGTTGCTGAACGCAGTCATATCATATAATCTTGCAAATATATCTTCCATTATAATATTTTCATTAAAACGTCATCTTCTGATACGGCATCGCCGGAATTCACACAAATGGCGGTCACTGTTCCGCTAAACTCAGCCCGAACGGCATTGTAGGTCTTCATGGCTTCCACATAGCAGAGCACATCGCCCTGGTTGACTTTGTCGCCGACCTTCAGCGGAGTTTCCTGAGCTCCCTTGGTCAGGAAGAACTTGCCTTCCAGCGGAGAAAGCACTTCTTTTCCTTCACCCGAAGCCACCGGTGCAGCCGACTGGGCCGGAGCTGCTCCCTGAGCTGTTGCCAGGGTAGCCGGATTGACATCGCCGAATGCAACCGTCACGCGGTATGCCTGACCGTTCACGTCAACCGTAAGCACCTTAGTCGTATCGTTAGCCATATGGACTTCTTCCTTGGCAGCACGGCGCTTCTGTACATCTTCCAGGAAGTCAGCCTTCGCCTTTCCACTCTTGTAAGCCTCATACTGTGCCGGATGCATGGCATATTCGAAGAGTTCTTCGTCGTCCTGTCCGGTTTCCCATTTCTTCTCCCACATCATCTGACGATACTTTTCCAACTGGTCAGGATAGTTGTCCTGAGGATTGCCGGTGAAGAACTTGCGGCCTTCGCGTTCTGCCTTTTCCACGATTTCCGGAGCCAGTTTGCCCGGCAGCTGACCGGCCTTGCCCAGAATCATATCCCAGATATCATCGGCAATCATTCCCCAGCGTTCCTTACCCTTTTCCATCTGGATGACATTCATCATAGCCAGGTTCTTCACATACTGGCTGAAGGGAGTAACCAGACAGGGATAACCAACCCGCGGCCATACGTAAGCTACCTCATCGAACAGCTTGATCAGCAGTTCATCCTGTGTCATGAACGGCAGGTTACGTTTAGCCTTGTATTTATTGATAGATTCCAGATTCGTTTCCAGATCAGCCATCAGACTACCCATCATACCGCCCGGAAGTCCCGGTCCGATCAGCAGGGAGTTCATCAGACGGTTTTTCGGACTGATATACAATCCCAGGAAGTCGTCCATAAATTCCTGAATCATGGAGCGTACCTTCATGTAAGCCTGCATGTTGATTTCAGGCACTTTGAAGCCTGCATCCTTCAGCATGGCCTGCACGCTGATCACGTCTGCATGTCCGGTTCCCCATGACAGCGGTTCCATACCTACATCCACGTAGTCGCAACCTGCCTTGCATACTTCCAGAATGGAAGCCATATTGAAACCGGGACCGGCATGAGAGTGATACTGGATGACAATGTCCTTTTTCAGTTGTTTGATGCCAGCCACAATCTTGCCCAGGAACACCGGACGTCCGATTCCGGCCATATCCTTGATACAGATTTCATCACAGCCGCTTCAATCAGCTGCTTGGCCATATTCAGATAATATTCAACAGTATGGATCGGTGAATAAGTGATGCAAAGACAACACTGGGAAATCATTCCGGCATCATGCGCATAACCGATAGAAGGAATAATGTTACGGACATCGTTCAGTCCGCAGAATGTACGGGTAATATCTGTACCCTGAGCTTTCTTGACTTTATAGAACAGTTTACGGACGTCGGCCGGAACCGGGCTCATACGCAGACCGTTCAGTGCACGGTCAAGCATGTGCGTCTGAATTCCTGCTTCGTGAAAAGGTTTGGTCCACTCACGCACCGCACGGTTCGGATTTTCCCCGAATAAAAGATTAACTTGTTCAAAACCACCCCCGTTTGTTTCTACACGGGCAAAACAGCCCATTTCAATAATGGCCGGAGCCACTTTTACCAGCTGGTCTACACGAGGAACATACTTTCCGGCACTCTGCCACATGTCACGAAAGACCAGGCTAAACTTTACTTCTTTTTCCATTGTAGTAAGTAATGTGTTTTTCTAATTTTCAGAATTGTTATAATTTCTCGATCTTGATAACCTGGCCCTTGCCTGCTGTAAGAATATTCACAGCCGACTTGATGGCATCCATTGCTCCAGCATCCGTAGAAGGACCGCTGGCAGCAGGTTTCTTTTTCACTTCTTCTTCAGGGGCAATCTTATTGACCACCTTAATCAGAAACTGACTCAACCAGATTACAATAAGGAGAATCACAAAGACAGTAGCCATACCGACCACCATCAGCATCAATCCTGTTCCAATGTTTTCCATGTTATTATATGCTATAATTCAGTTCAAAACTAAAAATCGCCCAAAATTAAAGAATTCGAACAATATTTTGTTATAATTCGCGTTAAAAAAGAAATATTTCATCACAGAAAGAGTTCTGCCGGAACTTTCCGTTTCTTCTCTGCCACAGACGGGTCGGCCGGATAGCCAGAGGAATCAAAGCTACAGGTTCAAGGTTTTCAGGCAACTGCATCACTTCCCGACAACGGGGAACATCAAAGTTACAAACCCAGCAGGTGCCGAGTCCCTGTTCCGCTGCTGCCAGACAAAGATGTTCGACGGCTATGCCAGATCGATGTCAGCATGATCTTTTCCATCCGGTTTCCGGTGCCATGATTCCTCATGGTTGGCACAAGCCACAATGATACACGGAGCTGTCTGTATCCATTCGCGGGGATAGGCTGTTTTCAGAGCTGCCAGACGTTCCGGATTGGTAACAACGGCAAATCGCCAGGGTTGATAATTGACGGCAGAAGGAGCCATACGGACACATTCAAATATATAATCCAACTTTTCCGGTTCAACCAACCGGTCTGTGTAATTGCGTACGGAATAACGTGCGCGGGTTAATTCAAGGAAATTCATACGTAAAAGTTTTAGATTCGCCTGCAAAAGTAACAAAGTTTGTTATACCTTTGCGGTCACAAAAACAGAATTTTATGAAGAAGCTTGTGATATTCGATCTGGATGGTACGCTGCTGAATACCATCGCCGACCTGGCTGCCGCCACCAACCATGCCCTGCAACATTACGGCTATCCTACCCACGACACCGATGCTTACCGCTATTTCGTAGGCAACGGCATCAACAAACTGTTCGAACGCGCCCTGCCCGAAACTGAACGGACAGAAGCCAATGTCCTGAAGATCCGTTCGCAGTTTATACCTTATTATAATATACACAATGCAGACCTCAGCCGGCCTTATCCGGGAATTGAGCAGGTGCTGCACACCTTGCAGGCAAACCAGATTCTGATCGGAGTGGCTTCCAACAAATACCAGGCAGCTACCAGCAAACTGATTGCACAATATTTCCCGGACATCCAGTTCGTTGAAGTACTGGGCCAGCGGGAAGGAGTTCCAGCCAAACCGGATCCGCAGGCCGTACTGGAAATTATGGAAAAAGTCGATGTGTCCCGGGAAGACGTAGCTACATCGGTGATTCCTGCGTGGACATGGAAACCGGAAAGAATGCCGGAGTAACAACCATTGGAGCAAGCTGGGGATTCCGTCCGCGTACCGAACTGGAAGCATACACCCCCGACTTCATCGCTGACGAAGCCTGTGACATTCTCCGTTTTCTGGGAATACCTGAGGAATAAATGCATTGCAACAGGTTGAATTTAACAATTTATTACGCAGTATTTCATTCAAATCCCATTTACTAGACAAAAAATGAAGTTTAATGATAAATAACGTGACGTATGAAAACCTGTTCTAAACTAACTCAATGGATCGTCGGGCTAACCGCATGCTGCTGTGCTTTCGGCTTTCAGTCATGCAAAGAAGACAATTACTCGTATTATGTATTACCATATCCCAATGCACTGGTAACGGTCAAGCCTCAGCAAGACAATTCCTTCTACCTGCAACTGGATGACAGCACCACGTTGCTTCCTACCAATCTGGCCACTTCCCCATTCGGAGAAAAGGAAGTGCGGGCACTGGTCAACTATGTTGAGACCGACGAGGCACACGGCAATTACAGCAAGGCCGTACACATCAACTGGATAGACAGTATCCTGACCAAACCGATCGCTCCCCTGCTGGGTTCAGACAACGATGCCGTATATGGAACCGACCCGGTAGAAATAGTCAACGACTGGGTTACTTTGGCAGAAGACGGCTATTAACCCTCCGTTTCCGCACTCTGAGAAGCGACATGGGAAAGGCACACTTTGTCAATCTGCTCCACGTTCCGGAAGCTGACAATCCGTATGTCGTAGAATTCCGTCATAACGCCTATGGCGATGTATACGGCAGAGAAGCAGATGCTTTGGTAGCCTTCAATCTGGACCGCCTGCCGGACACCGAAGGAAAGACCGTGAAACTGACATTAAAATGGAACTCTTTCAGCGGGGAAAAATCAGCAGAATTTGATTATTGCACACGCAAGTCGGTATCGGCTTCTTCCAGTTCTGCCGCAGCAGTAAGAAGCAGTATTCCCTTAAAATAAATTCAAGAGATTTTCCGGATTTGTCCGGGAAGTAAACTCCGTTGTTTCAACAAGGCTGTTTCCGCTCAGGTGGAAGCAGCCTTCTTCGCAAACGGGCAGGCACACCGCCCTCACAACTTCCGCAAAGGAATCCGGGAGTCTTTGGAGAGCGTTTTCACAATGTCCGTTCAACGGGCCGGAAACGACCGCACGATCCGGCTCAATCGACCGCTCGATCAGGCTTCAACGACCGCACGATTCGGGCTCAACGAACGCACGATGCAGCCTGTTGAAAATCAAGGCTGTTCGCAACGACCTGTCAAATAATCGCTGACACGTGATGGGCTAACCCAAGAAGTTCTGAAAGTTTCGCCTGGATGTTCTGTATAGTATTCAACAACCTTGCTTCTTGCTATGATTCTCATAACTGATTGAGTTTGTAAATATATATATATTATTTTTGGATCAACGTAAAAACCTGAGGAGTAATTCTGATAAAATTGTATCTTTGCCTACAAGAATAAAAAAAAGAATACAATGGAAACAAACGGTTATCGTCTCCTTCTTCCGGAAGGAACTCTTGATTATTTCACTATATCAGATGTAAAGGAAAGCAGTACGGAAATAGTAATTTATCTTGAAGAGAAGAATGAAGCTCCCCAAGAGTACTCTGAGAGTAAAGTTGAGAGTAAGGGTTT
>ENA-OQHA01000179-OQHA01000179.1-human-gut-metagenome-genome-assembly--contig:-NODE-179-length-34384-cov-2.965788_pt1 | contig 34384 bp, 41 predicted proteins | sample MGYA00242558_ERZ504707 | MGnify/ENA primary metagenome ERZ504707 (study PRJEB26092, sample SAMD00036197) | human gut metagenome | host: Homo sapiens | study: EMG produced TPA metagenomics assembly of... | reverse complement strand
ATCAAACAAATCAGTGGAAAGAATGCCCTAAGCCTTATCCACGAAAATGCAATCGAACATATCATCTCGGAACTCAAATATTCCAACAAAAGCATCAAGGAAATAGCCATAGACTTCGACTTCCCGAACACCATCTTTCTTTGCACAATATGTAAAAAAACATTTAGGAATGACACCTACTGAATATCGCAGTAACAATCAACCAACAGATTAATCGGATATTTTAGAAGAAGTATCCGAAGACAATTGTTCCCTGTATTGCTTAGGAGAAACTCCCAGATAGCGTTTTACATATTTCCCGAAAAAAGAAAGATTTGGAAAATCAAGTTCCATCGCTATCTCTTTAATGCTTTTAGGCGACCATTGCAACATGTACTTCACGTTTTTCAACACATACTGGTTTATCAGTTCGAAAGCAGTCTGCCCGCTTACCTCTTTGCATACAGCAGAAAGATACTTAGGCGAAACATGAAGTTTATCAGCATAAAATGCAACTTTACGACAATTGTTTCCAGGAACATTCAACAGTTCAAGAAAATTCCTAAACAGCACTTCAGAAGAAGAAAATGTTTTTGGATTTTCATTATAGAAACGTTCCATTGTATCATAAAAATCATAGTGAAACATTTCCAGCAAAGCATCAAATAGTTCTTTTTGATGCTTGCGAGGAGTTCCTGTCAGCTTTTCATAAAGCAAATTATAATACTGTTTAAATAATCTGGCTTCATCATTATTCAGTGAAAACACAGGATGCTGTTCAACAAATGAACGGAAACTCCAGCTACTGCATTCGAATAACACCATGCTCTTCATATACTCCGGAGAAAGTATCACAGCACGCATTTCAAAATCAATACTTATCATACTTTTCTCAAACACAATGTTCGGAACACAGATCATCAAATCATTAGGATGAAGCATATACGAATTGCCGTTTATGAAGAAGGAAGCTTTACCCTTAACACAAAACACCAACAATACAGCATCAACCTTTACCATTGCTGCTAAGTTGGTCTGTCCGTTCTTCAAACTTTGAATAGAATCAACTATAGCAATACGGTCATCTTTATACGCTGCATTCTTATCTAAATCACTATTGTGCCATATACCGTTTTCTAATACATTTTTTACCATATTCACTTCTTCTTTTTCTGCAAAATAACAGCAATTTTCACCAACAACTATTATCAAAGTTTCCTAATTAGTGGTCATATATTCGGATAAATAATATCGCAAGACTTTTAGAACACTTTTGAGGATGTAAAAAGAACCAGTACGTCAGGTAAAATATATTCTTTTGCCCCCGAATAATACAAAAGATAAATTCTGAAGAGTATGAAAAATGTCATTATCTCACAACCTTAGCGTTGTTATTAGCTCTGTTATCTTGTCAAAACGAAAGTAACAAGCCAGTTTCATCTGCCAGTCCGGTAAAAGTAAAAGTCATGCAAGCCTCATCTTCTGCAACCAGTGAATCCAGACATTTTTCTGGAACAGTAGAAGAATCAAGTACAACTTCATTAAGTTTTCCAGTTATGGGAACTGTAAAAAAAAATATATGTTGATTTAGGAGAAAGAGTTACACAAGGAGAATTAATCGCAGAAATAGATCCGACTTCTATACGAAGCAGTTATGATGCTGCCAAATCAACATTGGAACAGGCAGAAGATGCATATAAAAGAATGAAGCTCCTTCATGACAAAGGCAGCATTGCGAAATGAAATGGATAGAAGTACAAGTAAGCTTCAGAAGCACGCTCAATGGAAGAAGTAGCTCGAAAAATTTAAAAGACTGCAAATTATATGCTCCATACAGCGGAGTTATCTCAGAAAAAATATAGAAGCCGGTCAAAATGTTATGCCGGGAGTTCCGGTTGCCCAACTGGTCGGTGTACAAGATCTGAAGGTCAAGATATCTGTTCCTGAAACTGAAATTGCCAATATACAGAAAAATCAAAAAGCAAAGATTATGATATCGGCACTGGGAAACAGTTCATTCGAAGGTGTCGTTGCCGAAAAAGGGATCGTAGCCAATACCCTATCCCGTTCGTACGATGTGAAAATCCACATTGACCATCCAAGCAAAGACATTATGCCGGGTATGGTAACAGAAGTTGTTCTGGCAACATCCGATGAAAACAACTATTATATCTTACCGGCACATGTTATTCAGTTAGATGAGAACAACCAAAATTTTGTGTGGGTAGATATTGACGGAAAAGCAACTAAACGCACGATTCAATGTGGAAAATTCACGTCCAATGGAATCATCGTTCTATCAGGTATCAATGAAGGAGATTTGATTATAACAGAAGGACAACAAAAAGTCTGTGAAAATACTCCTGTAACAATAAAATAAACATCCATATGGAAAAGAAACGTAATATAGTAGAATGGGCAATGCACTATCGGCAGATTGTCATACTGGTAGTATGTTGTCTGGTCGCATTCGGCATATACAGTTTGCCCAACATGCGTAAAACGAATTCCTGATTTCACAATCCGCCAGGGAATGGTAGTAGCCGTAGCACCAGGAAATACAGCCGAAGAAATGATTGAACAAGTTACCAAACCGCTGGAAAACTATATTTTTTCTTATAAGGAGGTAAAGAAAGAAAAAACATTCTCTACCAGCCGGGATGGAATCGTATATATACAAGTAGAACTAAATGATGACCTCAATAACAAGGATGAATTCTGGAGCAAGTTCAAGCATGGAATTTCTACTTTCAAAGCAAATCTTCCGTCGAATGTACTCGCAGTACAGGTACTGGATGATTTCGGAGATACGTCTGCTCTGCTTATCACCATGGAAAGCAAGGACAAGACTTATCGGGAGTTAAAAGAATACATGGATGACTTACAGGACCGCTTACGCCGTATCAGCAGCATCGGACGTATGACGGTAAGTGGATTACAGAATGAACAGATTGCTGTTTATCTGGATAATGAGAAACTTTCACAATACGGACTTACAGAACAGACATTGGCAGTCAACTTGTTTTCCAAAGGCTTTGTCACCTCAGGAGGACGGGTACAAAATCCGGCCTATATACTACCTGTGCATGTAGAGAAATCTTTCAATACCGTTTACGACGTACAAGAGCAAATTGTGTATACCGACCCTTCCGGACATAATATTCGTCTGAAGGATGTAGCCCGTATAGTAAAGGAATATCCGCATGCCGACAGTTATATCACCAACAATGGGAAAAAATGTATTCTGCTTAGCGTAGAAATGAAAAAGGGACAGAATATCGTAAAGATGGGAGAAGAAATCAATCAGACTCTCGAAGAGTTTAAGAAAGAGCTTCCGTCTGAAGTAAACATGTTCCGCATCACCGACCAAAGTGAAGTTGTAGGCGACAGTGTAAACAACTTTTTGAAAGAATTGCTGATTGCCATTGTGGCCGTGGTTATCGTGGTAATGTTGCTACTCCCGATTCGAGTTGCATTGGTAGCAGCCTCTACTATCCCGATTACCATATTCATTTCACTCGGTCTGTTTTATGCTTTGGTATCGAACTGAACACTGTAACACTGGCAGCACTGATCGTAACCTTAGGAATGATTGTCGACAACTCCATCGTAATCATCGATAATTACCTGGAAAAGATAGGAGAAGGAATGTCGCGCTGGCATGCTTCCATACAGAGTAGCACACACTTTTTCCGTTCCATCTTCTCGCAACACTCGCCATCAGTATCACCTTTTTCCCGTTCCTGTTTATCATGACAGGTATGTTCCACGATTTCCTGCTCAGCTTCCCGTGGTCTATCACACTCATTCTGGGCATCTCACTGCTGGTAGCTTCTCTGCTTGTACCGTTCATGCAGTTCTGGTTCATACGAAAACCTCTTCAGACTGGTGGAAAAGGCTTCTCTTTCCTGGATATTCTCCAGAAATATTATAACAAGCTGCTGGATGTATGTTTCAAGCATCCATACTATACAGTTATAACAGGATTGACCTTCATCGTTGTGGGTATTATCCTGATGGGCAAATTACCTCAGAACCTGATGCCTACAGCAGACCGTAACCAGTTTGCTGTAGAAATTTACCTTCCGACAGGAACTGCTATCGAAAAACGTCAGCCATAGCAGACACACTGGAAAACATACTCCGTGCAGATGACCGTATTGTCTCGGTAACCTCATTTACCGGATGTGCTTCTCCTCGTTTTCATACAGCATACGCACCACAGATAGCGGGTCCCAACTATGCACAGTTTATTGTCAATACAAAGGGAAATAAAGAAACTGTAGACTTACTGGATGAATATGCAGCCAAATATACCAATGCATTCCCAGAAGCACTAATCCGTTTCAAGCAGTTAAGCTATAGTCAGTCAGTCTATCCTATTGAACTGCGATTGAGTGGCAATAACCTCGACAGCCTGAAATATACAGCAGATAAATACCTGAGCTTGTTACGCAGCATGCCTGAAACAGAAATTAGTTCAAACCAATTTCAGTAATCCGCAAACCACTGCACGCATCGTACTGAAAGAAGATGAAGCATCCCGATTAGGCATTACCAATGCTACGGTAGAAGCAACATTAGCAATGAGATATGGAACAGGTATTCCGGTTGCCAATGTATGGGAAGGTGATTACAATATCCCTATCGTACTAAAAAGCAACAAAGCCGACAATGCACATTACAACGACATAGAAGATGAATTAATTCCGGTAGCCGGTGGACTGTCAAGTGTTCCGCTTCGTCAGATAGCCAGCATAGAACCATCTACTGAAGACGGACAGCTCGTACGTCGAAACGGTATTTACACCATTACTGTAATGTCCGACCTGAAAAGAGGAGAAAATGCAATGGAAATAACTGGAAAAATCCAAGAAAAAATAAAAGACATCCCTCTTCCTCAGGGAGTCACCCTGACTTATGGAGGCGACCAGGAACAGAACAATGAGCAAAATCCGCTTATTATGGGAGCACTCGCCATTGCAACCGTCATGATATTATTTATCCTGATAGCTCATTTCCACCGTCTAAGTATTGCATTACTTATTTTCGGCAGCATGACATTCTGTGTTTTCGGTACAGCAATAGGTGTTCTGATTCAGGGAGTTGACTTCAGTATGACATGTACACTGGGTATTATCAGTTTGATGGGAATCATTGTCCGTAACGGAATCATTATGATTGACTATGCCGAAGAGTTGCGAAATACCGAAAAATTATGTGTACGTGATGCTATTTATCATTCTGCACGCCGACGCATGCGACCGATTTTCCTGACTTCCGCAGCAGCTTCTATGGGAGTCATTCCGATGATTTTGGGCAAAAGTGGATTGTGGATGCCTATGGGAACCGTTATTTGCTACGGAACTCTTATCACCATGATCTTCCTGCTAACCGTTCTTCCGGTTCTGTACATGCTATTGTTTAGAGGTTCCACCCGTAAACGCGCTATCAATGCGCAGCTTGAGCTTCAATAAGATAATAAACAAAAGATAGCTATTAAAAATTAGTTACGATTATGAAAAGAAAAAACATCATATCTTTATTCCTGCTGTCGGCAGGCTGTATGTTGCCGCTATGTGCTTCTGCCCAACATGTCTATTCTCTGGACGAATGTATAGAAGCTGCTCTCGACAACAATGTACGCATGAAAAATGCTCAAAACAACCTCCGCATGGCGGAACACAGCAAACAAGAGGCTTTCAGTAAATACTTTCCCACGGTAAGTGCCATGGGAAGCGGATTCCTTGCCGACAAAGTCTGGTACGTATGGGACTATCACCCGAAATGCAGATGGCCTTTATGAAAAACGGACTTGTGGGTGATGTTTCTGCTACCCTGCCACTGTTCACCGGCGGACAGATAGTCAACGGAAACAAACTGGCTAAGGTAAATGTAGAAGTAAACCGACTCCAGCAGCGCCAGTCGCAAAACGAGGTGACTCTGACAGTCGAAAATTATTTCTGGCAGGTAGTAATGCTGAAAGAAAAATTGCAGACTATCAGTACACTCGACAAGCAACTGACACAATTACTTCAGGATGTGGAAACCAGCGTTCAAGCCGGCGTAACAACCCGCAATGATTTATTACAAGTACAACTCCGACAGAACGAAATACAAAGTAAACGCATTCAGGCAGAAAACATGCTTTCACTGTCACGAAGCATGCTTGCACAATATATAGGACATCCGGCAGACAGCATAGAAGTTGCGGCAACGTTGAAAGATACGTTACCGCAGGGACCGGAAGGACTTTACACTCCACCCGAAGCAGCGCTAGCTACAACAAACGAATACAATCTTCTTCAACAAAATGTAAAGGCAAGCAGCTGCAACATAAAATGGCTATAGGAAAAAACTTGCCGACCATAGCTATCGGAGGAGGCTATGCCTACGAAAACCTGTTAGGAAAGGATCATACATTCTGGCTGGGATTCGCTACGGTATCCGTACCAATCTCAGGCTGGTGGGGAGGCTCGCACGATATCCAGCGTCAGAAACTACAATTACGCAATGCCGAGAATCAGCTTGCCGACCAGAGTCAGTTGCTGGTAATCCGTATGAAACATACATGGGATGACCTGAATGATGCCTACAAACAAGTCAAGATAGCCTTACTTTCCATCGAACAGGCTAAAGAAAACCTGCGTTTGAACACAGACTATTATGCGGCCGGCACATGTACCATGAGCGATTTGCTCGACGCACAAAGCCTCTATCAGCAGAGTCGTGACAAATACGTAGAAACCTATGCCCAGTATGAAGTAAAAAAACGTGAATACCTGCAAGTGACAGGACGATAGAAATAAGGAATAAAAATAAGAGGTTTTGACAATTCTTCTGACATTTATTTCTAACTTTGCGACTAAACATTAAAAAAATTAATTTATGGCAAAGTTCAAACGTATTCTGTTAAAGCTCAGCGGCGAAAGCTTAATGGGAGAAAAGAAATATGGTATCGACGAAAAAACGCCTGGGCGAATATGCACAGCAGATTAAGGAAATCCACGACATGGGTGTACAGATCGGCATCGTTATCGGTGGAGGAAACATCTTCCGTGGACTGACTGGAGCCGGAAAGGGATTCGACCGTGTGAAAGGTGACCAGATGGGTATGCTGGCAACAGTTATCAATAGCTTGGGATTAAGTTCAGCTTTGGTTGCAGCCGGAGTTAAGGCTCGTGTACTGACTGCGATCCGTATGGAACCGATCGGTGAGTTCTATACCAAATGGAAAGCTATCGAAGCCATGGAAAACGGTGAAGTAGTCATCATGTCTGCCGGAACCGGAAACCCATTCTTCACAACCGATACAGGTTCTTCACTGCGTGGTATCGAAATTGAAGCTGATGTTATGCTGAAAGGAACACGTGTAGACGGTATCTATACTGCTGACCCGGAAAAAGATCCGACAGCTACCAAGTTCGACGAAATCACTTACGACGAAGTTCTGGCACGTGGCTTGAAAGTAATGGACCTGACCGCTACTTGTATGTGTAAGGAAAACAACCTGCCGATTATCGTATTCGATATGGATACAGTAGGTAACCTGAAGAAAGTCATGTCTGGAGAGAACATTGGAACAATGGTTCACAACTAAACCAGATTTATTATTTTTCACCACAGAAGATAAAGTTTCTCCATCATTGGTATGGAAAATATAACTTTTTCTTCTGTGGTGTTTTTTATGTCCTTTCTCCTCATTCCATCGTCAGACGAACTACCTCACAATTATCCATGTGTGGTACAGTGGTCAGCTGATCGACAGGTATGCCTGCCAGATAAGCCCGCAACGAACGGTTTATCAAGCCGTGAGCCACTACCAATATGCATTTCCCTTCGTAATGCTGCCGGATATATTCCAGACATTTTCCAGCACGTTCGTAAAGCATTTCACGTGTTTCAGCATCAGCCGGCAAATGTGTCCGGTCTACCGAGTCGAGCGGAAGTCCGGTCCAGCTTCCCCAGTCTATTTCACGCAATAAAGGCGTTGTCTGCCACGGCAGGTTCCTGTCGCCTACAGCAAGACGAACTGTGTCAATCACCCGCTGCAAGTCACTGCTCAGTATAGCATCCAGTGGAATATCCCGCAAACGTTTGCCTAATTCTACAGCCTGCTGCTTTCCCTCTTCCGTAAGATGTCCAGGCAGGTGTCCCTGAAAAATACGACTGATATTTTCTTCTGTCTGTCCATGACGGGCCAAGTATATGGTTATCATATAACAAAATGGTATTAAGCCATCATTAAATGATACGGAGTTGCCGTAAATATGCATTGCATACCAACGTCAACTCCGTACAAATTATAATAAATAAACTCTATCAATCTTCCATCAGCTTGCGATAACGAACGCGCTTCGGCTCTACGTTACCCATACGCTTCATCTTGTTTTCTTCATATTCTGTATATGACCTTCGAAGAAGAATACTTCACTGTTTCCTTCGAATGCAAGAATGTGTGTACAGATACGGTCGAGGAACCAACGGTCGTGGCTGATTACCACCGCACATCCGGCAAAGTCTTCCAGACCTTCTTCCAATGCTCGCAGTGTATTTACATCAATATCGTTGGTCGGCTCGTCCAGCAACAGCACATTACCTTCTTCTTTCAGTGCCATGGCAGATGCAAGCGGTTACGTTCACCACCCGAAAGCATACCGCACAATTTTTCCTGATCAGAACCAGAGAAGTTGAAACGGCTCAGGTAAGCACGTGCATTCACATCACGGTTTCCCATACGTATCAAATCATTTCCTCCGCTGATAACCTGATATACAGTCTTGTTCGGGTCAATATCCTTATGCTGCTGGTCTACGTAAGCTACTTTTACGGTTTCTCCTACTTCGAATTCACCTTTATCAACTTTTTCCAGTCCCATAATCAGGCGGAACAAAGTAGTTTTACCGGCACCGTTCGGACCAATGACTCCCACAATACCGTTAGGCGGCAACATAAAGTTCAGGTCGTCGAACAGCAGCTTGTCGCCATACGCCTTTGCTACATGCTTCGCCTCGATAACCTTGTTTCCCAAACGCGGACCGTTCGGAATGAAGATTTCCAGTTTTTCTTCCTTTTCCTTCACATCTTCATTCAACAACTTATCGTAAGAATTCAAACGAGCTTTACCCTTTGCCTGACGTGCCTTAGGAGCCATACGTACCCATTCCAACTCACGTTCCAATGTCTTACGACGCTTGCTGGCAGTCTTTTCTTCCATTTCCATACGCTTGGTCTTCTGTTCCAGCCAGCTAGAGTAATTACCCTTCCATGGAATACCTTCACCACGGTCCAGCTCCAGAATCCATCCAGCCACATGGTCAAGGAAGTAACGGTCGTGTGTTACAGCAATCACCGTACCTTCATACTGCTGCAAGTGCTGTTCCAGCCAGTCGATACTTTCTGCATCCAAGTGGTTGGTAGGCTCGTCCAGCAACAAGATGTCCGGTTTCTGCAACAACAAACGACAGAGAGCTACACGACGGCGTTCACCTCCAGACAGATTTTTCACCGGCTGGTCTTCGGGCGGACAACGCAATGCGTCCATCGCGCGTTCCAGCTTGCTGTCCAGATTCCATGCATCTGTAGCATCGATTATATCTTGCAACTCAGCCTGACGGGCAAACAAGGCATCCATTTTTCGGGATCCTCGTAATACTCCGGCAAACCGAACTTATTGTTTATTTCTTCGTATTCGGCAAGCGTATCGACTACATTCTGTACGCCCTCCATTACTACTTCTTTTACAGTCTTGGTATCGTCAAGGTGCGGCTCCTGAGCCAGATAACCGACTGAATATCCCGGAGAGAACACAACTTCTCCCTGATAGTTTTTCTCCAGACCGGCAATAATTTTCATCAGGGTAGACTTACCCGAACCATTCAAACCGATGATACCGATCTTCGCTCCGTAGAAAAAAGATAGGTAGATGTCTTTCAAGACCTGCTTATTGTTCTGGAATGATTTACTCACTCCGACCATAGAAAAGATAATCTTTTTATCGTCTGCCATACTCTTTTATATTAATTAGTTTGATAATGTTTCGTAAAATAACGGTGTATATATACCTGATATAAAAGGAATCCGATTACACAAATCCCCAAAGCTACCTGATACGGATTGTTGTTTCCAGCCTGACGGACATATTGCGAAATCCATATACCCAGCATTACTCCTGTTTCCCAAAGTAACTGATAAGTATGATACCCCGTCCCTCTTTCGCAATGTAAAGGTAAAAGTATCATCATCCGCAGAAACTGCCCGATAGAAAATCCGACTCCGATTCCAACCAGCAGACCCGCTCCGTAAAGGTACTCACCTGTGTCTGCATTACAAAGCAGCATTAAACCAGCTCCGGTAAAAAGTTGTCCGATAAAAATCTGTATCCTTCCATTCATCGGTCTGGTAAAAACTTGCCTGACAAGCAGGTATATCAAAAAACCGCTTCCTATGCAAAGATAAAAAAAAGCATTGGAAATCATAATGAAAAGCATACCTAAAACCATAGGTACCGTCATCATATTTATTCCGGGAAGCAAGGTCCGGAAAAGGATAAACCTGTCGAACGAACACAACGGCAGGTCTAAAGGCGCACGGAAGCATACTGTTACCATGGAAACAAGCACAATGGCAACCGCACATAAAAAAGCAGAAAAATACAATAACGTATCAAAACTGAGATAATTTCCTCCCTCAATTCCGATAATAATACCACTCAACATCCCGACAATGCTACTCCAGGTAAATACACGGTTTGCCGCATTACGATTGTTACTTGGAGTTACATCAATGGCCAAAGTACTTCCGGTTGCCATCAAGACAATACCAAACAGTGCTCCTTGTAAAATACGGAGCAAAACAACCATCTCTACGGAAGAGACATAAGGATACAATATCCCTACCAGTGCCAGCAACATGATACTCCGGGTACAAACATTTTTCCGGCTAAATGTATCGACCAAATAATTATTAAAAGCTCCGGGAAGGAACAAAGCGATGCCGAATACAGCTGTTACCCCTGCAGCCTGTAGTTCAGAACAACTCCAGGCTTGAATCATCCACCGATGAATCAGAGGGAACAACATGTAAACCGCTATATAGAGTAATATGTTAGCTGCAATCAATAAAGAAAAGTTTCTATTCCACAGCATATTTCATACAATAACGGTGAAATAAAAATCAATATTGCTCAGTTTCGTTAGGGAAATCACACGATTTCACATCTGCTACATAATGTCCGATAGCATCAGTCATTATGGTGTGTAAGTCTGCATAGCGACGTAAGAAACGTGGACTGAAGCCTTTTGTCATACCCAACATATCGGCAACAACCAATACTTGTCCATCGACAGCTCCACCTGCTCCGATACCGATAACAGGAATTGTAAGTTCGGAAGCTACACGAGCAGCCAGATCTGCCGGAATTTTTCCAGAACCAAGGCAAAGCAGCCAGCCTCTTCCAGCAAATGAGCATCACGAATCAGTTTTTCAGCTTCAGCATCGCCTTTGGCACGCACACCATAGGTACCATATTTATTGATAGATTGTGGCATCAGTCCCAGATGTCCCATCACAGGCATACCGGCACCGATAATTTTTGTTATTGTTTCAATTACTTCTTCGCCACCTTCAAGCTTAAGAGCATCAGCTCCGGTTTCCTTCATGATACGAATTGCGTTACGTACTCCGTCGAACGGATCTGCCTGATAAGAACCGAAAGGCATGTCGACAACCACCAGTGCACGCTTTACACCACGCATTACAGACTTGCGTGATAAATCATCTGGTCGATTGTAATAGGCAATGTAGTCACATTACCCGCCATAACGTTCGATGCAGAATCACCTACCAAAATAACATCTACTCCAGCCCCGTCAACAATCTGGGCAATCGTATAATCATAAGAGGTCAACATGGAAATTTTTTCACCTCTTTCTTTCATTTCAATCAAACGGTGAGTTGTCACTTTTCGTGTATCACCAGAAAGATATCCTGCCATAAAGTTTTCTCCTTAATTTAATAAAATTGCGGCAAATGTAGTTCATTCTGACGAGTTAAGCAAGCAGGGCTTTCATCTTTTCGAATGAGAAGGCAGTAAAATCGGGGATAACCAGTTTACATTTGTCAGCAATTGCCTCTGCCGAGTTAGTCGTACACAAGCCTACGACTGCCATATTTGCAGCATTTCCGGCTTCCAGTCCGTGAAAAGAATCTTCGAATACCACACAGTTTTCGACTACTGTATCAAAGACTTCCGCTCCCAGCAGAAAACAATCCGGAGCCGGTTTCGAACGAGTAAACATCTCGGCTGTGAGAATACGGTCTACCAGCTCTTTCAGTTCAGGATGTGCCTTGTATACATTTGCCATCTTCAAGTCGTTCGAACTGGTAACAATAGCAATCTTTACACCGTGAGCACGTAAATCTTCCATAAAGGCAACTACTCCGGGAATATAATTGAAGGACATTTCTTTTTCAAACTGATTCAAACGAGCAGTAATCTCCTGCTGTTCTTTTTCCATACCCGAAAAATGTTTTGCGTAAATCTGTGTCAAAGTCTGCCCTTTGATGATGCGTCCAAAATCTTTTATCTGAGGGAAATACTGTCTACCTATCTCATCCCAAAATATGCTGTACTGAGTTTCAGTATCCATTACTACTCCATCAAAGTCGAACAAGGCTGCTATACATTTTGTTTTATCCATTCTCTTTACCATTTAGTTGATTTAACGGTACAAAGTTCCGAAATATCACGCCATATTCCTAACTTTGAGCACATAATTTTAACCAAAGTACAAAATGGAAGAAAACAATCCGCATGTTTTAGGAAATGCACCTATAGGCAAATTACTTTTACAGTATTCCATACCTGCCATCATCGGTATGACACTGACTTCATTGTACAATATCATCGACAGTATCTTTATCGGACATGGAGTAGGTGCGCTGGCCATCTCCGGACTTGCCATTACTTTCCCGCTGATGAACCTGCTTATCGCGTTCTGCACCCTGGTTGGTGTAGGAGGAGCCACTATTTCGTCTATTCGTCTGGGACAGAAAGATATAAAAGGAGCGGAAGACATTTTAGGAAATGTAACTATTCTCTGTATCGTCAATGCTATTTTTTACGGGGGAATCACACTGATATTTCTGGATGATATCTTATATTTCTTCGGTGCAAGTGAAAGTACCCTGCCCTATGCACGCGATTTCATGCAGGTTATTCTGCTGGGAAGCCCAATCTCGTATGTAATGGTAGGACTGAACAACATCATGCGTGCTACCGGTTATCCCAAGAAAGCCATGTTATCATCAATACTGACAGTAGGCTGTAACGTAATTCTTGCTCCTATCTGTATCTTTGTACTGGAGTGGGGAATAAGAGGAGCAGCCCTTTCTACTATCATGTCACAATTCGTTGGTATGATATGGGTGCTCTATCATTCTACGATAAGAAAAGCTACATTCGCTTCAAACGTCCCAGCTTCAAGCTGAAAAAGCACATCATCATGAATATATTCGGAGTCGGTATGTCGCCTTTTATCATGAATGTATGTGCATGTTGTATCGTGATTTTTATCAATAACCGTCTGTTGACGTATGGTGGAGATCTTTCTATCGGGGCATTCGGCATCCTGAACAGAATACAAATGTTGTTTGTGATGATTGTAATGGGAATCACAATGGGAATGCAGCCCATTTCTGGCTACAACTACGGAGCACGTCATTATGACCGTGTGAAACAGACTCTCCGACTGGGTATTATAGCCGGATGTACCATTACAACTGTCGGATTCCTGATAAGCGAATTATTCCCCAGTATATTTGTGGGAATGTTTACTACCAACCATGAACTGACCGAACAGGCAACACTGGCACTTCGCATCGGTGTCATGGCATTTCCCATCATCGGAGCACAAATTGTGATTACACAGTTTTTCCAGTCAATCGGTAAAGTCAGCATCTCTATTCTGCTTTCTCTTTCCAGACAACTCGTCTTTCTGTTGCCCGGACTGGCTTTACTTCCGCCGCATTTCGGTGTGAAAGGAGTCTGGTTCAGTATGCCGCTATCGGATACATTAGCCTTTATCATGGCAGCACTAATGCTGGTTTATCACTTCCGTAAACTAAAAGCCAGACAACAATTAAACGACTGAAAATAAACTCCATACAAAGGGTACAATCAAGACATTTTCAGTTTATGTTTATCCTTTTAAAAAACTTCAGCAATTTTTCAGAAAAACATCTCGATTATTTTTCTATTCTGAAGTTTTACTTACCTTGGCGAAGTGTTTATTTTAGGATCAACTGAAAAGTAACATAATATTGAGTACCGAAACGATGATGGCAATGGTATAAAGTACAAACGTGCTCCACCGTGAGTTGGCGTACTGCCCCATAACACGCTTTGACGAGGTGAGCGACAACTGTAAGAAAACAGTAAAAGGCAGCTGAATACTCAATACCATCTGCGAAATAATCAGTCCCTGGAACGGATTTTCAATAAAAAGAATAATCACTAGTGCCAATCCTAATGAAAGGAGCACTCCTACCTTAGAATGAATATCACGAATATTATAAGATTCTCCAAAGATACCGGCAAAAATAGAACCGGCTGCCATACCACTGGTAACAGTAGATGAAATACCAGCCATGAGCAGAGCCAGTGCAAAAATTGCGCCAGCCTGACTTCCCAACAAGGATCGAGCAACGATTTTGCCTGCTGAAGTTCTTCTACCGGAGTGCCGTGCACAAAGAAAGTAGTAGCAGCCAGCAAAATCATGGCACTGTTGATAGCCCATCCTATTCCCATCGACAGCAACGTATCGTAAAATTCATACTTCAAATGTTTCTTGATAGCCTGTTCGTCCTCCTTATTATATTCACGGCTCTGTACTACCTCCGAATGAAGGAACAGATTATGAGGCATGACAACTGCTCCCAATACACTCATAATAATGAGCATACTTCCCTGCGGAATACTTGGTGTCACCCACGAACGTGCAGCCAGTCCCCAGTCGACGTCTACCAGAAACAGTTCGTAAAGAAAAGAAAGACCGATAACCGATACGAAAGCAATGATTCCCCGTTCTATACGCCTGTACGAATTAGTGAAAAGCAATATCAGCACAAATACCGTAGTCAGTACGGCTCCTGCAATAATCGGTATATCAAACAACATCTCCAGTGCAATGGCTCCTCCCAATATTTCCGCCAGTGAAGTAGAGATGCTTGCCAGCACAGCACTTCCAGTATGGGGCGTGCTATCCACTTCGGCGTATATTTATTGGCTGCCTCACTCAAACACAATCCGGTAACAATACCCAAATGCGCTACATTATGCTGAAGCACAATCAGCATGACCGTAGAAAGTGTTACTACCCACAACAGTGCATAACCATAATCGGACCCCGCAGCAAAATTAGAGGCCCAGTTCCCTGGGTCGATAAACCCCACAGTAACCAGCAGTCCGGGACCGATATATTTAAATATATCCAGACCACCCAGATATCTCTGGTGGTCTTTCCGTTTCAATTCCTTGAACAGATTCTTCCACATAACTCATTTTCTTTTTAGCTTAATAATGATATTACAATCCATCCCGAGCAAAGGTTCACGCTAATCGAAATCAAAATTGAGTGTAAGCTGACGGTCGTCCGTACGTTTCTTTGGCTTCGGAACAAGTAACTTTCTCACGCCCAGCGGAGTAAGTTCGTGTATTGTCTTGTCAGGCAATTCGTTGCACGTAATAAAATAACGGGCTTTTTTCATTACTGCTCCCATTTTTTCAGTTCATAGAAACCAATGCGTGAGAAACGGCGCGACATGACAATCATTTTTGCCGAACGCACACCGATACCCGGCACACGAAGCAGAGTTTCATAATCTGCCGTATAAATATTTACAGGAAAAAACTCCGGATGCTTCAATGCCCATGCCAGCTTAGGATCGACTTCCAGATCGAGATCCGGACTAGCCTCATCTACCAGTTCATCTACCCGAAACTGATAAAACCGTAACAGGCCAGTCGGTTGATACAATCGATTTTCACGCACGAGAGGAGGTTGTTTCAGAGCAGGCAGGCGCTTGTCGTAGGTATTGACAGAAATATATCCCGAATAATACACACGTTTCATGGTAGGCTGAGCATAAAGCGCAGAAGAAACCTTCAGAATATCGCGGTCGCTTTCCGAAGTTGCCCCGACAATCATCTGCGTACTCTGTCCTGCCGGCGCAAAACGCGGGGCATGGCGGTGATGCTTCCGCTCTTCCGCACTTTCAAGTGCTCCTTCACGGATATATCTCATAGGCAGATACACACTGCGATGGTCTTTTTCAGGAGCCAACATCTTGAGATTAGCTTCGGTAGGTATTTCAAGGTTTACACTCAGACGGTCGGCATAAAGTCCGGCTTCACGAACCAGTTCTCTGCTGGCTCCGGGAATACTTTTCAGATGTATGTAGCCATTAAACCGATGAATCGTACGTAAGTCTTTTGCCACACGTACCAGACGTTCCATGGTATAGTCAGGATTTCTCACCACTCCCGAGCTAAGAAAAAGTCCCTCGATGTAGTTTCTGCGATAAAACTCCATGGTCAGTTCGACTAACTCGCTGACAGACAAGGTAGCTCGCGGTATATCGTTGCTGATACGGTTGATACAATAAGCGCAATCGTAAATACAATAATTGGTAAGCATCACTTTCAGAAGCGAAATGCATCGTCCGTCTTCTGCAAAGCTATGGCATATCCCCACCTCCTACAGTATTTCCGACACCTCCCGAAGAATTGCGGCGTACGGTCCCGCTGGAAGAACATGATACATCATATTTTGCTGACTCTGCCAGCACTTTCAGTTTATGCAAGACTTGCTCGTTCATTGTACTTTACTGATAATTTTGCAGTTGTAGAAATTTAGTAAAAGTAGACATACCGCATGAGCTATGCAAATCTTTGACGATTTTTTGTAACTTTGCAGCCAAATTTATAAAGCGATATAAAAAGATTATGTGGTTACTATTAGCCTTCTGCTCGGCAGCGTTGCTGGGCTTTTACGATGTTTTCAAGAAAAAGTCATTGAGTAATAATGCTGTACTTCCTGTATTGGCGCTCAATTACACTTTTTCGAGTATTATTTTTATTCCGTTCATCCTGCTGTCACACTTTGCACCGCAGATGTTACAAGACTCTATTTTTTATGTACCCGATTCGAGGATGGGAAGTACATAATTTATTTTGCTGAAATCGTTTATTGTATTGTCTTCATGGGCATTCGGGTATTTCGGTATGAAGCATCTTCCGCTTACTATCGTGGGGCCGATTAATGCTACCCGTCCGGTGATGACCCTTGTAGGTGCCATGCTGATATTCGGAGAACGCCTGAACCTGTATCAATGGATCGGTGTATTCATGGCTGTAATTTCTTTTTTCATGCTGAGCCGTTCAGGGAAAAAGGAAGGTATCGATTTCAAGCACGACCGATGGATATGGTTTGTAGTACTGGCTGCGGTGCTGGGAGCTGTAAGCGGACTATACGACAAATATCTTATGGGAAGATTCAATAACATGCAGGTACAGGCATGGTATAATATTTATCAGCTTTTCATGATGGGGGGAGTACTGATGTTCTTATGGTGGCCTAAACGGAAAACATCTACTCCGTTCCGATGGGACTGGTGTATCATCCTGATTTCTGTCTTCCTGTCGGCTGCCGATTTTGTATATTTCTATGCCCTGAGTATGGAAGATTCCATGATTTCTATCGTATCAATGGTCCGCAGGGGAAGCGTAGTTGTTTCATTTCTTTTCGGTGCAATGATGTTCCATGAAAAGAATTTGAAGAGCAAAGCCATCGACTTGTTGCTTGTGCTTATCGGTATGTTCTTCCTCTATCTGGGTAGCAGGTAAAGAAAATTGATTCTGATATACAAAAAACGTCCTGATGTCTGATTAAACAACACCAGGACGTTTTTATATATCACAGATATCTTATCCAGCCATAAACAAGATAAGCAACTGAGCTGTAAGGATTCTAAGGAACATCGCCAACGGATATACAGTAGAATATCCTACTGCCGGAGCATCGTTTCCTGAAATCTGGTTGGCATAAGCCAATGCAGGAGGGTCTGTATTACTACCGGCTATCAATCCCATTAATGTAAAATAGTTTACTTTATGTCGCCAGCGGGCTACCATTCCAATGATGAGAAGTGGAATAATGGTTATAAGGAATCCGATACCTACATACAGCAAACCATCGCCTTCTACTACCGTTTGAACAAAGTTTCCACCAGCCTTGATTCCGACACTGGCAAGGAACAGCACCAGACCAACCTCACGAAGCATCAAGTTGGCACTCATTGTTGTATAAGTCACCAGTTTTACTTTATGTCCGAAACGTCCGATAAGAATAGACACAATCAACGGACCTCCGGCAAGACCCAGTTTCACTGGAGTAGGTATTCCCGGAAATGCAATAGGCAAACTTCCGAAAAGGATACCACATAAAATACCAACGAAGATGGTTACGATATTCGGATGATCCAGACGCTTCAACTGATTACCCAGCAAATCGGCAACTCGTTCGATAGCATCCTGTGGTCCTACTACCATGACACGGTCACCCACCTGAAGAATCAACTGACGCGCAGCAAACAAGTCCATACCCGAACGGTTTACACGAGTTACATTCACACCATACATACTGCTGAAATGAAGCTCACCCAATGTCTTACCATTAATAGCCGGTTGGGTAACCAATATACGGCGTGATACCATCGGCTTGTCTTGTTTGCTCTGGTTGTCCCAGTCTACATCATCAACTTTCGAACCGATGAAAGCCTGAATCGCTTCAGAGTCATCTTCTGCACATACAATGTTCATTTCATCGCCCAAGCGCAAGACCGTATCTGCATTAGGAATATGTACATGTCCATCCTGCAAAATACGAGAGCAGACAAAATCTCTTGCCAAAAAGCTCTGAACCTGAGAAAGTTTCTTTCCACTCAATGCTGCATTCTCTACTTTCAGGGCAATGTTGTAAGGCTTCAAGTGAGGATTTGCCTCTTCTTCTTTCTGGATATCATCAGCTTCTTTGTCCAAATTTACCCGACAAATATAACGGATAAGAATAAGTGAAAGAATGATACCCATAACACCCAAAGGATAAGCACAGGCATATCCCATAGCTATTTCCGGCCCTTGATAACCTAATTGCTGCAAAGCTTCGTTGGCAGCACCCAAACCCGGAGTATTCGTTACCGCACCGCAAAGAATACCTACCATCATCGGAATTTCCACCCGGCCTTGCAAAGCATAGTAAATAATTATGGCAACCGCTATATTCAGTGCCACGATACCCACGGCCAGCATGTTCAGCCTGATTCCTCCTTTTTTGAAAGAAGAGAAGAAAGAAGGACCGACCTGCAAACCGATACAGAACACAAACAAGATCAATCCAAAATCCTGCAAAAACGAAAGGATGGACTGATTTCCTGTAAATCCAAAATGTCCGGCAAGAATCCCTACGAATAATACGAAGGTAACTCCAAGAGATATACCGAAAATCTTGATTTTTCCCAAAAGAACTCCAACTGCAATTACAAAAGAATATAATGCGACTATATGTGCTATGGAGTCGGGATTAGTTAATAAATCTTGTAGCCAATTCATAATATTATATTTTTAAGCGCCACAAATGTAGGCAATTAAAAAGAATCAGTCAAACATTTGAATCTAAAAAAATACTCACTTTTTGTCGGGATGTGCAATTTACTTTGTATATTTGCCTCGCATGGGTTCCAACCTCCATGCCAACTAACTTAAATCATAATATCATAAACACTCATTCACTATGGCAGATAGTAAAGAAAAACTCTTTTCAGATTTTCCCTCCGTATCGACACAAGAATGGATGGATAAAATCATGGTCGACTTGAAAGGAGCCGATTACGAAAAGAAATTGGTGTGGAAAACAAACGAAGGATTTAAAGTAAAACCGTTTTACCGCCAAGAAGATTTGGAAGGACTTAAAACAACTGAAGGACTTCCGGGAGAATATCCTTACATCAGAGGTAATAAAAAAGATGACAATACCTGGTATATCCGTCAGGACATTCGTGTAGAAGAACCTGCTGAAGCAAACCAGAAAGCACTTGATTTGCTGAACAAGGGAATTGACTCACTGGGTTTCCACATTAAACCCAAAGATTTGAGTGCTGAATACATTGCAACTCTACTGAAAGACATCTGTTGCGACTGTATAGAAATTAACTTCACTACTTGTCAGCGCCATTCTACTCAGCTGGCTGAATTACTCGTTGCTTATTTCAAAGAAAAAGGATATGATCCGAATAAACTGTACGGCTCAATAAACTTCGACCTATCGGCAAAATGCTTCAAAAAGGGAAAGATGTCAGCCCGATCATATCGAAAGCAAAAGAGTTGGTAGAAATTCTGGCTGAATATCCTCATTTCCGTTGTATAGGAGTCAACTCACTTCAACTAAACAATGCTGGAGCTTATATTTATCAGGAACTCGGATATGCACTGGCATGGGGAAATGAATATCTGAACAGACTGACAGAAGCAGGAGTTCCTGTTGATCTGGCTGCAAAGAAGATCAAATTCAACTTCGGTATCAGTTCCAACTATTTCATGGAAATTGCCAAGTTCCGTGCAGCACGTATGTTATGGGCAAATATTGTCAAGGCTTACAACCCGCAATGCGAATGTGCTTGCAAAATGATTGCTCATGCCGAAACTTCAAGCTTTAATCTGACCTTATTCGATGCTCATGTAAACTTGCTCCGTACTCAGACTGAAGCTATGAGTGCTGCTATTGCAGGAGTAAATTCTATCACAGTAACTCCTTTCGATAAAGCATACGAAACTCCTAATAACTTTTCAGAACGTATTGCACGTAATCAGCAATTACTCTTGAAAGAAGAATCTCATCTTAACCGCATTGTCGATCCTGCCGGAGGTTCATATTATATTGAAAATTTAACAGTCTCTATTGCTAAACAAGCCTGGGATTTGTTCCTGCAAGTAGAAGAGGCCGGCGGAATGGTTAAGTCTATCTTCGACGAAAGCGTACAAAATGCTGTTAACGCAAGCAACAAAGCACGCCATGAAGCTGTTTCGAAACGTAAAGAAATCCTGCTGGGAACCAATCAGTATCCTAATTTCAACGAATTGGCAGGAGAAAAGACTCCATCAGAACACAAATGTTGCTGTGGTGGCGGACATAATCACGAGGAAGAAGCTTCATTTGCCAAACTGGAAACCAGCCGTGCTGCCAGCGAATTTGAAGCTTTACGTTTGCAGACAGAACATTCTGGTAAACGTCCAAAAGCTTTCATGCTGACTATCGGAAATCTTGCGATGCGACAAGCACGCGCACAGTTCTCATGCAACTTCCTGGCTTGTGCCGGATATGAAGTAATAGACAATCTGGGATTCCCAACCGTTGAAGAAGGAGTAGAGGCTGCAATGAAAGCCAACGCTGACATCGTTGTTATTTGCTCAAGCGATGATGAATATGCAGAATATGCTATTCCGGCATTCAAAGCTGTAAACGGAAGAGCCATGTTTATTGTGGCAGGAGCTCCTGCTTGCATGGAAGAATTGAAAGCTGCCGGCATAGAAAACTTCATACATGTACGCTGCAACGTATTGGAGACCTTGAAAGAATATAATGAAAAGCTAGGAATTAAGTAATGCTATGAAACCGAATTTTAAAAATATCGATATATATGCCGGATTCCATCCTCAAAATGGTATGGAATGGCAAAAAGCCAATGACATCAAAGCCAATTGGAGAACACCGGAACAGATTCAGGTGAAGCCGGTTTATACGAAAGAAGACCTGGAAGGCATGGAGCATCTGAACTATGCTGCGGGTATTCCTCCTTACCTGAGAGGTCCGTACTCGATGATGTATACGTTCCGTCCGTGGACTATCCGCCAGTATGCAGGATTTTCTACAGCTGAAGAATCGAATGCATTTTATCGCCGTAACTTGGCTTCCGGACAGAAAGGTTTGTCAGTTGCTTTCGACCTTCCGACACACCGCGGCTACGACCCAGATCATCCGCGTGTAGTGGGAGATGTTGGTAAGGCTGGTGTTTCTATCTGCTCACTGGAAAATATGAAGGTATTGTTCGACGGTATTCCATTGAATAAGATGTCAGTTTCCATGACTATGAACGGCGCCGTACTTCCTGTTATGGCATTCTATATCAATGCGGGACTGGAACAGGGAGCTAAACTGGAAGAAATGGCCGGAACTATTCAAAATGATATTTTGAAAGAGTTCATGGTGCGTAACACATATATCTATCCGCCTGCATTCTCCATGAAGATCATTTCGGATATCTTTGAGTACACTTCTCAAAAAATGCCGAAATTCAACTCTATCTCTATCTCAGGATATCACATGCAGGAAGCTGGTGCTACAGCCGATATCGAATTGGCTTATACACTTGCCGACGGTCTGGAATATCTGCGCGCAGGAGTTGCTGCAGGTATTGATATCGATGCCTTTGCTCCTCGTTTGTCTTTCTTCTGGGCAATCGGCATGAATCATTTCATGGAAATTGCAAGATGCGTGCTGCACGTATGCTTTGGGCAAAGATTGTAAAACAGTTTAATCCGAAGAATCCGAAATCACTTGCACTGCGTACACACTCACAGACTTCAGGATGGTCGCTTACAGAGCAGGATCCGTTCAACAACGTAGGACGTACTTGCATCGAAGCAATGGCTGCTGCACTAGGACACACTCAGTCACTGCATACCAATGCGCTGGACGAAGCTATTGCTCTGCCAACTGATTTCTCTGCACGTATTGCACGTAATACACAGATTTATATCCAGGAAGAAACCCAGATATGTAAAAATGTAGACCCGTGGGGTGGTTCATACTATGTAGAAGCGCTGACCAACGAACTGGCGCATAAAGCTTGGGAACACATTCAGGAAATCGAAAAACTGGGTGGTATGGCTAAGGCTATCGAAACAGGTATACCTAAGATGCGTATTGAAGAAGCTGCAGCTCGTACACAGGCTCGTATCGACTCAGGTGAACAGACCATCGTAGGTACAAACAAATATCGTCTGGAAAAAGAAGACCCGATTGATATTCTGGAAGTAGACAACACAGCTGTACGTCAGGAACAGATAGAAAACTTACGTCGCCTGCGCGAAGGAAGAAACCAGGCCGAAGTAGACAAAGCACTGGAAGCTATTACCGAATGCGTACGTACAGGTAAAGGCAACTTGCTGGAACTGGCTGTAGAAGCCGCTCGCGTACGTGCCACATTAGGAGAAATATCCGATGCATGTGAAAAAATTGTAGGACGTTATAAAGCAGTAATAAGAACTATTTCAGGCGTGTATTCATCAGAAAGTAAAAAGGATGCAGATTTCGCAAGAGCTTGCGAACTGACTGAAGAATTTGCAAAGAAAGAGGGTCGCCGTCCGCGTGTAATGATTGCCAAAATGGGACAGGACGGACATGACCGTGGTGCAAAAGTTGTAGCTACAGGATTTGCAGACTGTGGTTTTGATGTTGACATGGGACCGTTGTTCCAGACTCCGGAGGAAGCTGCTCGCGAAGCCGTAGAAAACGATGTTCATGCAGTAGGAGTTTCTTCATTAGCCGCCGGACACAAGACTTTAATTCCACAAATCATTGCAGAGTTGAAACGTCTGGGACGTGAAGATATTCTGGTATTTGCAGGAGGTGTCATACCGGCACAGGATTACGACTTCCTGTATAAAGCTGGAGTTATGGCTATATTTGGTCCTGGTACTTCTGTGGCTAAATCAGCTTGTCAGGTAATGGAGCTGTTACTTGCTGAAGAATAAACCTGACCGACAATAAAAAATCAATAAGTTCTGCCAAAAAAGAAAGGTCTTAGTATCAAATTTTTCATGGCAGAACTTAATAAAAATCACCTGCTTGAGAGTTTCACTTTATATCTGAATAACGTGTTTCTCAGGTTCAGGCAAAAAAGCAATAGCGGAACTTTTGCTCAATGAACAGAAGTTCCGCTATTGTTTTTTCAATGTTCAGCTGTTAACTATATACTGCCTATCCAATACAGACAAAATTAAACTATTTCTCTTCAACAACTGAATATCATACAGTTACTACTTACTTTTCTTATAATCGCTAACCATAGCCTCAGCAATCCAGTTGCTAATGCCTGACGATTGTCGGGTATCACTAAACGTTGCTGATCGCGTGCGTTCTGAATATTTCCTAATTCCAAAAAGACAGCATAAGGCGTGAGTTCCGAAGGACAAACAAGTTACGCGAACTAACCGTTCCATTGAATCCTCTATTAGGCTGATGACGGTCATATTTTGCAGTAAAAGTACGCTTCAACTGATCGGCAAGACGTTTTCCATATTTACTGCCAGGTGAGTGATAAAAGAAAACATCCGTCTGTTTACCTCTGCTACGGCTATCCACATGAACAAAGATTGCACGTTTATAATTGCTATTATCTCTACGATATAACCGGTTAATAGCATCACAACGCTGTTGCAACCTTGCTACCTGATTCAATGGAATTGCTTCACCCATACATGTTTCCCGCTTACTGTTATTCAATATCGCAGCATTTCGGATTCCATCTTTCTTGTCCTGAATAATAAAATGAACCTTAGCACCACGTTTCAGCAATTCTCTGCCTAAACGCAAAACAATATCATAGGCATATTCATCTTCGTGCAGCTCCTTTCCTCTATACTTGCCGATGCATCCCGGATCTGGTCCTCCATGACCGCTGACCAAATAGAAGGTAGCTCCTTTTAATGAACTGGAAGTAATCTGGTAGGCTGCCTGTGATTTTCCAAATAGAGGTTCATATCCCGAAGTCTTTTTCTTACGAGAAAACCCAGGAAGAACGACCAGACAGCATAGGATGAGTAATGTATACTTAAGCCGCATCATTCAGCAGTTCATCTATTTTCTTACACAAAGTAGAGAACTCTTCCTCGTTATATAACGTGTCATCATCACAATCTTGCCAGTCTTGTCGATTAACACGTTGCGGGTGATACCAGCGTTACGAACCGCATATTTAGCAAAGATATCTGCTCCCGGATCAAGTCCGAGCGGATATGTTACTTTTGTCTGCTTTGCAAAAGCTTTAACCTTTTCCAAAGGTTCATCACGGTCTACTCCATAAAGTGCAAATGAAGTATTATCTTTATGTTTCTGCCAGATATCCTTCTCGATAAAAGGCATTTCTTTACGGCAAACCCCACACCAGCTTGCTGTAACTGAAGCATCACAACTTTTCCACGCAAAGAAGATAATTTTACTTTCTGACCGTCGGTCAAAGTCATTTCAAAATCGGGAGCTTCATCACCCACTTTAACTATATATCCTACTTCATCAGGAGTAACTTCCTGTGCTTGTACTGTAGAGACTCCGGACAAACAGACAGCCAAATAATGACTGCCATCATTATCCATTTTTCATCATATACTAATAGCTTAAATAATTATCGCTTCAAAGATACAAAAAATCGATATAAAAGAGGAAACCTCGAACTGACCGCCACGCTTTCAAACGTGTTTAAATACTACTTAATATTATTTTAAGAATTATATTCAATAAACTTCTGTCGCCTTGCAAACGATACAGTCTGCTTAAAAAACAAATAAAAAACAATAATAAACACAACAGTTGTGCTATATCATGAAATTATATGGAATTAAAACAAAAAAGCCATCCCAACGGATTAGGTTGAGATGGCTAAATTTATATTATTTCCTTCAAATCAATTACAAAGGCATGTTACCGTGTTTCTTCGGAGGATTGCTTACACTCTTATTCTGAGTCATTTCAAGTGCCTGAATCAGTTTATAACGAGTATCTTTCGGAAGAATGATTTCATCGATATAGCCCTGTTCAGCTGCACGATACGGATTAGAGAATTTCTCCTTGTATTCTTCTACAGCCTTAGCTTTTTCTTCCGGCGTAGCTTTACGATACAGAATATTCACAGCACCGTCTGCTCCCATTACAGCAATTTCAGCTGTAGGATAAGAGAAGTTCACATCAGCGCCAATAGGTTTACTATTCATAACGATGTATGCACCTCCGTAAGCCTTACGTGTAATTACTGTTATCTTAGGAACAGTAGCTTCTGCATAAGCGTATACAATCTTTGCACCGTGACGGATAATACCATTGTGTTCCTGTGTACATCCTGGCAAGAAACCCGGTACATCTTCGAATGTTACAATAGGAATATTGAAACAGTCGCAGAAACGGATGAAACGAGAAGCCTTGTCAGAAGCGTCAATATCAAGCACACCTGCCAGATATGCCGGCTGATTGGCAACGATACCTACAGAACGTCCACCCAAACGAGCAAAACCGACTACAATATTCTTTGCAAAGTGAGGCATAACCTCGAAGAAATAATGATTGTCGACTACCGGTTCGATGATATTTTTGATATCATATGGCATATTCGGGTCGTCAGGAATAACTGTCATCAGTGATTCTTCTGCACGACGGATATCATCTGTACAAGGAATAGAAGGAGCATCTTCCATGTTGTTAGAAGGCAAGAAACTCAGCAGCTCACGAATACTCATCAAAGTTTCTTCTTCTGTTTCACAAAGGAAGTGAGTAACACCACTCTTACTGCTATGAGTATATGCACCACCTAACTCTTCCTTATCAACTTCTTCATGAGTAACAGCCTTTACTACATCCGGACCAGTGATAAACATGTGACTCTTTTCCTTTACCATGAAGATAAGTCTGTCAATGCCGGAGAATAACAAGCACCTCCTGCACACGGACCAAGAATTGCTGAAATCTGAGGGATAACACCTGATGCAATAGTATTCTGATAGAAGATTGAAGCATATCCAGAAATACTTCCCACACCTTCCTGAATACGTGCGCCACCCGAGTCATTCAAAGCAATTACCGGAGCACCATTTTTCAATGCCAGTTGCTGTACCTTTACAATCTTCTGCGCACCGGTAGCACTAAGTGTTCCACCATATACGGTAAAGTCGTAAGCATAAACATATACTAGACGTCCATCAATTTTACCATATCCACAAACGATACCGTCACCAGGAATATGTTTCTTCTCCATACCGAAATCAGTACAGTGATGAACCACAAACTTATCAATTTCATTGAACGTACCTTTATCGAGCAACATATCAATACGTTCGCGGGCAGTCATATGACCATTGGCATGTTGCTTTTCAACACGCTCTACTCCTCCACCCTGAGCAGCCAGTTTATCCAGCTCCTCAAATTTTTTATATTGTTCTGCTGTTGTCATAAATTTAATCCTCCTCTTTAATTACATCCAGTGTCATGATAACCTGGTTACTGTTTACAGAGTCACCTTCATTTACGAAGATTTCTTTTACAACACATTCGCTGTTTACTTTGTAATTACTCTGCATCTTCATGGCTTCTATCACAACCACGATATCACCAGCCTGCAAGCGGTCGCCAGCCTTTACTGGAATCTTAACCACTTTACCCGGCATAGGAGAAACAATCTTATCCTGCTGTTTCTCATCAGCTCCCTTACGCATGCGAAGGTATTTTGCCTGCGAATCTATAATATCAATATTATATGACTGGTAATGAGCATTTACCGTATAACTCTTTCCGCCTTCTTTACGGATCAGTTCTGCATTATACGATTTTCCTTCATGCAAAATAGAACAACTACCGTTTTCTGCCATTACAATATCAACATCGTAAGGAACACCGTCGATAGTCAACTGTACTTTATTGCCTTCCTTGCTAACCAACGTAACGTCAGCAACTCTATCACCTATATGTATTTCCATAAATATCTTCTTTAAATTCGCAATACACCTTTTTTCAATCCGAACTCACGCCAACGACTGATAGGACGATTGTCTGAAGAGCCAGAATTATTCTCTTCCAGATTCATCAGATAGTCGATGTATGCTGCAATCATAGCAATATTTTCAGTTTCTTCTTCCTTCTGACCAGCCCATTCACGCAACATATCCTGATGCTTTGGTATAAACAAGGTATTATAATGACCTTCTACAAAATCAGGTACATTCATGATGTGACGCAAATAACCGATATTTGTTTTCAAGCCGGTAATCTTGTATTCGTAAAGCACACGGCGCATACGTTCGATAGCAAATTCACGAGTAGTAGCCATACAATCAGCTTACCGATCATCGGGTCATAATAAATAGGAATTTCATAACTTTCGTATACATAGCTATCGATACGAACACCAATACCGTTGGGTTCCATCAACTGACGGATAACTCCCGGTGAAGGCATAAAGTTATTTTCAGAGTCCTCTGCGCAAATACGACATTCGATAGCATGACCACGCTGCTTCAGATCTTCCTGTTTGAAATGAAGAGGCTCATTGTTTGCAATACGGAGCTGTTCCTTTACCAAGTCAACACCTACAACTTCTTCTGTAATAGGATGTTCTACCTGAAGACGAGTATTCATTTCAAGGAAATAGAAATTGCGGTGCTTGTCAACAAGGAATTCAATTGTTCCTGCTCCCTTATAATTTACAGCCTTGGCAGCCGCTACAGCAGCCTCACCCATTTTCTGGCGCAATTCAGGAGTAACAAACGGAGATGGAGTTTCTTCTACAATCTTCTGGTTACGACGCTGAATAGAACATTCGCGTTCGAACAGATGTACCGCATTACCATAATTATCTCCTAAAATCTGGAATTCAATATGATGCGGTTCCTCTACAAATTTCTCCAGATAAACTGTATCATCACCAAATGATGACATTGATTCCGAACGAGCTGTATTATAAGCTTCTTCCACTTCAGACTCACTATGAATAAGGCGCATACCTTTACCACCGCCTCCCATAGAAGCCTTCAGCATAACCGGATAACCGATACGATTACAGATTTCTTTTGCTTCCTCTACACTCTGCAAAGGCTGTTCCGTACCAGGAACCACCGGCACTCCCGCAGCAATCATGTGTTTACGCGCAGAAATCTTATCGCCCATCGCATCCATTGTTTCAGGATCAGGACCGATAAAAATGATTCCTTCTTCACGACAACGACGTGCAAACTCGGAGTTTTCCGATAAGAAACCATATCCCGGATGAATTGCATCCACTCCATGGCGCTTAGCGCATGATAATTTTATCAATATTCAGATAGCTTTCACGAGATGCTGCCGGACCAATCAGGCAAGCCTCATCTGCATAAAGTACGTGGCGTGCCGTTCTATCAGCTTCCGAAAAGACTGCCACGGTACGAATGCCCATTTCACGGCAAGAACGCATCACGCGCACAGCAATTTCGCCACGGTTAGCGATTAATACTTTGTGTATCATGCTTTATGTTTTAGTTATTATCTTCGTTTAAGCCGCCGCCGCGTCATTCGGCACATGCAGCCAAAATCTGTGCAAAAGTAGCAAAAAAAGAGACACTGTTCTAAATATCCTCTCTTTTTTTACCCAGAGAAAGGCTTTTAGCACAAAATACCTAGCTTTAGGTATACATTCCACTCCAATATAAACCAAAACGCAATGTCGAGGTAGCAAAAAGCAAAAGTCCGAAGAGTAAACCCTTCGGACTTTTCAAACATATCTTTTTACTTCAAAAACAATACCTGTTTATTATACTTAATTCTGTGATAAATCTACTGCATAGTTGGCACGTTTTCCTGATGGATATATACCTACCATAAACAATACCTGATCAGGAGATTGAGAAGCCGCTTTCATAACTTCTTCCAGATCCTGCACTGTTTTCAGTTGTTTTCCGTTAGCTTTCAGTATGATAAATCCTTTACGGATACCAGAATCTGCCATTCTGCCTTCACTTACTCCTGTTACCTGAACACCATAACCTAAATTCAGTTGTTTCTTCAATTCGGCAGGTACTTCACGGAATGCAGCTCCCAGTAATTCCATATCAGCATTCTTTACAATCTTAGTATTACCTTGGGCATTTTTCAGTGTTACAGTGAAAGTCTTTTCTTTCTTATCGCGCCATACTTTCAATTTAATCTTATCACCCGGACGATATTTAGCCAGTGATCCTTGTAATTCGGCCATGGTCTTCACTTTCTTTCCGTTCAATTCCATTATAACGTCGTTCTTTTCCAAAACGCCATCTACCGAACCACCTTCTGTCACTTCAACAACCTGTACACCATCGTTGATGCCCAGCTCTTTCTGTTCCTTACGGATTTCATCCGGATAAGTTTCATCACCCATGTTTCGTCCTGCAATACCCAACAGAGCACGTTGTACAGTACCGTATTGCTTCAGGTCTGTAACAACCTTTGTCATAATGCTTGTAGGAATAGCAAATCCGTAACCCGAATAAGCTCCTGTAGGAGATACCAACATAGCATTAATACCTACCAATCTCCATTAGCATTAACTAATGCACCACCACTGTTTCCCTGATTAATGGCAGCATCAGTCTGGATAAACGACTCTACACCATTAGCACCAAGTCCACGAGCCTTAGCACTGACAATACCAGCAGTTACTGTAGAACCCAAATTAAACGGATTACCTACAGCCAGTACCCATTCTCCAACTTCAAGCGTTCAGAATCACCAACCGGTATGGCAGGAAAATCATCACCTTCTATTTTAACCAATGCTAAATCGGTAGTCGGGTCTGTACCAATTACACGTCCTTTCATTTCACGACCGTCGTGCAACTTGACAGAAATTTCATCAGCTCCATCAATTACGTGATTATTGGTTACAATATAACCATCCTTCGAAATAATTACACCCGAACCAAATCCACGCTGTTCAGGAGTTTGCACCTGCTGCTGACGTCCGCGCCCATCACCGAAGAAGAAATCAAATATATCAGGCTGACTCTGTATTGTTTTCACTTTACTTCTCTGTACAGACATAATATGTACAACAGAGTTCAAAGAACTTTCTGCCGCTTTAGTCAAATCAATCGGCTGCATGCTAGTTGCATCCAAAGCTGCATAGCGCACATTAGACGCTGTCTGGAATTCATCAATAAAAAGACAAATTTTTGTCTTGTCTAGACTGCATAAGAGTATAAGTAGTAACCCCTGCCACCCCTGCACTGACAGCCAATACTGCGACTGCTCCAAATGCGATTTTAGTTGCCTTTTTCATATGTTTATATCATTTAAATTGTTAATTTCAACTCTTGTTTAACATTTCATTTGCTAAAGTAGAACAAAATTCATACGATTGTACTCTACACAACATCTTTTTTCCCTCTTTTAACAAAGCAAACTTTCCTATTAACCGCAGTTAACGACTACTGCCTGACAAATTTACATTCATTATCAGACTGTTCGGTAGAATTGCAGATATTTCTGACAAAAATGACACAAATTCGTTTATTTGCGTACCTTTGCAAACAGAAAGCAGTTGGTCGGTTTGTCGCTGGTACTTATATGTACAAGAGGAAAGTCCGGGCAACACAGAGCATCCTACTTCCTAACAGAAAGCTGCCTGCAAAGGTAGAGTAATGCAGAAGAAAATAACCGCCAGTCCACACCGGAAAGGCAAGGGTGAGAAGGTAGGGTAAGAGCCTACCAGACGTATAGCGATATGCGTGCTGTGCATCTTAGGAGTTGTAAGGTCATGTAAACCGGCATTAAGGAGGGTTGCTCGCCCCACGTCGGAGGGTAGACCGCTAGAACTTACTGGTGACAGTGAGTGTAGATAAATGACAGACACTTTGCATTTCGATGCAGAGAACGGAACCCGGCTTATAGACCGACTGCTTTTTTTCATTGAAAAACCTTATCGCCATGAGTTATACGAGAATAAAAAACTGGCTACAATTTCTCACCGACGGCATATGGAGAATTACCGAAGATGAGATATCTCCGTACGGCGACAAATATATTCGTGCATCAAAATCGTTTATCTTTCTGTAAACCAGTTTCTAAACGACCGTATCCAGATACGTACCTCCGCACTGACCTACAGCACGCTACTGTCGATTATTCCCATTCTTGCCATCCTGTTCGCCATCGCACGAGGATTCGGCTTCGACGCATTAATGGAAATACAGCTCCGCAAAGGTGTTGCAAGCCAGCAGAGTGAACTTATTATTTCGTGGATAAACTCCTATCTGGAGCATGCCCAAAGTGGAATATTTATCGGAATCGGTTTAATCATGTTATTATGGACGGTTCTTATACTGACAGATAACATCGAACGAAGCTTCAATGCAATCTGGCAGGTAAAACACCCTCGTTCAGTCTTCCGCAAAATAACCGATTATTTTTCCATGATTCTGCTTTTACCACTGCTGATAGTCATCTCAAGTGGTCTTACCATTTTTATGACTACATACATAAAGAACATGGACAACTTCCTGGTACTTGCGCCTATCCTGAAATTCCTGGTAAGACTTACCCCATATGCACTGACCTGGGGAATGTTTATCGGACTCTACATATTTATCCCAAACACCAAAGTCAAATTAAAGCACGCCTGGTTTCCGGGAATACTGGCAGGAACCGCCTTTCAGGCATTTCAGTTCTTTTATGTAAACAGCCAGATATGGGTTTCAAATTACAACGCTATCTACGGAGCTTTGCTGCCATTCCCATGTTTTTGTTATGGACACAGATTTCCTGGACAATCTGCCTCTTCGGAGCTGAAATGAGCTACGTAAGCCAAAATCTGGGTTCGTTCGACTTCGGAAAAGAAAGTGCAAATATCAGCCGCAGATATCATGATTTCTTTTGCACCATTATACTTTCAGCCATCTGCAAGAGTTTTGCAGAAGAAAAGACACCTTACTCTGCAGAAGAAATAAGCAAACAATACAAGATTCCTATCCGACTTACCAAACGGATCTTATATGAACTGCAAGACATACATCTGATTTTCGAAACAATAGAAGAGAAAAAAGGCGATGTACGCTATCTTCCGGGCATAGACATCAATAAACTTACAGTAGGTACACTGCTGGAGAAGCTAGATTCTGCCGGTTCCGAAGATTTCAAGGTAGATCGCCAGCAATATTCTGACTCATGGAAAATTCTGGAGCATGCACGCAAGGAATATATGTACAACAACAGTCAGATTTTACTGAAAGATTTATAGGCAGTCACCAGACATATCAGAACAACAGATACGAAAAGAGCAGAAAATACAATAATTCTTCTTCTGCATAAAAAATTATCCCCGTCATAAAATAATGGCGGGGATAAGTCTTATAAATACAGCAACCTTATTTTGTCAACTGCATCATGCGGCTCAAATACTTGCCGATAATATCAAACTCCAAGTTCACTACGCTACCAACCTGAAACGTATGGAAGTTGGTATGTTCATAGGTATATGGGATAATGGCAACCTGGAAAGTATCTTCAGTCGGATTGCAGACCGTCAGACTTACTCCATTCACTGTAACCGAACCTTTGTCAACAGTAAAATATCCTCGTTTTGCCATTTCCGGATCGAATGCATACTTGAATGTAAAATACCAGCTGCCCTCCGCGTCATCTATAGCTACACAAGTAGCAGTCTGATCTACATGTCCCTGAACGATATGCCCGTCCAGACGTCCATTCATCATCATACTGCGTTCTACATTGACCTTATCTCCCACTTTCAGCAAACCAATATTAGAGCGTTCGATAGTTTCCTTCATGGCCGTAACCGTATAAGTTCCATCCTGAATACTCACTACAGTCAGACAAACTCCATTATGAGAAACACTCTGGTCTATTTTTAACTCATCAACAAACGAACATTTCAACGTGAGGTGCAGATTTTCCTGATCCTTTACCACCTTTACCACTTCTGCATATTCTTCAACTATCCCTGAGAACATAAATTCATTATTTTATATTAATACTTCTACTTTTTACAATCACTGCACCGGAATAGGCTTACTCCAGACCGTATTGCCTTCTGAGTCAACTACCGAAATAGTTCCCCCGGCATAATCCTCTATGTAACTATTCCCTTTTACCAGCATATCTTCCGCCATACGTATGGCTTTTTCCTCTATTTTTATAAAGAAGCCTTTATTATCGCTTGAGCTTCCATCCGAAAAATAAATATCATAAGTTTCATGGTTATATCATTTAAATATTGCGGGCACAAATATATATATTATCAGCTAGAAGAAGCAAACTTATGACATAAAAAAGAGAAACCAACATTTGTCGATTTCTCTGAAAGAGCGGAAAACGAGACTCGAACTCGCGACCCTAACCTTGGCAAGGTTATGCTCTACCAACTGAGCTATTTCCGCAATTATGGTGCCCAGAACAGGACTCGAACCTGCATGCCTCTCGACACACGCACCTGAAACGTGCGCGTCTACCATTCCGCCACCTGGGCAAAATCAGCCTTTCGACTTACGCAACTTTCATTGCTTT
>ENA-OQHA01000178-OQHA01000178.1-human-gut-metagenome-genome-assembly--contig:-NODE-178-length-34409-cov-5.809900_pt1 | contig 34409 bp, 36 predicted proteins | sample MGYA00242558_ERZ504707 | MGnify/ENA primary metagenome ERZ504707 (study PRJEB26092, sample SAMD00036197) | human gut metagenome | host: Homo sapiens | study: EMG produced TPA metagenomics assembly of... | reverse complement strand
CCCCTTTCAAGAATGAAAATCTTGCGTCCTAACCGATAGACGAACGGGCCATCCTGACTTTGTGTTGAGGTGTTTCTCAATCACGGGTGCAAAGGTACGCATTATTTTTGAATATGCAAGCGTTTTGCAGAAAAAATGTAGAATAATTTCTTCAAGAAGTACGGAAAGAGGGATAAAAAACGCAAGTGCGTTTAAGGTAAAACGTCCTTGCGTTTGCTTTGAAACGTCCTTTGCGTTTGAATCTAAACGCACTTGCGTTTTTTAGAGATGATTTTTCTGGTTGGAAAAATGGGAAAAGTATATCGGGAGAAACAGTCCGGAACTTATTTTTTATGAATTAAAAACGCATGTAACTGTCTGGGTCTATAGAGAAGGCTTTCCTGTTTTCAGTCGATAAACCGGTGTGCGGCACGGCTTTTTCTCAATGAAATGGGAAAGGTGTAAAAAAAGCTTTTGCGGTTGGATATATCCCTTTGGGTTATGGCTAAAAGCCGTTTGTGTGTATATGAGGGGAGAATCTGTACAAAATTCCATGTATTTGTACAATTATGGACTTTTGTATATTTAAATTTTCTGTAACATTGCGATGCAAATTAAAAATAAGAACCTTAAATAATGGCGAAAGAAACAAAAGTTATATACAAGTCAATAAAAACGATTAACAATTTTATTAAAAAACACATGTATGAAAAACATTAGTTCCATGGCGGCTTTAGCCGCATTGCTGCTTGTAAGTTGCGGGCAGGACACCGATGTAAAATTTGCTGGCGACGAAGGGGCGAAGTCACTTTCAGCGCGTCAATCAACGAACAGAATTCGCAGGATGTATCCCGTGTGACTGGAGTGACCTGGGATGACGGCGATGAGGTGAGCATTTCCTGCGGACCTACACAGAAAAATGTGTTCTACCGTTACAATGCCGCCGACAATTCATTTACCGCCATCAACCGTTTTGATGAAATCTGGTTGCTTGGAAATGAGGAGTACGATGTGACCGCTTATTATCCTCACGTAGGAGAAGAAGGAACTGTGCCTCCCGTGCAGACAGTAGAAATCACTTCCGAAAATCAGGATACGCCCGAAGAACGTGCCGCCTTCGATTTCCTCTACGCTTCTACCAACTACAAAGCCAGAGCCGCAATGTGCATTTGAACTTCAACCACGCCATGAGCCGTGTGAACCTGAAGTTTGTGCCGGGAACAGACCCGGAAGGAAATCCGGTGACTTTGACAGATATAGAATGTTACTTGGTAGGTATCAAGCGGAACGGTACGTTCGACACGGAAACGGGTGTGGCTGCGGTGGCAGAGGATGCGGCTGTCAGCAACTTGCGTCAGATGCTGAATGCGGACAACGATTATACTTTCACCGCATATCTTCTTCCGCAGACGATAGGAGCTGAGGGGCTTCTGATTGAGGCTACGATGCGTTCCACTGACGGCCGCCGCATTTATTATTCTCTGGAAATACCGGTAAGCGACTGGCCGGAAATGAAGGCAGGTTACTCCTATAATTATACGTTGACTGCCAATGATTATATGACGGCTTCTCCCACAGTACTTGAAATTTCAGGCACAGACATTAATCCGTGGACAGAAGTAAATAAGGAAGAAACTCCGGATGCGAAGGCATTGGGTACGGAAGCCAAAGCAGAAGGTTCGGAATGGGGCGAAATGGAAACGGAAGAAATTATTCCGGTGGAAAAACAATAAATTGACTTTAAATTCTAAAGATTATGAAGCTATATAATCATATTTCAACTTGGGCTTTTGCCGGACTGCTGGCTTTCACCGGCTGTTCACAGGAAGAAAGCCTGGAAGGAAGCTCTTCTTTGCAAGGGTTCCAGATAAGTGTGACCGACGCAGGATTCCAGAACCTTTCAGAAGGACGTGCTACCGATGAGAACTTCAAGACCACTTTTGTGAAAGGAGATGCCATCGGGGTCTATGCCGTGGAAAACGGACAAGTGGTAGAAGGGGTAGCCAACCGTAAGTTTACGATGAATGAAAAAGGAGAATGGGACTTGGAAGGTAACCCGATTGAGTATGACAGCGAGCGTTTCAAGAACATTACTTTCTATGCGTATTATCCTTATCAGGCAGACGAGGAATCCATTCAGTTTGATGCGGCGGCGGAAGACCCCTTCGCTTCATTGGTAAGCAACTGGCAGATTGCGGCCGACCAGGGCGGTACGAAATACACCCAAAGCGACCTGATGACCAGCTCCAGCAAAGCGGAAGACGGCCGTCTTCAAGGAAAAGTATCGTTCACCATGCTGCATGAAATGGCCTTGGCGGTGCTGAAGATGCCTAATCTGGTGTATGATTTCACGAACGGAGGTCTTGACGATTATAGCCTGAACGTAGCGCCGAAAGAACTTCTTATAAATGACGTGAAAACCACTCCTTATTACGATGCGGCCAGTGGTACGTACATGGCGTTGGTGAAACCTGAAACAAATTATTCCATTTCAGGAACTTACCAGGGAGCGAAGGAGATGGCATTTAGTGCGGCAGGAAGTCTGGCGGGAGGTAAGGCTAAAATGTACACGATTAATGATGCCAATAAGCTGGATTATACCTTGCAGATTGGTGACTATCTCTGTGCGGACGGTATCTGGTGAGCGTGGATAATGCCACAGTGCCCGACAATGCGATTGGAGTGGTTTGCTATGTGGGTAATCCGGAGCCTCATGTCACTCATCCAAATAATTATACAGAAACAAATGATGCGCTTTATCGCGATTATCCGAATTGTACGCACGGACTGGTGCTTGCATTGACAGATGCTGAATATGAAGGTGCTGTTACTAAGATGTTTCATAGTGGAAAGACAGGGACGTATGGCGACTGGTTCAGCAGCGATGAAGAATGGGCTGGCAAGTTTGATAACTGTAATACCGCTAATTCTGCTACTCTTCCTGAAGATCGTTATCCGGCGTTCCTTGGATATAATAATACGACCTTGTTGACCATGTGTTATGAGGGTAAGGGTTCTCCAAGTACTTGCGATTGGGCTTATAATTTTTTGATGGCTTACCGAAATGAAGTTGCGGTACCAGCTGGAACGACTCCTTGGTATATTCCTTCTATCATGTGCTTGGACCAGGTGGCCGCTAATTTGACAACTATAAACAAACGGATTCTCAATGTAGGAGGCGATGAACTGGTGTCGGTTGCGGCAAATACTAATTCCGGACATTACTGGAGCAGTACGCAAAGAAATGAAACTTTCCAGTGGACTCATGGAATGGATGGAGGAAGTATGCGATTATCTGTGAAAGAGATTCTCGAGCAGGTCATTTCCGCATGATGTTAGCTTTTTAAATCAAAAATTAAAACGGCAATATGAATAAGAAAAAGAATTATATAAAAAAGTACCGCTCTCCCCATGGCGATGCTTCTTTCGGCTGTAGCTGTCTCTCCGCTTTTAGGAGAAAAGGCATATGCGGCTGTAGAGGCCACTCAGCAGCAGGGCAATATCAAGGGAACGGTCGTCGACAGCAATGGTGAACCCGTTATCGGTGCGAATGTCATCATTGAAGGTACCACAACCGGTACTATTACAGATATTGATGGAGTGTTTATGATTAATGCCAAACCGGGACAGAAACTGACTATTTCTTTCATCGGTTATAATTCGGTAACCGTTCCGGCAAAAGCTGACATGAAAGTAACATTGTCCGACAATTCTACATGCTGGGCGAAGTGCAGGTGGTAGCTTACGGTGTGCAGAAAAAGGTAAGTGTGACTGGAGCTATTTCCAGTGTCGGTTCGGAAGAACTGATGCGTACGCCGGTAAGTTCGGTCACCAATGTGCTGGGCGGTCAGATGACCGGTTTGACCACGGTGCAGTATTCCGGTGAGCCGGGTGCGGATGCGGCCGACATTCTGGTGCGTGGTAAAGCTACTTTCGGTGATTCTTCTCCGCTGATTCAGGTGGACGGAGTGGAACGAAGCATGACGGACATTGACCCGAACGAAATCGAGAGCGTGACCGTGTTGAAGGACGCTTCCGCTACGGCGGTGTTTGGTATCCGTGGTGCGAATGGTGTTATCTTGATTACTACCAAGCGCGGTAAGGAAGGAAAGCCGAAAATTTCGTTCTCTACTTCTGCCAGTATCCTTCAGCCGACAAAGATGGTGGAACAGGCCAATTCGTATCAGTATGCCACTTTCTATAACCAGTTGATGAAGAATGACGGACAAGACGAGGTTTTCTCGCCGACGATTGTGGAGAAATTCCGTACCCATTCCGACCCTATACGTTTCCCGGATACCCGTTGGGCCGATTACATCATGAAAAGCGCGGCGTTGCAGAGCAGCATAACATGAGTGTGTCGGGCGGTACGGACAAGGTGCGTTATTTCATTTCGGCCGGAGCTTATACGCAGGACGGTCTGTTCAACAGTTTCAATCTGCCGTATGATGTAAGTTATTCTTACAAGCGTTTCAACTATCGTGCGAACTTTGATATTAACGTCACCAAGTCGACACTTTTGTCGTTCAACGTGGCAGGTAATGTAGATAATAACAGCAAGCCTCATACCAGCCAGGGAACATCCGGTATGATTAAGAACATGTACTATGCCACTCCGTTCTCCAGTCCGGGTATTGTAGACGGAAAGTTTATTACCACAGCTACCGATTACAGTGACGAAAGACTTCCTTTTACCGGAGGTAATGGTATGGCATACTATGGTGCCGGTTTTGATAGGGTCAGCAATAACAAACTGACGGCCGACCTGATGCTCGACCAGAAACTGGATTTCATTACGAAGGGACTTTCTGTCAAGTTGAAAGGTTCTTACAACAGTGGTTTCGTAGTGACAAAGACCGGTACGGGTGGTGCCGTAGCCACTTATACTCCCGTGTTGCAGGAAGACGGAAGTCTGGCTTACCGTAAGGCAGGCGAGAATACGGATGTAAGTTATTCTTACAGCACCGGCAAGTCGCGTGACTGGTACATGGAGGCCAGCTTGAACTATGCCCGTTCTTTCGGCGACCATAATGTGACGGCCTTGCTGTTGTACAACCAGTCCAAGCAGTATTACTTTGGCAGCAGTAGCTCTCAATACCGTGACATTCCCCGTGGGTATGTAGGTCTGGTAGGACGTGTGACCTACGACTGGAAAAACCGTTACATGGCCGAGTTCAACATCGGTTACAACGGTTCCGAGAACTTTGCGCCGGAACGCCGCTTCGGTACCTTCCCGGCAGGTTCTGTGGGATGGATTATGAGTGAGGAAAAATGGTTCCAGCCGCTGAAGCCGTGGATGACATTCCTGAAACTGCGTGCCAGTCTGGGTCTGGTAGGTAACGACAAGCCGAGCGACCTGAACCTCCGTTTCCTTTACCTGGCCGACCCGTATGAAGTGAATAACGGCAGTCTGCCTAACCGTAACGGCGGATACGGATACAGCTTTGGTATTGAAAACAGTACAGTCAGTCTGGGAGCAAGAGAAACCGCCAAGAACAATGCCGATGTGGGTTGGGAAACAGCCTTGAAACAAAACTATGGTGTCGACATGAATTTCTTTGACGACCGTCTCCGTACTTCGGTGGACTATTACCGTGAGCACCGTAAAGACATTCTGCTGATTGACGGAACGGCTCCGGGGCTGCTGGGCTTCACCGTGCCTTACGCCAACCTGGGAGAAGTGGAGAGCTGGGGATGGGAACTGTCCTTGAACTGGAACGACAAGATTGGCGATAACTTCCGTTATTGGGCTACTTTTAACCTCTCTTATAACCAGAATGAGATTCTGGAAGACAAGCAGGCGCCTCAAAGCTATGATTATCAGTACACCAAAGGACATCGTATCGGCGCACGTTCGCAGTATGTGTTCTTCCGTTACTACGATGAGCAGACTCCCGAACTGTATGAGCAGACGTTCAACCGTCCGTATCCGGAACAGATTCAGACCTTGCGCAACGGAGATGCCGTCTATGTGGACTTGAACGGTGACCGTAAGATTGATACCAATGATATGAGTTATGACTATGGTTATACGGACGACCCGGAATACATGGCCGGTCTGACCTTGGGTTTCAGTTGGAAGAACTGGGAAGTGAGCACGCAGTGGACGGGCGCATGGAACGTGAGCCGTATGATTTCCGATGTGTTCCGCCAGCCTTTCTTCTCATCGGCCGACGCTTCTCAGGGAGGTTTGCTGGCTTACCATCTGGACAACACATGGACGGAAGACAACCCGTCGCAAAGTTCCAAGTATCCTCGTGCCACATTTGTGAACCGTGACAATAACTACGCTACTTCCACATTGTATGAACAGGACTCCAAGTACTTGCGTTTGAAGACCTTGCAGGTGGCTTATAATTTTAATCTTCCGGTGATGAAGAAACTGGGATTGAACACGTTCCAGTTGGCTTTTAGCGGCTATAACTTGTGGACACTGACCCCGTATTTGTGGGGCGATCCGGAAACCAGGGCCTCCAATGCGCCTTCTTATCCATTGTCTAAGACATATACATTGAGTTTGAAACTTGGATTCTAAACAATTAAAGATAGAAAATATGAAATTAGGATATAAACTTTTGTTCGGCGCATGTGTGGCGGCTAATCTGATTGCCACGTCATGTGTGGACGATATGAAATTCGGAAATTCATTCCTGGATAAGGCTCCGGGTGGTACCGCCACAGTGGATACGGTATTCAGCAGCGCGGTCTATACCCAGCAGTTTCTGAATTCAATTTATGGTCGTCAGTATTATGGATTGCCTTATAAGGATGATACTTCCTTGCCGGTGTCCAGCAGCCCGTATTGCGGTAAGGTAGAGGCTTTGACAGACTGCTGGCAGTTGCACTGGCGTGACGCGCAGCTTTATTCGCAGTATTACAGCGGTATCCATACGGCCAATTACAGCCGCCGTCAGGATAAGTTCTGTTATAACGATGAAAAGGTGTGGGAAGTAGTGCGCTGGTGCTGGCTGCTGATGGAACACATCGACGATGTGCCCAATCTGGATGCCAATGAAAAGGCGCGTATGATTGCGGAGGCCAAATGCTTGATAGCCGTGCGTTACTTTGACATGTTCCGTCATTACGGGGGGCTTCCTTTGCTTTATGCCTCTTTTGAAGGAAATGAGTCCAGCTACGAATGTCCGCGTGCCACGGTAGAAGAAACAGTGAACTACATGATTAAGATGTTGGATGAGGCCATTGATTCCGGGGCTTTGCCCTGGGCATACGGTCCCGGTGCCGACGGAAGTTCCACCTATACCGGACGCTGGACCAAGGCAGGTGCTATGGCGTTGAAGTGTAAAATCTGGCAGTTTGCCGCTTCTCCTTTGTTCAATGACAATCAGGGTTATGCGGGCGGTGCCTCAGAAGCGGAACAGCAGCATCTGGTATGGTACGGAGGTTATCGTCCGGAATTGTGGGAAAACTGCCTGAAGGCTTGCGAAGACTTCATGAACGCATTGCAGGCAAATGGTTATTATGAATTGAACCAGTCTGTCAATAACACACCGGCCGGTTACCGTTATGCCTACCGTATGGGGTACCTTTATCAAGGAAGTAAGGAAGTCATTCATTCTGTCAGGGTTCAGATGGGAGACGCTTTTAATTCCAGTACTTATTTCTGGCATAATTGGAGCGATTTGGGACGTAACTCTTATACGCCTACACAAGAATATGTGGAAATGTTCCCGTGGGCCGACGGTAAACCGTTCAATTGGGAGGAAACAGAGGCAGAAGGCAAGCTGGATGAAATGTTCGCGAAAGGTACTTTGGCCGACAATAACCTGGAATTGACCCGTGACCCTCGTTTGTATGAGACAGTGATAGTGAACGGATTGCCCAAGATGCTGGACTGGTCGAACAATGCCGGTTGATGTCCGGACAGCCATACGAACTGTGGTAGGCGGTTATGATGCCGGAAACAACTCACGGGATGAGACCATGCGTTTTGCTACTGGCTATGACAATATGAAGTATTATATCGGTACGGAATATCAGCGTCAGTATTGCCAGTGGGTGACTTTGCGTCTGTCGGATATTTATCTCACTTATGCGGAAGCATTGCTTCAGGCAAAAGGGGACAATGCGGGTGCGTTGACCTGGATAAATAAGGTGCGCGAACGTGTAGGCCTTGGCAAGCTGGAAGATTGTAATCCGGAAAAGAACCTGACTTCAAACAAGGAAAACTTGTTGGAAGAATTGCTGCGTGAGCGTGTGTGTGAGCTTGGTATGGAAGACGCACGTTTCTTTGATTTGATTCGGTATAAACGTGCGGACCGGTTTGAAAAAGAGCTGCACGGACTGTTGATTTACCGTCTGGATGAGAAAGGAAACCGTATAGAGACGAAATGGTTTGAAGGTGACCAGAATCAAGGAGCTCCCCAGCCCGTTCATTTTGACTATGAAAGATTTACGTTGCACAATATCCGTCGTTACTGGTGGGATTATGGTTTTGACACCAAATGGTATTTGTCACCGTTCCCTCAAACGGAAATAAACAAGGGATACGGACTGGTTCAGAATCCTGGCTGGTAATTTATAAAAGTATAAGTAATAGATTTTTGATAATAGCTTTATGAAAAAATATAAGAATCTGATGTGGGCATGCCTGGCCTTGCTGGCTGTTCCTGCTGGTGCTCAGGACACGGACAACAATGTCAGAGGAATGGTTGTCGACAAGTGGGGGCATCCGGTTTATGGTGCTTCTGTCATGGTGAAAGGGATGCCGGAAACAAGAGTTGAGACAGATAAGGATGGAAATTTCATAGAAGCTTCTGCCGGACAGCAATTGAATATTGTGTCAGTAGATAAAGGTACGACTACGGTAAAGGCGGACGGAAAGTCGCTGGTGAAGGTCGTACTGAATTACGCGGGGCAGTCTGTCGACGTGGGCGCCGGACGTGTTTTTACCCGTGCCGAGTCTACGGCAGCCGTTTCTACCATTTATAATGAAGACTTTGATAAGCGTAGTGCTAAAAACATGTCTAATTCTCTGTTAGGGCAGGGAATGGGTATGATGGTCTTGCAGAATTCGGGAAATTATGCGGATGTGGAACCTACTTTTTATATCAGAGGACTTCAGAGTCTTTCCAGCAGCAATCCGTTGATATTGGTTGATGGTCTGGAAAGAGACATGAGCCTGCTTAGCCCGGAGGAAGTGGAATCTGTATCCGTTTTGAAAGATGCGGCCGCTGTAGCTTTGTATGGGTATAAAGGAATTAATGGGGCTATCCTGATTACGACCAAACGCGGTAAGTATAATTCCAAAGAAATCAAGTTTACTTATGACCATGTAAATAATTTCATGGACCGGAAGCCGGAGTTTGTGGATGCGGCCACTTATGCGCAGGCTTATAATGAGGCACGCAGGTATGAAGGTTTGTCTCCCCGTTATGCGGATAAGGAAGTGGAGTATTTCCGTAATGGAGACTTCCCTTATTTGTATCCGAATGTAAACTGGCTTGATGAGACTTTCAAGAATTCGGGCATTTCCAACAAGTATACGATTGAATTTCGCGGAGGTGGTTCTAAGTTCCGTTACTATTCTATGCTTGACCTGGTGACAGACAGAGGTTTCGTGAAAGAAGGCAATATGAACGAAGGCTATTCTACCCAGAACAAGTATTCGCGTGCCAATCTGCGTACCAATATGGATATTGATGTAAGCAGTACTACAAAACTGAAAGTGAATATTTTGGGTACATTGTCGGAATCTCTCCGTCCGGGTGCTTCTGCCAATCTGTGGGATATGATTTATACCCTGCCGGCAGCCGCTTTTCCTGTAAAGGATGAGGACGGCTTATGGGGAGGAAACAATACCACTTGGTTGGGAACCCAGAATCCGGTGGCTCAATCTCAGGGAGCGGCATATTCAAAAGGTCATACGAGAAGCTTGTTTGCGGACCTGACCTTGGAACAAGACTTGTCGGCTGTTACAGAAGGTTTGGGATTCAATTTCAGATTGGCTTATGATAACTATTCTTCTATATGGGAAGACCATAGCCAGGCTTATACTTATGGCGGATATACGGTGACTTATACTGATTTGACAGGACCTTTGTATACGCATACAACTGGAGGTGAGCCTACAGAAATGGGAAAAGACGGAAGCATAAATAACTGGACACGCCAGTTCAACTTCTCTGGTGGATTTAGCTATAACCGGAACTTTGCGGATACACACGATGTGTATTCTCAATTGAAGTGGGAATATGAGTACCGTGATTCATACGGCTTGAATACAACCATTTATCGCCAGAATGTGTCATGGTTTACTCATTATGGATATGACAAGCGTTATTTCCTTGACTTGGCGTTGGTAGGCTCCGGCTCCAGTCTGCTTGCTCCCGGTCATAAATGGGCGTTTTCTCCTACAGTGTCGGCGGCATGGGTGCTTTCGGAAGAAATTTTATGAACAATGTGTCATGGATTGATTTCTTGAAACTTCGTGCTTCATTCGGCATTATCAATGCGGATTATCTGCCGGCCAGTGATGTGTATGATTACTGGGACCAGATTTATACCACAACAGGTACGCGCTATATGTTCAATAGTGCGTATGATTCTTCATTCGGTACGACAGAACTCGGCCGTTTGGCAAGTACGAATTATACGCATGAGAAAGGATATAAATACAATGTCGGTGTAGACGCCACGTTGTTTAAAGGGTTGAATCTTTCGGTAGACGCATATTATCAGCGTAGAAACAACATCTGGGTTTCTTCCGAAGGTAAGTACACGGCTGTCTTGGGACAGACTCCTCCGTATGAGAACGCCGGTGTGGTAGACAGTTGGGGCGGCGAGTTCAGCCTTGATTACACGAAGCGTGTGGGAGATGTGGTGCTGAATGCTGGAGGTAGCTTCAACTGGAACCGGAATGAGATTAAGGAGCAACTGGAGGAACCTAGAATGTACGATAATCTTGTACAGACCGGCCACTCGTTGAACCAGGTTTATGGTCTGGAAGCTGTAGGTTTCTTTAAAGACGCAGATGATATAGCCAACAGTCTGCCTCAAAGCTTCGGAACGGTCTATCCGGGAGATATTAAGTATCGTGATGTGAATGGAGATAAAATAATCGACAGCAATGACGTGACGGCTATCGGTTATAGCACAGTCGCTCCGGAAATTTATTATACGTTCCATTTGGGAGCGGAATGGAAAGGACTTGGATTTGACGCCCAGTTCCAGGGAACAGGCCGTTATTCTGCCATCTTGAATACGAAGAGTATGTTCTGGCCTTTGCTGAGCACAACTACGCTTTCTACTCATTATTATGAAAATCGTTGGACTCCTGATAATCAAGATGCAAAATATCCTCGATTGAGTACTCAGAGCAATACGAACAACTACCAGACAAATACAGTGTGGTTGGCAGATCGTTCCTTCTTGAAACTCCGCAATATTGAAGTTTATTATAATTTCCCTAAATCATGGTTGCAGAAAACAAAATTCATCGGCGATGCAAGATTGTATGTACGAGGAGTTGATTTGCTGTGCTTTGATAAGATTGATGTGTTAGACCCTGAATCTTATGGAGCGACAAACCCATTGAACAAGAGTCTGATTGTAGGTTTGAAAGTAGGTTTTAATCTTAAAAGAAACGAAGAATGAAACTTAGAAAAATTGTCTATGGTATGTTGTGTATGGGAGCATTGGCTTCGTGCTCAGACCAAATGAACTACCATGAATATAATAATTATGATGAAGATTTTGTGAAGCTGAATTTTAGTAATGTTGGAGGTCTGATTACCACTATTTACCTGGATTTGGATACTGATTTTGGTAATTATTCTGGAGCAATATTAGGATCGGCTACTGATGAGTCACAGTATGCATATACAGGAAATTCTATTGAGACATTTTATAATGGCTCATGGAGTCCGACTAATGCTCAAAGTGGAACTTGGAGTACATGTTATTCGGGTATTTCAAACTGTAATCTGTTTTTGGATAAGTATGTTGGATTGACATTCCCAGAGTTAGAGCAGAATGCAGACTATAAACCTCAGATGTTCCGTTACAATAACTATCAGTATGAAGTACGTTTTCTGCGTGCCTATTTTTACTTTAATCTGGTGCGTCAGTATGGAGATGTGCCGTTCATCGATCATTTCTTGAGTGCAGATGAGAGCAATACATTGAGTCGTACTCCGGCTAAAGATATTTTTGATTATATTATTTCAGAGTGTGATGATATAAAGGATCTGATAATTGAAGATTATGCCAACCTTCCTGCAGATGTGGTATTACCTAGTGAATCTCCAGAAACAGGTCGTGTAAATAAAGCTACAGTTTTGGCCTTGAAAGCTCGTGCGGCTCTTTATGCAGCAAGTCCATTGTTTAATACAGATAATAATCCAGAATTATGGCATCGTGCGGCTACAGCGAATAAAGAATTATTGGATTATTGTGTAAATGAACGTGGCATGAAGCTGGTTAGTGACTATGCCTCTTTGTGGGATAAAAATAACTATAAGAATGCTACGGATGAATTAATTTTTGGTCGTCGCGCGAATCGTGAATCTAGTACTATGGAGTCTTATAATTATCCGGTTGGAATTGAAGGTGGAAATGGAGGGAACTGTCCGACACAAAATCTGGTGGATGCGTATGAGACTACCGACGGTTATGACGTGCGCCTGGTCAATGGAGCGTGGATTGCGGATGGCAGCCGTGTGTTTGACAAGGCAAAACCATACGATAACCGTGACCCGCGTTTGAGAATGACTATCTGTGTGAATGAGGAAACCGGATGGCCGACATGGAATGAAGGTACGATTTACACTTATCAGGGAGGGGCAAACGGACAGCCTCTGAACGGAGGTACCCCAACTGGATATTATTTGAAAAAATATTGCCAGGGAGACATTGACCTTCGTTCTAATAGTACTAATAAGTCGGCTTATCATACATGGATAACTTATCGTTTGGGAGAATTCTATTTGAATTATGCAGAAGCTGTATTCCGTTATTTGGGAAGTGCGGATGCAACGGATGCTGAGTTTACTATGTCGGCTCGCCAGGCAGCTAGTATGACTCGTGAACGTGAAGGAGTAGGAATGCCTGCCTTCCCGTTAAATATGTCAAATGATGCGTTTTGGGAGGCTTATAAAAAAGAACGTATGGTGGAACTTGCTTTTGAAGGACATCGTTTTTGGGATGTACGTCGTTGGAAAGAGGCTGACAAATATTTTGTAAATATAGAAGGTCTGCAAATCTCAAAAACAGGAGATAATACTGCTTATTCTTATTCTACAGTGGTAAATACTCGTCAGTGGGACGATAAGATGTATCTCTTCCCGATACCTCAATCCGAGAGAATGAAAAATCCTAATTTAAGTCAGAATCCGGGCTGGTAAGTCCCGGATTCCGGAAAAGTATAAATATTTAAAAATATAAGATATCATGAAAAGACTATTTACAAGTTTCTTAGGTGCTGTCTGTCTTTTTGCATTATCAGCATGTTCGGATGAAGAAACTCCGGCTCCGCAACCAGGAGGTGGTGATACAGAAGAACTGCCTGCACTTCCCTCTGAAGTGGTAAAAGACGGTCGGGCTATGTGGGTAAGTTATGATCCTACTCCTGATGCGGATGCTAATTCTACTACTTTTATACATGGGGCTTTGGTTAGCTGGCGACTATTGCAAAGCGATCCGTCTAACGTGGCATTTGATATTTATAAATCGGTAGATGGAGGGCAGGAAGTAAAATTGAATGGCGAGGCACTGCTTAATTCAACTTGCTTTCTGGATGAAAATATAGATGCTACAAAAGCAAATCATTATCGTGTCACATTATCTGGAAACACTGAAACAATTTGTGAGTGTGATTTTACGCCAGAGATGGCTCAAACTTATTACCGTAAAATTACATTGAATGCAAATCCTTCTACAATTGAATTGCCGGAAAGCGGTTCTTATGTAGCAGATGATATTCAGGTAGGTGAACTGGATGGTGACGGTGAAATGGAAATCGTGATTAAGCGTGAACCTTATGATGGAGCTAATCAGGGGGGATGGCATAATGGTACTACTTTATTGGAAGCCTATAAATTGGATGGAACTTTCCTTTGGCGTATTGACTTGGGAGTTAATATTCGTTCGGGCTCTCATTATACTTCTTATATATTGTACGATTTTGATGGTGATGGACTGTGTGAAATCGCTTTCCGTTCTGCCGAAGGTACTCAGTTTGCAGATGGAAAGATGATTACAGGAGAAGATGGAAAAGTTCATGATTATCGTATTCGTGATTTAAATGGTGCCGGATGGGCTTCAGGTGCAAAACTTCCTACTACTTGTGGCTTGATTTTTGAAGGTCCTGAATACATCTCAATTTGTCGTGGGTATGATGGACGTGAAATAGCACGTACAGATAATATTCCTCGTGGAGGTGAAGGTTCTAAAGTAGAACGTGCTGAGTATTGGATGGATTATTGGGGCGATGATTATGGAAACCGTATGGACCGTTTCTTTATTGGTGCTGCTTATTTAGATGGGATTCCTGATCCATCAACTGGTGCTAGAACAAGTAATCCTAGTCTGATTGTGACTCGTGGCGTGTACAAGAACTGGCAGGTTTGGGCCTTTGACCTAAAAGGATCGGAACTGGAAAATCGTTGGAAATTTGATACCAAGGATCATGATGAAAAATGGTTGGCAATGTGTTCTCATGCTTTTCGTGTAGCAGACTTAGATAATGATGGAAAAGATGAAATTCTCTATGGACAGGCTGCAATTGATGACAATGGAAATGAACTTTGGTGCACTGGAAATGGACATGGAGACTGTTTGCATGTGGGTAAATTCATTAAAGATCGTGATGGCTTGCAGATTGTGGCTTCCTTTGAAGAAGAAAATACATATGCAGTACAAGGATTGGGGTATGGATGCCAGGTTATTGATGCACGTGACGGTTCATTAATTTCTGCTCATGGTGCTGGAATGCATGGTGATGTAGGGCGTTGTATTGTAGCAGACGTAGATCCTGATAGTCCTAATATGGAATTTTGGTCTTCGATGAATTCTGGAATGTACAATTGTGGAGGTTCTATAGATGTACCTATAAGTCCTGATATGCCTACTGGTATTGGTGGTGGTACGTTATATAATGCAGCAATTTGGTGGACTGGAGAATTGACTCGTGAGTTGTTTGACCGTGCTTTGATTGTAGCTATAAAGCTAATCCGAGAACGAATAAGAACCGTCTTGTGAATTTTGCAACTGGATATGGAAGCAATGAAGGTAATCATAGTACAAAATATAATCCTTGTTATTACGGTGATTTCCTGGGCGACTGGCGTGAGGAAGTAATAATGGGCTCTTCAGACCATTCTGCGATTTATATTTTCTCTACGAATTATCCGACAGAGCATCGTTTCCCGCATCTTATGACAGATCATACTTATGATATGAGTCAGGCAATGCAGAATATAGGTTATAATCAACCCACTCATTAGGCTATTATATCGGATCCAAATAATAGTAACAAAAGTTAGTTAGATTTCGGTTGGTGTGTGAGCAAGTGATTGTGTGGACGCCAACCATTTTTTATTTTGTATAATAACAAAAGAGACTATTTCTCGGAAAAATGAAATAGTCTCTTTTGTTTTTTGATTGAATAAGACGAAAATTTAAATACCCCTTTCCTTGATAATGCCGTTCTGGTAAGCTACCAGCAGTTTCTTCAAATCTTCAATTTGTACCATCAGTTCGCGGCCTTTGTCGGTATCTTTCACCATCATGCGCTGACTGCTCAATTCTACGATTTGGGTGGTCGACTTAATGTCTTGTCCTTCTTCAATAGCTTTCTGGGTAGAAGTGAAGGGTTCGTGCTGTACAAGCTGGAAACCGCGTGAGTGGTACACCAATGTGTAGCCTGCAATACCCGTTTCCGGTTGGTAAGCCTTGGAGAATCCACCATCGATAACCATCAGTTTACCGTTGGCCTTAATCGGTTTCTCTCCTTTGACTGCTTTTACCGGTACATGTCCGTTGATGATGTGGCGGTGTTCTCCTTCCACTCCGAATTCATCCAGAATCATGTCGCAGATATCTTCACGGTCGCGCAATGTGTAATAATAGCCTTTCACTTCTTTATGAGTTTCCTTGTCGGTCAGGAAATAACGTTCGAAGGTAGCCATCTTACTCTTATCGAAGGCAGGAGAGTTCTTTCCGCACCACAGATACCAGATAAAGTCTCTGGCAAATGCTTTTTCCGAATTATCTTCTTCTGCAAAATAAGCTGTACGGATAAGCTGGCTACGCGCTTGAGCAGGGCTTCTCCCTTGTATTTCTTTCCGAGGATGTCTACTTCCTTAAGCGTTCCGTCGGCATTCATCGGCATAGAAGCGTGGAAGAGCAGGTTTGAGTTGCACACATTGTACATGCATCCGTAACGGAAAATGCATTTCATGTGCTTGCGCAACTTTTCGCTTCCCGTGAAAGATTTGTGCAGTTTCTGTACGATTTCTTCTTCTTCCTCCGTCAACTGGTATGGGTTTTCCGGGTCAATGGTCGGGAACAGGCAGTCGCGCATTTCGTAATCTTTTCCGTCAAGCTGGAATACTTTCCGCTTGAAGTCGATGTGGTGCAACAGCAGACGGCTGTCCATGTCGAATTCCGGATGACGCCGGATGGCAGCAGCTTCCAGCTTGAACTGGATAATGGTGATGGCCTTGTGCATCTGCGAGATGAGCCGCAAGGTCTTGTCATTGTATGAACTGCTTTCGGGTGCAATCTTAGGAGCAAAGTATTCGCATGGGTCGTTGGCGTAGGCTTCCATAGCAAAGGTAGCCAGCGGAAGCAGGTTGATGCCGTATCCGTCTTCCAATGCCGGAAGGTTACCGTAGCGCATGGCCAGACGCAGTACGTTGGCAATACAACAGTCATTTCCTGAAGCGGCTCCCATCCAGAGGATGTCGTGATTGCCCCATTGGATGTCGAAGTTATGGTAGTTGCAAAGTGTGTCCATGATGATGTGAGGACCAGGACCACGGTCGAAAATATCTCCTAAGATATGCAGTGAGTCGATGGTCAGTCGCTGTATCAGGTTACACAGTGCAATGATGAAGTCGTCGGCACGGCGTGTCTCAATAATGGTACGGATAATGACATTGATGTAAGCCTGCTTGTTGGGATCCATGGGACTTTCGTGAAGCAACTCCTGAATGATGTAGGAGAATTCTTCAGGCAGCGCCTTGCGTACCTTTGAACGTGTATATTTGGATGATACATTCTGGCAGACTTTTACCAGCTGGTTCAGGGTGATGACATACCAGTCTACGAGGTCTTTTTCCACTTCCTTTACCAGTTGTAACTTCTGTTCCGGATAATATATCAGCGTGCAGAGTTCCTTTTTCTCCATTTCGCGGAGGTTGTTGCCGAAAATCTCGTTTACCTTCCGTTTGATAGCTCCGGAAGCATTGCGGAGCACATGCTGGAAAGCTTCGTATTCCCCGTGCAGGTCGGCCAGAAAATGTTCCGTTCCTTTCGGAAGGTTCAGAATGGCCTCCAGGTTGATGATTTCCGTGCTGGCTGCAGCCAGGTTAGGAAAATCGTGTGAAAGGAGTTCCAGGTAGCGGATGTCCTTCTGTATCATTTCCGGGGTAATTTGTTTGTAGGTTTTCATGATATTGAGTGATTTAAAAGTTGCTATAAAAATAACATGAGCACTAATTGTGCGATGATGACGCGGGTAAACATTCCGAGAGGGTAGACCGTCGCGTAGCTTACCGAAGGTTCATCTCCTGGAATGATGTCGTTGGCATAGTTCAGTGCCATCGGGTTGGCCATACTTCCGCAGAGCATACCGCATGTATTGCCGAAGTCCATTTTGCACAGACGAAGGGATACCAAAGCCATGATAACGACAGGAATAAAGGTTATCAGGAATCCGATGCCTACCCACAAGGCTCCTTCCGGACGCATGACGGTTTCAAAGAAGTGCGCACCGGCATCCAGTCCAAGACAAGCTAAGTAAAGAGACAAGCCGATACCTCGGAGCATCAGATTGGCACTGCGCGTGGTATAGGTCACCAGATGCAGACGAGGCCCGTAGGCTCCAATCAGGATACCGATTACAATCGGTCCGCCTGCCAGTCCTAATTTGACAGGTGAGCTGATGCCTGGAATGGCAATAGGAATGGACCCTACGATGAGTCCCAGTATGATGCCGATAAAAATAGAGGCTAAGTTAGGTCTTTAAGCGTTTTTACGGTATTTCCCAATACTTTCTCCACATTCTGAATGGCTGCCGCTTCACCTACTACCGTCAGACGGTCACCTAATTGCAGTACCAGTCCCGGAGTGGCCAGCAGTTGTACACCGCTTCGCAGCACACGACTGATATTGATGCCATACGTGTTGCGCAGACGGAGTGAACCCAGTTTCTTTCCGTTGATTTCCGGTCGGGTGACGATAATGTGCTTGGAAATCAGTTTGCTGTCGATGGCATTCCAGTCAATGTCTTCTTTGTTCCAGTCCCGTTTTTCCTGTTCACCGAACAGAATGGTCAGTGTGGGCGCATCTTTTTCGGTCGTGATTACCAGAATACGGTCATTCTCTTTCAGTATCTTTTCAGAAGTCGGAATGCTCACGGTACCTTCACGCCAGAGTCGTGAGATGACGAATTTGGGATAGCCTACCTGAGCAATATCCTGTATACTCTTGTTGAAGATGGCGGGATTGTGTATCTGAAAAGTAGCAATGTACGTGTGGTTGGAGTCGTCGTGTTCATGCTCCTGCATGTCAGACGGGCGTACGAAGAACTTTCTGATAACGACGATGGCAAAAATAACTCCCACCACTCCGAGCGGATAGGTCACGGCACAACTGAGGGCAGCTCCACTGGTGGGCTCACCTAACTGTTTCAGTGTCTGCTGTGCGGCACCCAAGGCAGGAGTATTGGTAGTGGCTCCGCAAAGAATACCTACCATGTCAGGCAGACTGATGGGGGTGGTCATGCTCAGTACTACGGCCATTATTGTACCGAGGAAGATGACTCCTAATCCTAACAGGTTCAGACGGTATCCGCCTCGCTGAAATGAGCTGAAAAATCCCGGACCGACCTGCAGTCTAATGAATAGACAAAGAGAACCAATCCGAAGCTTTCTGCATAGCTGAGCATTTGCGGATCGATGGCGAGACCTAAATGCCCGGCCAGAATTCCGGTGAAGAAAACAAATGTGACTCCAAGGGAGATACCGCAGATATGAATTTTCCCTAATCCTAATCCGATTGCCGTAATCAACGACAGTATGATAACCGCCTGAAGAGCGGATTGTTCCACAAATAAATTAATTAGCCATTCCATGCTGCAAAGATATATACTTTGTGGAAAATAATTCTTTCGTGTCAGACAAAATGTTAGAAAAAGTATGCAGAAAAGAAATCCCCGAAAGGCTTTCATCGCCAATTTGGCCGATAAAAGTCTTTCGGGGATGATAAAATAATGGTAGGACTTGTATGCCGGAATTATCGAACGAACAACAGTTCGCGATATTTCGGGAGTGTCCACATCTGATCGTCGACAATCAGTTCCAGCTTGTCGATGTGGTAACGGATTTGTTCCAGCATCGGAGCTACTGTATCGTGATAAGCAATGGCTTTTTCACGTTCGCTGGTAATGCGGTTAGCCACCTTGCGGGCTTCTACCATTTCATCTACATGCTTCTTGATGAAGGAAGTATGTTCTGAAATTTCCTTGATGATAGCCAGGTTTTCAGCTGACAAGGTCTGAGCTTCTTCTTCTGAGAACAATGATTTCATCTTGTATGCATTGTCTATCAGTTTTGTCTGGTATTCAATGGCTACCGGAACCACGTGATTCATTACCAGATCACCCAATACGCGGGCTTCAATCTGGATTTTCTTGGTGTACATATCCCATTTCACCTCGTTACGGGCTTCCAGCTCTTTGCGGGTCATGACACCGGTTGATTCGAACATGCGGATGCTCTCCGGTTTCAGGTAGTTATCGAAAATTACCGGGCAGCTGGTTTCGCAGTCCAAACCGCGTCGTGCAGCTTCTACCTTCCACTCATCGCTGTAGCCGTTGCCGTCGAAGCGGATAGGCTTGCATTCCTTGATGCATTTGCGAACCACCTGGATGATAGCAGAAATCTTAGGTTCTCCTTGTTCTATCAGTTCGTCTACTTCTTTCTTGAACTCAATGAGCTGTTCGGCTACCGCTGTATTCAGGGCAATCATGGCGCTGGCACAGTTAGCTTCTGAACCCGGAGCACGGAATTCAAAGCGGTTTCCTGTAAACGCGAAAGGAGAAGTACGGTTACGGTCTGTATTGTCAATCAGCAGTTCCGGAATCTGAGGAATATCCAGTTTCATTCCCTGTTTGCCACCCAAAGACACTAAGTCGTCGTTGGTACTTTCTTCCAAGTGGTCGAGCACCTTGCTGAGCTGTGTTCCCAGGAAAGAAGAAATGATGGCAGGAGGAGCTTCGTGACCACCCAAACGGTGTGTGTTGGTTGCACTCATGATAGAAGCTTTCAGCAGTCCGTTGTGGCGGTAAACGGCCATCAGGGTATTTACTACGAAGGTGATGAAGCGCAGGTTTTCTTCAGAAGTCTTTCCCGGAGCCATCAATAAAGTACCGGTGCTGGTTCCAAGTGACCAGTTGTTGTGCTTACCTGAACCGTTGACACCTTTGAACGGTTTTTCGTGGAGCAGTACGCGGAAACCATGGTTACGTGCCACTTTTCTCATCAGTGACATAACCAGCATGTTGTGGTCTACTGCCAAGTTACATTCTTCGTAAATCGGAGCAAGCTCGAACTGGTTTGGAGCTACCTCGTTGTGGCGTGTCTTGACCGGGATACCCAGTTCCAGTGACTGGATTTCCAAATCTTTCATAAAGGCAGCTACACGGGTTGGAATGGCTCCGAAGTAGTGGTCTTCCAGCTGTTGGTTCTTGGAAGCTTCGTGTCCCATCAGGGTACGGCCAGTCAGCAGCAAGTCCGGACGGGCAGCATACAAGCCTTCGTCAACCAGGAAGTATTCTTGTTCCCATCCCAGGTAAGAGATGATTTTCTTTACAGAAGGGTCAAAGTAATGCATCACATCCAGAGCAGCCTTGTTTACGGCACGCAGTGCTTTCAGCAACGGAGCCTTGTAGTCGAGTGATTCTCCGGTATAAGCAATGAATACGGTCGGGATGCACAAGGTGTCGTCTACCACGAAGACCGGTGAAGACGGGTCCCATGCACTGTATCCGCGGGCTTCGAATGTATTACGGATACCTCCATTGGGGAATGAAGAACCGTCTGATTCCTGCTGAACAAGCAATTTTCCTGAAAACTCTTCCAGCATGCCACCCTTTCCATCGTGTTCCACAAAAGCATCATGCTTTTCGGCTGTACCTTCTGTCAGCGGCTGGAACCAGTGTGTATAGTGGGTCACCCCTAATTCGATCGCCCATTTTTTCATTCCGTCGGCTACGGCATTGGCGATGCTGCGGTCGAGGGTGGCACCGTTGTCAATCACATCAATGAGTTTGGCATATACGTTGCTCGGCAGATACTTGAACATTTTTTCGCGGTTGAATACATATTTCGCAAAGTATTCACTGGGGCGTGTTGCTGGCGAGGCCACTTCTACCGGTTTTTTGTGAAATGCCTTTTCTACTACTCTGAATCTTAATTTTGACATAATACCTTATTTCTTATTTTAAGTTATTTGATTTCTATATTTACAGGTTGTTTTGTTTACAGACACTGGCAAATTCGCTGGATGCCTTCTTCGCACTGATGGCGTTCCCCGAAAGAGGTCAAGCGTACATAGCCTTCGCCGCTTGGGCCGAAACCAACTCCGGGCGTGCTTACCACTTGTGCTTCGTACAGAAGTTTGTCGAAGAACTTCCAGGAAGTCTGGTTGTCCGGTGCCTTTATCCATAGATACGGAGCGTTTTCTCCTCCAAAAAATTGTATGCCTGTCTTCGAGAGCATCTTTTTCATGATTCGGGCATTGTCCATGTAATATTGTACCATGGCTTTTACTTGCTCTTTTCCTTCGGGAGTATAAATAGCTTCTGCTCCTCGTTGGGTGATGTAAGATACACCGTTGAACTTGGTGGATTGTCGTCTGAGCCATAGTTTGTTCAGCGGAATCCGTTTGCCTTCCAAAGTGGCTGCGGTCACTTCCTTGGGAATTACCATGTATCCGCATCGCACACCGGTGAAACCTGCGGTTTTCGAGAAACTGCGGAACTCGATAGCTACTTTCTTGGCTCCTTTTATTTCATAAATGGAATGAGGAATGTCCGGATCTTGTATGTATCGTTCGTATGCGGCATCAAAGATAATCAGTGCATCGTTCTCTATGGCATAGTTGACCCATTTTTTGAGTTCACTTTTACTCAATACGGCTCCAGTAGGATTGTTGGGGTAGCACAAGTAAATAATGTCAATGCGTTGCTTGGGAATTTCCGGAATAAAGTTGTTCTCTATACGGCAGGGCATGTACACCACATACTCCATTTGCCGTCTTTTTCCAATGTGCCGGCTCTTCCGCATGAAACGTTTGAATCAATGTAAGCCGGATAGATAGGGTCTGTCACTCCGATGCTGTTGTCGTGGCGCAGTATATCGCCGATATTGCCCGTATCCGATTTGGAACCGTCGCTGATGAAAATCTCATTGGCATCGAAATAAATGCCGTGGGCGGCGTAATCATGCTTCAAAATGGCTTCGATCAGGAAGTCGTATCCTTGCTCAGGTCCGTATCCTCTGAATGTGTTGGGATTCCCTAATTCACCGGCTGCTTTTTGCATAGCCTCTACACATGCTTTGGGGATAGGGAGGGTCACGTCGCCGATTCCCAAATGAATAATGCGGGCCTGGGGATGTGTCACTTTAAAAGAATTAACTCTTTTCACTATATCGGTAAACAAGTAGTTTTCCGGTAATTTGAGCAGGTGTTCGTTGACTAATGCCATTTATTCTTCTATTTGGCGGCAAAAGTACGAAAATCATGTCATTTTTAAAAGATTGTCCCCGCTTTATTTTTCTTATTTTTTGAAATTGATATAAGTCAATTGTATGGAATTTTTCTTACTTTTGCAGCTGAATTTTTTTTAGAAAATCGATACGAAAATGAATCCAGCTTTGCCTGCTACAAGAAAGCAGAAATTTTTGAGAGAGACCAAGGATTATTTAATGATTGCTTTGGGTATGATTATGTATGGCATCGGATGGACCGTATTTCTGTTGCCGAGTGATATTCCTTCAGGAGCGGTGCCGGGTATTGCATCTATCATTTATTGGGGAACCGGCTTTCCAGTGCAGTATACCTATCTGATTATAAATTTTCTACTGCTTCTTCTTGCGTTGAAGATCTTAGGATTGAAGTTCTGCCTGAAGACCATATTTGCCGTCTTTACGTTGACGTTTATATTAAGTGTCATTCAGAATTTTGTCACCGGAGAGTTGATTCATGACCAGCCTTTCATGTCGTGTGTGCTGGGAGCTTCTTTCTGTGGAGCCGGTATCGGAGTCGCATTCTCTGCCAACGGAAGTACAGGAGGTACCGATATTATTGCGGCCATTATCAACAAGTATCGTGACATTACGCTGGGAAGGGTCATCCTGATTTGTGACGTGATTATCATTTCTTCAAGTTACCTAGTGTTGCATAACTGGGAGAAAGTCGTCTATGGATATGTGGTGCTCTTTATTTCCAGTTTTGTATTGGACCAGGTGGTAAACAGTGCCCGTCAGTCTGTTCAGTTCTTTATTATCTCCAGTAAATATGAAGAAATAGGTGCGCGTATTAATAAAGACTTGCATCGTGGAGTTACTTTTATTGACGGTGTAGGCTGTTATACGCATAACGGAGTGAAAATGATGTTTGTCTTGGCTAAGAAAAGAGAATCCAACACTATTTTCCGTTTAATTAAAGACATTGATCCTAAGGCATTCGTCTCTCAGAGTGCGGTTATTGGTGTATTTGGTGAAGGTTTCGATCGTATTAAGGTCAAATAATTAGAAATGAATAATATGATGACAAATATAGAAGTAGCCAAGATTATGGTTTCCGGAATGAAATGTATGTTAAGCCGGGAACAGATTCATGAATTGGCTGACATATTGGTTTGCCGGAAATTCAAGAAAGGCGAACGTATCCTCGACGAAGGGGAGGTTTGCCGTTCCATGCTTTATCTGGAAAAAGGACTGACTCGTCAGTTTTATTTTAAATACGATAAGGACCTGACCGAACATATAGCGTATGAAGGAGGGGTCGTGATTTGTCTGGAAAGCTATTTGAAAGAAGAGCCTACCGTCTGATGATTGAAACCTTGGAGCCTACCATTGCGTGGGATATACCTAAAGATAAAATAGAAGAGCTGGCTTTAAAGGATGCAGAGATAGGAGTGTGGTATCGCAAACTATTTGAAGCTTCCTTGATTGAATCTCAGGTAAAGGCTGATACGTTGCGTTTTGAGCCGGCGCATGAACGTTATAATAAATTGCTTCAGTTGCATCCCGAAATCCTGAAGCGTGCTCCTCTAGTCTATATCGCTTCTTTGCTTCAAATGACACCGGAAACCCTGAGCCGTGTGCGTTCTGCAAGTCTGAACGGATAAGTAAAATCTTTTATTCATATAAAAAGGAATGGTTTTGTTTAGAACAAAACATTCCTGCTTCAATCACCATTTTCTTATCGAAAGCCTGATTGCCTTTATATGTCCGGGTCCATCCGTATCCACCGGCAAGGAACAGGCCGAATTTCTTTGTCAAGCTATATTCCAGACTTATTCGCGGCTCGATAGCATATAAACGGGCCGGATAACCATGGTGCTTGTTTTCTAATGATTCTATGTGATAATATCCAAGGTCGGCACTGAGGTCTAATTTGTCAGTCAGGCTGTGATATACGCCTGCACGATAGAATCCTGTGACGGAAGTTTATTGTCTACGCCCAGATAGTATGCACCTGTACCGATTTGCGTATAAGTATATTTGTTCTTGAACCGGATAGACAGGCTGGCTTTATTGGCGTTACCTCCGGATATAAGCATTTGCACACGGGTTTGTGGTTTCAGGTTGATGCATCCAATCTGATGGGCCGTACTGTCCGTACTGACATTGACAATACCGATCTGATAACCTTTGGAACTGTTTTTAGTATTGACATTTCCTACTCCTAACTGTACCCCTCTGTTAGTGACGCTGTAATTGAGCAAGGCAGTTTGTACTCCTTTATTTTCTACACTCACATTTCCAAGTCCGGCTAACTGCCATCCTTGGTTAGACTTTCCACTTACGTTTAATAGAGAAGTCAGTTGTACACCTCTGGAGGAGTTTCCGGAAACGTTCATCAATCCTCCGATAATGAGTCCGGCCTGAATGTCCTTGTTTACGTTGCCAGGCCGGAAATAGCAAGTCCTCTGGTATCTTCGCTGACATTGACCAAACCGGCAATGCCAACACCTTTAATGTCTCCTCCGGAAATATTTCCCAAACCAGCAATGGATAAGCCGTATGCAGAAGTACCTGTAACGTTTGTCAATCCGGAAAGGATAAACCCGCAGGCTCTTTTACCCGTCACATTGGCAATACCGGAGATTTGTACCCCCGTAGATTTCAGTCCGGACACATTGGTAAATCCAGAAATCTGCATACCATACGAATTATAATGCTGAAGGCTGGAAATCGCGTTGATACCAAGTCCGTTCAAACAAGAATAATTGCTAAACAAGCCGAGGTTTACGTATGTCCTTGGCGGAAATTTCTTTTTATTGGTGATGTTCAGTGAAACATTCGGACCTTTTTTCAGAGCTGAGGCTGGTTTCGTTTCCTGTGCAGATAAGTGCGTTCCTGCCAGGATACCTCCTAACAGGAACGCGGATATAAATGTTCGTTTCATGATGCTACTTGACTTCTTGGTATAAGAAACGCTTGATGCTTTTCTTAGGTGTCTTTTCAAATTCTTCCGGGTAAATCTTGATGCGCGTAATCTGAGAATAAGCAGGAAGTTCCGCATTCACTGCTACACGGTTTTCTTCCATGATTCTTTCAATATCGGCATCTGTCAATCCCTGTTTGTAGGCTTCCTCAAAGTCCGGATAGATAAGCGCAGCCAGTTTATGGTCACTTTGCTGAATCACAATGTTTTCGCATACATACGGCAGGTTGCTTATCTTTTCTTCGATTTCTTCCGGGTAGATATTTTGTCCTGAAGGTCCTAACAGCATATTCTTGCTTCGGCCTTTGATGGTCACGTTTCCTTCTTCATCCATTACCCCCAAGTCGCCTGTGTGCAACCAGCCTTCCGCATCGATCGCTTGTGCCGTTGCTTCCGGATTTTTGTAATATCCTAACATCACGTTTTCTCCTCGGGTAAGAATCTCTCCTACAATATTCTGAGGGTCCGGACTGTCTATCTTTATTTCCATGCGTGGTGCGGCTTTACCGCAAGACCCCGGTTTGTAGCGCAACCAGTCCTCGTAGCAGATAATCGGTCCGCATTCGGTCATTCCATATCCTACCGTATATGGGAAATCCAGACTTCTGAGTAGTCTTTCTACGTCCTGATTGAAAGCTGCTCCTCCAATAATGACTTCATAGAAATATCCACCGAAAGCCTGCACCATGTGTTCACGTACGGCTTCCTTAATCTTATCGTTGATCAGAGGAACCTTCAGCAGAAGTTTCATTTTCAGCGTTTCCAGCTTAGGCAACACGTTCTTTTTGATAATCTTCTCAATGATAAGTGGAACCGAAATCACAATGTGAGGCTTCACTTCCGAGAACGCCTGGAAAATAATCTTGGGGCTTGGCATACGGGTGAGGAAGTACACATGGCAACCTGCACAGAATTCATAGATAAATTCAAATGCCAGTCCGTACATGTGTGCCATAGGCAAGATGGAGATTACCTTATTGCCAGGTTGCAGGGTCAACACCTCAAATGCGAACTGTGTATTCGACCATAAGCTGCGATAAGGAAGCATTACCCCCTTAGAGAAGCTGGTCGTTCCAGAGGTATAGTTGATAAGTGCCAGTTCTTCCGGAGTATCTCTTCGGTAGCTGACATGCTCCTTCCGGAAATTGCGTGGAAATTTCTTTCCAAACATTTCGTTCAAGTGTTCACGGGCATATTCCAACTGCTTGCTGCGGCATACTAACAAGGTAAAGTCGGTCATCAGAATGATACCTTCCAGGTTCGGCATTTCAGCCTCGTTCAACGCTTCCCATACCACATCTCCCACGAAGAGAAGACGGGCATCGGAATGATTGACGATATTATGTACATTGTCTGCCTTGAATTCATGAAGAATAGGAACTGCTACCGCACCGTATGTCAGGATAGCCAGAAAGGCTACTCCCCAGTGTGAACTGTTGCGTCCGCACAAGGCTACCTTATCGCCCGGCTTGATGCCACTTTCCTCCAGCAAAATATGCAGTTTTTCTATTTTACGTGCTACATCCTTGTATTGCAGAGTGGCACCTTTGTAGTCTGTCAGGGCATCCAGGTCCCAGTTCTTTTTGATACTGTCCTCAATGAAGGCCAGAAAACTTTTTTCCATATAATTGTATTTATAGTTTGCACAAAGTTATGCTATTTGTGCAAAGATACCTTTTTGTTTCAAGTTTCCAAACAAAATAAATTAAAACTATTTACGTTTGAAAGCTATCAGTCCTGTTTCGGCTGTTTATTTTACTTTTAGTTTAAAAATCTTTCCACCGTATGCAGGCAGTTCCGTGCAAGTGGGACTTTCGGGCGTGAAGCAGATTTTTTCTGTCTTTCCGGTAAGCAGGTCCTTGGCATTGCATTGGGCAGATGGAGTCATTTTGAAGTATTCAAATGCATGAGCCGGCACGTTAACTGCTACCTGAGTTGCCGTGTCGCTGAAGTTTACCATAATGAAGAGTACTTCCTGACCGTATTTACGCAAGAAAGCGTACTGCTTGTGCTCATTCATCTGCCATCCGTTCAGGTTCACATACATCAGGTCGAAGAATTCACCTTTGCTGATGGCCTGTTCTTTCTGGCAGATATGCAGGATGGTTTCGTAAGTTTTACGCAGTTCCTTTTCCTTTTCACTGAGCAGATGCGTATTCCAGCGTCCGCGGTTACTCCAGCGGTAAATGCTGTCTACGTTCCAATAGTCGAAGATAGTGGTTCGTCCGTCCTGTCCGCTGAAACCCTCGCAGTCCATTCCTTTTTCGCCCAATTCCTGTCCGAAATAGACCATGACCGGATTGCTTCGCAGGCAGGAAGATACGATGAAGGCAGGAACAGCCTTGAATGGATTGCCAGCAAAGAAGTCGGATGCAATGCGCTGTTCATCGTGGTTTTCCAGGAAATTCAGCATGTGGTCCTGAATGTCGTCTACACTTTGCCAGCAGTGGGTGATTCCGGTGGCTGAACCATATCCGCAAGTAATGTTTCTCAGCGTGTCATACAGTCCTACCTTATCATATAGGTAATCGAAATGTCCGTTGTAAATATAGTTACGGTATTCATTCGGATTGTACACTTCGGCAATAAAGATAATCTGCGGGAAGCAGCCTTGATACGAGGAATAACCCATCCCCAGAATTCGCAAGGTACCATTCGGCCATGTCGCAACGGAAACCGTCGATACCTTTTCCGGCCCAGTAGCTCAGTATGTCTTCCATTTTCTTCCAGGTGTCCGGTATCGGGTCAAAATGTCCTCCGGTGTGATGCAGGTAGTCCACTCCATAATTCAGCTTGATGGTTTCATACCAGTCGTTCCGGTTGGGCCATGCGTCAAAGCGGTCGTTTCCGGTAGCCTTGGCCGGCATTTCCTCGTAATTCCCTTGTTCCGGATCATAAAGGTCGATTTCGCCTGCCAGCTTCTGTCCCGGTATATAGTAGAAATTGTTTTGTGGATTGAAATCCTGAGAGCAGTCATCGTTCTCACCCAAATCCTTTACACCAGCCGGTTTGGCCAGAGAGTGATACTGCCGTGCCACATGGTTCGGAACGAAATCCATGATGACCTTCAGTCCGCATTCATGGCTGCGTGTAACCAAATGCTCGAATTCCTCCATACGCTTGTCTACATGCTCGGCCAAGTCCGGGTCGATGTCATAATAATCGCGGATGGCATACGGAGAGCCTGCTTTCCCTTTCACAATGGAAGGGTGGTTCTTGGGAATGCCGTATGCAGTGTAATCCGTTTGCGAAGCGTGCGCTATCAGTCCGGTGTACCAGATGTGTGTAGCGCCTAATTTTTTATTTCGTGTAAGGCCTGTTTGGTAAAATCATTCATCTTTCCACATCCGTTTTCTTCAAGGCTGCCATTCGGACGGCAGGTCTTGTTCTGGTTACCAAACAAGCGGGTAAAAACTTGGTATATGATAATCTTTTCTGTTGTTTCCATAATGTTTGAATAATTTTAAAAACGAAAAAAGCACGAATTATACTTTCGCACGGATAAGAAAGAGAATCCGTCTGCTTTGTATAATTCGTGCCCTTGTCAGACTCATGGCCTGATTATGCTATTCCATGCGCATTGGCGTCTTTGTTGATTTTCTTGATCAATCCTTGCAATACTGCACCCGGACCACATTCTGTGAAGTCATCAGCTCCGTCGGCAATCATCTGCTGTACAGTCTGTGTCCAGCGTACAGAAGCAGTAAGCTGTGCCACCAGGTTCTTCTTGATTTCAGCCGGATCAGTGTGTGGAAGTGCATCCACGTTCTGATAAATCGGGCATTTAGGTGTATGGAATTCTGTAGCGTTGATAGCAGCTTCCAGTTCTACTTTAGCAGGGTTCATCAGCGGAGAGTGGAACGCACCACCTACTTTCAGCGGGAGGGCACGTTTGGCACCTGCAGCTTTCATCAGTTCGCAAGCCTTGTTGATACCTTCGATGCTACCAGAAATCACAATCTGTCCCGGGCAGTTATAGTTGGCTGCCACACAAACTTCTCCTTCAGCGGCAACTGAAGCACAGATTTCTTCTACTTTCTCATCAGGCAATGCGATGATGGCAGCCATGGTTGACGGCTGAGCTTCGCATGCTTTCTGCATAGCCATGGCACGTGCATACACCAGTTTCAATCCGTCTTCGAATGACAGAGCACCGGCAGCTACCAAGGCAGAAAATTCACCCAAAGAATGTCCGGCAGTCATTTCTGGCTGGAAAGCGTCGCCATGCACAATGCAGAGATTACAGAGTGCAGGAATACGGCAGGCTGTGTCACCTTAGTCTGACGCAAGTCTTCGTCAGTACCTTCGAACATGATGTCTGTAATGCGGTAACCTAAAATATCATTGGCTTTCTCGAATAATTCTTTAGCGAGCGGAGAGTTTTCGTACAGGTCTTTTCCCATACCTACGAATTGTGCTCCTTGTCCAGGAAATACAAATGCTTTCATAATGATTATCTTTCTTGTTTATAAGTTATTGTCTGCAAAGGTAATGATTCTTTTGAGATATTACTCATTTTTGTCGAAAATGTGCATGGCGACGGGGGAGTGGAAGTGGTTCAACGGGCCGTGTCCGCCTCCGATGCAAACGTCTTTTCCAGATTCAATACCTTTGTATACATATTGTTTGGCTTTCTTTACAGCTACAGACATGGGTTCTCCCAATGCCAGAAACGTGGCGATGGCAGAAGACAAGGTACATCCTGTGCCGTGTGTATTCCGGCTGTTTACTTTCGGGGCTGTAAACAAGTGCGGGGCTTCTTCCGTAGCCGTTTGCAGCACATCGCACATCAGTCCTCCGTCCAGGTGTCCTCCCTTGATGAGCACTCCTTTACATCCTAATTTCAGCATTTCTTTTGCCTGCTGCTTCATGTCTTCTACGGTGCTGATTTTTTGTCCGGCCAGGATTTCCGCTTCACTCAGATTGGGAGTGATGAGGCTGGCCAGAGGTATAAGCCGGGTAGTGATGGCTTCGATAGCTTCGTCTTCCATCAGCTTGCATCCGCTGGTCGACACCATAACCGGGTCGAACACCACGTATTCAGGATGATATTTGAGAATAGATTCTGCTATTACCCGTACGATTTCCGCATCATTGATCATTCCGATTTTCACAGCTTTCGGGCGAATGTCGTCCATAACGGCCTCTATTTGCCCTTTCACGTAAGCGGGAGGAACGGGGTGAATGCCCGTTACTCCGAGCGTATTCTGCACGGTAATGGCAGTAATGGCACTGGCTGCGTATGCACCTAACGCAGATATGGCTTTAATATCAGCTTGTATGCCTGCGCCACCGCTGCAGTCGGAACCGGCGATGGTCAGGACGCATGGATATGTTCTCATTTTCAGTTGATAATTTTTTGCAAAGATAGGAAATATTCAAATTAATGAGTTAACTTTGCGATATTATCAAGAAAAGTTTGTTATGAATCCAATGAATAACCATGTGGTCATTATGGCCGGAGGCATAGGCAGTCGCTTTTGGCCGATGAGCAGCCCGGAGATGCCCAAGCAGTTTATTGATGTGCTGGGTTGCGGACGTACGCTCATCCAATTGACCGTCGATCGTTTTAAAGATGTATGTCTGCCGGAAAATATATGGGTGGTAACCTCGGCCAAGTATGCGGAGATTGTAAAGGAGCAGCTCCCGGAGGTTCCCGTTGATCATATTTTGTTGGAGCCGTGTCGTCGTAACACGGCACCTTGTATTGCGTATGTAAGCTGGAAAATCAAGCACGTAATCCGAAAGCCAATATTGTGGTGACCCCGAGTGACCATGTGGTCATGAACGTACGTGAGTTTGCCCGTGTGGTTACATCGGCCATGAAGTTTACGGCCGATTCGGATGCCATTGTGACATTGGGAATGAAAGCCAATCGTCCGGAGACAGGCTACGGCTACATTGAAGCGGACTTGTCAATGGCCTGTCCTTCCAATAAGGAAATCTATCGTGTAGATGCGTTCCGTGAAAAACCGGACCTGGCTACTGCAGAACGCTATTTGCAGCGTAACAATTATTTCTGGAATGCAGGAATCTTTGTTTGGAATGTGAATACCATTGTCAATGCCATCCGGGTATATCAGCCGGCCATGGCAAGAGTGTTCGAACGTCTGCTTCCTTATTATTATACAGACAAGGAACAGGAGATGGTGGATGAGCTCTTCCCGACATGTGAAAACATCTCGGTGGACTATGCTGTGATGGAAAAGGCAGATGAGATTTATGTATTTCCGGCTTCTTTCGGATGGAGCGACCTGGGTACCTGGGGGTCTCTTCATGAAAATTCCAAGCGTGATGCGCATAACAATGTCTGCATCGGTTTGAATATAAAAATGTATGAATCGCGAAATTGCATCGTACATACCACTCAGGAAAAGAAAGTAGTGGTACAGGGGCTTGACGGGTATATCGTGGCCGAAAAAGACAATACTTTGCTGGTATGCCGCTTGACGGAAGAACAGCGAATCAAGGATTTTTCTGCGGAATAAGAAAATAGACAAAAGATAAAAAGAAAAGGGACAGACGTGAAAAATACGGACTGTCCCTTTTCTTATTTATATACCTTTAAATTTTATTTGAGTGCAGCAAGTGCAGCATCATAATCCGGTTCCTCTACGATTTCCGGAACCAGCTGGGTGTAGATAACCTTTCCTTCCGGATTGAGAATAACCACGGCGCGAGCCAGTAGTCCACACAGCGGGCCGTCGGTCATTAGCACTCCGTAGTCTTTTCCGAAAGTGGAAGTATAGCGGAAGTCAGACAAAGGAATAACGTGTTCGATTCCTTCTGCCGTGCAGAAACGTCCTTGTGCAAACGGAAGGTCTTTCGAAATAGCCAGTACCAACGTATTTTCCATTCCGGCTGCCAGTTTGTTGAACTTACGTACAGAAGCAGCGCATACTCCGGTATCCATGCTGGGGAAGATGTTCAACACTACAAATTTTCCTTTGGCATCAGCCAGAGAAAAAGTGCTTAAATCGCCTTTTACCAATGAAAAGTCGGGAGCTTGTACCCCTTTTTGTATAAACTCTCCGGCCAGTGCTACGGGAGTTCCTTGAAATAAAGTTGTTGCCATAATGATTCTATTTTTGAATATTCGTCATAAATATAACAACAAAAACCATAAAATGTTTTTGGAGATAGTGACTCCGAGCATTTTTTTCACTTACTTTGCATTCGCTAATCATTTATGGAAAATTGATGGAACGAAAACTGAAAGACTATGCAGTTCTGATGCTGAAAGGAATGGGAATGGGAGCCGCGGATGTAGTTCCCGGAGTCTCAGGAGGAACCATTGCCTTTATCGTAGGCATTTATGACGAACTGATTAACTCGATTAAAAGTATTAATCTGGAAAGCCTGAAACTTTTCTTCTCTGGAAAATGGGCGACTTTCTGGAAGAAAATCAATGGTAATTTCTTGTTTTTCCTGCTTGCAGGTATCGGTATCAGCGTATTTTCATTGGCCAAGCTGATTACATGGCTGTTGATAAACCAGCCGATATTGGTGTGGTCGTTCTTCTTCGGACTGGTGCTGGCGTCTACCTGGTTTGTATCGAAAGACATTAAGGAGTGGAAGAGCTGGAAAACGTGGGTGGCTTTTGTCATTGGGGCAGTGGTTGCCTTTTATATTACCGTGGCAACTCCGGCCGAAACGCCTTCTAATCTGCTTTTCATCTTCCTGTGCGGAGCTATTGCCATTTGTGCCATGATTCTTCCGGGTATTTCCGGTAGTTTCATTCTGGTGCTGTTAGGCAAGTATTTTTTCATTATGGATGCAGTGAAACGCTTGATGTAGTGGTGATTGCTGTATTTGGAGCAGGTGCCTGCATCGGAATTACCTCTTTCTCGCGTATCTTGTCGTATGCGTTGGCACATTTCCGCAACATCACGCTGGCGGTATTGACAGGCTTTATGTTGGGCTCCCTGAATAAGGTTTGGCCTTGGAAGGAGGTGGTAGAGACATTTGTTGACAGCCACGGAGAAGTAAAGCCTTTGATAGAAACCAATATATTGCCTAATGCACATGTGCCAGAAGCAGTAGTGCTGATGGTAGTAGGCTTTTTCTTAGTGTATTTTCTGGAGAAACTTTCGGCTAAGACACCGGTTCGTTAAGGTGTTTCTTTATAGGTATACGATGCCGCTGGAGAGATTTTGAGCGTCTTTTCAGCGGTATTTTTTATGCTTTTCATAAGAACAAGAGAAGGGGTGAAAAAACGTAAGTGCGTTTGATATGAAACGCAAGTACGTTTGAGTTCAAACGCAAGTACATTTTACTTCAAACGCACTTGCGTTTTACTTTAAACGTCGAAGCGTTTTAAAAGAAATGCCCTTGCGTTCTGAATCAAACACAAGGGCATTGTTTTATAAGTTTTTTAACTCCTTGAAGTGTACTGAAAATAGTTGTCAGTTTGAAGATTAATTCCTGACAAAGTTGACAGGTTAAACATTATATTCCTAAAAAGGTTGTCAGTTCTGCAAAACTACAACAAAAACTCAATATCCGTATAT
>ENA-OQHA01000177-OQHA01000177.1-human-gut-metagenome-genome-assembly--contig:-NODE-177-length-34558-cov-4.366559_pt1 | contig 34558 bp, 31 predicted proteins | sample MGYA00242558_ERZ504707 | MGnify/ENA primary metagenome ERZ504707 (study PRJEB26092, sample SAMD00036197) | human gut metagenome | host: Homo sapiens | study: EMG produced TPA metagenomics assembly of... | reverse complement strand
GTGTTTCACTGTTTAGTTATCAAGGTTTGTTGTGTCTGTCTCTCAGACAGCTCGTTTATTTTATCTCATCTCTTTTTGTTTGTCAAGCACTTTTTTAAGTTTTTTTCAAACATTTTTGAGTTAAGATCTTGTTGTCGTTTCGTTGATGACTTGGATACTTTATCATATCTTCTGTCTTTTGTCAACTGTGAATTTCATTTTTCTGAAATTCTTTTTAATTGTTTGTTTTTCAAAAACAATTATTTGCGACAGCTCAGTTATAATACCACTGGGAGTTATGCTTGTCAACCATAAATTTCAATTTTTTTAGATTTTCCTGGAAGTTTATCTTTATAGGACAATTTTTTGTTCTTATTTGTAATTTTTAGGATTATCTTTATTGTTGTTTATTGTGTTGTTTTTTATAATAAGACTCTTCGCTGGATGGCGCTACGCCGGTCGCATTTTCAATGCGGGAATATGCAGGGGGAAGGCCATCTCAGAGTTCCGTAGCCCGAGGCCCTCCCCCTGCACCCCCACCCTCTTGGGCACGGAAGGAGTTCTGCGTTGTTGTATGTACTGCGTTGTTGACTTTTGTCTGTATGCTTCGGTATTGGATGTGGAACGTTGTGCCGATCTGGTTTCTGTATTCTTCGGTACTTATGGTGGTACGCTGTGCCGATCTGCGATCTGGTCCCTGTATTCTTCGATATTTATGGTGATACGCTGTGCCGATCCCGTTTCTGTATTCTTCGATACTTATAGGAATATTCTGTACCAGTCTGACATTTCAGGACAGGACGCCCAGTCCGCTTCCATCCCCCGCATGTTTTTTCCTGTCGGTTGGAAGCGTCAGCCAGAGGAAGGTGGCATCGGGCCGGGCTGTTGCGGAGGAGGGGTGATTACTACTTGGGCTGCGGGAGACGGCGTTATTGCGGCAGGGTCTGCTGTCTGAGCCGCAGGCGAGTTCTGGCCCTGCCGCAATGCTTTTAGCCGTCTCACGGAGCCCTAGTAGTATCCCCGACGGAGTCCCTGCCTGGAGCGATGCCACCTTCCTCTAGCGTCCCTCTATACATCCGCCTCACGAGTCCACAAGCCCTTCCCGGACCCGCTCCGTAAGACTGTCTCCACCCTTACGATACCAATCTTCCACAAAAGAGTCAAAAGAACTCACAGGCATCCTCCCCATAATGATCTGGATAAATGCGTTCTTCTCCAGCAAACGCAAAGTCTGAGGAATCTCCCCGTCACCATCCCCCAGATACTTCTTCTCCGGAGCACGGTAATTCGCATCCACCAGAAGCCCCACCGCCGAGATCCTGGACTTATACGCCGCCCAGGCCTCTACCGAAGCACCTCCGCCTCAAGATACTCCTTACACGCATCAAAATAAGACGCCTCAATGGCACTGAGATCCTCCCTGGTCTTCTCATCGCCCGGACTGTAAAGAACCTCACGGATATGCTTTGTCACTATATAAGTAGCCTCATTATAATCCACATTGATCATTAGCGGACGCGCCGTAGGATCCACATTCAAGGCAAAATAAGTGTTCATCTCATCCGCATCCTCTGCCTCATATCTGGAATGGTCAAACAACACACTCAAAATCTTCATTGCAATCTCCGGATGCTCATACCCTTTACGCACAACTACATATTTATTATCTCGAAACGTAGAGTATACCTCCACAGTCCGCTTTACATCCGCAGTCAGATAATACGGTTCCCAGTCTGCCTCTTTATTCTTCCGATACTCATCCATAAGAGGATTATTCGGAGTCCACCAGAGCCCGAAAAACGCTCCGCATTTTCCATTCACCACAAGATCACGGATATTATTCTGTGCACGTAAAGCAAAATCCGAATCAAGTATTCCCTGCCTGTAAAGCTCTCTGAGATACCCCAGAGCCTCCTTTGTCTCCTCCGTCAGCGATCCATAGACAATTTCTCCATCTGCATTTTCAATCCACTGCTGCGGATATGCCCCGAACTTTTCAAACACAGAGTCCACCGAATAGCTGGTGCTGACCGTGCCCACAAGTCCCGGATCACAGACAAGTCCCACAGGATCTTCACCATCCTCTGCGCCCATCCGGTTTTCCTGAAACGCACGGATCACTGAAAAAGCCTCTTCCAGTGTCTTCGGTTCTTTCAGTCCCAGCTGCTCCATCCAGTCACGTCTCAGCCATAAAAGCTGCGCCCCATCATCAATGGCAGTCTCCGGAAGTGCATACAGTTTTCCGTCAAAAGTCCCGGATGCCAAAAGTTCCTCTCCATAGCTCTCATACATTTCCTTTATTTTATCGGAAGCGCAGCTTTTGTATACTTCCGTCAGATCCTCGATAAGATCATTTTCAACCAGTTCTTCCAGAGTTTCCCTGTCCGACACCAGAAAAACATCCGGAAGATTCCGATCTTTGACCAGGATGTTCAGGCTTCGTCATACCGCTCCTCACTCTCCATAAAAACATTCTTATTCTGAATATTCAGTGTTTTTTTCAGATACCGGGTATATGCATTGTCCTCATAATTCTGCCCGTCCGGAAGATTAGAATTATTAGCCCCTTTCATCTGTCCCAGAGTATAAGTTACAAGCTCCGGATATTTCCCCAGAGGCGTGGTTTCTGCCTGTTCCCAGCTCTTACTGTTCTTTTCGGACAGAACATCTATATCTGTTTTTTCCATTTCTGCAGTTCCTAAAGAACACCCCGTCAAAAGTGCCAGGCTCAGTATCGTACTCAGAAATACCACTGTTTTTCCCAGACTAAGTCTCATCTTTTTTTACCTCTTTCGGGATCCTCATATCAACGCTTGTCCCCTCACCTACCTTGCTCAGGATCCGGATGGCATATTTTTCTCCATATAAAATGCACATACGGTCATTGACATTTTTAAGGCCATAGCCTTTTGCCTGATATGTGAGCAGCTTTTCTGCCTGCTCCTGCTCCATCCCTATTCCGTTATCTTCAACCCGGATCACTACATCTCCATTCTCTTCAAAGAAATAAAGTTTCAGAAGCTTTTCCCCTTCCTCCTTCACATCCAGGCCATGCTCCAGAGCATTCTCAACGATGGGCTGCAGGGCAAGCTTCGGAACCAACTCCTGCTGCACAGACGGATCGATATTCCACTCCACCTTAAAATCATTGTCATGCATGATCAGCTGGATTTCCAGATAAGCTTCGATATTCCGAATACAGGTTTCCACAGTCACCATATCTGCTCCCTTACTGAGCGCTGTCCGGTAAAATGTAGATAATGCCAGTGTCACACGGCTGATCTCCTTCTGACGCTCTTAATCGCCATCCAGTTTATAATAGAAAGAGAATTATAAAGAAAATGGGGATTGATCTGGGCAGTCAACGCTTTCAGTTCAAATTCCTTCAGAGCGATCTTATTTTCATACACTTCTTCGATCAGTCGATTAATTTCATCCATCATATGGTGAAAGCTTCTCACCAGCTGTCCTACCTCATCTCCAGAATCACTGTAAACCGTAACTTCACGGCTTCCCTGGTTCACCTGTTCCATATTTCTGGTAAGCTGCTCAATCTTTCTGGTAAACAGCTTAGAAAACGTCATTCCAAGCACAATGATGATCACAACACAGAAGCCGATCAGTGGGATCTCACTGATCAATACTTTTGAAACCGAGCTCTCGATCACAGCCGGAGGTTTGTAAAAATAATAGGTCCATCTTGTTTCATGTCCGCTGCTGCTGACATAGGTATATTCTTCCCTCAGACGATCCAGCTTTTTTGCGGTTTCTTTCTGTGCTGAAATATCACTGGCCGCCAGATTTTCTCCATGATAGACGATATTTTGCTGATCATCCACCACAAAGCCTCCGGAATTCCTTCAATAATATTAGCCAGAGGTGGAATACTTTTCCGTAATCCAACAAAATACAGAGCACAGCCTCCCTGATCTTACCATCATATATTTCCCTGACTGCCGCGATCTGACGATTATCCCGGTCCACGATCCACTGAACCGTCACGGTATTATTTAATTTGTCACTCCACCATTCCCCATCAACCTCTGAAAGCGGAGCCAAGGTATATTCATGGCGCACGGGAATGCTTTCTGCAAAAAGATGTATCCCCAGAATTGCTTCGTGGTAGGATTTCGGCACCGTCAACAGCGGATCCACAACTTCCGTATACTGTTCATATGCAGTATAACGATCCATATCTTTGTTGAAGATCACCTCCTGGATTTCAGGAGAATAGGTAAGATAATTCAAAAGGCTGGCATAAATTTCGATCTGCCCGTCAATGTTTTCTCTGGTCTGCTCCAAAATGGAGTACATATCCTCCATCTCATTTTTCCGTACAAGACTACTCATACGACTGTGACTATACAGTGCCAACACAGTCATCGGCACCAGGGATACCACCACAAGAAGATTTGTCAGCTTGTACCGGTATTTCATATTATTATACTTCTTCAGAAGACTCTTCATCCTCATTGTTTCCTTTCCGATAGGACTCCGGGCTGCTTCCGTAATATTCCCGGAAGCTCCGGCAGAAATACGAAGAATTGGCAAATCCTACCTGCTCGCTGACCATGGCTACTTTCATGTTGGTAGTTCGTAGAAGCTCCTTGGCCTTTTCCATGCGGAACACACGGATAAAACGATTCAGGTTCATCCCCGTCTCCTTCTTGAAAATAAAGCTGAGATAGCCGGAAGAAAGATATACTTTTTCTGCCAATGTTTCCAGATTCAGATCTTCCGCATAGTGATTGTAAATATAATTTTTGACTGCTGCCACCTCATCTCTGGATTCGCTCATGGAACGGTCCAGGAACTCCTCGTACTGGCGGATATTTTTTTCTGTAACCTCAATGATCTCCTGAATGGTAGAACAGCCATACAGATGATCCACCTCCAGATCCAGCCTGTGCTCTCCGGCAAAACGATTCTCCTGAAACAGCTCCCTTATCACATTGGAAAAAACAAATTTCACATACATGGCCGAAAACTGGGTATTGGACTGATATTTGGATGCCAGGCTGCGGAAATGGCTCCACAGCTGCTTCACATCCTTTCTGGAAATATCTTCTGAGATTTTTCCATAAGCCTGGAATCCTGCTCCTCTTCTCCGGTATTTTTTTCCTCGTCCTCCTCGCTGGTGTAGACATGAATATCCGGATGATAAAATTTTTCTTCCATCTGCTGCTCCAGCTGTTCCATGATTTCCGGCAGTTCCTGATATCCGTCAAAACGCCGGCTTACAGCCAGATGAAAGCGAACAGGATGAAGCGCTTCAGAAGATTATAGACATTTTTTGCCACAAGGACATAATCACAGTACACATCCTTAAAAAGAAGCAAAGACTGACGGCCATTAAGATTCAAATAGAAGAAAGAACGGCGAAGCTCTTCCCGGATCTCAAGGGGAACCTCATCACTGGCAGAATCAAAAAAAGCTTCATCCGATTCAATAAGAATTGCACAGTGCCACTGCTCCCAGACAGAAAAATCCACAATTCCTTCCGCTTCCTTCAGACGCTCCTGATCTCCGGAATAAATGTAGCCCAACAGAAAATACTGCTGAAGAAAGCTCTTTTCTTTTATGGACTGCTGCTCTTTATTTTTCCGGGATGCGATCTCCTTCTGGATCTTCTGTATGGTGTCATGAAAGCGGTCCGGATTCACCGGTTTCAGTACATAATCCGTCACACCATAGCGGATCGCCTCCTGAGCAAAAGCAAAATCTCCATAACCGCTGAAAATGATAATTTCCAGATCCGGATATTCCTCTCTTGCTTTTTTTGAAAGCTCCAGACCATCCATATGCGGCATTTTGATATCTGTCAGCATCAGATCCACCGGATGCTTTCTCAGCTCATTTAATGCCAGCTTGCCATTAGCCGCCTCATAAATCTCCCACTCTCCCTCCTCCATAGACAGAAGAAAGCGGATTCCGTCACGTTCCAGTTTTTCATCATCTACCACCAAAACTCTGTACATTCCTCACCTCGCCAAATATGGCTGATCCACGTAAAAGCACGCAGAGCAGGCCGTTTTTCTTTCATTTTAACATTATTCAACTAATTTGTCAGCCCTTAACAGCTCCTGCAACCACACCTTCAATGATATATTTCTGGCATGCAAGATAGAAGGCAATGATCGGAATGATGGAAAGAACAAGAACGCCCATCATCGCTCCCATATCAATGGTTCCGTAACCGCCCTTCAGATACTGGATGGCAATGGAAATGGTTTTATATTTCTTGATATCAAGTACCAGATATGGAAGAAGATAATCATTCCAGATCCACATGGTTTCCAGGATCGCTACAGTTACACAGGTCGGTTTCATAACCGGAAGAACCACTTTAAAAAATGTCTGGATCGGGGTACAGCCATCGATCATGGCAGCTTCCTCGATCTCGATCGGAATGGATTTTACAAAACCGCTGAACATAAATACCGCAAGTCCTGCTCCATATCCAAGATAAATGATGATCAGTCCCCACGGAGTATTCAGTTTCAGGATGTTTGCAATCTTGGAAAGAGTAAACATTACCATCTGGAATGGTACGACCATGGAAAACAGGCACAGCATGTACATGGTTTTTGTCAGCGTGTTGGTAACACGGTTGATATACCAGGCACACATGGAGGTACAGAGCAGAATTACCGCAACAGAAAATACTGTGATAAATAATGTCCATCCAAATGCCTGGAAAAATCCGGTTTTTGCTAGACCATTTACATAGTTTTCCAGACCTACGAACATTTTATCCGTTGGGATCGCAAAGGGATAACGACTGATGTATGCTTTTTTCTTAAAAGAATTAATCAAAACCAGAAGGATCGGGAAAATATAAGCAACAGATACCACACTCAGGATCGCAGTCCACAGACCGCTGAATTTTACTTTTTTATTCATTACTGCTGTACCTCCTTACTTCTTGTGAGACGATTCTGGATCATGGCAATTGCTCCAACCAGGATAAAGAAGATCACGGCCTTCGCCTGTCCTACACCTTCCCATCCGGTACGTCCATAGAAGGTATTGTAAATATTCAGTGCAAGCATTTCTGACATATTGGAAGGCTCACCATTTGTAAGAGCAAGGTTCTGGTCAAAAAGCTTGAAGGAGTTGGTAAGTGTCAGGAAAGTACAGATGGTGATGGACGGCATGACCATAGGAATGATCACATGCTTCAGAAGCTGTCCTTTGTTCGCACCATCGATCTGTGCAGCCTCGATCAGTTCACCCGGGATATTCTGGATACCTGCAATGTAAATGATCATCATATATCCGATCTGCTGCCAGCACATCAGGATCACAAGACCCCAGAATCCGTAAACAGAAGAATATGTAAGTGTTTTATTGATCTGAAGAAGCAGACCGTTTAACAGAAGCTGCCATACATAACCAAGGATGATTCCACCGATCAGGTTTGGCATAAAAAATACAGTACGGAATATATTGGTTCCTTTGATCTTCTTGGTCAGAAGCAACGCAACTGCAAAACCGATCACATTGATCAGAACTACTGATACAACCGTAAATGCGGTGGTGTACCATAATGCATGTCCAAAGGTTCCATCCTCAGTAAAAATCTTCACATAGTTCTGTAATCCCACGAATTTTGCATCCGTTACTGTGGTAAATTTACAGAAGGAAAGATATACGCCCATGATAAAGGGAACGATAAATCCAATGGTAAATGCCAGCAGGTAGGCAGGACAAAAACCGGAAAATACTTTTTCATCATCTTATTCTGCATGTTTTCTCTTCCTTTCTCCTGAGGATGCATCCTTCCCTACTTTACACATCCTCTCTTCATTAAAAGAGGCAGGCGGAAACCGCCCACCCCTTCGTGATCACGTTTCAGTTATACCTTATCAGCCTTCATTTGCTGCTTTGTACTCTTTTGCCCATCCGTCAACAAATGCAGTTTTCACAGCATCCCACTCGCCGGTACCCTGTGCATACTCAAGCATTGCACTGCCGACCTGGTTTTTCCACTCTTCAGAAGGCATGGTTGTAAGTTCCATGAAACCGGAGTTTTACCAGCTTTTACATATTCGTCGGCTGCTTTTACAAGCGGATTTGCAGACTCATAATTCTCATCAAAGGTCTTGAATGGTGTTGTAAATCCCATTTCCTGGCTTATAGATTCTCTTCCTTCATCACTTGTGATAACCCAGCTGAGGAAATCAAGAGTTGCCTGGATATCCTTCTCATCTGCTTTTTTGTTTACGCACCAGTAGTTCTCACTGCCTGTGCAAAGTCCCTGGTCCTCTTCACCATCTACACCAATATAGATTGGAAGCATTCCCATATCCTCGTCTGCTACTTCGTTATCTTTGATGTTATCATAAGCCCAGGTTCCATTCTGATAGAACACAGCCTCTCCAAGACCAAATTCAGCATTTGCATCATCGATAGTCTTGCTGGAAAGAAGGCTTGGCTCACAGGTAGAATCTGTGATATAAAGGTCAAACAGGTTCTTGAAGTTGTCAAGATAGGTCCCTTTGATCGCATCTGTGGATGTGATTCCGTCTTCTTTGTACTCATAATAGATTGGAAGGTTTGCAAGGTGTGTCTTGAAGCGCCAGTCACTGGAAGAATCAAAGCCTGCGGAAGTAAATGCACCGTCAACTCCAAGGTCATCTTTCTTAGCCTGGATATCATCTGCAACCTTCTTTAATGTCTCAAAATTGTTGATCTCATCTGCAGACTTGATCACAGCGCCATCCATCTCACAGTATTTCTTAAGAAGCGCTTTGTTGTAAATAATTCCATATGTTTCAATTACATAGGCGATACCGTCAACTGCACCGCTGTCCTCCTTCAGTACGAAATCGTCACTCTCCACATTTTTATAAACATCGCTGTCTTTCAGGTCATAGCAATAATCCTTCCAGGATGCAAGTCCAACTGGTCCGTTAACCTGGAACAGTGTCGGAACCTCATCCTTGGCCATCTCTGATTTCAGAGTAGACTCATAAGTTCCGGAAGCAGCTGTAACAACGGTAACCGGTACACCAGTCTCATCGGTGTATTTCTTTGCCAGGTCTGACCACTGATCTGCCTGCTCCGGTTTAAAATTCAGATAATAAACAGAGCCTTCACTGTCATCCCCCTTTGCCATAGCCGGAACTGCCGGGATCATAGTAGCTGCCATCAAAGCTGCAAGACCAAATGCTGTTGCTTTTTTCATTCTCATAATCGTACCTCTCCTTTACCTTATATGATATTCAATTTGTTTCGCGGATATGCTTAAAACGTCCATTTCGCATATTCCTGACCGATAAGCTTCAAATCAGCTTCTCGATTAACTTGATATTATTGTAAATCGAAGAGGTCATTTTTCACTATATAAAAATCAAGAAACATGTTGATTTTTTTATATAGTAAAAATATTGATATTTTATCATGAAAAAAGAAGCCGGAACAGGCTTACTCCCATTCCGGCTTCTTTCATATATTATTTTCGATTCATCATGCTTTATTGACAGATCCGAAAAGCTCCATTTTCTCTTTAACAGTAGCTTTGATCGCTTCTGCTCCAGGTGCAAGAAGCTTACGTGGGTCATATCCTTTACCCTGCTGATCTTTACCCTCTTCAATGTATTTACGTGTAGCTTCAGCAAATGCAAGCTGGCACTCTGTATTTACATTGATCTTGGAAACGCCAAGGCTGATCGCTTTCTTGATCATGTCTGCCGGGATACCTGTACCACCGTGAAGAACAAGCGGCATATCTCCTGTCAGTTTCTGAATAGCATCCAGAGTCTCAAAGCTTAAGCCCTGCCAGTTAGCCGGATATTTTCCGTGAATGTTACCGATACCAGCTGCAAGGAAGTTGATTCCAAGATCTGCAACTCTCTTGCACTCCTCAGGATCAGCGCACTCGCCCATACCAACAACACCATCTTCCTCGCCACCGATGGAACCAACCTCTGCCTCAAGAGACATGTTGTGCTCAGCAACGATCTTAACCAGCTCTTTAGTCTTAGCTACGTTCTCATCGATCGGATAATGAGATCCGTCGAACATAATGGAAGAGAAACCAGCCTCAACACATTTCAGGCATCCATCATAGCTGCCGTGGTCAAGATGAAGAGCAACCGGAACAGTGATGTTAAGCTCTTCCATCATACCGTTAACCATACCTACAACAGTCTTATAACCTGTCATGTATTTACCGGCACCCTCGGAAACACCAAGGATTACAGGAGAGTTGAGCTCCTGAGCTGTCTGAAGGATAGCTTTTGTCCACTCAAGGTTGTTGATGTTGAACTGACCAACTGCATAATGGCCTGCTTTTGCTTTTTTCAGCATTTCTGTTGCGTTTACTAACATGATAAAATCCTCCTAACCTGTATTAGGATACGGAAAAACCGTGTCCTTTATATCCAACCGTACTCATAATAGCAGATTTCCTTTGGTAAGTCCAGTATTTTACCAAAAATGCTGATGCTGTGGGAATTATTATTTTTTTTGAGAAAAAGCTTGCAATTTTATCAAATGTTATATATAATACATTTGTTGTTCACGGATGGATTCCCGAGTGGCCAAAGGGGGCAGACTGTAAATCTGTTGGCACCGCCTTCGAAGGTTCGAATCCTTCTCCATCCACTTAAATGCCGATGTGGCTCAATTGGCAGAGCAGCTGATTTGTAATCAGCAGGTTATCGGTTCGAGTCCGATCATCGGCTTTTAACATTTAATAACGCGGGGTGGAGCAGTCTGGAAGCTCGTCGGGCTCATAACCCGAAGGTCATAGGTTCAAATCCTGTCCCCGCTACTTATGCCCAGATAGCTCAGTTGGTAGAGCAGAGGACTGAAAATCCTCGTGTCGCTGGTTCGATTCCGGCTCTGGGCATGTTTTAATGTAAAACATATGAACAGCTGGTTAGAAAAAGCTTGGGTATGTTTTAATGTAAATATGGGGTATTAGCTCAGTCGGTAGAGCACTTGACTTTTAATCAAGTTGTCCGGGGTTCGAATCCCCGATGCCTCACTTTTTAAGTGGATCAGATAAATTCCCATTTATTGGTCAAGGCAGTAGGTGGGAATTTTGTTTTATATCTGTGCGAGTATAGTATAAAGGAAGACGGTTACGTTGTGATTCAGCGTAACCGTCTTTTTTATATCATAGAAAATTACGTACTGACGAACGAATCAGCAGAGCCATCGAGTAGGATTTCAATGGTAGGAGTATGTCAATGTGATAAAAAAAATATTATGGACATTTTCGACAAAATTAGAGCATAGCTGTACAGTATTAAGACTTTATCATAAGAATGAGCAGGAAATCTGTTATGATCAGGATTACTAGGAAGACAATAGAGATGGTCATAGAATAGATATTCTGGATCTGGTTTGGATTCTGCGGATCACATTTGATCTGAACATGCTTTCCGGGGCTTTGCCGAGGCGTAAAAACTCGATTCGGTCAGCTGTGTAGTTTTGTTCCTTGTAGGTGTAAGAGTACTTCACATAGTTATGATAATTGGAACTATGAGGCTTGTTAGGATTATTTGAGCGGCTGACAGATGATATAACAGCATCTACAGGTACGTAATCATGATATTTTATGGCGGAACAGATAGTTATTGCCATAAAAAAACAGTTCCAATTACGTAGCAGCCCAGAATAACCGGTAAAATTTGTCGGGCTTTTGGATTTACGGTGACACTCATGATTTTTCTCCTTTCTTGGTTGATAGTCTGATAATTTACGGGGGATTAATTATAAATGATTTCGAATGATCTCGAAAATTTATAATTGATGAACATTATAGCATAGTACAGCAGAAGGGAAAAGTGCTTATGAAGAGAAAAAGTGCGTCAAAAAAATTGCTGCCGCTGATGCTGATCCTGATGTTGATCTTAGGAATCAGTATGCCAGCAAATGCAGTTGAAGTCAAAGATACTTCCCAAAATATATACAATGTTGTCCAGAACAGTGACGGAACTTATACGATCACAGTAAAATACGGAAATGCTTATAAAAATCTGGAAACCGGAAAGGTTGCACTGTTTTCTGCAAAGGAAATGGGAACAGATACAGATATTGCATTAAAAGTCCAGAATATCACAAAGGTGAAGCTGTCCGGTTCTGTTGCTGTTACGATTCCGGATGTAAGCTGTAAGCTGGATGCCGGATTTAGCTGGGGAAAGATAGAGGTAAGGCATTTTATTGCGTCAGTTACAGGAAAAGCTGATTTTGAAGGCGGACTTTATATAAGTGGCGTGAATTCAGAGCAGCAGATCAAACATGCAAGTGGAACTATGGAAACAGTCAGCGATGTACTTGAACTGGGACGAGTTCCTATAAAGCTTGGTACAACTGGTCTTTCTGCAGATCTGGTGGTTTCTCTGTTTTATGATGTGTCCGGGCAGTTTGTTGTGAAATATTCCGTTGAAGCAACTGGCGGATATGAATTCAAAGATGGAAATGGAAGATTTATCCATGATTTCAGTCAGACTTTGACACCGGTCACAATAGAAGGATCTGCGAAATGCGGTCTTCAGTTTGGATTAAATCTGACTGCATTGGAGACATGGGATCTGGCAGGAATTGATATTAAGGTAGGACCTGCGGCAAAGGCAAGCGTATCCTATACAGTTCGTGATGCCGGAAATGTGCTTTGTTCTGATGTAAGAACTTATATTTACGCAGCGGGTGAGTTGAATCCGGATACGGTGGTCGGAAAGTTCCTGAAAACGGTATGGCATTATACGTTGTCCAAGGATTTTCTGTCTGATGATGACGATAATCCACTAAAATTGAAGGTTCATTTTGAAAATGGAACACTGGTAGATAAATGTACAGTCGGAGCCGGAAGCATTGAGGGAAGCGTTTTGGATTCAAACAGTAAAGCTCCTGTAAAAAATGCCAGCGTGGAAGCATATTCCGGAACAGTCAAGGTTGAAAAAACTTTCACGAAAGAAGATGGAACTTATTCATTTAATGATCTTGATGAAGGAACCTACAAAATTGTTGTCACAGCAACCGGTTACCAGAAATATGAGAGCAGTTCCATGGAAGTATCAGCGAACCAGATCACATACGCAGAATCTTTCCTGATGGTATCCAGAGCAGAAGCCGGAGATGGTGAGCTGAGTGGAAGATTTATTCATTCCATGACCGGCGGAAATATAGAAAATGTAACTTATGAATTACGTAAGGGCTGGGATAATGTGATCGGAGAGACTTTGAAAGAAGGCGTATCAGCAGATGGAACCTATACGTTGACCGTGCCAGCCGGAAACTATACGCTGAATGCAAGCAATGAAGATTTTGTTTCTGCCCATATCAATGTTGTAGTTCAGGCAAATGCATGCAGTGAACGTGATGTAACAATGTCACCGACCAATATCAGTGCAGGAGATGAGGGACTTCTTCAGATCGTGCTTACATGGGGAGAAACTCCGCGAGATCTGGATTCTCATCTGCTGGGACCTGCTGATGAAAACGGAGATGACTACTTCCATGTATACTACAGGGATAAAAATGCATATTCAGAGGATGGAGATGTAATAGCAAATCTGGATCTGGATGATACAAGCAGCTATGGACCGGAAACAACAACCATATACAAAGGCTTCACCGGAAGAAAATATAGCTTTTATGTATACGATTATACAAACGGTGAAGATGATGCGAGTACAGAATTATCTGCTTCGTCAGCCAAAGTAACCGTTTACCGGGGTGGAAAACAGATCTACCAGGCAAATGTACCGGTTAACAGGGAAGGATACCTGTGGCATGTATTTGACTATGATGTGCAGTCAAACAAGCTTATGCCAGTCAATACCTTTGTATATGATTATGAAGTGCCGGAAGCAAATGCAATGGAAGATAATTCAGGCATTATTTCAGAAACAGAAGCCCTTGAGATCATCCGAAACAGTGAAAAGAAAGCTGAAGAAGAGAGCAGCGAGGAACTCAATATGAGTTCTGAAGAAGGAAAGACGGACGATAATACTGAGGAAGAGATATTTGATGATTCCAGTGAAGAGCCGGAGATATCAGAAAGTGGTGATACGGCTGAAGTAATTGAGTTTCCGAAGGACTCTGAAACGGAAGAAGAAAATGACGGAACAGAAATAACAGAAGAGGATAGTGAGAGTGCGGAGGAGCTGCCGGTGGAAGATATTTATGAGGGATCAGAGGAGTTAGGTCTGGCAGGATAAAAATGTACTGTGATCGAACAGATCTCGCTGTTTGTGGCAGTACGCATATTCGGGCCCCATATGCCGGCACCGGAGGTAACGATGTTGTGCATAGTCCCCTTTTTCAGGTAACCGCAGGAATTTTCCCAAACCAGGCCGGTGATGATGTTCAGAGGGAACAGCTGGCCGTCATGAGTATGGCCGCAGAGATCAAGGTCTGCGCCTGCGGCTACCACTTCATCCAGCTGACCGGCTGATGATCCATAAAAATAATCGGGAGTGTTTTGTCAAGGTAGGCTGTAAGCTGGTCAGGATCCTTACGGGTATCGGACATTTTTCGGCAGCGTGAAGGATCCTTACGGCCTGTCAGATAAAACCGTTTATCTATGAGACGGTTTCGTCATCGAGAAGCCGGATGTTGGCAGATTCCAGAAAATTCCGCATTCTGGGATCATCATAATCTTTTTTGCATTGCGGAAGGTAAAACCGGCCAGAATCGGTTCGCTGAGATCATGGTTGCCCCAACAGGCATAAACGCCGTATCTGGATTTCAGCGAACGGAGAATGGCCGCTGTTTTTTTCGGGTTTTTGATCCCTTCATATTCGTTATCAAAAATATCGCCTGCAATACAGATCAGATCCGGATCTTCGGCGTTGATCTTTTTTACAAGAAGCCCGGCATGTTTTTCTCCGATACTGTAACCGAAATGAATGTCTGCGAGCAGGACGATCTTCAGGGAGTCCATTCCCTTCACCTGCTTGTCTATTTTCACATCATAAGTTTTTGTCTTAATATTCCATTGATTAAAAATCCCATAGAGACTGACACCAATGATCAGAAGAGTGCAGACAGCGCCTGTGATTACGAAGGCTTTCCGGGAATACATCCAGGCCGGATGAAGCGTATGCTTCAGGATCAGTCTGCAGAGATCTGTAGTTACGATTACGATCAGGATGTAAAGAAATGTTCCCTGAAAATAATTTGCCGTATTTTTCAGGAAGCGATGGAGCGCAGGGGGCTTCCGGATGAGAAAACAGGTCAGAAGAGAAGTGGACAGAAAAATATAAACACCTGCAAAGCATGCCCGGAACGCAAAGGTCTGGAAAAAATGAGTGCAGGCACCCATCCACAAAATCATCCAGCGGACGATATAAATATTAATGAGAATATATAATGGTGCGAGAAAGATGGCAAGCATGGTGTGTGATACCTCCATTCGTGGCAAGCAATAAGCGGTGAGCAGGACTGATCGCTGCAGATACTTTTTGGATTGATACATAGCATTTCCATAAATTACTGCAGCATGTTCGGAATAACTTTTTTTGATGCATTGATTCATGGAACCGCTATAGTATACAGCAAATAATAATTTTTGGCAAAAGAACATATATTAGGAAAAAGAACGCTTATGGTGTTTTTATGAAAAAATATGCGCTTCTTCGATATTGTCTGGTGTTTTTAGCAATTGTTCTTCCTTATTTTTCGGCGGCAACCATTAATGGACCGGAGAGGGTCCTGGCAGAGAGGGTGCCGGATATGGAAGAATATCTCCCGGTCATTGTTTTTTCGCAGATTTCCCCGGATATGAAAAAAGAAACCATAAAAGCGCAGACTGTGATTGCACGGTCGAATATTCAAAGGTGGCTGGGTGAGGGGAAAAATCTGGCAGAGATCCTGAGGGAAAACGGAAGTACAGAGGAAGTCTGGAGATATTTTTTTGCAGAAAAAAGGCAGATCTATGAGCAGGCAGCAAAAGAGACGGATGGACAGGTACTTACATATGAAGGAAAAGTGAGGCTGACTCCCTGGCATAAGAGAAGCGCAGGGAAAACCCGCAGCGGGGAAGAAGCTTTCATGATGAGGCGTATACATATCTGAAATCGGCAGATAGCAGTGAGGACAAAAAATCTCCGGATCATAAAAAAATCGTGGAAATTCCTGAGGGGCAGCTTTCCGGGGAGCTGAAGATCAAAAAACGGGACAGTGCCGGTTATGTGACAGAGCTTACGATTGGGGAAACACTTCTGGAGGGAGAAAGCTTTGCAGCGGGAATGGGACTGGAATCCGCGAATTTCAGTTTGAAGAAAAAGGATGATATTTATTATCTGCGAGTGCGTGGCAGCGGTCATGGTGTGGGATTTTCCCAGTTTGGTGGAAATGAGATGGCAAAAAACGGAAGCAGTGCGGAGGAGATCCTGAAAAAATATTTTCCGGAGATGGAGCTGAAAGCTGAGGATTAAAGAAAGTCAGGCATCCGAAGCAACGTCTGATAAAAAAATATTCAAAAAATGAATAGACAGCCATATTCTGGACACTCTATAGATATAGAAATGGTGACCGAAACGGCAGCTTTACTGTTTTTTCTGTTACTGAAAATGAACATATCAGACAGAGGTGGAAAGAATATGAAAAGTAAAATCGTGAGAGGTATTATCAACGGAGGTGTTCTGGCAGCAGTGGCGGCACTTGGGATTACTGTTTATCAGCTTGGAACAAAGCCCATCGCAGAAAATCCCCAGGAGGAAAATTCTGTACAGGTAGAAGAGACCGGGCTGGAAGAGGAGCTTTCGGACGGGGAAAACGCAGAGGATGCGGCAGCTGCCGGAGATGGCTGGCAGGATGTAGCACAGGATGAGATCTCTGATGGAGAAACCGGAGATGAAGCAGGTCTGTCAGGAGCTTCAGAAGCCGGAGCAGATGGAGTGACAGGAAGCATCCGTGAGACTGCAGGAAGTGGTACAGCCGAAAATGCAGCGGCAGATGCAGATAATGGAAGTGGTACGGATGATAGGAGCGTGTCTGCGGCGGCAGGTGCAGACAGAAGCCGCACAGATGGCACTGGAAATACAGCAGATAATGCCGGAAATACATCGGCAGAGGGAGCGGTGAATAACGGAGCTGGAGCTTCCACAGATACCGCAGAGACCTCAGCTGTCGGAATTGCGGCACAGGCTTTGGATTTTACGGAGGATTCCATTATGGAATGGCCGGTCAGAGGAACGGTTCTTGTGGATTACAATATGGATGAAACCGTATATTATCCGACTTTGGATCAGTATCGTGTGAGCTCTGCCATTGCTTTGCAGGCAGTGGAGGATGCGCCGGTGTATGCGGCGGCAGATGGTCAGGTGCTTTCTGTTGTACAGGATGCCTGTACGGGAACGACTGTGACTATGGAGCTGGGAAATGGTTATCAGGCAGTATATGGGCAGCTGAAGGACCTTACTGTGGCAGAAGGTGACACAATAAAGGAGGGTGAAGTGATCGGAAATATCAGTGCACCTACCAAATATTATTCTGTAGAAGGCCCGAATCTTTATTTTGCAATGAAAAAGGATGGCGTGCCGGTAGATCCGTTTGAATATCTGGAATGACAGGGAAAACCGAAAAACAGATATGCCGGGGAGATTTTTGGAAACAGAGTATGGAGGATACGGGATGGGAGATATATGCATCCCGTATCCTTTGCGTTGTGAAGCGTATTAGTGAGAACGGAGTGAGCAGTAATAAAAATTTCCATTTACATAGGAAAAGAATCTTTTTTACCGGAAAGAAACCGTGTATAATCTATATTATAAATATGCATACAAGGACAGATATAACAGGACAAAAGAAGAGGTACATAAGTTATGAACATTAATGAAATAGCCAGGCTTGCCGGAGTTTCCAGAGCTACGGTATCCAGATATTTGAATAATGGATATGTCAGCAGTGAAAAAAAGGAAGTCATCCGCAGGGTGATCCAGGAGACAGGATATCAGCCATCCTCCCAGGCACAGACACTGCGGACCAAAAAACCAGTCTCATCGGTGTCATCCTTCCAAAGATCAATTCAGATACCATAAGCCGTGAGGTGACAGGGATCAGTGATATTCTTACACGGAGAGGATATCAGCTTATTCTGGCCAATACCAATAATGATGTGGAAGAAGAGCTGAAATACCTTTCTCTGTTTAAAGAACGTCAGGTGGACGGAGTGGTTTTTATTGCTACCATGTTTACCAGAAAGCATAAACAGATGCTGAAGGATTATAAGGTACCGATCGTGATCCTGGGACAGCATCTGGACGGATATCCATGTATTTATCAGGATGATCATAAAGCAGCTTTTCAGGTCACGGAGAAGCTGGCGGAGAAGGGGAAAAAGTTTGCCTATATCGGCGTTACAGATAAGGACGAGGCAGTTGGTGCCTGCAGGAAAAAGGGTTTTATGGATGCTATCCATAAAGCTAAGCTGGAGGTCGTGCCGGAGAGGATGAAGATCGGAAGCTTTACCATGGATTCCGGGTATGAGATGGCGAAGGAGCTTTTTGAGGAGGAGCTTCCATAGATTCTCTTGTGTGTGCTACGGATACTATGGCGGTGGGAGCATGACTTATTTGAAGGAGATCGGGCTTCGCATTCCCGAGGATGTTCAGATCGCAGGGATTGGGGATGGAGTTCCGGGTAAGATCGTGGAACCGAAGCTGACAACGGTACATTTTTATTATAAGACCAGCGGAATGGAGGCAGCAGCCATGCTGGCTGATCTTATTGAGAACGATACCGGGATCAGCAAGGAAATAAAAATGGGATATGAGCTTGTGGAACGGGAATCTCACAGGTAACAGAGAATATCCTCGCAGACAGAGGAAGAAATTATAAGTTATTGTGGAACAGGAGCAGATCTTTTGGGAGAAAAAGACCTGCTTCTTTTTGTGTGGTGCTGTGTTATGGCTGAGCAAACACAGAAAAATGCCAGATTTTTTCTGCGATACCTTGACTGGTTTGTCTGTTTTGCATCTGTTCTTATGGAATATGTACAATTTTGACCGAAGAAATTTGTGCGATGTTGCGGATTTACAAATAATAATGCAGTAGTTATAATACAAGTAAGATATGAGAACGATTCCACATAAGAACACAAGCAACGACATAAAACAAACCATTGAAAAGTGCTAAAATCATCAAAAAACTTAAAAAAATGGAAAGATTACCGTTCCTTGTATGAATAGATATATGAAATCAATCTCATAAATAAATGAAAAACAATGGATCAGAGATAATAAATCCCGGGAAGTTGAAGAAAGAACAGACAGATCTGATCCGAAGAAAGGGAAAGCAGAAAGAGATGACTGTCCGGGAACAGTAGCAGAAAAGGAGGAAGGACATGGATTACAGAAAGACAGCACAGGAAATCTATGATCATGTAGGAAAGAAAGAAAACATCATTTCCGCGGCGCACTGTGCAACAAGGCTTCGTCTGGTCATTGCGGATAATGACAAGGCGGATAAGGAATATGTAGAGAATATCGATGGTGTGAAGGGCGTGTTTTTCGCACAGGGACAGATGCAGATCATCCTGGGAACAGGAGTTGTAAACAAAGTTTATGATGAATTTATCCAGATCGCCGGAATATCAGAGAGTAGTAAGGATGAGCTTAAGAAGGTGGCAGCATCCAAGGCTAATCCGATACAGAGACTGATCAAGACACTGGGAGACATTTTTGTCCCGATCATCCCAGCTATCGTAGCAAGCGGATTTTTGATGGGAATCATGGAAGCCCTGAACTTTATGGTAAACAACGGCTTCCTGAATATTAACACCAATGGTTCCATTTATGTATTTGCACAGCTTTTCAGTAACACAGCGTACACATTCCTGCCGATCCTCATCGCTTACAGTGGTGCGAAGGTATTCGGTGCCAACCTTATCTGGGTGCGGTTATCGGTATGATCATGATCCATCCAAATCTGCAGAATGCCTGGACTGTTGCAACAGAGGGTGTGCAGGCAACGCAGAAGGTATGGTTTGGACTTTACTCCATTGACATGGTGGGATATCAGGGACATGTGATCCCGGTTATCATTGCAGTATGGGTACTGGCACAGATCGAGAAAAGACTTCATAAGATCGTACCTGCAATGTTCGATCTTTTTGTAACACCACTTGTCAGTGTTTTTGTAACCGGTTATCTTACACTTTCCATTATCGGACCGATCTTCGTAACAGTTGAGAACGGACTTCTGGATGGGATCCAGTGGCTGATCGCACTGCCATTTGGAATCGGAAGCTTTATCATGGGTGCCTTTTATGCACCGACTGTTGTTGCTGGTGTTCATCACATGTACACTATCATTGACCTTGGACAGCTGGCCAATTCGGCGTTACCTACTGGCTGCCACTTGCATCTGCAGCTAACATTGCACAGGGTGGTGCAGCTCTTGCTGTAGGCCTGAAATCCAGAAATCAGAAGATCAAATCCATGGCTGTTCCTTCTGCCTTAAGCGCATGCATGGGAATCACAGAGCCGGCAATCTTCGGTGTAAACATCCGCTTCGGAAAGCCGTTTATCATGGGCTGCCTGGGTGGTGCATGCGGAGCACTTTTTGCCTCCATTAGCAGTCTTGGTGCCACAGGAACAGGTGTTACCGGTATCTTCGGAATCCTGCTGTGCCTGAATAATCCAGTTGGTTATATCCTGATGTTTGCCATCGCATTTGGTGTGGCTTTTGTGCTTACTTGGATGTTCGGATATAAGGATGAGGTACAGGAAACAGCTGAAAAAATATTGAAGCAGAGAAAAAATCAGATGCTCCGGCAGAAATTGCCCAGGAGAAAACTTCAGAGACAGGTGCACAGACCCTCTACAGCCCGCTTGAGGGAACTGCGATCCCGCTTTCAGAAGTAAAGGATGCAACCTTTGCATCTGAAGTCCTTGGAAGGGGCATGGCAGTGATTCCGTCCAAAGGTGAAGTAAAAGCACCCTGTGACGCTACGGTTTCTACAATTTTTGACACAAAGCATGCCATCGGGCTTGCAACAGAAAGTGGTCTGGAGCTGCTGATCCATATCGGCGTTGACACTGTTGAGCTTGGCGGTAAATTCTACACCGCTCATGTAAAGGACGGTGACGTGGTCAAAAAAGGCCAGACACTGATCACCTTTGATATGGATGCTATTAAGGCAGCCGGCTATGATGTGACCACACCGCTGATCGTAACCAATACCGATGATTATGAAGAAGTAAAAATGCTTGCAGAAGGAACAGTAAATAATGGTTCTGAAGTACTGGAGGTAAAATAAAATGAGTTCTCTGACCAAGGTCCTTGCAGAGGAAGTGCGAAAAATCGAGGAAACGGCAGCAGTTGATAGGACGATGCAGACAAACCGTTTGACCCATCATCTGATGCCGCCTGTGGGATGGCTCAATGACCCGAACGGATTATGCTGGTACAAGGGAAGATATCATGTGTTTTTCCAGTATTCTCCGTTTGAGGCCAACGGTGGACTGAAATTCTGGGGACATTACTCCAGTGAAGATATGATCAGCTGGAGATATGAAGGGGTTCCGCTTCTGCCGGACAGCATTTATGACTGTCATGGTGTTTACTCAGGCTCTGCGATTGCGGAGAAAGATAAGCTTCATCTTTTCTACACAGGAAACATCAAGATGGATGGAGATTATGATTATATCAATAACGGAAGACAGTCCAGCACTCTTCATGTGGAGAGTGCGGACGGCCTTCATTTCGGAACAAAGGAGGTTGCAGTTTCCTGTGAGGATTATCCGGAGAATTACACCTGCCACATCCGTGACCCGAAGGTCTGGAAGGAGGGGGAAGAGTACCGGATGATCCTTGGCGGCCGTCAGAAAAGCGACCAGGGCGCCGTACTTTTTACAGATCCGAAGATCTGAAGAACTGGAAATTTGACAGTGAGCTTACTACAGAAAAGGCATTCGGATACATGTGGGAGTGCCCGGATTTTTTCACTCTTGAGGGACAGGAGGTGCTTTCTGTATCTCCCCAGGGACTGACCAGAGAAGAGTTCCGTTTTCAGAACATCTATCAGTCCGGATACTTTATCCTGAAGGATGGAAAGCCGGAGGAAAAAGCTTTCCGGGAATGGGACCACGGCTTTGATTTCTATGCACCCCAGACATTCCAGGATGGAAAGGGCAGACGGATCCTGATCGGCTGGATGGGAATGCCGGATGCAGATGAGGAGTATGTGAATCCTACAGCAGAGAGCGAAGGCTGGCAGCATTGCCTGACTGTTCCAAGGGAAGTTACGTATAAAAACGGAATGCTTTATCAGTATCCGGTGGAAGAACTGAACGGGCTGAGAAAGACTGGCGTTTCTGTCAGCGGTTCCAGTGCGGAGATTCCGGTGAATGGACCGTTTGATCTGGATGTTCAGGTAAAAGGTGAGCAGGGTAAAGTGAGCCTTGGGGAAAATCTCTTCCTGGAATATCAGGACGGAGATGTGATCTTAACTCTCTCCGAGAAGGCCGGTGCCGGACGTAAAGTACGTAAGGCGCATGTTCCGTCCGGTAAGGTTGAAGCTTTCAGAATCCTTGCAGATACCACAGCAGTGGAAATCTATGTGAATGGTGGAGAAATTGTTTTTTCTACCAGGTATTATCCGGAAACGGATGAGCAGACTGTGAAGGTGGAGGCTGTGGAGTGTGATGGGAAGATTTATGTGCTGAAGAATTATGTGATGGAGTAGGCAGAGCTTATTGATCGTGAAATACAGCAAGATCAGAATACGAATACCTATAGAGCAGCTATGCAGTGAATTCCATATTCACAGAAATAAGAAATGACCGTATAATAAAGCAGGTGGGAAAATCCGCAGCCGGAATCCCGACCTGCTTTTATTTTTTTGATGTAAGTGAAATACATGAATTGTGCCGGCTGCTTGAGGATAGAAGGACGGCTGCTGAAGAAATGTTGGTGGCTGTCTTTACATAGAAAGAATGCGGCCGACTGGATGTTTGTTTTACAGGAGAGGAAATATCACGGAAGACAGATCACACTGTCCAGAAAAGTGTTCAGATATTTGTTTTACAGGAAGGCAAATATCAGGGTTGATGTTACTGAAGATGTACTGGCATTTGGCATTGTATTGCATAAATTTTTTATAGAAGAGGAGACTGCTATGAACTATACATACATCGTGCAGTGTGCGGACGGCACGCTCTACACCGGCTGGACAAACTGCCTTGCCAGGCGGATGAAAGCCCATAATGAAGGCAAAGCAGGCGCCAAATATACCCGGGCCAAAAGGCCGGTGAAGCTGGTGTATTACGAAGCTTTGCCACAAAGGAGGAGGCCATGAGCCGGGAGTACCGGATCAAGCAGCTGACCAGGGAGAAGAAGCTGGAGTTGATGAAGTTCTGAAACTGTCGGAAATCTTTTCAATTCCGGATGCAGACCCGTCACTGGAGCTGAAGGCAGTCATGCTGAATATCAATAAGAGTAGTTCAATAAGAGCGAAAAGTTCTGCACGATACCAATATCAGAGCTTATCGCTCTTTTTGTATACACGGCAGGCGGGCAGCTGCAACGGAGGCAGAAAAAGACGCTTTATGATAATAAAAATCAAATATTTGGAATTGCGTGAATATTGTGAACATGGTAGAATAAACACAAAAATCAAAGAACTCAGTCAGCTGAGAAGAGGAAAGGAAAGAGGATGAAAAAGACAAAAGATTTTTGTCTCCGGCTTATGTGCTGTTTTCTGTTTCTGGGGTTATTTTGCGGAACAGAGGTTTTTGCAGCAGTTCAGGAGGGTAAGCCAGGAGAAACATTTTCCGGGGAATATGCAGTTATCATTAACACAGATACCACAAATCCCGGAAATACGGGAACCTTGCAGTTTGACGGGACATCGGCACAGGCGGCGGACTCTGAAGCAGAAGATTATGCAGTCGTGCAGGGTGGAAGCAATGCATCGGCGCAGGCGGCAACAGAGGGAACTGCGGGAGAGGCAGCAGATGTGGGGCAGGTACAGAGTTTGGAGGATGATCAGCTGCAGGCATACATGCAGGATGACCAACCGATGCTGACTGCTGTACAGGCTGCGGCGACCACCTATCAGGTAGGTGAAAAAAAGTACATCTATAGAACTAACGGCCATGATACATATGGAAAAACATATGTATGCATCGGAGTTGGGGAACACTGCTATGTGTGGATGGATGAGACCCTGAAGGCAGATTACGATACCGCAGGGAAAACATCTCTGATTGCTGCGGATATGGCAGCTGTCTACGATGGTCAGCCTTACCGTATCCTTAACCAGCTCTGTGCAGGTGATTTTCCGGCACAGGATGGCTCAGGCAAGCTGTCGATCCTGCTGGAGTCTTTAAGCAGCGCCAGCGGTATGTATATGTATGATGAAGGGATCACAGCAATCCATATCAACACACCGTCAGCATCCTCTTATGTTTCGGGGGAGATGTCAAAGCGAAATGGCCTTCTTGTTCATGAGGGACAGCATGCAATCCTCTGGCTGAAAACCGGATTTATGAGTACCGGCAGATATTCGTGGCTGAATGAGGGTCTTGCAGTGGCTGTCATGGACTATCTCTGGGGAGGAACGGACAGCAGCGGCTGGCTGAATGGTATTGGAAGTAATACGGTCATCCGTTCAGGATCTTCGCTGATCTACGAGAATTACCGGGATGACAATGCACAGGACTATGGAATGCCGTATCTTTTTGTAAGATATGTTATCGACCGGATGGCAGGAAGCTATCAGCCTATGAAGGTGCTTCCAAAGTTTTATACGATCGATGCTTCTTCTCTCAGCTGTGAGCAATATCTGGAGAAAGTAACCGGAGTTTCTTTTAAGGAGCTTATGGCGGATTTTTATACGGCAGTTGCAGCCGGTGAGAGCTCCGGTAAATACAGCTTTTACGGGGATACCATTGCTGCGGCAAAGGCAGCGACATTTCCGGTTTATGCAGGGGACAGCAATGAAAACCATACATTGCCGGCAGCATCGGCAATCCTGGTGAAGCTGTCGAACGGTAAGTTTACCGTTCCGACGGATGGCTCCGCAGGGATTGTTTATCGTATCATTGGAAGCAGAAGCTCTTCCCTTGCACCGGCAGAGGGAGATGGTACGTTTGCAAATCCATATAAGATATCTTCGATCGATGATCTTAATCTGATTCAGGCAAACCAGGGAGCATACTATCGTCTGACAAAAAATATCAGTACAGACGGAAGGACAAATTTTTCGGCATCGTATTTCAGTGGAACGCTGGACGGAGCCGGTTTCACAATAACCGGTCTCCAAAAGCCTCTGATCCAGCAGAATGCAGGAACGATAAAGGATCTGAATATTGTTGCGGATTTTGATTATGACAGTCATGATATCCATGGTGTTGTGGCACAGTATAATACCGGTAAGATCCAGGATTGCAGGGTAACCGGAACGGTAACAGGACATATGGGCTCTACCAGTTCCATGAGCCACCCGGCTTTTGGCGGGATTGTCGGAGAGAACGAGGTGGCCGGTACTATCAGCGGCTGTTCGTCCGGAGTAGATATTTCCATATCCATGACAGCTACAGACAGCTATGTTGGTGGTATCGCAGGAGTAAACATTGGTACTATTGAAAAATGTGTTGCAGGAGGAAATCTTTCTGTCACACAGGCCAATGGAAATTCTTATCAGGTTTACCTTGGCGGCATTGCGGCCGGATCGAACAGTTTGGAAAAATGGGCGGATATGTGAAACAGTGTGCTTTTACAGGTACGCTTCACGTGACTGGCGGAACAGCAGTTACAGGTCAGATCTGTGCACAGGTAAATGCAAATGTACTCAATTCTGCTAGCGGTCTGAATGGACATGTTTCTAACTGTTATGGTAAAAACGGCCAGGGAGCGCTTATTGGGACAAACACGGAACAGACACTTACAACAGGCGGTGTTCTTACAGCAGAGCAGATGAAGGATCCGAACTCATATAAAGGCTGGAGCTTTGACGGAGACTGGCAGATTTCCAAGGATGGATTGCCGGAACGTGCAGATGCATCGGCAATCAGATCGCTTTCTGTTTCCGGTGTACCGACAGAATGTTACGTGGGAGAAGTTCCGGCGTACTGGGGAAAGCTTATTGTTAATAATTCTACATCAGTAACGATCACGAAGGATATGATCACCGGATTTGAAAATTCGGAAACGGGGACAAGGGAACTGACGATCAATTATAAGGGAAAACAGACCGGCTGGTCGATGACCGTCAAAAAACCATCTGCCAGTGATATTACAAAGATTGAGCTTTCCGGGCGTCCGAAGACGACATACAGTGAAAACCAGAAGTTTGATCCTTCAGGCGCCAGCTTTTTTGCCACGATAGGTGGACGTTATGTATATATTTACAGTGGCTTTTCCTATGATAAAACAGGTCCGCTGAAGCCTGTGGATACCTCCGTGATATTCAATTATTTTGGAAAAGAAATTCCGGTAAGTATTACAGTAACAGCCAGAAAAGCAAAGAAGCTTTCCGTGCTTACAGTACCGGCAAAAACTCAGTTTACAGTTGGGAATACGCTGGATCTGTCCGGTGTGAAACTGCAGATCACATATAATGATGGGACGCAGACTCCGATATTTAAAACGGATGAGCTGGAGAAATATGGCGTTCATGTTGCTTTTGGAAAGAATGGATCTTTTACAACGGTTGCAGCAGATAAGGTTCTGGAAAGTGATGACAGCGGAAGTACGATCGTATTTTATGCGACGGATAAACTGCCGTCAGAGCATGGCTCGGTATTTGCGGTGTCATCGACGATCACGGTGCGGAGTCCGCTGACTGTACCGGCACTGGATTTGTATGTCAGTGCAGGAAAAAGTGCGGTGCAGTATCCGTGCACAGATAATGTGACTGGTGGAAGTGGAACGTATGCGACTACAGTAATTGAGGAAAAGCTGCCGGCAGGATTGACACGCACGAATCTGCCCGGAGAAAAATATAATGCTTTTGGCTATACGGGTGTTGTTACGGCGTCAGCCGGAGATTACAGTTCACAGTATAAGATCAGCGATACAGAGACACAGGAGAGTATTCAGGTGACTGTGACGATCCATGTGGTTCCTTCTGATCAGGCTGCATTTTACAGTTTTGTGCTTAAGAAGGTGGAAAATCCTGGACTGAAGCAGGATGTTATCGGTGCGATCGGGGAGGATACGATCGTTCTTCGGGTGCCGAAGGGGACGAATGTTACAAAATTGAAGCCTTCGATTGATTATGGCTCAGGTATGGGAACTGGACTTTCTTCAGACTTTTGGAATGGTTCGACGCATGATTTTACCAGCCCGGTTGTATATACGCTTACAGCGCCGGATGGGGTTACAAAGAAGTCTTATACGGTAAGTGTGGAATTTTATGATGATACTTCGGAGGAAGTACAGTCTGGTGACGAGATTCTTTCACCGGCTGATAATACGAAGATCAGCTGTAAGGACAGTGAGGAGGTTATCTTTAAAGGATGGGCCGGAGACAGTTCAAAAGAGATTTCACTTTTTAAATATGTGGTAAATGGAATCAGTTATACTACATCCGCGAATGCCACTACACAGACGATCCCGAATGCCAGGGCATATGAAGTGAAGATTTCCGGAAGTAGCTTGAAGGAAGGAAATAATACTCTGGAAATCTGGGTGATGTATGTTGATAATTCAGGCACCGGAAGCGGCGGCACTTTAAAGAAACTCGGCACAAGAACTGTTGTTAAGGAAGGCCACAAAGCAGTGAAAGACGCAGCGGTAGCAGCCACCTGTGAGACAGCAGGAAAGACCGAAGGAAGCCATTGCAGTGTCTGCGGAACCGTGCTCAAAGCCCAGACCACAGTGGCAGCATTAGGCCACAGCTGGGACGGCGGAAAGGTAACAAAGGCAGCGACCTGCACTGCAGCCGGAACGAAGACCTACACCTGTACCCGCTGCAAGAAAACACGCACAGAAACGATCGCAGCCACAGGTCACAAAGTAGTGAAAGACGCAGCAGTAGCAGCTACCTGTGAGACCGCGGGAAAAACCGAAGGAAGTCACTGCAGCGTCTGCGGAACCGTGCTCAAAGCCCAGACCACAACAGCAGCGTTAGGTCATGATTACGGAGAGTGGAAAACAATAAAGGCTGCAACTTATACAGAACCGGGACAGGCAGAAAGAGTTTGCAGAAGAAATGCATCACACAAAGAATACCGTCAGCTCCCGATACTGGAAAAAGCGAAGATCGCTCTGTCAGCCTGCAGCATTCAGTTGTCAGAACAGACCTATGTATACGATGGAATCGAAAAAACACCAACAGTAACCATCACTTACAACGAAAAAACACTGACAGAAGGAAAAGACTACCAGGTATATTTCGCAGATAATGTAAATCCGGGAACAGCAAAGATCACCGTGATCGCCAAAACCGACAGCGATTATACAGGAACAGCCACAATAACCTTTGAGATCCGAAAAGCGCTTCCGGAAAATGCAACCGTGATCGAACCGGGCGCATTCAGCAACTGTACAAACCTGGTGAATCTGAATATCAAAGAAAACGTAACAGAAATAGGCGACAACGCATTTGCGGACAGCAAAAATCTGCAGAATATCTATTTTTATGGCAACAGTCCGAAACTCGGAAATAACATCTTCAAAAATGTAACTGCAACCGTATACTATCCATACACAGACAAAACCTGGTCTTTGGATATCCTCCGGGATTACGGCGGAAATATTACCTGGGTACCATGGAATCCAAAAACAGGCAGCCCGGCAAAACGAAGCCTTGCACTGTGCGATATCAGGATCGCAGAGCAGAAATACACCTATGACGGAACCGAAAAAACACCGGAAATGATCATCATGGATGGAAACTATACACTGCAGAAAAACACAGATTACACCGTAAAATGCAGCAATAACGTCAATGCGGGAAATGCAGAGCTGGAGATCACAGGAGCCGGAAATTACAGCGGAACCTACAAAGCAGGATTCCTTATCGAACAGACAGAGCCGAACCTGAAATTTGACAAAAAACAATAACTGTAAAATATGGCACAAAACCATTCCTCTGTGCACTGTCTGAAAAAACAACAGACGGAACCATAACCTACAGCTCCAGCAATCCCAAAGCTGCTGTCGTAGATCCGGCCACCGGTAAAGTAACCATCAAAGGCGGAGGAACCGCGGCGATCATGGCATACGCTGCAAAGGGAACCAATTATACCGCCGGCTCCACCTTCTGCACCATCAAAGTAACAAAACGCAGCAATACCATCAAAGCCTCCAATATCCGGCGGACCTGGTATGCAAAAGCCCGGAAGATCAGCATCAATGCAAAAGTTTATGGGAAAGCTCCGCTGAAATATTCTTCCAGCAGTAAATCTGTAAAGGTAGACAAAAAAGGAAGGATTACCATTGCGGCGAAATTCACCGGCAGTGCAAGGATCACGATCCGTTCTTCCGCCACAGCAGGATACAATGCCGCCACAAAGAGTATTACAGTCACAGTCAATCCGGCAGGAACTACCCTGATGCCGGCAAAGAACCTGTCCGGCAGAAAAGCGCAGATCACATGGAAGAAAAACCGATATGTGACCGGATATGAGATCCAGTATTCCGTAAACAAAAATTTCAGATCCGGCAGCAAAAAAACAGTGTCCGGAGCATCCAAAACGAAATACACGCTGACAAAGCTTCAGAAAAACAAAATGTATTACGTAAGGATCCGCACATACAAAAAATCAGGAACAAAGAAATATTATTCTTCCTGGAGCAAGGTAAAAGCAGTAAGGATCAGAAAGTAGAGGCATGGAAATGAGGATAAATAAAAAAATACTTGCAGGGATTACAACTGTCAGTATGCTGACCTGTGGGATATGGATGGAAAGTGTTTTTGCAGCGGATACATTCAGTGCGGAGGAGTCAGCAGAAGCTGTATCGGATACTGTGACGGATCCGTCGGCAGAATCCATTACAGGGACTGAAATAAAAGAAGTCCCAACAATAAATGCAGCAGAAATTCCGAAGCAGAACCGGAAAATAAATCTGAGATCTCAGAGGCACCAGACATGTCAGATGAGCTGGCAGCACCGGATGATCCGGAAAATGAAGAAGCGGACATTCCGCAGGAAATGCTCCCGGATGATCAGGAAGACCAGCCGGAAGCAGCATTTGAGGAGAACACAGCATCGGAAGATATGGAAACAGAAACCGATCCGGCAGAAGAAAAGAGCGGTTTTTGTGGAGCGGAGGAGAATACTGTATCCTGGAGCCTTGATGAAAACGGAGTTCTCGAGATCGCAGGACAGGGAGCCATGAATGAATGGCAAAATGAGGAAGAAGTCCCCTGGAACGGATACCGTGACCAGATAACAGAGGTCCGGATCGAGGAAGGCGTTACCAGTATCGGAGCCTATGCATTTGCAGACTGCGAAAAGCTTGTAAAGCTTGACATTGCGGACAGCGTTCAGACTATAGGTGCATTTGCATATTTTAACTGCAGTGGTCTTTCCACACTGACCATCGGCTGAGATCATCGGGATCACAGGCTGGATCAGGCATAATAAGAAGCCCCGGAACACGAGGCAGCTTCAGAGAAGTTATAACTTCGACTTCCTGAGGTCTGTCCGTGTTCCGGGGCTTTAAGTTTTTAAGGTATCCGAAAGGTGAGATTGTTATCTATCTGATCACAGAGTAACTCAGTGGATCGCCATACCGGCTACAAAGAAATACATTACAACAAAATGGCACACACTTCCCAGCATCACAAAGACATGAAATACTTCGTGGGAGCCGAAATTCTTATGCTTCGCATTGAAGATCGGAAGCTTTAGCGCATAGATCACACCGCCGATGGTATAGATGATGCCGCCGGCAAGGAGCCATCCGAAGCCTGCACGGGGCAGATTGTGGAAGATCGGAACAAAAGCAAGTACACACAGCCAGCCCATTCCAATGTAGATCACAGAGGAAAGCCATTTTGGGCAGTTGATCCAGCAGCCCTTGAGGATCATTCCGATGATGGCAACGGTCCATACGAGGGCACAGAGGATATAGCCGGTGCGTCCGTGGAGAACGATCAGGCATACAGGAGTGTAGCTGCCGGCGATCATCACGAAGATCATCATGTGATCCATTTTTTTCAGACGGCGGTTCACCTTGGCTGTGGAGCTTACGGAATGGTAAGTGTGCTTGCCAGGTAAAGAAGGATCATGGTAAGGATAAAAACACTTACTGCAAAAACATGGAGAACATCTGCACTTCTGGCCGCCTTCACGATCAGCGGAGTGGCTCCGGCCACGGCAAGAAGCATGCCGATTCCGTGGGTTATGGCGCTTCCCGGATCTTTTAATTTAAATTTCATATAAAAACACCTCCTGCAAAAAAATCTGCTGTTTATATCATATGGACAACTTCAAGATTGGTTCATCAATGACGGATCATTGCGACAGTTTACGATGTAATAATGTAGAAACTAATAAAATAACATGTAGTATTCAAAACTACATATCAAGTATACGAATACTATACCACTATTATTCAAAAATGCAACCCCTATTTTCGAAAAAAATTTTATCAGGATTTATTTCTGCAGCAGGCATACGACAATGCGGCTCCTGCGACAGATAAATAAGAGATTTTTATGCATATTTCTCCCAGTTTTTCGCATAATAACCATATGAAAAACAAATAGTTAACATAACATTGACGTACAATGAACAGAAAATACAGGAGGAATTCAGGAAGATGAAAGCAACGGGAATTGTTCGCAGGATCGATGATCTGGGCAGGGTTGTGATTCCAAAAGAGATACGAAAGACACTGCGGATCAAGGAAGGAACGCCACTGGAGATTTTTACAGACAGGGAAGGACAGATCATCCTGAAAAAATATTCGCCCATTGGAGAGCTGAATACGTTTGCTGCGGAATATGCGGAAGCGCTGGTACAGACCACCGGATTGACTGCCTGTATTACAGATCGTGATCAGGTCGTGGCGGCATGCGGCAGCGGAAGCGGGAACTGGAAGGAAAAGAGATCAGTTCTGATCTGGATGCAGTCATTGCCGGCAGGAAAGGCAGAATGGTCAGTCAGGACAGCAGGGAAAATATATCAGTCATTTCCGACGCTATGGATTCATTTTGCCAGAAAATGATACAGCCGATCCTGTGTGCGAGTGACGCCATTGGAGCAGTGATCCTTCTGACTAAAAGTGAAAAAACAGCACTGGGAGACACAGAACGTGCCCTTGTCCGCACAGCAGCCGGTTTTCTTGGCAGACAGATGGAGCAGTAAAAGTGCATCAGATGTACAGAAAAATGTGTGCAGATTAAGATATAAACATCAGATGTAGATGCCAGGAGCTGCAGATCAGGAGGGTGCGGACACCGGGAAGGAAAGCAGTGGTATTCTTCCAGAGTCAGATTTGTGATAGTGAGCCAGGAAGCCAGAGGTTTGGTCACATAGCGGATGTGCCATGGCTCGTAAGGGATGCCGGTGATCTCCTCTTTGCTTTTTGGGTACCGGAGGATAAAACCATAGAGCGGAGCGTTCTTTTTCAGCCAGCGGCCTTCTCCTGTTGCGGAAAACCTTTCGGAGAGCTCCATATGGATGGAAGGGCAGGAGACATCCAGAGCAAGTCCGCTCTGGTGCTCACTTGTTCCTGGCTCTGCAACGAAAGGACTTCCTGTAAAAAGCTCCTTCTGTCGCTGGTAGGAACGATATCCGGAAACTGCCCACAGGTTCAGACCGCATCTGTGACAGGCATGGAAAAGCTGGGAAGCGGCTTTTGCAGCCTGATACTCCAGAAGTCGCTTCGGATCTCCCGGTGCTGCTTCAAATGGAAGTCCGATATCGATAAGATGTTCCGGCACAAAGGCTTCCGGTAGAGGATGCTCCCTACTGATCAGCCGGGTATAAAATTCTCTGTGCAATAAAAACCCTCCTTTCCTTATCCATAAGCTTATGATAAGAAAGAGGTTTATGAATGCTTATTTCTGTTTATCAGAGCTCTTTTTCACTCATTTCTTCCAGGAGAGCCTTCTTCATGTCATAGAGTGACTGGGAGAGATCTACATAAACCTTCTGCGGATTAACGAAACGTCTGGATTCATCCACAGTGTGTTCTGCTCCTGTTTGCAGTAGTCGCGGAGTTCCATGACAGATGGAGACTTGTAAACACTCTTACCATCTTTAATTACCGGAACAAGGAGCTCACGGAGTTCGTAGGTTCCGCCAAGAACCTTGGTCTTTTTCCAGGTGTCAACCGGGTCGAAGATCACCATAGTTTCTTCCGGATCGAATTTCTCATCTGCAAGGCAGATCAGATCGGCCTTGATCTTGCCGGTCTTCTTGCTGTAGATACGGTATACAGTCTTGTTGCCCGGGTTGGTAACCTTTTCTGTGTTTTCGGAAAGCTTGATCTTCGGCTGGAAGGCATCGCTGTCAGCGTCCTTTACAGCGGCAAGTTTGTATACGCCGCCGAATGCCGGATTGTTATCGGCTGTGATCAGCTTGGTTCCGACGCCCCAGGAATTGATCTTGGCATCCTGGGCCTTCAGGCTTTCGATAAGATATTCATCAAGATCGCTGGATGCGGAAATGGTAGCATCATCGAAACCGGCAGCAGCCAGCATCTTGTAAGCTTTTTTGGAAAGATATGCAAGATCACCGCTGTCGATACGGATTCCATAGTTCTTCAGCTGGATACCTTCCTCACGCATCTCCTCAAATACACGGATTGCATTGGGAACACCGGATTTCAGGACATCGTAGGTGTCAACCAGAAGAGTACAGGAATTCGGGTAAAGTCTCGCATAGGTCTTAAAGGCAGTGTACTCATCCGGGAAACTCATGATCCAGGAATGAGCATGTGTTCCGAGAACCGGAACGTTAAACATCTGGCCGGTCAGTACGTTGGAAGTACCGGCACATCCGCCGATCACTGCAGCTCTGGCACCGAAGATCCCGGCGTCCGGACCTGGGCACGGCGAAGACCGAATTCCATGATGGGATCGCCCTTAGCTGCGTGGCATACACGTGCTGCCTTAGTGGCAATAAGACTCTGATGGTTCATAATGTTCAGGATGGCCGTCTCTACAAGCTGAGCTTCCATGATCGGTGCGATAACCTTGACCATTGGCTCTCTCGGGAAGATCACGGTTCCCTCTGGAATTGCGTAGATATCACCGGTGAATCTGAAGTTGCTCAAATACTCAAGGAAATCATCCTCAAAGATGTCAAGACTTCTCAGATAGGTAATGTCTTCTTCTGAGAAACGGAGATTTTCGATGTATTCGATCATCTGCTCCAGTCCTGCACAGATGGCAAAACCGCCATCGCACGGATTGTTGCGGTAGAACATGTCAAAGACAACGGTCTGGTTGGTAGGGTTTTTGAAATATCCCTGCATCATGGTAAGCTCATAGAGGTCCGTGAGCAGAGTAAGGTTATTTGCTCGCATAGCGTTCTCCTTTGGATGCCTCCGGATATTGTGACCGGAGGGAAATACACGGTTGTTTCCGCTCTTTTTATTATACGGCTTATTATAACACAAAGGAGTGGATTGTAAAATTTTTTTACTGCGTAAACCCGCATATAATAAGGAGTTTTAACAGCAGTTTAAGAAAATTTGAAAAAAATTA
>ENA-OQHA01000176-OQHA01000176.1-human-gut-metagenome-genome-assembly--contig:-NODE-176-length-34582-cov-3.637701_pt1 | contig 34582 bp, 56 predicted proteins | sample MGYA00242558_ERZ504707 | MGnify/ENA primary metagenome ERZ504707 (study PRJEB26092, sample SAMD00036197) | human gut metagenome | host: Homo sapiens | study: EMG produced TPA metagenomics assembly of... | reverse complement strand
CCGAACGGCAGCTGCGGCGTGGTCAGCTTTGGTCTGGCCGGCGGCCGTGAGGCTGCAAGCATCTTTATGAAGAACCTGAAGCTGGCAGCCATCGAAACCCATGTGGCCGATGCCCGCACCTGCTGCCTGAACCCTGCATCCAGTACCCACCGCCAGATGAACGATGAGCAGCTGAAAGCCGCCGGTGTGCCCGCAGAGCTGGTGCGCATGAGCTGCGGCTTGGAAAGCAGCGAAGACCTCATCGCAGATATTGCACAGGCGCTGGATAAGATCTAAAAGGTGAGTTCAGCAGCATCTATCGGTTCCGGCCCTTCTCGTAAAAATGCGTTTGGAGCGCCCCGCAGGGCGCGACAAACGCAAAATATAAAAAATAAATTCCGCTGAAGATAGCCAGAGCGTCAGCGGAGGCTATTCTAAATCGTTAGGAGTACGAACTATGCCGCTGATCATCCCCAAGACCCTGCCTGCTTACGATGCCCTCTACAACGAAAATATCTTCGTCATGCATCGTGAGCGCGCCCTTGCCCAGCACATCCGCCCGCTGGAGATCCTGATCCTGAACCTGATGCCCACCAAGATCACCACCGAGACCCAGATCGCCCGTCTGTTGGCAAATACCCCGCTGCAGGTGCACATGACCCTGCTGCAGACGGCCAGCCATGCGGCGACCCATGTTTCGGCGGCACATCTCGAATCGTTCTATAAGAATTTCAACGAGGTGAGGAACAACCGCTACGATGGCATGATCATCACCGGCGCACCGGTGGAGACCATGGACTTTGAGCAGGTGGATTACTGGCCGGAGCTGTGCGAGATCATGGACTTCAGCGAGACGAATGTCTACTCCACCCTGCATGTGTGCTGGGGTGCACAGGCTGGCCTGTACTACCACTACGGCGTGCACAAGCAGCTGCTGCCGGAAAAGATGTTCGGCGTGTTCGAGCACCGGGTCACCCGCCCGTCGAACCCGCTGGTGCGCGGATTTGACGAGGTGTTCTATGCGCCCCACAGCCGTCACACCGGCATCAGCCGCGAGGATGTGGACAACTGTAAGGCTTTGCGTATCCTTGCCGAGAGCGATGCGGCCGGGCCCTTCCTCATGAGCACCGAGAACGGACGGCAGATCTTTGTCACCGGCCACCCGGAATATGACAAATACACGCTGGATTCAGAGTACCGCCGCGATGTGGACAAGGGCCTGCCCATCCATGTGCCGGTGAATTACTACCCGGACGATGATCCCACAAAGCCGCCGCTGTTCCGCTGGCGTGCCCACGCCCACCTGCTGTATGAGAACTGGCTGAACTACTATGTTTACCAGAATACCCCCTACGATCTGGGCGAGATTCAGCGCGTAAAGCACGAATAAATGCACAAAAACCGGTATTGCGTCAAAATTGCGCGATACCGGTTTTTGTGCTATACTGTTCCTGCGGCCCTTCTCCATTCCCCTAACCGCGGAAAGGAGGTGAACCCCTTGGAAACTCTCTCTACATTTATCCAAACCGTTGCCGCGCAGGTAGTTGCCTACTATCTGTGCACATGGATCGACGGTAAGATCGGCAAGGGCAGCAAACACTAAAAGAAGCCCCCGGTACTGACACTACCGGGGGCTTCGTGTTTCGGCATGAACCCGATGGATTCAATCTCTCTACATTGCCTATCTTTAGTATATGCAGTTTTGGGCAAAAGTCAAGCGATGAAATATAAATTATTTTTTACGCCTTACCGGCTTTTTCTTGCGCACGCTGTAGCCAAAGGTACCCAGCTTTTTGCCCAGTGCCAGATATTCACCGTGACTGTAGACGATGAGCTTTGCCTTCTCGAGACACAGCTTGCCGTTTTCGTCCAGCAGGCTTTCGTCCACATCACAGGCCACCACTTCGGCAAGGAACAGGTCGTGGCTGCCCAGCGGGATCACCTGAGTTACCTTGCATTCCAGATTGACCGGGCTTTCTTCCAGAATGGGGCAGTCGGTCAGCACGCTGCCGGGGCAGAATGCAGGCCGCAGGCGGCAAATTTATCCACATCACGGCCGCTTTTCACGCCGCACCAGTCCACCGAACGCACCAGCGCTTCGGTGGGCAGATTGATGGCAAACTGTCCGCTTTCCTGAATGAGGTGGTGGCTGTAGCGCTCCGGCCGAACGCTGATGGACACCATGCTGGGCTGGGTGCAGATGGTGCCCGTCCAGCCGATGGTGATGAGATTGGGCTTTTCCAGCCCGCCGCAGGACACCAATACCGGCGGTTCCGGGTTCAGCAGGGTGCTGCCCCGCCAGCTCTGTTTGCTCATCCGTGATACTTCCTTTCGTAAGGGGCCCAGGTGCGCTCGCTGATGATGTAGCGCGGGCGGGCTTTCGTCTCCATATAAATTTTGCCGATATACTCGCCGATCACGCCTAAGCACACCAGCTGCACGCCGCTCATGAAGCAGACGATGCACACGATGGAGGCCCAGCCGGCCACGCTGCTGCCCATGGCGGCGCACACGATGGCCCAGATGACTCCGATAAAGCTGATCAGGCTCACAAAGATGCCAGATCCGGTAATAAGGCGGATGGGCTTGTTGGAAAGGCTGGTGATGCCATCAAAGGCCAGTGCCAGCATCTTGCTCAGGGGGTAGTGGCTCTCACCGGCAAGGCGTTCGTGACGCTCGTAGGTGACTACCTCGCTCTTGAAGCCAACCAGCGGCACCATGCCGCGCAGGAAAATGTTCACTTCCCTGTAGTCGGCAAAGCTTTCCAGCACACGGGTGCTGATGAGGCGGTAGTCTGCGTGGTTGAACACGATGTCTGCGCCCAGAGCGTTCATCACATGGTAAAAGCCCTCGGCGGTGAAGCGCTTGAAGAAGGTGTCTGTATCGCGGCGGCTGCGCACGCCGTAGACCACCTCGGCACCGTCCAGATACTTTTTAACCATCTCGTCCATGGCGTTGATGTCGTCCTGACCATCACAGTCGATGGAAATGGTAACATCGCAGGTGCCGCTGTGCAGTGCTTCCATCAAGCCTGCCAGCACGGCGTTCTGGTGGCCGCGGTTGCGGCTCTGGGAAATGCCGATGTAGTGTTCGTCCTGTGCGGCAAAACTCTGGATCAGTTCCCATGTCTTGTCTTTGGAGCCGTCGTTCACGAACAGCACCCGGCTCTTCGCGCTCACAAGGCCCTGTGCGGCAAGGCCGCTGATCTTTTCCAGAAACATGGGAGCTGTAATGGGCAGCACCTGCTCCTCGTTGTAGCAGGGGATCACGATCCATAAAATCGGTTTTGACATATTTAAAAATACTCCTATATTAAAAATAACAAGATGATGCCGCTGACGGTTACGGCCTTCCAGTGAAAAAGAGTTTTAGAAAAATCCGTAGATTTTTCTAAAACTCAAATATAAAAATAAAATTTCAGCTGAATACAGCCAAAGCGCACGCGGCGGCTATTCAAATGGTCACTGCACCATTTGCTTCAGTACCGCAGGCTCCAGCAGCTTGAAGCTGCTTTTGTAGGTGTCCAGCAGGCCGTCCCGCTGCATCTGGCTCAGCTCGCGGGAGAGAGCACTGCGGTCGCAGTTCAGGTAATCCGCCAGCTGGATGCGGGAGAACGGGATGCTGAAGGTCAGGCTGCCAGCCCGCTCGGCTTCACTGAGCAGATAGGCGCACACTTTGGCCCGCAGGCTTTTGAGCACCAGCAGGTCGATGCGGCGGGAGAGGGAAAATATTTATCGCTGATGGTGCGCACCAGATTGCGCAATGTCTGCTGGTGCGCCGGACTGCCATCCGAAAGCAGCAGCCGCTCGTAGGGAATCAGCAGCACCTCGCAGGGCACCGAAGCCATCACCGTGACCGGGCTTGCCAGACTGGAACCGCTCAGCACATCGCCGAACACGCCGCCCGGTTCCATGTGGGTGATGGGAATGCGCGCACCTGCGGCCCGGGACGGTAGCTTCCAGCTCACCGGACAGTACGATGCCCACCCTGCGGTTGGGTTCGCCCGCCAGAACAAGCGCTTCGCCTTTGCCATAGCTGCGCATAACGGCACCCAGCTGAGCCAGCAGGGTCTGCAGCTCTTCAGGGTCAGACCATTGAATAAAGAGGTGGAGCATAACAGCGGAAGAAAGTTTTTCATCACAATTCCGTGGGAAAGATCCGGCTTCCCACAGCCCTCCTGCAATTCCGTTGCACATGCAACGGTATTTTTGACTCTATTATAGTAAACTTAGACCCGCAAAGCAAATGATTTTGCAAATTTGCCTTGTAAAAAATATGAAAAGACCGACCCATGGTTCTGTGCAAAATTTTCAGGCACAAAACGGCGCGGTCTTGTGAGGAAAGAGGGAATCCCTGCATGAAAAAACTGACATCCATGCTGCTGGCTCTGGCCCTTGCGCTGAGCCTTGCCGCCTGCGGCGGTGCGGCATCCAGCTCTGTTGCATCCAGTGCAGCTTCCAGCGAAGCTGTCCCCGAGGCTGCTTCGGAAGCCGCTTCCAGTGAGGAAGCAAAGAAACTGTCCACCACCGATGCTCTGCGCATTGCCGGCCTGAAAGGCCCCACACCATGGGCCTTGTCAACCTGCTGAGCATGGAAGAGGATGGCACCGCTTCCATGGATTACGACCTGCAGCTTTACGGCGCTGCCGATGAGATCGTGCCGCTGCTGATGAAGGGCGAGCTGGACATGGCTGCCATCCCGGCAAATCTGGCCGCCACCCTGTATCAGAAGACGGAGGGCGGCATTCAGGCTGTGGCCGTCAACACGCTGGGCGTGCTGTACGTAGTGGAAAAAGGCGGCGACACGATCCAGTCCATGGCAGACCTTGCAGGCCGTACCATCCTGTCCACCGGCAAGGGCACCACGCCGGAGTACGTGCTGCGCTATCTTCTGAACGCCAACGGCATCGACCCGGACAAGGACGTGACCATTGAATACTACAGCGAGGCCACCGAGGTCACGGCCCAGATGGCCAATACCGAGGATGCCATTGCAGTTCTGCCCCAGCCCTATGTGACTGCAGCCGGCCTGCAGGACGACACCCTGCGTGTGGCCCTCGACCTGACCGAGGAATGGAACAAGGTCGCGGATACCCAGCTCATCACCGGCGTGACCGTGGTGCGCAAGGAGTATGCCGAGGAACACCCGGATGTTGTGGCCGCATTCCTTACCGACTACGCCAAGAGCGTGGAAGCTGCCAACACCGATCTGGACGGCACTGCCGCTCTGTGCGAGGAGCAGAGTGTTGTGGCCAAGGCTGCCATTGCCAAGAAGGCCCTGCCCAACTGCAACATCGTCTGCCTGACCGGCGACGAGCTCAAGACCAACGCATCCGCTTATCTGCAGGTGCTGTTTGATGCCGACCCCAAGGCAGTGGGCGGCGCAATGCCCGGCGACGATTTCTACTGGACTGCCGAGTGATTCCTCAATAAGCCATCTCTCCGGCCGCTGTGCGATTGGTACGCACGGCGGCTTTTTGTTTGCACAGAATGCTTGTATCCCAGCTTTTGTGCTCCCTGCACAAATTTAAAGACAAATTTTTGTGAACGAAAATGAATGAAATTGACTGAAAGCGATTGATTTTGGCGCTGCAATTGCTATAATAAAGATGTAATCAACCAAAACAACGCACAAACGGTCATAAACCGTCAAAGATAAGATCAAACCAAAGGAGAGGATGCCGATGCTGGCAGAAGAACGCTTCAGCCTGATTATGGAACAGCTGAACCGCAAGCGCACCGTGACAGTGCAGGAACTGTGCGAGGCGCTGAACACCAGCGAATCCACCATCCGGCGCGACCTGACCGAACTGGACCGGCTGGGCAAGCTGAACAAGGTGCACGGCGGTGCCACCCTGCCGGACAGCCGTTTTCTGGCAGACGAACCCACCATGGAAGCAAAGGAAACGCTGGCGGTGGAGCAGAAGCGCAGCATCGCACAGGCTGCGGCGCAGCTCATCAACGCCGATGATTTTGTGTTCATCGATGCAGGCTCCACCACGCTGGAGCTGGTGCGTGCACTGGCGGGGGATGCCCTCAAAGCCAGCTATGTGACCAACGGCGTGGCCCATGCCCGGGCACTGGCCCGAAAGGCTGCCGGGTGTATCTGCCCGGAGGACTGCTGCGGCCCCAGACCGAGGCCATTGTAGGTGCACCCACAGTCACCAGCCTGCAGCGCTACAATTTTACCAAGGCGTTCATGGGTGCCAACGGTGTGGCGCTGGATGCCGGTTTTACCACGCCGGACCCCGAGGAAGCTGCCGTGAAAGCAGCGGCAGTGCACCGTGCACGGGAAGCCTGGTTCCTTGTGGATGATGCCAAGTTTTCCCGCATCTACCCGGCAGTCATTGCGACCTGCAGGGCGGTGCCATTCTCACCAACCGCTGCCCCAACCCCAAATACAAACAATTCACGCTGGTAAAGGAGACGGAAGTATGATTTATACCGTAACATTCAACCCGGCCATTGACTATGTGGTGCGTTTGGATGCACCGCTGGAAGTAGGCGAGGTGAACCGCGCCAAAGGCGAGGACTGCGTGCTGGGCGGCAAGGGCATCAATGTGTCCGGTGTGCTGGCACAGCTGGGCTGCGAGAGCGTGGCGCTGGGCTTTGTGGCCGGTGAGACCGGCGCATGGCTGGAACGCGGTCTTGCTGCACAGGGCTTAAAGACCGATTTTGTGCATCTGGAACAGGGCATGACCCGCATCAATGTCAAGATCAAGGCAGGGCAGGAGACCGAGCTGAACGGCGCGGGCCCCGACATTCCGGAGAGCGCCATGCAGGAGCTGGAAAAGAAGCTGGACAGCCTGAACGAGGATGATATCCTCATTCTGGCGGGCAGCATCCCGGCAAGCCTTTCGCAGGATACCTACGAGCGGCTGCTGGCCCGGCTGCAGGGCAGGGGCGTGCGTGCTGTGGTGGATGCCACCCGCGACCTGCTGGTGAACGTGCTGCAGTACCACCCTTCCTCATCAAGCCCAATAACCACGAGCTGGGCGAGATCGTGGGCAGGGTGCTGACTACGGACGAAGAGATCATTGCTGCGGCCCGCACCCTACAGCAAAAGGGCGCTCGCAACGTGCTGGTAAGCATGGCGGGCGACGGTGCCCTGCTGGTGGACGAAAATGGCGAGGTGCACCGCATCGGCTGCCCCAAGGGCAAGGTCGTAAACAGCGTGGGCGCAGGCGACAGCATGGTGGCCGGCTTTGTGGCTGGCTGGATGCAGACCCGGAGCTATTCCTTTGCACTGCGTCTGGGCACAGCCTGCGGCAGTGCAACGGCGTTCAGCTTGGCCTTGCCACCAAAGAAAAAATCGACGAACTGATGAAGGAAATCTGACCCTCTGTGACGGAGAGGGTTGCAGTTATACAGGAAGGGAGAAAAATCATGCGTATTACGGAATTATTCACCGCGCAGTCCATCGCACTGGATGAGGCTCTGACCGATCAGGAGCAGATCATCAGCCGTCTGGTGGAGCTGCAGGCCACCCATGGCAACATCACGGACAAGGATGCCTACAAAAAGGCCCTTTATGCCCGTGAGGCGGAGGGCTCCACCTATGTGGACAACGGCATCACGGTGCCCCACGCCAAGACCAATGTAGTCACCCGGCCCAGTCTGGCGGCGCTGCGGCTGAGCAGCCTGTGCAGTACAATGCCGAGGACGACGGTACCACCGACCTGCTGTTTGCCATTGCGGCTCCGGAAAACGGCAGCCTGCATGTGGACATGCTGGCCCGTATGATGCAGATGCTGATGAACGAGGACTTTGTAGAAAAGCTGAAGGCTGCAAAGACCCCGGCAGAGTTCCTTGACTGCATCGATGCACAGGAGGAGGTTCAGTTCGGCGCGGAGAGCTTCACTCAGCAGGAGATCCCCCAGAGCGGCTACCGCATTCTGGCCGTGACCGCCTGCGTCAACGGCATCGCCCACACCTATATGGCAGCGGAAGCCCTGACCAAGGCCGGTGACAAGCTGGGTCTGCCCACCAAGGTGGAGACCAATGGCTCGGATGGAGCAAAGAACATCCTCACCAGAGAAGAGATCGCAAACTGCGACGGCATCATCGTGGCAGCAGAAAAGAAGGTGGAGACCGCCCGCTTCGACGGCAAGCCGGTGCTGTTCACCCGGGTGGACGATGGCATCCACAAGCCGGAGGAGCTCATCAAGAAGATCGTGCACGGCGAGGTGCCTGTTTACCACGCCGAGGGCGGCGCACAGGCCGCCGAGGATGCTTCCGGCAAGGACAGCTTTGGCCGCGCTCTGTACAAGAACCTGATGAACGGTGTCTCCCACATGCTGCCCTTCGTGGTGGGCGGCGGCATCATGATCGCACTGGCGTTCCTGCTGGACGATTACACCATCGATCCCTCCAACTTTGGCATGAACACCCCGGTCGCTGCCTTCTTTAAGACGGTGGGCAGCGCAGCCTTCGGTTACATGCTGCCCATCCTGTCTGCCTTCATCGCCATGTCCATCGCGGACCGTCCGGGTCTGGCGGTCGGTTTTGTGGGCGGTGTGCTGGCCATGAACGGCACCAACTTTGCAGGCATTGCAGCGGGTGAGACCACCGGTGTTTCCGGCGGCTTCCTTGCTGCACTGCTGGCCGGTTTTGCTGCAGGCTACATCGTCGAGCTGCTGAAAAAGATCACCGAAAAGCTGCCTGCCAGCCTGAACGGCATCCGTCCCATGCTCATCTACCCGCTGGGCGGTATGCTCATCCTCGGCGCGGTGATGTGCGGCATCAACCCGGTCATGGGCATGATCAACACTGCCATGACCGATTGCCTGAACGCCATGGGCGGCACCTCCAAGGTGCTGCTGGGTGCCATCGTGGCCGGTATGATGAGCATTGATATGGGCGGCCCCTTCAACAAAGCAGCTTACGTCTTTGGCACGGCAGCCCTTGCCTCCGGCAACTATGAGGTGATGGCCGCTGTCATGGTGGGCGGCATGGTTCCTCCCATCGCCATCGCCCTGTCCACCACCTTCTGCCCCAAGAAGTGGACTGCGACGAGCGCCGCAACGGCATCGTGAACTACGTCATGGGCCTGTGCTTCGTCACCGAGGGCGCGACCCCTTATGCAGCAGCAGATCCGCTGCGCGTCCTGCCCAGCTGCGTGGCCGGTGCAGCGGTGCCGGTGCGCTCTCCATGACCTTCGGCTGCGCTCTGCGTGCACCGCACGGCGGCATCTTCGTGTTCCCAGTCGTAGACCATACCGCTCTGTACTGTGTGGCGCTGGCTGTGGGCAGCGTGCTGGGTGCTGTGATCCTGAGCCTGCTCAAGAAAAACCGTACCGACGCAGAATAAACGCCATTTCCTCCATATTCGAGATACTTCATAAAGCTGCAGCAAGCCCCCGGGGAGACCCGGGGGCTTGCTGTATTACGCAGGATCGCGCGAAGGATCAGAAGGATAAAAAGAAAAAGTAACCGCCCACGACTTTCAATCCAATCGGATATAACATGATACACCCGCTGTCAAAAACGCGGCAAGAACCATTTTCACAAAAAATGCAGCAAAGAACAGCGCGAAACACCGCATTTGCTGGAAAAAGCTTTGCAGCCGCCCTTTTGGATTGCACCCGGTTTTTGAGTGTGGTATACTGTTTCTGTTATGGAAAAGTTCCGGTGCGGTGTGCCGGGCACAGCAAAGAGGAAAAAGGAAACGAACGATGAAAATTGGATTTGACAACGACAAATATCTCTCGATGCAGTCAGAACATATCCGCGAGCGCATCAAGAAATTTGACAACAAGCTCTATCTGGAATTCGGCGGCAAGCTGTTCGATGATTACCACGCGTCCCGCGTACTGCCGGGCTTCCAGCCCGATTCCAAGCTGCAGATGCTGCTGCAGCTGAAGGATCAGGCCGAGGTGGTCATCGTTATCAGCGCGAGGACATCATCAGCAACAAGATCCGCGGCGACTACGGCATCACCTACGATCTGGATGTGCTGCGCCTGATCGATGCCTTCCAGGAAGTAGGCCTGTATGTGGGCAGCGTGTGCGTGACCAAGTACGCCGCTGCACCGGAGGTGGAGTCCTTTGAAAAGCGGCTGAACAGTCTGGGCATCCGCACCTTCCGCCACTACAAAATTCCCGGCTACCCCAACGATGTGGCCCGCATCGTCAGCGACGAGGGCTACGGCAAGAACGATTACATCGAGACCCAGCGTCCGCTGGTGGTCATCACGGCCCCCGGCCCCGGAAGCGGCAAAATGGCCACCTGCCTTTCCCAGCTGTACCATGAGTACAAGCGCGGCGTGAAGGCCGGTTACGCCAAGTTCGAGACCTTCCCCATCTGGAACATTCCCCTCAAGCACCCGGTGAATCTGCCTACGAGGCTGCTACAGCCGACCTGAACGATGTGAACATGATCGACCCGTTCCATCTGGAAGCCTACGGCGTGACCACCGTCAACTACAACCGCGATATTGAGATCTTCCCGGTGGTGAACGCCATGTTTGAGCTGATCGCCGGCAAAAGCCGTATAAGTCCCCCACGGACATGGGCGTGAACATGGCAGGCAACTGCATCGTGGACGATGCGGTCTGCCGCGAAGCCTCCCGCAAGGAGATCCTGCGCCGCTACTTCAAGTGCCTGTGTGAGCAGAAGATCACCGGCACGGTCAAGGAGACCGAGCGCTACAAGCTGGAACTGCTGATGAATCAGGCCGACCTGACCGTGGGCCAGCGCGAAGTGGAAAAGCAGGCTCATGCCCGCAGCGAGAGCACCGGCGGGGCCCCTGCTGCCGCCATTGAGCTGCCGGACGGCACCGTTGTTACCGGCAAGACCGGTCCGCTGCTGGGTGCAGCAGCATCTGCTCTGATGAATGCTCTCAAGGTGCTGGCCGGTATCCCGCAGGAGACCGACCTTGTGAGTGCGGCTTCCATTGAGCCCATCCAGACCCTCAAGACCAACTATCTGGGCGGCAAGAATCCCCGCCTGCACACCGACGAGATCCTGATCGCGCTTTCCAGCTCGGCTGCTTCCAACGAGCAGGCTGCAGCGGCCATGCATCAGCTGCCCAACCTCAAGGGCTGCGATGTGCACTCCACCGTGCTGCTTTCGGGTGTGGATACCAGCACCCTGAACCGGCTGGGAATGTACCTGACCTGTGACCCTGTTTACGAGGAAGAGGACCGCAAGTACCACAAGCAGTAAATTATACAAAAAACAAAACAGGCGCATCCAAAGGCCGAAAGGCTGGCGGATGCGCCTGTTTTATTGGTTCAGATACCGGTAAAATAGGATTTGTACTTTTCTGCGTACAGCTGGGTGCCCATGCGGCGCAGGCCGCCGTACAGGTGCCGCCGGATCAGCGGTTCAATGGCATCCAGGTCTTTTTCCCGGATCACCCGCAAAATTTCCCGGTGCTCGCTCAGCACATCCGGCACATTGTTGGCCCGCACCACATCCAGACGGGTAAAGCGGGAATAATCCGGCTGCGGCTTTGTCAGGTTCTGCCAGATGTACCACTTGTTCATGCTGCAAAACCAGATGGCGTGCATTTCCAGATCCAGCGTCAGGAAGGCATTGATATCCACATTGTCCGGGTCGGTCATGGTCTGGGCCATCTCTTCCAGTAGGTCATATTTGTGCTTGATTTCGATGTACTCTTTGGGCGAACAGACCTGAATGAAATCGCGCAGCACCGTGCTTTCAACGGCTGTGCGCTGGTATACGATCTGATCCACGATATCCAGATTGATGGGGGTGACGATGGTGCTTGCAGGGAATGATCTGCACAAAGCCGTTCTGTTCCAGCCGCTGCAGGGCAGCGCGCACCGGTGTGCGCGAAATGCCGAACCGTTTGCACAGCTGATTTTCGCTGATGGTCTCTCCGGGCTTGATCTTTAGCGTAACGATCTCATATTCCAGCGTCTGGTAGATATCCTCCGGATGCAGCTGTTCAGCCATGTGCTCACACTCCATTTACACAGTTGATGATAAGATATTTCTATTTTAGCCTGCTAAAAAGAGATTGTCAACGTATGAGAATAAAGTATACAATAGCCTGTATACAAGTATAGGAAAAACTCCAAAATTTATCATATTTGACAAAAAATTGATATATCAGATGAAAATGAACCAAATAGTGTCGCCAGATTGTAATAGTTTCCACGAGAAACGGATAAGATTGTTAGTTATGCACAAAGAAACTTTACGAAGTTGGTGAAGTTTGGCTTTTATGCGGATGTGAATTTTCTGTTACGATTAGCGTGCAATGAAAATGCTGTATACAGGGGTCACCAAAAACTTTGCTAGCGTATAAGGCAAAAAGGCACCCCTGAAACAAGGAGGAAGAAGATTATGAAAAAGGTCTCTCGTCGCAATTTCCTGAAGGTGTCTGGTGCAATGGCAGCTGCAGGTGCTCTGGCAGCCTGCGGCGGTTCCGGTGCATCCACTCCGGCTGCTTCCGGCGCAGCATCCACCAGCACTGCAGCAAGTGCCGCAGCAGCCGGTGAGGACAAGTTTGCATCTCTGGGCGACTTCACCATGACCGTGGGTCATGCACAGCCCGAAGGCAACCCCCGCTTTGTTTCCATGGAGCAGTTTGCCGCCGATGTGGCAGAGGCCACCAACGGCCATGTGAAGATCGAAGTTTACGGCAACGGCCAGCTGGGCACCGAGAAGGAGATGCTGGAGCAGGTCGTGGCCGGCACCGTGCAGGGCATGCGCGGCGGTCAGTTCGACTTCAGCCCCGTCTGCTGATGTTCACCCTGCCCTTCCTGACCAACACCCGTGCACAGGTCACGGCTCTGCTGCAGAGCGATCTGGCACAGAAGGTGTGCGCTGAGGCCGAAGGCGAGACGGCACTGTCATCATTAACCTGTGCGATGCAGGCGGCTACCGCCAGTTCTCCAACTCCAAGCACCCCATCAAGGCTCCCGCAGACCTGAAGGGCCTGAAGATGCGCACCAACGGTATGAAGACCATTGACATGACCTTCCAGGCAATGGGTGCTACCACCACTACCATCCCGTACTCCGACCTGTACATGGGCCTGAAGACCGGCGTTGCAGACGGTCAGGAGAACCCTTGGGTCAACGTGGAGGGCATGAAGTTCTATGAAGTGCAGAAGTACTTCACCGAGGTCAACTACCAGTTCCATCCGGACCCCTTCTATGTGAACGCAGCATGGTGGAACGGCCTGCCCGAGGAGTACCGCGATATCATTACCGAGTGCGCCACCAAGATGGGCGAGTACAACGACGAGCTGATCGACAAGAACTCCAGCGCCGCAAAGCAGACCATCGTGGATTCCGGCTGCGAAGTCTACGAGCCTCTGCCGATGAGCTGAAGGCCTTCCAGACCGCTGTGCAGTCCGTGTACGACCAGTGTGTCACCGAGGGCATCTGCACTGCCGACGAGATCAAGGAGATGCAGGATATCGTCGCAAAGGCATAAGCAGAAACGACCAAAGGCAAAAACGGCCATGTTACGGTAAAGGCGAGAGGGCAGCCTGCGGGCTGCCCTCTGCTGTAACAGGCCAATGGAAAAAGTTGTAAAATAACCGAAAGGGGCTGAGCACCATCGAAAAGCTGAAAAAAATCGGCAAGAAGCTGTTTGACATATACTTTACCATCGGCGTGATCGCCATGGCACTGCTGGCAGCTCTTGTGATCTTTACCGTTATTGCGCGCTACTGCTTCTCCCTGAGCTGGAAGCAGCTGGCAGAGTTCAACACCACCCTGTTTGCCTTTACCACCTTCTGGGGCATGGGCATCAACGTGATCAAGGACGAGCACGTCATGATCGACATCCTTTACGACGGTGTCAAGCCTGCCCGCAAGCGCTGGCTGGCTATCGTCAATTACCTCATCGTGCTGGCTGTGGTGCTGGTGTTCACCTATCAGGGCTTCAAGTATGTGGCGTTGCCGGTAAGCAGATCAGTCAGGGCATGGAGATCCCCATGATGTATATGTACGGCATCATGCCGGTGTGCGGCATCATCTGTGCCATCTGCGTCGTGATCAAGATCATCACCCTGTACAAGGCCGATATTTCCTACTTTGCGCCCAAGAATCAGGCGCTGAGCCGTGACGACGCATAAGCGGAAAGGGGAGAATACACAACTATGGCAATGCTCATCCTTCTGGTGCTGCTGATCTTTTTTGCCGCGCTGGGCATCCCGCTGGCCTTCGCCATCGGCGCTTCCTGTGTGACCTACATTCTGATCTATGCACCTACCTTTATTACCATGCTGCCGCAGCGCGTGTGGAACGGTGCCTACAGTGAGCTGATGATCGCCATGCCGCTGTTCATGCTGGCTGGCGAACTGATGAACACCGGCGGCATCACCCAGCGCATCATCAACTTCTGCATGGAGCTGCTGCGGCCCATCCGCGGCGGTCTGGGCGAAGTGAACATCGTGGCTTCCATGATCTTTGGCGGTATTTCCGGCTCCTCTGTGGCCGATACCTCGGCTCTGGGTTCCATCCTGATCCCCGCCATGGAGAAGGAAGGGTACCCGCCGGAAGCTTCTGCCGGTATCACGGTGGCATCCTCTACCATGGGCATGATCATCCCGCCCTCCACCCCCATGATCGTTTACTCCATGATCTCCGGTGCATCGGTGGGTGCGCTGTTCGTGGCAGGTGCCGTGCCCGGCATCCTGATCGGTCTGACCCAGCTGGTGCTGGTGTACATCATCAGCGCCAAGAAGGCTGGCATCCGGAAAAGATCAAGTTTGACGGCAAGCGCGCCGCCAAGAGCCTGCTTTCCGGCATTCCTGCCTCATCATGCCGCTGTTCATCATCATCTGCGTTTCCTTCGGCGTGTGCACTGCATCCGAAAGTGCCGGTGTGGCCGTGCTGTATTCCATGCTGGTGGGCTTCTTCGTCTACAAGGAGCTGACATGGAAGGGTGTCTGGGAGGCTTTGAAAAAGACCCTGATCTCTTCTTCCTCCATCATGCTCATCATCGGCTTTACCACCATCTTTACATGGGTGCTGACCATGCAGAAGGTGCCGCAGACGGTGGGTGCCTTCTTCATGTCCCTGAACATGCCCGCATGGGCCATTGCACTGATCTTTGATGTGCTGATCCTGATGATCGGCACCTTCATCGATGTCAGCCCGGCCATCCTGCTGCTCACCCCCATCCTGCTGCCGGTCATGGTGCAGTACGGCTTCTCGCCGCTGCAGTTCGGTGCCATGATGATCACCGGTCTGGCCATTGGTCTGGTCACCCCGCCGGTCGGCATGTGCCTGAACGCCTGCAACAAGATCAACCGTATGCCCATCATCGAGATCTTCAAGGGCGCAGCGCCTACGTGATCTGCAATGTGATCGTTCTGATCTCCATCAGCCTGTGGGGCCCGCTTACTACCGCCCTGCCGCAGCTGCTGGGCTACAGCATCTTCTGAGCTCAACGCGTATACCTCTTATAAAGACAGGCAGCGCTCCCTTGCGGGGCGCTGTTTGTTTTTTGCACGCAAACAGGCAGGACAGTTGTATTTGACGGACAGATATGGTACACTAAGGCCACTTGTGTATAGGAATATAGGAAAAGAGGAATTAAATCATGGATACGCAAAAACAAAAGCGCAGCGCCTTTTCCGGCAAGATCGGCTTTGTGCTGTCGGCCGCAGGCGCTTCGGTGGGTCTGGGCAACATCTGGCGGTTTCCGTACCTCGCCGCGAAATACGGCGGCGGCATTTTCTGCTGGTGTACATCGTGCTGGCCGTCACCTTTGGCTACACGATGATCGTGGCCGAAACGGCACTGGGCCGCATGACCCACAAAAGCCCGGTGGGTGCCTTTGGCGCCTTTGGCAAAAAGGGCGGCCTGCGGTTCGGCGGCTGGATCAATGCGGTCATTCCCATTCTGATCGTGCCGTACTATTCGGTCATCGGCGGCTGGGTCATCCGCTATCTGTCGGAGTATATCAGTGGCCATGGCAGTGAGCTTTCGCAGGACGGTTATTTTTCCAATTTCATTTCCAGCGGACTGTCGGCAGAGGTGTGCTTTCTGATCTTCACGGCCTTTACGCTGGCCATCATCTTTGCAGGTGTGCGCAACGGCGTGGAGCGTGTTTCCAAGGTGATGATGCCGGTGCTGGTGGTGCTTTCGGTGGTCATTGCGGGCTACTCGGTCACGCGCCCGGGTGCGTTGGCAGGCGTGAAGTATTTTCTGGTGCCGAACGTGGCAAACTTTTCCTGGATGACGGTGGTCACGGCCATGGGCCAGATGTTCTATTCGCTGTCCATCGCTATGGGCATTCTGGTCACCTTTGGCTCCTATATGAAGAAGGAGGTCTCCATTGAGGAATCCACCGAGAACGTGGAGGTGTTTGACACGGCCATTGCCATCATGGCGGGCCTGATGATCATTCCGGCGGTGTTCTCCTTCTCCGGCGGCGACCCGGACACCCTGCAGGCCGGCCCGGCGCTGATGTTCATTACCATCCCAAGGTGTTCGAGAGCATGGGCTTTGGCCATGTGGTGGGCATCCTGTTCTTTTTGCTGGTGCTGTTTGCAGCCGTGACCAGCTCCATTGCCCTGACCGAGAGCGCTGTCTCCACCTTTGAGGACGAGCTGGGCTGGAGCCGCGAGCGCGCAACGGCACTGATCGGCCTGATCATGGTGGCGCTGGGCAGCCTTTCGGCACTGGCTATGGCCCGCTGGCGGGCGTGACGGTGTTCGGAATGCAGTTTCTGGATTTCTTCGATTTCCTCACCAACTCTGTCATGATGCCCATTGCAGCCATTGCTATCTGCCTGCTGGTGTCCCGTGTGATCGGCGTGCAGAAGATCGAAGAAGAGGTGACGCTGGGCGGCAAGCCCTTCCGCCGTAAAAAGATCTTCAACTTCATGATCCAGTATCTGTGCCCCATCTTTGCGGCCATTATCCTGATCAGCTCTGTGGCAAATGCTCTGGGCTGGATCGCAATGTAAAAACAAAAAAGCGCAGAAGGTGTTTCTCAAAGGAAGCCTTCTGCGCTTTTTTGTATGTCCAAAAGGTTTTCTTATGCTGTGAAGTTGCATAAAGCATAGAAAACGGCGATTTTGGCCTCAATTAGCTGGAAGCCTGATTTTATTAGCTGGAACCGAAAATTCTGCTAATGGCATTCGCTGGCTAATTTTGGCGATCGGTTCAAAATGAAAAATGCGAAGATCGTCTTTCACATGGAAAAATGACCTTCGCATTTTCTTAAAATGGCGTCCCCGCCGGATTCGAACCGGGGGCCTCAGGCTTAGGAGTAGGGCTGAAGCAATAAATCCTAGACAAAAGTAGGTAAAACAAGTAACGTTTTATCAATTGATTTTTTGTTGCGCTGTCAATCTGAGTAAAGAACACAAACCCCGAAATAAAACGAGTAAAAGGCTTTTCATTAGCAGAAAATTAGCAGAGCTAATGAAAAGTGGAAGGTTCATTGTAAAATGCCCACCTTTCATTAGCTGGGAAGTGTACGTTTCCCTACGGATATTTGCTTGTTTAGCATTCGTGAACCAGACCATACAGCCGTAGCTGGTGTGATGGACAAATGTTTTCAATAGAAAAAGACCAGAGCTTTCTGCGAGAAAATTCTGGTCTATGTAACAGTGCGAATGGAAATGCGCATTGTCTTGTAAAAGGAAGGGGCTTATGGTATTCTTACTTTAAGTAAGGGAGTGGCAACGATGTACAGAGCATTTGAAGAAGTGAGAGAAGAAACAAAGCATGAGCAGTCGATTGAAATTGCAAAATCTTTGCTAGAAGTTAGAAAAATGACCTATGAAGAAATTGCTCGGTCGGTTCAGCTTCCTGTTGAAGAAGTAAAGGCACTGGATACAAAGAAACCCGCCTGATCTTAATTCAGTCAAGATATTCTTAAAAACAAACAGCGGCAGTTTCCCAATCGGAAAGCTGTCGCTGTTTATGTATAGGGGCTTATAAGTTCTTTGCAAGATTTTTGATGAGTTCGGCCATAGAGGGGTTAGCCAGCAATTTGGTAAGTGCTGCTGCCGCGTCGGCATCGACCGCACTGTTTTCAGGGATGGACTGCGCTGTTTGATGGGGCATTTCAGGCTCTGCGCCCTGATGCTGGTAGAAGAAATCATCAAACGCTGTGCATTCAGACGCCGATCATCATCCAGAATGTGTGCGTACTGCTCGGTGACCATCGAAGCCTGTGCATGACCGGAATCGCCCTGCACGGCTTTGATATCGCCGCCGTTCAGCTTGAGCTTGTATGTAATGCTGGAGTGTCGGAAGCTGTGGAAAACCACTTTGGGGAGATCGTTTTCCTCAATCAGCTGCTTCAATGCACCGTTAATGGTGGATTGTTCGGTCGGCATTCCCAGCGGGCCGGCAACCACGAGATTATAGTCTGCATACTCTGCACCCAGTGCGTCCTTTGTCATGTCCTGCTCGGCTTTATAGTGGACAAGCATTTCAGCAACTGTTTTGGGGAGAAAAATGGTTCGGATACTGCTGTCTGTTTTAGGGCTTTTCAGAACCTGGACCGTGGTGCAGCGGGAACTCAGCGAGGGAAAACGAGTGATGACATTTTTATTTTCCAAGGCGTTCAGCGAAGCAATATCTACACGCTGCAATTCCTTATTTATGTAAATGGAGGCTCGCCCGGCTTCAATGCTTTCGGGGGAGATATCCACACAATCCCATGTCAGACCGAGCAATTCCCCTAAGCGCAGGGAACAAGAGAAGGAGAGGTTGATGCAAAGCCGGAGCCGTGATCATCACAGACTTCTAAGGCATGGAACAGGGTCTCGGCAGTCCAGATATCACGCTTCTTTGCAGTGTATTTGGGCAAGGTGGCATAAATACAGGGATTCTTTTCCATCAGTTCCCACTTTACGGCCTGCTCAAAGGCACTTCTCAAAATTTTGTGAACCGAACGAACCGTGCCGGGAGAAACGTATTGATGCTGACGCTTTCCACACATAGGGTCAACGGCTTCGTATTTAAGCAGCCGCTGATAATATCCCTCAATTACGCGGGTGGTGAGATCTTGCAGCTTCATTGAGCCGATAAGCGGTTCTATGTAGTTTGAAATCAGTGCAGTGTTTGATTGATAGGTTGAAAGTGCCCATTTGGTTCTTCCGTACAGGGTGACGTATTCTTTAAGCAGGTCTTTTAGAGTTCGGCACTGGGGTGCCACAAAGGTACCGACGGATTCTTTGTATTCGACCTCTTTCTTACGGTTTTTGGCATCTGCAAGGTCGGTAAAGGTTTCCCATTTCTGCTTTAGCGTTCCATTAGTGTGTTTGTAGGTATAGACAACGCAGTATCGGTTATTGCGTTTGACAATGCTAGCCATTATACATCCTCCTCTACTTTACGTTTGGACTTCAGAACTTCATCGAAAGCATCTTTTTGGATGCGTTTTACCCTTCCCAACTTCATCGTTGGAATTCCTTCTTTGAGAACCCACGAGTCAAGTGTTGGGCGGCTGATTCCGTAAAAAGCCTGAATTTCCTGAAAACTGTAGTATTTCCCATTCTTGGGACATTGCAGTTTTAGCGGCGGCTCCTCATGCGTTTCTTTTTTCGGTTTTTGAAGTTGGTATGTAGATTGGCTTTTAAGCCATGCCTTAAAACTTTTTTTGGTAATGCGCGGCCTGTCGGCCACGCGCTCAATGACGAAACAATCTCGGTATTTTTTGCAATCAAGAATCCCATAAACATTCTTGCGTGGGATACCGAGTAGTTTTGCCATTTCCGGGATGGAGATGGTTTGCGCTTCAATCTCCCGGTCACGCTCACGGTCGGCTGCTGTGCGGTAGCGACTTTGTGATCGGTACCACCGCTCAAAGTCCTCTTTGGGAATTCTCATACAGAAGTCTGCCGTTTCTGTTTTCAACTTGCCCTGTCGGATGAGTGTATAGATCGTTTCGGGTTTCACCTTCAATATCTCGGCGGCGTCAGGAACGGAATAGGACCGTTTGCAAAGTTCCTCGCCCGGTGGCGAACCATTGACCTTATGATATTTGACCTGATTGGCATACCATTTCTCAAAGCTGGAAATAACGATACGCCTTTTGTCGTTTATCAGAATGACTTCAAAGAGATTCTTATGAAGCAGCCAATAGCTGTCTGTTTTGCCAAGGCCGAGAAGCTGCCGCATCTCACGAACCGACATGGTGGTTTTGGCAGTGGCAGGTTCAGCTTTTCCGTATAAGGGAGCCGAAGTATTCCGCATATCATCCATGAAAGACACCTCTCTATCTATGTAAAAGTTTAGCCGGGATTTCTCATCCCGGCTAAAGAATAGCAGATTTCGCGTGAAATGTTGAGGATGTCAAACAGCAGGATTGCGTTCAACAGTGCCATCATTGAGCCATGCTTCAAAGCTGGCTTTGGAAATACGGTAAGCGCCGCTTACCTTGAACCAGCGGAATTCGTTCTGCTTCAGCAGACGGTAGACAGTGGGACGGCTCAGGAGCAGCATTTCCATCAGGTCTTCTACGGTATAGCAGCGGCTGTCCTTTGCTGTGGAAACAGGGGAGGAAACCGAGTTGGGCGAAGGTTCTTCATGGATAATCATTGGATAATACCTCGTTAAATATACTTAAAGTTAAAACTTGAGCGGCAATGCAGCCCGGCGGCTGCCACCATTATAAATAGTATAGACCTGCTGAAGGTACTTCGTCTTGCCGGGAAGGCTTACGCCTGCGGTTCGTGCAAGGCGAAAAATCGTGAATGCATCGACCTGCCGCAGTTTGGCAATCAGACGGCTTTTACTGTATTCGGAGTGGTACAGTTCTACAAAGCGGCAGATGCCGAGCAGATTTGCAGAACTCATGGAATCAGGTTCTCCGTCCCACGCATTCAGCAAAACATCAAGGGATTCGATATACAGTTCAGGACCAAGCCGGATGAATTCGTGATAGGCGGTTGCGATGCAGCTGATCCGCTGCTTGCCCCGGCCTTCTTCAAAAGAAAGATGAACGCCAGCCAATTCGGTGGCCTGCTGGAATGCAACGGCAGCAGGCTCCCCTGCAAAAATCAGGGCACGGAGCTTCTGTCCTGCACTCAGCCGTTCCGAAATGCCTGTCTACTGTGCAAACAGGAGGGCTTCTTCTCGTTCTGTCATACCAAAATAAACCTTGCAGCGAATCTGCAGATCATCACCACCGTTCAGGAACTTCCGGGCAGCGATGGTGTTCTGCCCGTCCATCACATAGTAGTGACCATCCCGGAAGCTGATCTTCGGCTCATTGGCAACCCGCTCGTCAAATTCTTTTGCGATACGGGCAACACGAGCGGGGTGAAGAGCACGCTGATAAGTGTCGCGCGGCACGATCAGCTCACTGCTGTTCAGGCACATTTCATGGTAAGGTTTTACAACTGCGTTCATCATAAAGGAACCTCCTTCTTTTTTTGCAGAAAATCAATTCCTGATTGGATAATCGAACCGATTTTCTTCTTTTCGTTATCGGATAAGCGGAAAGCGGAATACCGTTCATAACAGATATTCCAGCGGAACATAAGCGATTGAAGCGCATCATCCAGTTCTGCAACCATGAACTCAACAGAAGATTCTGTTGGGGTGGAGAGCATCCTTTCCGATATCTGCTCAATGCTATGTAAATCGCCTTTTGTGTGCTTGGCGAGAGCAGGGGCTGACTGTTCAGCACCCGAAGATTCTGAAACTGCTGGGAGAGCAGCTCTTTTGCAGCGGCGAGAACATCCTCCTGCGGAGGAGCCGTAAGGTATTTTCGGAATGACTTATACCCAATGAACCCAAAGCTGTATTGCAGACACACTGACACTTGCCGCATTTCATATTTGGACAGGTGCCCAAGGTAGCTTAACACTCTGGATTTATCTGCGGGGCGCGGGCTTTCGCAAATCGCCATAGATGGCGCACTCAAAAAACGATTGTGCAGAATAAAATGCGTTGGCATATTTCGCTTTTTGATCTGTGTTGTTAGTGGAACGACCAGAAGAACATTGGAATAAAAATTACCGTCATCGTTTTGGACAACAATGGCAGGTCGGATGCCGCCTTGCTCGGAACCGCTGTAAGGATTCAGATCCATCATGTAGACATCCCCGCGCTTGTACATCCAGTTTGCGGGCATAGGCGGATACTCTTTCTCTTTTTTACCTCGTGTGGCCAATTTGGATTTCTCCTTTCTATCCGTATATGTAACAGTGGGCTGCTCGCACAGCCCACCCTACTATCTCAACATGACAAATTAGTCTGTGATTTATAGTTCTATACCTTTCCGTATTTGTCCCTGACATCCCCGGAAACCGAAAACTCTGTTTTCGTGTGGGAAATCTTTCAGCCGTCCGGCAGCGTACCGAATCCATAGGGTTCTCACCTCTCCGTGGTTCTCACCGAGCTGCCCGAAGGCAGAAGTATCATTATTCTGTGATGGCTCTTAGCTATGGAGAAGCTGTCATCCATTTACCGTCAACCTACCGCTCATTCCCTCAGTGGAGATCATCGCATTTGTTACGGACGTGGCTCATCATCACAGGAACGTGACTGAAGAATGCGTGTTCAATTTTCAAGGGGCGGGATAGCTTGAGGGCTGCTTTGAACGCTTGCCGAAGCTATGGCTGTATTGTAACCGATGCGGAACGAAATGAACAGGAACTCAGAGTTCACAATTTTTGAGGAAAATAGGAAGTATCGTTCCTATTTCTCGATGAGCCGTCAAAAATATATTTCCTGACTTTATGTAAGAAATGAAGTATTATACTCGTAAGAAACTAACTTACGAGTATATAAATTCGATAAATACACTTTTGGGAGGGAACAAATGAGCCGATTTTACTGCCGCGATGAGGAACTTCGGAAGTTAAATAAACGATATGAGAATACCGTAATGAAAAAATCGGTTTGGACGAACTGGAACTGATTCGGGAATATGCAGCAGTCTTTGGGAAAGGAACAAACTACCACTACTACATTTTCTCGAAAGGCGGATTTACGGACGGACTACTTCAGGCACAGGAACGCGGAGAAGTACAGCTGCTTACCCTCGCCGATATTTTTGAATAACACAAGAAACGCTCTTGCCGGTGTAAAACTGGCAGGAGCGTTTCTTGTTGAAGTGATTATAAAAGACCTTTGATTTTTTCAATATGATCTATAGCGGCTTGCAGTTCATTTTGAAACTGATCCCTAGAAGGATCTCGACCCAAAAGAAGATAATCCATACTGACATGGAAGTATTCTGCAATATCGATCAGGATTTTTACAGAGCCATTGGAGCTTCCCCTTTCAAGATCGCCGAGGTGTCGATGGGAAACACCAAGTTTTTCCTGCGATAACTTCGCATTTGTACGCAAAGTAAAAATACGGTTACCAATAGCATTCGGATCAAAGCTCATGTGTGACCTCAAAATTTTCGATAAAGCGTGAGAAGTCGAAAACTCGGAGTTGCTACGGATATCTAGCCGCTTGGGACATCCACGAAAAACGGACAAACATAAAGCCTGCTCCTTTTTACGGGAGCAGGCTTCCTGAAGGCTAAAAAAATAGCCGGACAACAACCAACTGAGGGATCTTCAATGAAAATCTCTCAATCAGCTGTTGCCCGGGCTATTTGGAGCACGTTTCATACATTGCCTTGCGGCAAGGGCCCGTTGCTCGGAGCGAACAGTCCATATTCAGGGTGCAATGCACCCGTATTTGTTAAAATGACTGGAAAATCACCGGCATCTAAATGCCAGATCAAGTCTCAGGGTTTCTTTGCATCTATTGCACTTCACTTGTAGTATACCTGAACACCCCTCGATTTTTTGGTATAACTTATTTCCACAAACAGGGCAAAATCTCCAGCCTATGCTAAATTCTGCCTGCTGTGTAGTAGTCGGTGCTTTACCGGCAAAGGGACGGTTCTTTAACTGAATCATATTCATTCTCCAAATCGCATGATGTCCAATGGATGGCAGTGGATGGGTTTGCCTTTTATAACCTGCATCTGCTGCAGTCTGATCCTGATTGCAGACCAAGAAACCCCAATCCGTCGAGCCATCTCCAGAATTTTTTCATAGTTAGGGTCAGACACTGATTTGTACAGAATCCCATTTGGCAGAGTCAACGCCACACGTTCTATTTCGGCATTGATCAGAAATGTTGGCATCAGCAGCTCTGCTGCAAGGGTATCCGCCTGCCATTCTTCCCACGAGGCCTTTCCGTTTCTTTCCCGATAGACAATGTGCCCACGGCACTTGACTGCTTTTCCGTAGTCGTTCGGAAACAGATCAGCCAAAATCTGATGTGCTGCTTCATGCGCTATTGTGAAATTCCGGCATCCAGTGCATCTGTCTGCCGCAAGAGCAGAATCGATTACGATATCCCTCGGCATAAATACTTCAACAAGCTTTGTTCCATCCTCAAGGGTTGCTGTGAAGCTACATCTCTGGAAAACCGTTAATCCAAGGATGTGACCATCGCTACACAGCGGCAACATCTTCAGGTTCAGTCCAAGAACAGAATTTGCAAACTGCTCTGGGTTAATAGGAGCGGGGTCATTTTTGCTTATTCCGAAGAGTGCATAGTACATTTCAATATATTTGCCTGCTATGCACGAGAGTTCTGCACGCGATAAGTATCTTGCCATTATGAAGCCCTACCTTCTGATGTGGCACAGTAGGCTTCCACGAACCACTTGCCCTTTTCAAGCCAAAGATTCCGCTTCTGCCCGCAAATCAGGCAGGTGAAGCAATGTCCTTTCACGCCAAAACGTGATGTACCGTGCTTGACTGCCAAGACACGATCAATTCCATAAGTGCGAGTCTTGTCATAGTTTATGGCAAGAGGACGGATCTTGCCGTCAGGAGTAAAACGAACATCCACTTCGACGTATCTTTTCTCACGGCGAAGGTTGTAATCACCACACATCAGAATTCCTCCTTTTTGCAGATTTATCAGAATGCAGCGTGCATTACTTGCGAATCATACTGCGTGCCACGAGCTGTTTTTCGTTTAACAGAGGAACGGACACTGTATGCTTTTTCCACTCATCCATAGAGCAGGTTACTGCTTTGCACAGACGGCATTTTGTCCAGCCGTCGGTTGCATCAAGATCTACATCATAGTTCATGGTTCCGCACATCGGGCATCTTACATTTTCTTTTCTCATATTATCACCTCTCAAAAACGCCAAATATACACGATTTCGGTCCAGAATTAACACCAAAAAGCTGTTATTTGTGGATTTGATTCGATTATACACCCACTTTATGGAGATGTAAATTACGCATTTGTCGCTATTTTGGAGATTTCTTGTTGATTTCTTGTGTTTTCTATACTATAATAGAGATACCGGATCACAAAGGAGTGTTCTTGTTATGAAAAAGAAAACTGCGCTCACCATAATGCACATAGCCCCATCCACGGTGTGCTATGATGCAGTCGCCGCAAGGATAGTAATGAGGTTGGTCTGATTCTCGCAGCTGTACGAAAAAGGAATGGCTATTCACTTGTAACTTTCTCCGAACTTCTCCGCCACTATGGCGTCGATGTCAGTGACAAGGGAATCAGTAAATGGGAAAAAGGATACACCACTCCCAGCATCTACCAACTGGTTGCAATCTGCCACGCATTGAACATCAAGGAAGGACCTTCCTACTTTACAAAGACCTTTCAGAAACCCGCCCTTCTAAATGCCATCGGGCAAAAAAAGGTCGCTGAGTACGAAATGGACTTGATTGCATCTCGGCGCTACCAGCCAGACACAGAAGAGCCTGCGGAAATCGACTACATAATGATGCCTGTGTCAGAGCTGCCAGTATCGGCAGGTCTAGGAGCTTTTCTTGAGGGTGAAATGTTCCAGCAGATACAAGTGCCTGCCAGTAGTGTTCCGGCTGGTGCCGAGTTCGGGATATACGTTAGCGGTGATAGTATGGAACCACGTTATCATAGCGGACAAATCGTATGGGTAAAGCGCTGCGAAGAACTTGAATGCGGAGATATCGGGATATTCGTATATGATGACTGCGGATATCTGAAAAAATACGATGAACATACCCCAGACAAGTCCCAAGCAGAGCTCCTTACCGACAGCTATGGCGTGGTGCATAACCAACCGGTTTTGGTTTCTCTTAACACCAAATATTCGCCAATCCTTATATCTCCAGAGCAAAGATTTGAGATCGTTGGAAAAGTTTTGAACTAAAAAGATGGGAGGGATTTTCGTGGATACGATCAAACGTGTTCAGGATTTGATGCAAGAGCGTGATATGAATCTATGTGTGTTGGCAAAGAAATGCGGAATATCGTACTCCACGATTCAAACCACCGCCCGTCGGGGAGGGCAGTTAAGCGTAGAGACGATTGAAAGAATCTGTTTGGGTTTGGGAATCACACTAAAGGACTTTTTCGACTCCTCATATTTGTAGTAAAAAGCCGCTCACCATGCTGGAAACCTGCACAGTGAGCGGCTTTATAGCAATTTTCAAAATTAAAGCACATATCCGCAGGAGCGGAACCAGCCGGAACAATCAGAGACAGTAACAGAGTGAAAAGCGTTCTGAATCGCATGAGCTGCACCTTCCTTTCGTTCGGCGGCAAATCCTTTGAATTGCCTTGCCGATATCCCCAGCAGCAACGCAGCGTCTTTCATGGACACCCTGCCGGACAGCCAAGACTGATACACTGCATCAAAATGAGGCGGTGTACCCGCCGGGACTGATTGTTCAGCCCGATAATTAAGCTAAAATACGCCAGCCAGACCCCCAGCATCCTGCCATAAAGCACATCAGACAAGCCAGAAACATCTGCGTCACCTCATTTTCAGCGCAATCTCAATGTCTGCATGGGGGTTATCGTTATAGTACAAGCTGTTGATGTACTTGCGCACAACGCTTTCGCTCCAGCCACACGCCGCCGCAAGATCGCGGCTGGTCATGTTGTTTACTTTCATGCGTTTTCTCACTTCGCCCATCCATTCAGGCGTAACGGTCGTCCGTTTCATTCTTTCACCTCGCTTGCGTACAATTGTTTGCGTACAATTGTTCATGTTTTTCCCCCTACACACAAAAAAACATTGCCAAGCCATACAAGATGGTGTAAAATGATATTATGGGTATGTTTTACTCTTGGCAATATTTTTGGATTTAGGGCGGAAAGCAGATCGGAAGGTACGCGCGACCCTCTGCTTTTTTCACCCGGTGCCCGCGCATTGACACCTGATCAACAGGACGGTGTGGGGGGGGAAAACTGCTGCTGTTGCAGAAGAACTTGTTTTTTCAAACTCTATGCCGACAAGCTGGAAAACGGCGCTTTACCCAGAATGTCCAGCCGCAAAAAAATTGCGGACTACTTTGGCATTACCGTTGAAGAGCTTATGGACACAAAAAAGAGCCCGCCGGGATGGGCGAGCTCGACAAACAGATGCAGGAAATTGTGGCATTGCTTAACAGCGCAACGCCGGAGCAGCGCAACGCGATGGAAACGCTGCTGCGCTCCCGGGCAAAGCCGGAGTGAATCAGCCGACAAACGGCAGATCTGTTTTGGCAGGGGCTTCGGTCAGAATGGCCAGAACCTCGGGGACCAGATCAGGGTACTGCCGCAGGATAGCAAGGATCTCTTCATTTGTCATCATGCCAAAGCACTCCTTTTTGTTGTATCTATAATTTTGTGTTACAAACAGCTATAAGCTAAAATCCAGAGGAAAGAGGAACAATCGAATGAAAATTACAGAAAAATGCAAGTTATTGTGGCGAGCAGCTTGTGGGCCGCTCTGATGACAGGTACTGCATTGCCCGCGCTGGCCGCCAGCCCCGCCGGGGACGTTCCCTTTGCGTGCTTGCGCAGCAGAATAGTGCTGTAACGCCGGAGCAGGTAGAAGCGCTGATCAGCCAGATCGGTACTGTCACGCGCAGCAGACGCGCGGCAATCGTGGCCGCTTTGGATGCCTATAACCAGTTGGATGATGCAGGAAAAGCTGCTGTCACCAATTTTGGTGTACTGGCAGAAGCACAGCAGATTCTTGGTATTCAGGATGCACTTGCAAAGTGCAATGTCAACTACGATGCAGTAGAAGACTGCTGGGCGATTACAACCCCGCATTATGACAGCATCGATAAGCGCAAGACGTGTGGCATTGGCCCCAACCTTTATATCTGGGACAAGGGGAACACTATTGTTTTCTGGGAAGATTTTACTTACATGGGCTCTTCCGAGCTGGATATCGATGACATCATTCTGCGCGGTGGAGATTATAAGTACACTTACATTTGCGATTATGATAACTCCGGTTATGGATACGACAAAGAGCTTGGTAAATGGTTTGCATGAGCCACCTTTGAAATGGAAGACAGTGAAGTCGAATGGTTGCGAAATCTTTTGAGTGCCGATACCGTTATCATGCGTTTCGAGGGAACGGATTATAGCAAGTTTGATTACACATGGACGGTGCAGGACCGGCAGGCAATCACCGATATTATTGACCTCTATAATCTTCTGAAAGCAGTTACACCGGAAGTGCGTGAAAAAGCACTGCGTAACTAAAAGGAGCCCGGGTTGCGGCTCCCAGCGTCTGCTTCGCTGCCGCTCGCATCCTGCTGGCCGCGGCCCCAACAGCTCCTCCCTGTTTCCGCCACTGGCGGCGGTCGTCGCTGTTGCAAGGCCGGTAAGCACTAACCCCTAGTAAGCAAAACGCCCCGCGGTATTCGCAGTACCGTGGGGCGTTTTGCTGCTCATTGGTGAAAACCTATGAAGCAATATCTTCTTTCATTGCTTTTATTATATGCACTCTCAGCAAAAAAGTCAAGCGCTTCGCAATTTTATCGATCCAAATCGTGCTTCTTACAGAACTTCTTGCTCACCCAGTACATCCCGGCCCAGATAGCGATGGCGAGGATGAGATACACCGGATTTTTCAGCGAGCTGACCAGCGACTGGCCGAAGAGAGCCATCATCGCCACCATAACGGCCTTGCCCACCAGAAGGGTGAGCAGATAGCGCTTCTCGTCAAAATCCGAGATGCCAAAGGCCAGATGCAGGAACGACGTGGGCGTGAAGGGCAGGACGGCCAGCATGAAGAGGCTGGCCGTGTCCACATGGCTGACCCACTGCTGGGCCTTTTCAGCTGTTCGGAGCGAGAGGCCAGCTTCCAGAAAAAGCGTTTGACCACCCGCCGCCAGAATAAAAACACCACCGTGCCGCCTGCGGCCACACCGAGCCAGCTGTAGACGAAGCCAAGAAATCCGCCGTGGGCCGCGATATTGAGGGCCACGATGGCGATGAGGGGCAGCGGCGGAAAAATGGATTCCAGCATCGCCAGCAGGATAGGGACCAACGGCCCCAGCCCTTCAAAGCCCTCTAACAATGCCTCCCAGAATTCCAGCGTACCCAGCTGGTGGAGCCAGTCGATGAGCGTCGTTTCCATCGTGCTCGTACCATCCCTTTCGTTTCTGCCTGATGTTTCTTCTTAGTATATCCAGCATCTATGACCGGGATATGAACAAAATCTGAGCATTTTTGCCTTTTTCTTCCTGTCTCTCCTTACAATATGAAACAGCGTTGTTCTTTCCTGCACGATATTTTATTCTTCTACCTCAGAAGATGTGCCGGGCGGCCTCTGCTTCGGCGGCCTGCCGTTCGGCCTTGAGGCGCTGACGCTCCAGATACTGGGCCTTCTGCTTTTTCCAGCGGACCAGGCTTGCATCGTCCGGCATCTGGACGCAGCGGGCGAAGGCCCAGTGCAGGCCGTCCCGGCGCGACATCCGGTATTTCTGGAACACGCCCCGGCCGGCCTCACCGCCCCGGCCTTACAGACGGGACACTGGGACAGCGTGTACCAGCCGCTGCTCCCTTTTTTCAGCCAGACGTCATCCGGCTGCAGGGCCGTGCCACAAACCGGGCAGGCCATCGTGCCGATGACGGGGTCCAGCTTCCACATAGACTGTTCCAGATAGCCTTGGAAGACCCTGAAATCCCGGTAGTCGCCCGGCGTGGGGCAAAGGCTCTGGCGCAGGGTGTCCTCCTCGCTAGGGTAAGCGGCCAGTCCGGCCCGCAGGTCGAGCATACGGCAGAGGTCGGCGGTATAGAGGGTGTCGGACAAAGCGTCGTGGAAGGGGCGTTCCAACGGGATCCCCATCCGGGTGACGACATTTTCCAGCTTCATCCCCTCGCCTTCCTTGCGGGGTACTCCCGCAGAAAGAGCTGCTGCAGGTCGTACCAGACCGTCGGGCGGCTCTCGTCGAGATTGCAGAGGAAAAGGTTCTGCTTGAGCACCGGCACGTCATCCATGCCCCACTCGGCGAACTCGGCGTCCGGACCGCACCACTTCATAAAGCGGCGGAGGCCCTGGATGATGGGTTCGCCCTTGTCGAGGTCCTCCTGCGTCAGACCGGTGACTTTGGCGATGTGGTGCTGCAGGCAGCGGAAGATGCGGGGACGCAGGTGGATGGAGAAGGTATCCAGCACGTTGGCGTCCTCGTCGATCTTGACGGCGCCAATCTCAATGATCTCCCCCGGAGCGTCTGCTGGACGCCGTGATAATTAAAGATAAACGGCTGATAGCCGATGTTCCACTCCAAATCAAATAAAACTAAGTTGCGCGGCATTTGCGTCTGGTATCCTTTCAAAAAATGAACTTCTCAATGGCCTCAGCCACGCCGTCATGGTTGTTGTCGGCGACGGTCACATAGTCCGCCGCCTCCTTGACGGGGGGCTCTGCATTCTGCATGGCCACACCCACGCCGGCAAAGCGTATCATTGAGCGGTCGTTGATGCCGTCGCCGCAGGCCATGAGGTTGTCGCGGGTCAGACCCCTGCTTTCCAGCAGACTGCCGAGGCTCACGTCCTTGGCGACCCCCAGCGGCACAGCTCGATGAAGAAGGGGCTGGACGGGTAGAGGTCGATCTCGCCCGCAAACTGTTTCCGGCCTGCCTCCAGCACCTCGTCGCGGCGGGCGGGGTCGAGGGTAATGAGCATCTTGCAGATGGGATAATCCACATAGGCGGCGAGGTCCTCCACCTTCTGCATGGGCAGCTTGCAGGTAAAGCACTCCTTCAGCGCCCACTCGTCCTCGGGGTTCTCCGAAACGACACCCTGTTTATTATAGGTAACGATGGCCACGCCCTGCTCCCTGGCGAAGGCACAGAGCTGAGGCACATACTTTGCATCCAGCTGCTTGCGGTAGAGCGTCTCGCCGGTAGCACAGTCGATGATGGCACCGCGTTATACGAGAGGATGCAGCCGCCCTTTTTATCCAGTCCCAGCTCCTTTGCCAGCGGCATGATGCCTGCCGTGGGACGGCCCGAGGCCAGCACGATGGTCACACCTTTGGCAGCAGCTGCATCCAGCGCTGCGCGGGTGGCGGGGGTGACGACCTTCTGGTCATTGGTCAGGGTGCCGTCGAGGTCGAGCGCCAGCACACGAATATCTTTCTTTTCCATACCCAGCCTCACTTATTTTTACAGGCCAGAACGTCCCGGCCCTGTCGCTGTTTTTGGTCATACGATGTTTATTGTACAACGGATGCAGCATCCTGCGCAAGACTCTGGCCGAGATTTCTCCGAAATTCCCGGTTTGTTTGAAAATACAAACTGTAGTTTGCGGCAAAAAACACGTAAAGATAGACATTTCAAACTACTTCCCGTAAAAAGTTAATACGTCTTAACATCGTCAAAAAACCTTGCAAATTCCGAAATCTGCGCTATAATATCCGCAGAAACACTTATTCCATGCCCTTTGGGGTACATGAGGGAATACGATAAAAAGGAAGGTATACTACTATGGTCGATATGAAGAAGATTGCTCTGTTCGCTGCCGGCACCCTGTTCGGTTCCGCTGGTTTCAAGCTGCTGTCCAGCAGCGATGCCAAGAAGTTCTACACCCAGACCACCGCTGCTGTCCTGCGCATGAAGGACTCCACCATGGAGACCGTCAGCAAGGTCCAGGAGCAGGCCGGTGACATCCTCGAGGATGCAAAGGCCATCAACGAGGCCCGCGCTGCCAAGGCTGAGGCTGAGGTCATCGAGGACGCTGCCGAGGCAGAGACCACCGAGACCAACGAGTAATTTTGCAGTCTCTGAGCCGCCTGCGGGCGGCTCTTTTTATGGTTATTTTTTGCAATACGCAGAGGATATTCTGATATGAAATGTACTATTCTTCATGAGAGCCGCGGCCGCCTGCGGGTACACGTCTGCAATGTGCGGATGACCCTGCACCGGGCCGATGTGCTGGAAGCCTATCTGAACCACCACGACGCCGTGAGCAAGGCCAAGGTCTACGAGCGGACGGGCGATGTGGTGGTGTATTACACCGGCTCCCGCAAGGACGCCGTTGCCGCCCTGAGCACCTACCGTTTCGATGACCCCGAGCTGGACGCACTTGTCACCAGCGCCGACAGCCGCCGCATCAATCAGGAATATCAGGAAAAGATGTATGACCTCCTGGCAGGCCGGGTGCTGCGCAAGCTGTTCCTGCCCGCCCCGCTCAACGCCGCCTATACCGTGTTCCGCTCCATCGAGTTCCTCTGGAAGGGTGTGTGCTGCCTGTGGCGCCACAAACTGGAAGTCGAGGTGCTGGATGCTTTGAGCATCGGCGTTTCCATCCTGCGGGGCGATTTCGCCACCGCTGGCTCCGTCATGTTCCTGCTCAACGTCGGCTCCCTGCTGGAGGAGTGGACCCGCAAGAAGAGCCTCGACGACCTGGCCCGCAGCATGGCCCTGAATGTCGATAAGGCCTGGGTCCGCGCACAGGGTACCGAAGTGCTCATGCCGCTCACCAAGGTCCACCCCGGCGATGAGATCGTCGTCCGCTCCGGCAACATGATCCCGCTGGACGGCACCGTCATCGAGGGCGAAGCCATGGTCAACCAGGCTGCACTCACCGGCGAGTCCATGCCGGTGCGCAAGACCATCGGTGCCACCGTCTACGCCGGCACTGTGGTGGAAGAGGGCGAGTGCGTCCTGACCACCAGGGCCGAGGGCGGCGCAAACCGCTACGACAAGATCGTGGCCATGATCGAGGAATCCGAAAAGCTCAAGTCCAGCACCGAGAACCGTGCGCTGGCTCTGGCCGATCGTCTGGTCCCCTGGTGCCTCGGTGCTACCGTCGTCACCTACGCCTGACCCGGAACGCCACCCGCGCCATCTCCTGCCTGATGGTCCGATTTGCTCCTGCGCCCTCAAGCTCTCCATGCCGCTGGCCGTTCTTTCTGCCATGCGCGAGTGCGGCGCAAGCCATATCACCGTCAAGGGCGGCAAGTACCTCGAGACCCTGTCCAAGGCCGACACCATCGTCTTCGACAAGACCGGCACCCTGACCCGCGCTACCCCCAAGGTGGTCAAGGTCGTCCCCTTCTCCGGCTGCAGCGAGAGCGAAGTTTTGCAGCTGCCGCCTGCCTCGAGGAGCACTTCCCCCACTCGATGGCCAACGCCGTCGTCCGGGAGGCCAAAGAGCGCGGCATCTCCCACGAAGAGATGCACTCCGAGGTAGAGTATATCGTGGCCCACGGCATCGCCAGCCGCGTCAGCGGTGAGCGGGTCGTCATCGGCAGCCACCACTTCGTCTTTGAGGACGAGCACTGCACCATCCCCGAGGACGAGCGCGAGAAGTTCGATGACCTTGAGCCGGAGTATTCTCACCTCTATCTGGCCGCTTCGGGCCGTCTGGCCGGCGTCATCTGCATCGCCGACCCGCTGCGTCCGGAAGCTTCCCGCGTGCTGCGCTCTCTGCGCGCCTCGGCATCACCAACACCGTCATGATGACCGGTGACAGCGAGCGCACCGCCGCCGCCATCGCAAGCAGGTGGGTGTGGACCAGTTCTTCGCCGAAGTCCTGCCCGAGGACAAGGCTGCTTTCGTCCAGAAGGCCAAGAGCGAGGCCACACCGTCGTGATGATCGGCGACGGCATCAACGACTCCCCCGCCCTCTCTGCCGCTGACGTCGCATCGCCATCAACTCCGGCGCTGCCATCGCCCGCGAGATCGCAGACGTGACCATCAAGCCGACAGCCTCGAGGAGCTGGTCATCCTCAAGACCATCGCCCAACTCCCTGCAGCGCCGTGTCAGCGCCAACTACCGCTTTGTGCTGACCTTCAACTCTGCCCTCATTGCGCTGGGGGCAATGGGCATCCTGCAGCCTGCGTCTTCTGCCATGCTGCACAACCTCTCCACCATCGGCATCAGCTCAAGAGCATGACCAATCTCATCCCCGAGGAAAAGGCTCAGAAGGCTCTGGCAGAAAAGAACTAAATCCCATCAGATACAAAAATACCGGCTGTGCATCCAACACAGCCGGTATTTTTATGTTCAGATATTACTCAAGGCCGATCTGCTGGGCGTACTCTTCCAGCAGTTCCCGCTCGAGGAAGGGGGTCTTGACGCCCTCGCGGTCGCGGTAGGTCTCATGGCCCTTGCCGATGACGGCGATGAGGTCGCCCTCCTGTGCGTGGTCAACAGCATAATGCAGGGCGTCGAGGCGGTCGGGGATCTCCACGAACTTTGCGTCCGGGTTGCCCTTGTTCATGCCCACGCGGATGTCGGCGATGATGTCTTCCACCTTCTCAAAGCGGTTGTTGTCCTCAGTGAGGATGGAGAAATCGGCCATCTTGGCGCAATTTCGCCCATGCCGTAGCGGCGCAGCTGGAGCGGTTGCCGCCGCAGCCGAACACCACCACGAGGCGGTGGGGGTCGTAGGCCCGCAGAGTCGTGAGCAGGCTCTCGGTGGAGACT
>ENA-OQHA01000175-OQHA01000175.1-human-gut-metagenome-genome-assembly--contig:-NODE-175-length-34771-cov-3.505860_pt1 | contig 34771 bp, 32 predicted proteins | sample MGYA00242558_ERZ504707 | MGnify/ENA primary metagenome ERZ504707 (study PRJEB26092, sample SAMD00036197) | human gut metagenome | host: Homo sapiens | study: EMG produced TPA metagenomics assembly of... | reverse complement strand
TTTCTTCGCGGCTGACGAGCGTGGTCGGGTCGGGCTGGTTGTCGAAAGCGTGCTGGCGGGCGTCGATCTGCGCCTGCGATGCGGATGGTTCAAAAGTCATGGTTGTTCTCGTATTCTCGTTTTCGTTCGTGCGTTGTTTTTGCCGGGTTGGTTGTGTTTTGTATTGTTCTTGCGATTGTTACGCGTGCATTGTGCCGGTCGTAATCGCAAGAAATTTTGAAAGTGGTTCAGCCGCCCTGCACGAACGTGACGATTTCCAACGTATCGGTGCCCTTGAGCTGCGTCTGCGCACGCTGGGTGCGAGGCACGATCTCACCATTGAGCTCGACAGCCACGCGGTCGGCGCGCAGGCCCTTGCTTTCGATCAGTTCGGCCACGGTGATCGGCGTGGCGATGTTCTCTTCCTTACCGTTGATGATCATTGCGGTTCCCTTCTGTGTCTGTCGTGACACATGCTTTCCTGCACTCCAAATGTCCGTTTCTGGTGAATCGGACATCCACGGTGCTTTTCCGGGTGTTTGTCTGTCCGTTTCTGGTGAATCGGACATCCGGAGGTTCATTTTTGGTCTTTAAATGTCCGATTCTGCAGAATCGGACACGCACGGCATCTATTTCAGTCTACGGATGTCCGTTTCTGGTGAATCGGACACTTAGGTGCTTATTTTGAGCCGCTTGTGCGTCCGTTTCTGCAGAATCGGGCACTCAAGGTTGGTACGAAAAAAGGGTCGCCGAAGGAACCGTACCCTATGAGGTGGTGCGCCCCTCCGTGACCCTAATCACGCGATATTCGGTTATCGCGAACGGAAGATGAGATACGCCTTGCGGCGTGAACAACCCGTCTCCTTACGGCGGCATTACCCGCATCAAGTCCTCGGTCGAAGCTCCGTGAGCTCCCTCTCAGCCTTTCGGCTCCCGTTCGGTTGTGCTTCATCTTCGCGCACGCGCCCGACAAGCTTGCGCCGGTTCACGTTGGGTTAGTCTTGAGATGAACGTGTACGAATCGGCTATGTTCTTGGAAGGAAGGGGAAGATGATGATGAACGGTGAGTTGGCAGGATTTACGATTCCTCGGCTTGGTATGGGAACGATGGCTTTGGCGATTGAGGGGCGTCCGGATCGCGATACCGCGATTCGTACGATTCATGCCGGTTTGGACGCGGGTGTCCGCTATTTGGACACGGCTTGGTCATATTATTTGCCGAGCAAGCCCGGCACCGGCACTGCGGAAGACCTTGGCTACGGTGAAAAGTTGGTGCGTGATGCGCTCGCTTCGTGGAATGGTCCCCGAGATGCAGTGCTCGTCGCCACCAAAACCGGATATCGCCGTACTTGCGAAGCGGCCGCGGCCACTGACGGTACGCATGCGGTGGGCGCTGATGAGAGCCGCCCGCAAAGCCAGCGTTTGCAGGCCGAAGGCAGCCGCTACGGTTGGATTGCCGACTCTCGCCCCGAAACCATGATTCGTGACGCCAAGGAGTCCGCGTTGCACTTGGGCGTCGATACGCTCGACCTGCTGTATTCGCATGGCCCCGATCCCGCGGTGCCTTACGAAGACCAATGCGGCGCGTTGAAGCAGCTGCTCGACGAAGGCGTGATCAAATATGCGGGCATCTCCCGTGTGAATAACGAGCAGATCGATCTTGCGCGCAGCATTATCGGCAGCGGCTTGGTCGCCGTGCAAAACCAGTTCTCGCCGTCGCATCCCGATCCGGAGCATACGATGAAACATTGTGCCGAATTGGGGCTCGCATTCGTCTGTTGGTCGCCGCTCGGCGGATTCCTCGATACGTTCGATCAGAGCGCGTACGATCCGTTCCGCACGGTTGCCGCGCAACGCGGCTGCTCCTATCAGCGTGTGGTGCTGGCGTGGGAATTGACTCGTTACGAACGTCTGTTCACCATTCCCAGCGCTCGCAATCCGCAGGAAATCAACGATTCCTTCGCTGCAACGCAACTTCAGCTCACTCAAGAAGAGCTTGCGATGCTTCCTTGCTGATTATCGTTTCCTTTTTTTGGGCGTTCCTGTACTTGCACGTTGCGATCGAAAAAATGTTTACAGTAAAAGATATTATCGAGACATAACTGATGGGTATCGAATAAGGCGAGGTGAAGCGTGGGCTTCGAGCGGGAGTCGTTTGACAAGCTGATGAAAGTGGTCTGGGGTAAGAAGTCTCAGATGCAGCAGGCGATGTCGCGTGATTCCAAGGGCGAGCCATTCATTATTCGCGAGCTTGAGTTCAAGGGCGCGCAAACGCCCTCGCAGTTGGCTACCGCGTTGAAGGTCACGTCGGGCAGGATCTCCACACTGCTGGCTGCGCTGGAAAAAAGGGTCTGATTGAGCGTGAGGTCGATCCCGACGACCGACGCATTGTGCATGTGAATCTTACCGAGCAGGGGCGGGCGAAGGCCAAGCAGCAGCGCGAGGATATGCGCGACGCCGTCTGCTGGGTCTTTTCGCAGATGGGGGAGCGTCGCACGCGCGAATTCGTGGATCTTACCGAGGAATTTGCCACATACGTGACCATCTGCATCCCTGGACAGCCCCGCCCCACCGCCGAAGAAGTGAAACAAGCCTTCGCAAAAGCCAATACTGAAGATCCTGCGTAGGGCCTGCCGGCCGCGTAAGCGTGCGCCTCACATGTGCCGTTCGCGACTGTAAGCTTGGCCAAACGGCCTTGAGTGTGTCGCGAATGGTATATGTTGGCCGCGCGCGACCGAGCTGAGAAGAATCGCTCTCAGCAAATACACAGAAATATGAGATTGTCTTACACTGTAAGTAATTAAATATCGTAAGACAATTCAATAGGACTTATGTAAATCATTAATCGCAATTCGATCAACTCATGTAGTTGATCCAACCAATCCATCAATCGCAAAAACTTCAAACGCAACACAAGAGAAGGAATCCAAGCATGTTCCGCATTATGCGATACCTCTCCAAAGCGGAGATAGGCCAGATGCTCATTGCACTGGTCAGCATCGTCGGGCAGATCTGGCTTGACCTGACCCTGCCGGACTACATGTCCGACATCACCACCCTCGTGGAAACCCCCGGCAGTGAAATGCACGATATTTGGATCGCCGGCGGCAAAATGCTGCTTATTTCGCTTGGATCGGCAGCATGCGCCATTGTCACCGGCTATTTCGCGGCACGCATCGGCGCATCGTTCAGCCAGCGTCTGCGTTCCATGGAATTCCGCAAGGTAGAATCGTTCGGACCGGCTGAAATGAGCCGATTCTCCACAGCCTCGCTGATTACGCGTTCCACGAACGATATTACGCAGATTCAGATGTTCATCACCATGGGATTGATGATGATTGTCAAATCGCCGATTATGGCGGTTTGGGCCGTCTGCAAGATTGCGGGAGACGGTCTCGAATGGACGCTCGCCACCGGCATCGCGGTAGTGGTGCTGCTGGTCTCCATTACGATCCTCATGGTTCTCGTCATGCCGAAGTTCAAGTCCATGCAGCGACTGACCGATAACATCAACCTTGTGGCGCGCGAGAACCTCACCGGCCTGCGCGTGGTGCGCGCCTACAATGCCGAGGATTACCAGGAAGCCAAGTTCACCAAGGCCAACAAGGAACTCACCGACACCCAGCTGTTCACCAACCGTGCCATGGCCTTCATGATGCCGTTGATGAACACCATCATGAACGGTCTTATGCTTGCCGTGTACTGGATCGGCGCCTACCTGATCGACGCGGCCGACGCGGCCGACAAGCTCACCACCTTCTCCAACATGGTGGTGTTCTCCAGCTACTCCGTGCAGGTGATCATGAGCTTCCTGCTGATGAGCATGGTGTTCGTGCTGTGGCCGCGAGCGGACGTGTCCGCACAGCGCGTGCTCGAAGTGCTCGACACCGAACCGCTGATCACCGACGGCACCCGCAGCGATGCTGGCGAAGCAGGCAAGCAAGGCGAAATCGAATTCCGCAATGTTTCCTTCACCTACCCGGATTCGCGTGAAGCCATGCTCGAAGGCATCAACTTCACTGCCAAGAAGGGCGAAACGGTCGCGTTCATCGGCTCCACCGGCTCCGGCAAATCCTCGCTCATCAACCTCGTGCCGCGTTTCTATGACGCGACGCAAGGCGAGGTGCTCGTCGACGGCGTGAACGTGCGCGACTACACGCTCAAGGCATTACGAGACAAAATCGGATATGTGCCGCAACAATCCTTCCTGTTCAAAGGCACGATCGCATCCAATGTCAGCTATGGCGACAATCCGCTCGACACCACCGATGCCGGCATCGTCGACATGGCCGATACCTCGACCGCGGCCGGCAGAAAGCGCGAAAAAGAGCTGATCGCAACGCAAAACGAGCATCGCACACTCACTTCGGAACAGCGCGCCGACGTGCGCAACGCATGTGAAGTTGCACAGGCGACCGAATTCATCGCAACCAAGGAAAAGCAGTACGATTCCGCGATTTCGCAGGGTGGATCGAACGTGTCGGGCGGGCAGAAACAGCGTCTGTCGATTGCACGTGCCGTCTATCGTCATCCGGAAATCCTGATTTTCGACGATTCCTTTTCCGCACTTGATTTCAAAACCGACCGTGCCGTACGCGACGCGCTCGCCAAGGAAGCGAAAGATTCTACCAAACTGATTGTCGCGCAGCGCATCGGCACCATTATGGACGCCGACCGCATCGTGGTGCTCGACGACGGCAAGGTGGTCGGCCAAGGCACGCATAGCGAACTGCTGGAAACTGCGATGTGTACCGTCAGATTGCGCAGTCTCAGCTGAGCGAAGACGAATTGAACGGCGGCAAGTCGGGCGAAAGCAAGCTGCCGGGCGAAACCGGCAAACCGATTGAAACCGGCAAGCCGTCCGTCGAAAGCGAATTGAACGAAAGCGAGGGTCGCTGATATGCCAGGAGGACCTATGGGACGCGGCCGCGGAGCCGTTGAAAAACCGCAGGATTTCGGTGGTGTGATGAAGAAACTGGTGCATTTCTGCCGCCACTACATTCCCGCCATCATTGTGGCGCTCGTATTGGGCGCGATCGGCACGGTATGCCAGATCGTCGGTCCGGACAAACTCAAGGACATGACCAACGAGATCGCCAAAGGCCTGCCTGCGCTAGTCAATGGCAAGCCGGTGCTCGGTGCGATCGACATGGACGCGGTCACGCACATCGCATGGCTGCTGGTGGCGCTGTATGTGGGGTACGCGGTGCTGTGCTACGTGCAAAGCTGGATGATGGCGAACGTCACGCAGCGCACCGCACAGGAGCTGCGCGAAGCCATCAGCGTGAAGATCAACAAGCTGCCGCTCAAGTATTTCGACAAGGTCAGCTACGGCGATGTGCTCAGCCGCATCACCAACGATGTGGACGCCATCGGCCAGACGCTCGGCCAGTCGGTCGGCTCGCTGATCACGTCGGTCACGCTGTTCGTGGGCGCGCTCATCATGATGTTCTACAACAATGTGATTATGACGGTGTGCGCCATCGCTTCCAGCCTGGTTGGCCTGCTCATCATGGGCGCAATCATGAAGGTTTCGCAGAAGTACTTCTCCCGTCAGCAGATCGCATTGGGCGATGTCAACGGTCACGTCGAAGAGATGTACGCCGGCCACACCGTGGTCAAGGCGTATTGCGGCGAGGCTGATTCGATTCGCGCGTTCGAAAAGTACAACGGCGATTTGTACGATTCGGGATGGAAGAGCCAGTTCCTTTCCGGCCTGATGATGCCGTTGATGAATTTCGTCGGCAATTTCGGCTACGTGGTTGTGTGCGTGGTCGGCGCTGTGCTTGCGATGGATGGCAAGATCGAGTTTGGTGTGATCGTTGCGTTCATGATGTACATTCGACTGTTCACCCAGCCGCTTTCCCAGTTCGCGCAGGCATTCCAGAACCTGCAGCGTTGCGCGGCCGCTTCCGAGCGCGTGTTCAGCTTCCTTGAAGAGCCGGAGATGGCCGACGAATCCGACAAGCAGGCGCTGCTCGGCGTGAACGGCAAACCGGTGCGCGGTGACGTTGAGTTCAGTCATGTGAAGTTCGGTTACGATCCGAGCAAGACGATCATCAACGATTTCTCCGCTTCGGTGAAGTCCGGTCAGAAGGTTGCGATTGTTGGTCCGACCGGTGCCGGCAAGACCACGATGGTGAATCTGCTGATGCGTTTCTATGAGATTTCGGGCGGTTCGATTGCGATTGATGGTGTGGATACGAAGTCCGTGCCACGCTGGAACGTGCATGACCAGTTCTCCATGGTATTGCAGGATACGTGGGTGTTCCGTGGAACAGTGCGTGAAAACATCGCGTATTCGAAGCCGGGCGTCACCGACAAGCAGATCGAGGACGCATGCAAGGCCGTGGGGCTGCACCACTACATCATGTCGCTGCCGAATGGCTATGACACAGTGCTTGACGACAAGGCCACGCTTTCGCAGGGTCAGAAGCAGTTGCTCACCATTGCGCGAGCCATGGTTGAGGATGCGCCGATTCTGATTCTCGACGAGGCCACCTCTTCGGTCGATACGCGTACGGAAGAGCTGATTCAGAAGGCCATGGACGCGCTGACCGTGGACCGTACGTCGTTCGTGATCGCGCACCGTCTGTCCACCATCCGCGATGCGGACATGATTTTGGTCATGAACCATGGCGACATCGTGGAAAGCGGTACGCATGAGGAGCTGCTCGCCAAAGGCGGTTTCTACGCCGACATCTACAACAGCCAGTTCGCCCTCACCGACTGATTCGCCGTTCTGGCTGGCTGATTCACAGGAGCCGCACGTCCCCAAAGACGTGCGGTCTTTGTTTATTTCGGCTGGTATTCGGCTGTTATGCGGATCGCAGGAAGAGTTCGGCCGGGAAGTTGCGGCTGACTGCGATTTGGCGGGATTCGTCCAATGTTGCGTATGTGAAATCGAACGTGCGTTGCAGTTGTGCTACGTCGGAAACGAACAGGGCCGTGGCCAGGCCGTCCGCAACGGCGGTGGGGTAGTCGCGTGCAAGATTGAGCGTTGCGTTTGCTGGAATGTATGCCCAGCTGGCTTCGGTTTGTTGCGCGGGCAGTCCGTCGATGGCATTGAGCAGATGATGAATGGCGATTTGGGTGCGCTCGTTGACTGCCACGTTCCAATGGCGTCGGCTGGGTGCGCTTGCGCACAACGCTCCGTTCGCAATATGTGCGATTCCGATTGCGTGGGACTGATCTTCCGGATCCTCAAGTGCGACGGAAATGGGCTGTTCCGCATGAATCAGCAAATCACCTCCCGCATCAATCACGAATTGTGACGACTGCAGCATGCGCCCGAGCAGATCGACGAGATAGCCTTTGCCGCAGGCGCCGAAATCCAACTGCACCGGCTCATGCGTTACCAATGTGGTTCCGTGGCGGGTCACATCGCGTCCCCAAACGGCGCGTCCGCGCAATGCGCCCAAATGCTCGGGCGCATCTTGTGTAACCGTGAAACTCAGCGACGCATCGTATCCAAGTCGAATCAAATCCTCGCCGACGCACGGATCAATCGCGCCGGAAGTGGCGGAAAATAGCGCATCATACAGATCGAACAGCGGCGCGCACCAATCCGGAAAATCGAAACTTCCGCCATGCTCGGCCTTGCCGATCGCCGCAATCAGCGAATCATTGCGGAATCGAGACAGCACGTGTTCGTAATCCTCAATGAGCGATTCCATTGCGGAACGCACCTTGTCGTCGATCGGCGAATCCACGGAAATCACCATACCGGTGCCGAGCGCCCTATAAAACGCCGTGACAAACGGCATGCGTTGCGTCAAAGAATCCATGCCTCCGATGCTACCCGCCCATTTCCTCCAGCTGCTGGGGGAAATGGGACTTTCGCGATGGGGCGCATGGTACAGTTGCCGGCAGGGCGTCAACATGGAGGTTGATATGGGGAACGTCGAGAATGCAAGTGCAGCCACGCGCACAACAAAAACGGTGAAGAGCCTGCCGATGCCCAAAGTCTGGGCTTTCGCCGTCGGCCAATTCGGCTGGGCGCTACTTTCCGGCATTATTTCGAATTGGCTCGTCTACTTCTACCAGCCTGACAGCGAAACCATCTCGCAAGGGCAAACCGTGTTCGTACCGCAAGGTCTTGCCGTACTCGGCGTGGTGACCGTAGTCGGCGGCATCACCGCGTTCGCCCGCTTCTTCGACGCATTCGTGGATCCGGCCGTGGCAAGTCTTTCCGACCGTTGCACATCAAAATCCGGTCGTCGCATGCCGTTCCTCAAATTTGCGGCCCTTCCGCTCGCCCTCGTCACCGTGCTGGTGTTTTGGAGTCCAATCAACGATACGAGCTGGATCAACGGCGCGTTCCTGTTCGTCACGGTGATCGGCTACTACATTGCGCTCACGTTCTACTGCACGCCCTACAACGCGCTGATCGCCGAGCTTGGTCACGATTCCAAACAGCAGCTCACCATCTCCACCGCCATTTCGTTCACGTGGGTGGCCGGCACCGCCATTGCATACGTGGCACCGGTGATTTGGGCTGGTTTCGTGCCGGGCTTGGGGCGTGTGAACGCCATTCGTTTGACGTTCACCATCATGGCGGCCATCGCATTCGTGTGCATGCTGGTTCCGCCGCTCACCATCAAGGAACGCGATTACGTCAACTCGCAGCCCACGTCCGAATCGACCATCGAATCGTTGAAGCAGACGTTCGGCGACGGCGAATTCCGCAAGTTCGTCTGCTCCGACGTGGTCTATTGGGTTGCGATCACTACATTCCAGACTGGTTTGCCGTTCTTCGTGACAAGCCTGCTCAAACTTCCCGAGACCACGACCACCATCTATTTCGTGCTCATGACCGCAGTGTCGGTGCTGTTCTACATGCCGGTGAATGTATTGGCGAATCGTGTTGGCAAGAAGCGGATTCTGCTGGTCGCTTTCGTGATTTTCACATGTGCGTTCGCGTTTGCGGGCGCGCTTGGCTCCGGTCTGCTCGCTGCGATTCCGCCGATGGCGCAGGGCTTGATTCTCTCGATTGTCGGCGCGATTCCGATGGCCGCGTTCGGCATTCTTCCGCAGGCGATTGTTGCGAATATTGCCGACGCGAGCTCGAAAACGACCGGTCAGGATCGTCAGGGCATGTTCTATGCGGCTCGCACGTTTGCCATGAAGATGGGTCAGTCGGTGGCGATGCTGCTGTTTACCGGCGTGAGCACGATTGGCATGGCGTCGGGCGCCGGCTATCGCATTGCGGCTGTTTGCGCCGCGGTATTGTGCGGCATCGGCGGTGTGGTGTTCGCGTTCTACAACGAACGCAAGGTGCTTGACGTGCTCGAATCCTGATTCCGTCCATGCGCCCGCTGGCCTCACGATTTTGTTTTTCGTTGCTTTTTCGGAATCGTGAGGTCACCAGGGCGGAATCGTGAGGTCAGAAAGTCCAGCTCCATCCCAAATCCCCCAATTCCCGAATCTTCCAATCGCACGAATATGCATGGAGAGGAACGGCGAAAGCGCCTCAAAATCACTATGTGAGACGACTCGCGCGGATTACAGAAAAGAAGAATGGCGGAATTCCGCCATTTTAAAGGTTTCTACAACAAAACTGCCAAAAAATCAAGACTGTTCTTTCGATTTTTTTCGTTTTATCTTGTGAAGTCGGTGCGCACTGTGCGTATGGCAAAGGTGGCGCACTCGTGAATCGGATTGTGAACGGCTGAGAGAGGAAGCGGTCTTATGTCATCCTGCGATACGCAGCGGGCTACAAGTGTGTCCGGTCGCCTTGTCGCGTTCATTGCGGCATTGATGATCGCGTTGACCACGCTTTTCGCGACTACTGCAGTTCCGCAGCCGGCAATTGCCGCCGATGACGGTCAAACGAATTTTGATTCCTGGACTGCCGCTGCGAAGAACATCGAAGACCAGCTTGCGACTGCCGAAAAAGACTACAATGACGGCAATTACGGTCAGGCTGGCACCGATTTCCAGACTGCGCATTGGATCGGTTACGACGCATCCAACTTCTCGAAAGTCGTCAACGACACCATCAGTGCCGACAAGCAGAAGGAACTGCTGCAGCAATTCACCGATCTTGAAGGTCTTGCCTACCAGCAGGACCAAGGCGACGCCATCGCAGCCAAAATCGACGCGCTGACCGCCGAAATCAACGCAACCGCGCAAACGCTTGACGCGAACGCCGACCTCGCCAATCCTAAGGAATATGCGAAGCAGCGTGCCGCGCAAACCGCGGAAGAGCGCAAGAAGCTCGACGCGGCCAAGAAGAATTCATCCAAAGGCAAAGGCGACCGCACGTGGAGTGAGGTTGCCAGCGAAATGACCGTCATTCTCGACCAGGCATACGAGGCTGCCGCTGCCGGCAAGGGCGACGAAGGTGCCACGCTGGTCAACAACGCCTACTACCAGTACTACGAGAAGCTCGGCTTCGAAAAGAACGTGATGAACGTGATTTCCGGCGATCGTGTTTCGCAGGTCGAATACCAGTTCAAGATGACTCGTAAGATCATGCGCGACGGCGGTTCCGACAAGGAAATCAAGCAGCATGTCGACGATTTGAAGAGCTGGCTCGTGGAAGACGCGGCCACCCTGGACGGTGGCGCGTCCGGCAATGTCAACGGCTTCACCAAGCTCGTCACCAGCTCCGCCGGCCAGGCGTTCCTCATTCTGATCCGTGAGGGCCTCGAAGCGCTGCTGGTGGTGGCCGCAGTGATCGCCTACCTGGTGAAGTCCGGCAACAAGCGTTTCGCCAAGTGGATCTATCTTGGTGTGGTCGCAGGTCTGGCCGGTTCCGGTTTGGTCGCCGTACTCTTCACGTTCCTGTTCGGCGGTTCCGGCCCGGTTCAGGAGATTTCCGAAGGCGTGTGCGCGCTGATCGCCACTCTCATGCTGCTGTGGACCAGTAACTGGATGCTCAACAAGAGCTCCGTGGAAGCGTGGAACAACTACATCAGGAACAAGACCGAAGCGGCTGTGGCCGGCGCGCAAAGCAAGGTCGAATCCGGTCAGAGACTGGGCTTGGGCATGATCACCTCGCTTGCCATGCTGAGCTTCCTCGCCGTGTTCCGTGAGGGCGCCGAAACGGTGATCTTCTACGAGTCCATCTACTCCATGAGCCAGGATGCGCACGGCATGTGGGTTGGCGGTCTGGCCGCCGCCGCGGTGCTGATCGTTATCTTCCTGATTCTGCGATTCACTTCGGTGAAGATTCCGATCGGCCCGTTCTTCCTCGTCACTTCGATTGTGATGGCCGCATTGGTTGTCATTTTCGCGGGTGGCGGCATCCATGCGCTCATCGAGGGTGATCTTATTGAAGGCACCTACTTGAGCAGCGTGCCAACTAACGATTGGATCGGCTTGTATCCGTACGTCGAAACGATTACGGCGCAGGTGATTGCCGCGATCGCGGTGGTTGTGCTGTTCGTGGTCGGTTTCATCAAGAAACACAGGATGAAGTTGGCCGCGCAGGCGGAACAGGCTAAGTAAGCGCCAATCAATAATCACAAGTAAAGATTTAGAGATTTCCATAAGTTTCCAACGTTCCTCAAGGAACCAAAGAAAAGGAAGAGAACACAATGAAGAATAAGAAGATCGCCGCCCTGCTCGGCATCCTGCTGGCCGGCTCCATGGCCTTCTCCCTGTCCGCATGCGGCAACTCCAACGATTCCGCATCCGATGCCAAGTCCGACACCTCCACTTCGGACACCACCGACAAATCCAGCGATTCCAGCGCTGATGACAGCAACGGCGCCGGCTTCGAAGAGATTCAGGTCGACGAGAAGCACTCCGATCAGGATGTTGACGCTCTGACCGTCAACGCCGTGTACTTCCAGCCGATCGACATGGAACCGTCCGGCATGGGCCTGAAGGCCGCCGACGCGAGCTTCCACCTCGAAGCCGACATCCACGCCAACAAGAAGGGCACCGAGCTCGGCTATGGCAAGGGCGACTTCGTGCCGGACCTCACCGTGAACTACGAGATCATCAACAACGCGAACAACGAGACCGTTGGTTCCGGTACCTTCATGCAGATGAACGCTTCCGACGGCCCGCACTACGGCGCCAACGTCAAGCTCGACGAGGCTGGCTCCTACAAGCTCGTGCTGAAGATCGAATCTCCGGAGAAGAAGGGTTGGATGCTGCATGTTGATCCGGAGACCGGCGTTAAGGGCCGCTTCTGGACCGAACCGCTCGAGGTCACTTTCCCGGAGTGGAACTACACCCCGCAGGAGTGGTGATCTGAAACGTGAGTTCCGGCACATGCCAAGCGAAACGGTTTGGATGTAAGCCTGAATTCATGTTGAGATTCAACTCGTGGTTAACGCCGTTCACGTATCGCGAAACGTATGCAAGTAGCGCGAATATGGGTACGCGTTCGCGGTTGCCTGGATAGTCGTTCGACGCACTCAAGGCCGTTTGGCCGAGCCTACGGTCGAACAACCATCCAAGCAACCGCTCTCTTGCGTTTGAGGGGATACGCTTTTGGGAGATAACGCGCTTTTGGGGGAATCTTGGTAAGGGGGTTCCTTTTGCGTGCCGAATTCACTAGGCTTTGACAGGGATATATAACGAAAGGTGTGAGATGCTGACGCAGTACGTCACGGTGTTGCAGGGAACGCTGGCACCGGCTTTGCTGATTATGGCGCTGAACGTGATGCTCACGGTCGGTGAGGGGCGTGACAAGCCGTTGAGCGCGTACTGGCGTCTTGCGGGCTTCATTATTGGATTCGCGGGTGCCATTGTGTTCGCCGCGTTGCGTGCATCCGCGATGATCAATCAGCGTACGTTCGTCAATTACCCCACGTTGTGGTGTTGTGTGATTTTCGATATCGCAGTGTTCGTTGTTGTGCTGTTCGCACGTCGCATCACTACGAATTGGCATGATCATCGCGCGTTGCTCGATATTGCGAATGCGATTGGCGCTCTTGCGATTGCCTCCACCACCTTCCGTGCGTTGCCTGATGTTATTTTGCGTTTGACGATTTTCGTGGAGCCAGGAGATCCGATCTTCACTTCGGATATGCTGCTTCGTGCGCTTGGTTTCGCATTGGGTGCGGCCACTGCGATTGTTGCAGCGTTGATTTTCCGTACGATGCGTTCCACTGCGATTCGTTGGTCGTTCACCACGGCCGTGCTGCTGCTGATTGCGCTGCTGTTTGTCTCGCATTTCACTGATCTTGCGCAGATTCTGCAGTCCAAGCGCATCGTTCATTTCCCTACGGAAGCGTTCCTGGCGTTGGTGTGGTGCATCAATCATCAGCGTCATATGGTCATTGCCATGGTGTTGGTGTTCATCATTCCGGTGGTCGCCAGCATTGTGATGGGCTTCAAAATCAAGCCGGAAGGCGCAAACGAGGCCATTGTGCGATCGCATATCGCGTTCCGTCGCCGTGCGAAGGCGGCCGGCGCATGGAGTCTTGTTGCGATGATCGGCATCACGTTCGCGCTCACGTATGGTGTGGCGCAAACGAAGAAGGTCATTACGCTGTCTCCGCCTGAGGATTATTCGCTGAGCGACGGCGTGGCCACCATCAAATTCAGTCAGATCAACGACGGTCACCTGCATCGCTTCCAATACAAGGCGAAAGATGGCACGGTAATGCGTTTCATCATCATCAAAAAGAATGGTGGAGCGTACGGTGTCGGTCTTGACGCATGCGATAACTGCGGTGACGCGGGCTATTACGAGAAGGATGGCAAGATCATCTGCAAGAAGTGCGATGTCGCATCAACCTCGCCACTATCGGATTCAAGGGCGGCTGCAATCCTGTGCCGTTCGATTATCAGGTTGAATCCGGCAAAATCGTAATTCAAACTTCGACGCTCGACGCATTGTCGACGCATTTCCAGTGAGCGGAAAGAGGTAGTCATGTTCTTTTTTCGAATGATTTTCCGCTCGTTCAGCAGGCAGTTCAAACGCAGACTGCTGATCGCGGTCACCGTGTGCCTGTCGGCCACGGTCAGCGTGGCCATGCTGGGTGTGGTGTTCGACGTTGGAGACAAGCTGAACGCGGAACTGTCGACGTACGGTTCCAACATCACCGTGCAGCCCAAGGCCGATGCCGTCGTCAACGACCTGTACAACACGGGGGGTGACGCGAATAGCAACGCTTCCGGCACTTCCGAATCCGATCCGACCACATTTCTGAAGGAATCGGACGCACCGAAGATCAAAACCATCTTCTGGGCGTTCAACATCACGAATTTTGCCCCCGAACTTAATATCCATGCTGACGTGAACTGCGCGTCCGAATCGGTGGATTCCAGCTCCTGCAAGCTTCCGGCGTGCCGATCGTGGCACATGGTTCGCCAAGACCCTGCATATGGATTCCGGTGAATCCACGGTGGCGGGCATGAACGGCATGCGTTCGTGGTGGAAGCTTGACGGCTCCTGGCCGAAAGACGATAGCGCGCAAGGCCTGATCGGCACCACGCTCGCATCCAAACTCGGCGTGACCAAGGGAGATACCGTAACCCTCTACAAAACCACCGTCGACGCAGCCGCAACAAGCAGCGGATCACCATCACCGGCATTTACGATTCCGGCGATAGCGACAACAATGCGATGTACATTCCGTCATCCACCGTGCAGGTGCTTGCGAATCTGCCTGATTCCATCGACAAGATCGAAGTCAAGGCTCTGACCACGCCAGACAATGATTTGGCGCGTAAGGCGTCGAAGAATCCGAATGCGCTCACGCAAGATGAGTGGGAAACATGGTATTGCACTGCGTACCCTTCGTCCATCGCCTATCAGATCGAAGAGGTCATTCCCGGTTCCGTAGCCAAGCAGGTGCGTCAGGTGGCCGCATTACAGGGCGATGTGCTGCAGAAAACGCAGGCGGTGATGGTGCTGATGACCGTGCTTTCGCTGGTTGCGGCCGCTATCGCGGTGGCGAATCTGATGGCCGCCTCGATTGGTGAGCGCGGTTCAGAATTGGCGTTGCTGAAGGCGATTGGTGCCACCGATGGTGCGGTTTCTCGCCTGATGCTCGCTGAGACGGCTGTGATTTCGTTGGTTGGTGCGATTGTCGGTGCGCTGTTGGGTTCCGGTGTTGCGCAGATTGTGGGACATGTGGTATTCGGTTCCGGCATTACGATGCGTCCGATGGTGTTTGTGCTGGTGTTTGTGCTGCTGACGCTTACCGTGCTGATCGCCTCGTTCTCGTCGATCCGTTCGATTCTGGGACTTAAACCTGGCGGAGGTCTTGCATGGGCCGTTGATTTCAACTTGGGTTCCGTAAACTCGGCCGCGGCTGCGGCCTCGGTCACGAACAGCGCACTGTGCTGTTCGTCCCGGAGGTGTTGCATGGCCGCTGATGTCAACTTGAGTTCCGTAAACTCGGCCGCGGCTGCGGCCTCGGTCACGAACGGCACACTGTGCTGTTCGTCTGCGGAGGTGTTGCATGGTAGGTGAGTTCAAGACAGTCCGTAAGGGGCATGAGATGACTAATCGCAAGATGTTCTTCACCATGCTGTGGGGTGCGGTGTTCCGCCGTCGTTCGCGGGCCGTTATGGCCGTGATCGCCTCCATGGTGGGCGCTGCCACGCTGTTCTGCCTTGCGGCGACGTGTATTGCCGTTCCACAGCAGATGAACGAGGAAATGCGTGCGTATGGTGCGAATCTTATCGTCACGCCGTCCGAATCAGCCGAAAAGTCCCACGGCATCGACACCGATACCGTCAAAGCGTTGAACCAGATGGTGAAAGGCTCGTACAGCGCCCGTTCCGCCGCTTACCGGTATGAAAGCGTGCGCATCAATTCTGCGCCATACACGCTGGCTGGCATCACAACCAAAGACGTGAAGGCGCTCAACCATCATTGGAACGTGACTGGCGATTGGCCTAGCGAAGGCAACGTGATGCTCGGCCGTGACGTGGCAGACGCGCTCGGTGTCTCCATCGGTTCGACCATAACCATCGGCTACCGCGCATCCGACGATGCGCAGGATTCCGGCGCTCTTAGCCAAACCGAAGCGCAAGCCAAAGAAAACGGCCGCGTTTCGTCCGACATTATGGAGAACACCGGCACTGAATTCCGTGTCGGAGGCATCGTCGATACGGGCGGCAGCGAAGACGAAATCGTCTACGCGGTCAACGCTGACGTGGCCAAACTGGCCGGTTCCAAGCGTGGCGCGGACGTGATCGAATATTCCGTCAATGCGGTAGGCAGCGAACTCAACGATGTCGTCAAATCGATCAATGCGAATCCGTCAACCGGCGTGAAAGCGCAGACCGTCACCAAAATCACCTCATCCGACACTCGTATCATCGCCATGCTGCAAACCCTGTTCTGGATCGTGTCGCTGGTCGTGCTCGTGCTGACGTTTGTGGGCGTGGGCACCACCATCAGTTCCATCGTGTCTCAGCGACGCAACGAAATTGGCTTGCGCAAGGCGTTAGGCGCATCCTCGCGCGCCATCGGCATCGAATTCTATGTGGAATCCGCCATCTACGGACTGATTGGCGGCCTGATCGGCACTGCCATCGGCTACCTGCTGGCCCGCGTGCTGTGCGTGTCCGTATTCGAACGTGCCATTGGCTTCAACTGGCTGTTGGGCGTCGCTTCGCTGCTGTTGAGCGTGCTCATCGCCGTCATCGCATCCATCCCGCCGGTTCGCCGCGCAACCCGTATCGACCCCGCCATCGTTTTGAGGAGGAATAATCATGAGTTCCGAACATACGTTGAATACGTTGCTTGAATTGGATCATATTTCCAAGATTTACGGCGATTTGCGTGCCGTCGACGATTTGACTTTGACCGTTCCGCAAGGTGAATGGCTTGCGATTGTCGGTTCGTCGGGTTCCGGCAAAACCACGCTGATGAACATGATTGGCTGCATGGACACGCCTTCAAAGGGTTCCGTCATGCTGGAAGGCCGCAAGTTGGAGGATTTGAACGCCAAGCAGCTTGCCGACGTGCGCAAGAACATGATCGGATTGGTGTTCCAGAAGTTCTATCTGGTACCGCATCTGACGGCTGTGGAAAACGTGATGGTGGCACAGTACTACCATTCCGTAGTCAACGAGCAACAGGCGTTGGAAGCATTGGAACGCGTCGGTCTGAAGGAGCGTGCCCACCATCTGCCCGGCCAGCTTTCCGGCGGCGAACAGCAGCGTGTGTGCATCGCACGTGCGCTCATCAACTGTCCGAAACTGATTCTTGCGGACGAACCGACCGGCAATTTGGATGAGAAGAACGAGAAAATCGTGCTTGACCTGTTCCGTCAGCTGCACGAGCAGGGCACTACCATCATCGTTGTGACCCATGATGCGCTCGTCGCATCCTGCGCCCAGCGCGAGATCATGCTCAACCATGGCGTGCTCGTCGGTGAGAAGTGGAATGATGAGGCCGCACGGAAGGTCTATGAGCAGGCGGGTGGCAAGCCGGCATACACCGGTTCCACTACGGAAGGCGCACAGAACGGCGAGACGGCCATCAGCTTCGCCGATCCGACCAAAGCCGCGAAAACCGGCGGTGAGGAATAAGCTGAAATCAGCCGAACAATCCAAGCCATAGCACTGACGAATCGTACGGAGCGAACATGAGCAACGAATCATCGAATGCGATCAAAGTGATCGCACTGTCTGCGGCAAGCCTTGCGCTGCTGTCGGCATGCGGCGAACCCACGGCGACACCGATGGACGATGAATATGCCGGAAATTCCGGCGAAAGCGTGCAATCGCAGGAAGAAAATTCGAAGAACAGCGGTAGCGCCACCGACTCCGGCGATTCTGCGGATTCGGACGACAAAAACCATGCCGACGATCCGAACAGCACTACATCCGACAAGCAAGACACCGGCAACTATGCCGACGGTACCTACTCGATCAACGGCCAGTACGGGCCGGTGGGCGAAGACACCATCGACGTGCATGTGACGGTCAAAGATCAGACCGTCACCAATGTGGAGGTTATCGGGCATCCGTTCACGTCCATCTCCAAAAAGCACCAGAATGCGTTCGCCGAAGCCATCAACGGCGTGGTGGACGGCAAGCCGCTCAAAGACCTCAAGGTAGACAAGGTGGCCGGTGCCAGCTGGACGTCGGAAGCGTTCAACAAGGCGTTGGACGTGGCCCGTCAGGAAGCGTCGATCCAGTAGGTCCAGTAGCGGCGAAAAGTCTGCAAACGTACAATGAGCGCCCCGGCTACAGCCTCACCCAAAGAGTGATTAAAGGCCGTAGCGGGGGCGCTCATGAGTTTCAGATACTTCTACGTGCAACTCTGCTCTGCAATGCCTTTCAGGCGGCCATAACGGGCCACAGAACAGCCGTCATGTTCTCAGGCCAAGGAATACTCGCGTCGCCATGCAACGCCTTACAGGCGAGCATGGAGCCGAGTATCGTGCTGAACAGGAATTGCGGGTCCAATCCATTACGGAACATTCCGGCTTTCATGCCGCGATCGACAAACTCAGAAAAACGCTTTTCCGCAGGAACAAGCACTTGATCGGCAATCGCATTCAACGAAGGATTATCGGAAGAAAGCACCACACCGACGGCTTTCAAACCAAGCTCACTGTCGAAAAAACAGCCCTGAATGCGTTGCAGTATCGTCAGCAGACCGTTTTTCGACAACTCGACATCGCTGAAATCCGGCAATCCCGCAACTTCCAACTGAACGCGGCGCAACAGATCGTCCGCATTCTTATAGCGACGGTAAATCGTGGTTTTCGCAACACCGGAACGACGGGCGACCTCTTCAATGGTCACCGCACCGACACCATCGGAAATCACAATCGCAAGCGTGGCCTTCATGATCTTATGATCGGTTTGCTCGCGAAGCTGCTCGCGGCGGCTCTGCGCCTTGCGAACGGCCTCATGCACGTCACTGACCGCGTCGGAAACCACATCGGAAACGGCTTCGGAAACCGCCTCATGCACTCCGGTAATCATGCGACCACCTTGGTGCTTTCCACCTTCGCCACATACCACTTATTGAATTTGACCAGCGGAATACGCAGCAGCAAGCCAATCAGCAGCAGCGGAATCAGGAACAGCAACAGCGAACCGATCGCATGCCAATAATCATTGTTGTAAATACCGGCAATGGCCGCACGCAATGCCGTAATCGCATGCGTGGCCGGCAGGAACGGACTGATATCGCCGATGATCTTCGGCAGCACGGCAAGCGGATACGCGCCGTTCGCGCCGGAAATCTGCAACACCAGCGTCAGCACGCCAATGGCCTTGCCCACGTTGCCGAAGCTCGCCACCATCGTGTAGGTGAAGAACGAGAACACGAGGGAGGCCACCCAGCCGGTCAACATGAACAGCCACGGGTGCACCGCCTGAATGTGCAGGAACAGCAGGCCGCCGCCCAGCGAGAACGTGCTCTGCAACAGTGCGATCACGCGAACACGCCATAATGGCCGAGGAACAGCTGATGCGGCTTCGGATTGTCGAGCTCCTCACGATTCTTGCGCGACACCGTGGTCTTGAGTGTTACGGCCATAAGCAGCGATCCCACGAACAACGGCAGAATCGTGTAGAACGGAGCCAATTGCGAGCCGAAATTCTCCACAGGGAACACAGCCGTGCGCTTCACCTGGACGGGGGCCGCAAGAGCCGCCGCCAGCGAATCGGTGTTGTTGCCGAGCACGTCCTTGACGGTGTCCATATTGCCGCTGTTCAGCGCGTCGGAAAGCGTGCCATTGAACGAAGACAGCGCGGTGCTCGCCTTAGTGAGGCTTTCGGCGGTGGAATCCAACACCGTGCGAATATTGGTCAGCTGCTTGCCTGCCGACTTCGTGGTGCTGTTGAGATCTCCCAACGCGCCCTTCAGATCGGTGGCCGTGCTGCTCAGTGCGGTGGCCGTGCTGCTGATCGAATCGGAAATGTCGTTGAGCTGCGGCTTGAGCTGGCTGTCGAAATCGGTTTTGATGCCGTCGATGGAGGGCCTTCGCCTGCTGGGCAAGCTGGCTCACGCGCTCGCGGTCGGCTGTGGTGTCGCTCACTTTCGCGTCGATATTGTCGGCGCTGGTGTTGAGTGAGTTCGCTAGATCGTTGAGTTGCGTAATGGTCGCGCCCACGTTGGTTTTGAGATGATTGATGGCGATTTTCGCGACTTCCGGCACCAGATTGTTGTTGCTGAGCTCGTCGAGGGCATCGTAGATGTTCTGATAGCCTTGCGCCTGCTTGGATACGTTCGCAGCCTGATTGCGCAGGGCGGTGGCCGTATTGCCGGCTTGGGTGCCCGCATTGTTGAATACGCTGTCAATATCGGTGGAGACAGCGCCGAAGCTGTTCGACGAGCTGCTCAACGCGGTGCTGAGCGCATTCGTGCTGGTTTTGACGGCTCCGGTCAGATCGTTGATGCCGTTCTTCGACTGTTTGAGCTCGTTGACGGCGTTCTTCGCGCTGCCGCTCACGTTGGAAAGCAGGCTGTTGGAGCTGTCGAGCAGGTTCTGCGCGCTCAACGTCAGCGAGCTGAACGTGGTCAACGCGGATGACGTGTCGTTCAGCGTGTTCGCGAAGTTGTTCATATTGTTGCTGAAGTTGGTGAGCGTGGCCTGCGATTTCGGTTTGTCAAGCTCATCGGCCAGCTGCGAGGCGATGTTGAGCGCGGTGCTCGTCAACGTTGCGGAGAACATTTCGTTGATCTGTGCTGCCACGGTGTCGGCTCCCTGGCCGGTGATCTTCGGAGCGAGTGCGTTCTTCTTCTCGTTGTTGTAGTAGGTGAGCGTGGCATGGTCGCCGTCCGCGGTGAAGAATGTCATCATGCGGGTGCTGAAATCCTTCGGAATCACCACTGCTGCATAGTATTTGCCGGATTTGGTGCCGTCGATGGCCTCTTTTTTGGTGGTGAAGGTCCAGTCCATCTGGTCGTTGGCGCGCAAGGTGTTGACCACCTGATCGCCGATACTGATCTTCACGGGAATGAGATCGGACTTGTAGCCTTCATCGTCGTTGGCGACGGCGAATTTCAGATTGCCGGTGTTGGCGAATGGATCCCAGCTTGCGCTCACGTTGAACCAGGAGAACAGGCCAGGAATTACCACCAGTCCGATGACGATGATGATGGAGACGATGTTGCTGGTCAGGCGTCGAACGTCGCCGACGAACAGTTTCCAGATGTTTTTCATGCATTGCTCCTTTCGCTGTTACCGTTGGGATTGGTGTTGCTCGCTGTGCCGGTGTTGCCGGTCGCGTTCATGGCCTGTACCAGTGTTGCGATGCCGTCGGCATCGGCTTGGCTGGTGTCTGCGACGTTGCGATCGCCTGTTTGGTTTCGTGTTTCTTCGTTGTGCCTTGCGCATCAGCTTGTCTCGCCTGATTTGTTGCGCACGCTTCTTGCGGCGCAGCCTTGCAGCTTGGCGTTCCACCAGCTGTTCGCGAATCGCTTCGTCGCTGAGGCTGCCGAGTTCCACCTGGCGTTGCAGGCTGAAACGCATATATTCGATGACCATCAGGAATCCGATGATGAGCAGCACCCAGATGATCCAGGTGGCAAGCACCACGATCTTCTCGCCGTTGGTGAAGGAGAAGATCAGCACCAGAATCACCGGCACAATGAAACCGGCAACCAGCGCGCCACGCTTGAGCTTCGGATACAGTTCGGCGAAGCGGCTCGCACGTTCCTCGATCGCCTCACGGTAGCCGCCCTTATCGGCGAGCACTTGAATGGCCTGGGACACGTTGTAGCCGCGTTCCGGAAGCTGTACCTCCTCGCCGATGATCATGTCGCTTTCCTTGATCTGACGGGCGAACAGGCGGTTGAGATTGACCAGCAGCGGGCGAATCGCAAGTCCGATGAAGAACGCGACCACGGCGAACATCAGTAGCGCGCCAATCGACTTGAGCCAATGCCCGTCGTAGAAGCCGGCAATCGTCTCACGGAACGCGTCAATCGAATAACTGAATGGTACGAACGGGTAGACCATGCGGAAGAATTTCGGCATCATCTCAATCGGATACAGGCCGGAAGCGCCCGGAATCTGCACGATGATCAGCGCGACGCACAGTCCCTTGCCAATATGCATGAACGAGGTTGACAGCGCGAAGGTGATGCTCAGATATACCAGCGACGTGATGACGCCGGTAAGTATGTACAGCGGCGCGTTCACCGTCTGCACGCCGATGATGAGGTTGCCGATGGTGGTGATCGCGCCTTGGATGGCGCCCATGATGCCGAGCAGCATGTAGCGGGCGAAATATTTTTCGGAAGTGGTCAGGTCGAGGTCTTCGAGGCCTTCATCGTCGACCTCCACCTTGAAGATCACCACGAAGGCGAACGCGCCCACCCACAGGGCCAGGTTGGTCATGAGCGGAGCCATGCCGGAACCGTAGGAGTTCATCGGATACACGTTTTTCGTGTCGATCACCGTGGGGGACTGCATGAACGAAGCGATTTTCTCCGTGTTGAGGGAGCTGTCGCCGGTCAGGCTTTTCAGCATGTCAACGCTGCCGAGCGCTTTCAGGTCGGTGCTGACGGTGATGAGCTTGTTCTCCACCTGCTCGAGCTGCTTGTCGGTGTTCTGCAGCGTGGTGCGGGTGTCGTTCGCCACCTGGTCGAGTTGGTCGAGCACGGCGGAGGTCTGGTTGACCACGGTGGTCTGGCTGGTTACGGTGCCGGACAGTGTGCCGGCGGTCATGGCGAGCGAGCTCAGACCGGAGTTGAGCTGGGGGAGCGCACCGGAATTCAACGTGTTGCGGGCATCTCCCATGCTTTTCAGCGAATTTTGCGTGCTGGTGTTGAAGTCGGTGGCGAGTTTGGACACGCTGTCGGACGTGGATTGCGTGTTCTCGCTCAACGTTTTGAGGTCGTTGAGCGTGCCAGCGGCCGTGTTGTTGGTGTCTTCGAGCTTCTTGATGATGTCTTGGTACTGTGCGTTGTCGCTGACGTTCTTGAGCTTCTCGATGAGCCGGGCGTTGCTGTCGGTCACGCTTTGCATGTTGCTGACGGCCTGCTGTGCGGTGCCGCTTGCGGACGAGACGGCCGTGGTCACCTTGTTGATGCTGGTGGTGGTGTCGCTGGCGGCCTGCGAAATCAGGCTGGAACCGTTTTCCAAAGCGGTGTTGGCGTTGGACGTGAAGGTATTGAGGCCGTTTTGTGCGGTGCCGATGGCGGTGGCGGTGTTCGCCAGGCCCTTGCCCGCGCTTGCTGCGGCCAGCTGCACGTCGTTCATTGCCTGACGGGCGGATTGCGTTTGTTGCGGCACGTTGGCGAGCTGTGCGTCAAGATCTTCGATGGTGGAGCGGATGAGGCTTACGTTCTTCTGGGTTTTGTCGAGTTCTGCTGTGGTTTCGTTGACGAAGGAGTTGGTTTTGCCGTTGATGGTGTCATTCGCGGAGTTCACGGCTTTAGTGAGTACTTCGCTGACGGTGGAGACGAAGGTGTTGTTGACGGTACGATCAACGGTGGTCGCGCCTTGGTCGGTGATTTTCGGGGAGATCGGGCTCGATTTTTCGTTGACATAGTATTCCAGCGTCGGCCGGTTCTTGCTGTCGGTCACGACGTTGGCGAGATCCTCGCTGAAATCGGAGGGGATGATGATCGCCGCATAGCAGTCGCCGGACTGTACCGCTTCCATCGCTTCGGCCTTGCCCATGAATTCCCAGCCAAGCTGGTCGTTGTCTTTCAGCGTGTCTTCGATCTGGTCGCCGAGGTTCATTTTGCCGAGCAGGGCGTTGTCGGTGCCTTTGTCGACGTTGGCCACGGCAACTTTGATGCCTTGGGTATTGCCATACGGATTCCAGAATCCGTAGATGTTGAACCATGCGTACAGCGGCGGAATGATGGTTATACCGATCATGATGACCCAGGCGGCAGGTACGGTGACGAGTCGTTTGAGGTCACGACGCAGAATCTGCAGTACGTTGCGCATTGTCTCCCCAGTCCAATGGATGTTCGACCGTGTTCGCGCGTAGCGATACGTTATTCGTAGCGCTACGCCTCCCGTATCGTAATACCCGCTCTCGGACAAATTTGGGCACAGGCGTAAATGCGCTCCGTCCATGACTGAAATAAACACGACAAACCGCGGCAGGACTGTGAATCTTGCTGTTGGAGACCGCGCAACTTGCCTTCTGTGTCTGCGCAAGTCGAGTCTGCTGTCTGCGCATCTTGTGATTGCGGGATGACATGTGACTTGCGCAGGCAGAAATCGCAGGTTGTGCGCGTTGCGCGCAAACAATCATCTCGTGTAGCGCACTGCGATCGGGTTTTGGTAGCGTTGTGCAGGGAAGGACGAACAAGCATGAGCAAGATTGAAGATGTGAGCGAAGCCATCGCCGACGAAACCGAAATCGCAGCAATCGAAGAGGCCGGCATCATTGCGCAATCGCAATCGGCGGAGGATGACGGCAATCCTGCTGACCGCAGGCTGCCGCTGATTGCACGTATTTACGGCATCGTCATGTTGATCGAAGGCGTGGTGACGTTGCCGATCATCGTGATTTCCTGCCTGTATGCAGTCCACGCCGCGCTTTCCGGCAAACTGGCGTTTGGCGCGCTGAATCTCACCACTATTCTGTCGGTTATTCATGCTGCAGTGCTGCTGGTCTCCACCGCATGCCTTGCGATTTTCGGCATGCTGCTGATTCTCAACAAGCGTCGGCATATCGCGCAATGGACGTATCTGATGATTCCGCTCACGCTTGCGGAAGGCCTATTGTCGTTGTCGTTGCAGGGTTTGGGCGTGAATCTGATCAGTCCGACCGTGCAGCTGCTTGTATTGGTTGCGTTGCATATCACGGCTGATCCGTCGCTGCGCGAGGAGCGACGTTTGCAGTTCGCGCTTCGTCGTTTGGATGCGCGCAGCGAGTATGAGACGGCTGTTTCGAAGGGTATGGCCGGCCGTGATCTGACCGGCAAGGGCTATATTTCGCTTGATTTCTTCAACCTGTTTTGGCTGTTTGTGGTCGGATGCGTGTTCGGTCTGGTAGTGGAGACGCTATACCACTATGTGCTGTTCGGCGAATGGCAGGATCGCGCCGGATTTTTGTGGGGGCCGTTCTCGCCGATCTACGGCTTTGGCGCGGTGATCCTGACGGTATTGCTCAACCACTTGTGGCGGTCGAATTGGATGCTGATCTTCTGCGCCAGCGCGGTGATTGGCGGCGCGTTCGAATATTTCACCAGCTGGTTCATGGAGGTTGCGTTCGGTATTCGCGCGTGGGATTACACGGGTCAATGGCTGTCGATTGATGGGCGCACATCCGGCAAATACATGTTTTTCTGGGGAATACTCGGCTTGGTGTGGGTGAAGCTGATTCTGCCGCATTTGCTTGCGATGATTCAGCGTATTCCGTGGAAGATTCGCTATACGTTGACGGCGGTGTGTTTCGCGCTGATTTTCGTTGACGGCGTGATGACGTTGATGGCGCTGGATTCCTGGTATTCGCGTATGGCGGGTATTGCGCAGGATTCGCCCGTTTCGCAATTCTTCGCCACGTATTTCGACGACGACTTCATGGCCAATCGGTTCCAGACCATGACGCTCGACCCGTCCACGGCCAGCCGCATGTAGCGTCTGACTGTTTTATGGATGACTGCTTTATGGGCTAGATGGCGAAGCTTTGTGGAAGAACGTGTATGGTGCGTCCGCTATTGGTTGCGCGTGCACGGCTGCATGTGACCTGTGCCCGCACTGCCTTTGTGGACTCGGTGCCCTGCGACTTCTACGCGCTTAGGCGGCGAAGCTTTGCGCGAGCTGGCGGATCAGATCCGGCCTATGTCCACTCCATGAGGAGTTCGGTGAGATGACGACCGGAATCTGCTTGAAGCCAGCGTTTTTGATCTGTTCGAAGGTGGACGGGTTCTTCGTCAGATCAACGGTGTCGTAACGCACGCCCAGCTTTGCGAGCTCTTGTTCGGTGGCTTCGCATTGCGGGTTGCTCGGATTGGTGAAGACGGTCACGGTCATTCGATTTCCTCCCTATGCAAAAATGGCTTCCGTCGTTTGCGAAAGCCGTGTTGGCCACGTTCTTCGGTTATGCTCGCTTACGCAAGCCACTATCTAGCATACACACTACAGGTAGTGGTGTGTCGTGAGTTTCCTCACTGTATATAGTGGGGAATTCCCCAGAATTCCCCAAAATACGAACGTTTGTTCGAATATGTCTAGTGTACCCCAAACCACGGAATTCACGTCCGCGCGCATGTCGTGCGTGTTTTATGGAGAGGGTTGTATATAGGGGGGTGGCTTGGTGACGTCAATGCCTGCCTGATGGCACGGCGAAAACTGTTTATTCATATGTAAAACACCGGTAATATACCGCAAATGACCTCAGTTGTCACCCCCCCCCCTAAAATGATGAGTATGCGTAGCGCGAATTTGCGTGGGCGTGTTGAACAACCTTGATGATTCCGATTTGCCTACTGTCTTAAGGACTGTTGGGCTGACAGGAAATTCTGAGGGGGCTGTGAGCATATTCGCGGGAATTTGCTCTACGGTATGCTGAGGTTCGGCGGTTTTCCGCTGAATACAGGAAACCCCTGGAAATCGTACGATTCCCAGGGGTGGATGGTTGGTCGCTGGCTAGGGCAGCGCATCAGGGTGAAGAAGTGTTTTCGAAGGCTCTTCCTCACCTATCAACTGCGTTTGAGGTATAGCCCTCGCCGGCAGCCAGCCAAGTCTTATCTTATACACCCTTAGCTATGTCGGCGACTTATTGCAGGGTGTGTTCAATGAAGCCATAACGTGCCATTAAATACGGCAATTTGGCTCCGCGCAAGTACTCCAGGAGAAGTCGTTGCACGGGAGCCAAATTAATCGCTTTCAGGCGAATGCCACCTTGACTGAGTTAGACTCAGGCGCGCTTGCGGAGCACGGTGATGCCAGCGAAGCCGAGCAGGGCAAGCACGGCGAACACCGCAACGCCACCAACGGTAGCGCCGGTGTTGCGAGAACGGCTTCTTGATCTTCTGAGCAACGGTCTTCTTGGTGTTGCCCTTGGTGTCATTCTTCTTGGTGGTGTCGGCCGGCTTGCTGTCATCCTTCTTGGAGTCGTCGGTCGGAGCGTCCTTGTACATGGCGTACACGGCCCAGTTGCCGGTCACGACCATGTCTGGATCGACCGGAACGTCGCCGTCGTTGGAGGCGAAGCCCCAGCCGGTGAAGATCTTGCCCTCGACGGCCGGTGCTGGATGCCCAGCGCGTACTGGGAGAACTTGACCTTGTCCTTGGCGTAGTAGCGACGGTCTGGATGAGCTTGTCGGTGCCGGCGTAGAAGGAGACCACGTTCTGGGTGGTGTCATCCTTCTTTTCAGCGTTCTTGTACATCGGGTAGACGGCCCAGTTGCCGGTCACGACCGTGTTCGGGTCACTGCGACGTCGCCGTCGTTGGAGGCGAAGCCCCATCCGGTGAAGGTCTTGCCCTCGACGGCCGGTGCCTGGATGCCTGCGGCGTAGGTGGAGAACTTGACCTTGTCCTTGGCGTAGTAGCTGACGGTCTGGATCAGCTCGTTCTTGGTGTTGTAGAAGGAGACCGTGTTCAGAGTCTTATCTTCCGAAGTCGGAGTGTCCTTGTACATCGGGTAGACGGCCCAGTTGCCGGTCACTTCTGCGTCCGGGTTGACTGCGACGTTGCCGTCGTTGGAGGCGAAGCCCCATCCGGTGAAGGTCTTGCCTTCGACGGCCGGTGCCTGGATGCCGAGTGCGTACTGGGAGAACTTTGCCTTGTCCTTGGCGTAGTAGCTGACGGTCTGGATGAGCTGGTCGGCGCCTGCGTAGAAGGAGACGGTGTACTGGGTGTTGTCATCCTGTGTCGGGGTATCCGCGTACGTCGCGTATACGGCGATGTCCGCGAACACCTGATCGGTGTCCTTGAGCATGGTGCCCTCGGAGTAAGCCCAGCCGGTGAAGGTCTTGCCTCGATGGTCGGTGCCTGGATGCCGAGTGCGTACTGGGAGAAGGCGGTGCCTTTCTGCCAAGTGACTCCCTGGATGCTGTGTCCGTCAGCGGTGTAGAACGTCACCGTGGCGTATTCTTCTTTAGCCTGCGAGGAAGTTGCAGAATTCTGATTCTGGGCAGTATCAGCCATTGCTACTGCCGGTGCCAAGCGGCCAGAGTCGCTACAGCTGCAACGCCCGCAATAATCTTTTTGCCAAAAGACATTTGGGGAAACCCTTTCTTAGTTACGTAACTAGTTGCCCCAAAGCGATGCCTTCGAAATACCGCCCTGAATGCGTGGAGTTCCCCCTCATAAGAATTCCGAAGGACCATGATAGCTGCCCCCTAGCGACTTTTTAAGAGTCTAGGGCGTGTTCGTTGGAATTGCAATCTTTTCTCGATTTCCCACTTTCCTATTGCCGCTGTATTGGCGGAAGCCTTTTGGAATCGGCAAGGCGCCATCCCGGCAAGGCGTCTTGCTGTAAGGGTGAGGAATCCGATGATGGCGACGGCAGGGTGTTTACCGGCGCGGATGATGATGTGACAATCCGTGTTTGGGGTGCGAACAATGTGAGTGCGACTAATTGCGTCTGGAGCCAAAAAATCGCGGGAATTGAAAAACCCTTGGAATCTAATGTTTCCAAGGGTTTCGCATGTGCCCCCCGTGGGATTCGAACCCACAACCCACGACTTAAAAGGACGCTGCTCTAACCGTTGAGCTAGAGGGGCAACAAGGAGACAGTATACAGCATATTTACGCAAAACGCCACACGAATCAGCTGTAAGTAACAAAAAACGTGGATTATCACCAAGTCATCGCCGAATCATCATCGAATTCTCGCGAATCGCAGCGTCATTTCTGCATATCTGCTCGTACAGTGGAACGCATGTCATGTACCACGATTCTTGTAGGAAAGAAAGCCAGCTACGACGGCTCCACCATCATCGCACGCGACGATGATTCCGGTTCCGGCCGTTACGACCCCAAGAAATTCATTGCGGTCGCACCGCAAGACCAGCCGAGACATTACCGCAGTGTGCTCAGTCATGTCGAAATCGACCTTCCCGACAATCCATGCCGATACAGCATTGTGCCGAACGTGCTGCCGAATCGCGGAATTCTCGCGGAAGCGGGCGTCAACGAGCACAATGTGGCGATGAGCGCCACTGAAACCATCGCAGTCAACGAGCGCGTGCTAGCCGCTGATCCACTCGTTGAACTGCAACCGGCGAACGAAGCCACTAGCACCCCCGAAGTCCCGGCGGAATCGGAGAAGAAGACATCATCACCCTCGTGCTGCCTTACGTAACCACGGCGCGCGAAGGCGTCGCACGTCTCGCCGAACTGCTTGAAACATACGGCACCTACGAATCGAACGGCATCATCATTTCCGACGTAAACGAAATCTGGTACGTCGAAACAATCGGCGGGCACCATTGGATCGCCCGCCGCGTGCCGGACGACTGCTATGCGACCATCCCCAACCAGCTCGGCATCGACGATTTCGACTTCGACGACGCCTTCAGCACCCAACGCGAGTTCATGTGCAGTGCCGATCTGCGCGAATTCATGGACGCGCACCACCTTGACCGCACTATGAGCGCGGGTGCGAGTAGCGGCTTCGGATTCCAGTCGACGAGCGTTTTCGGAAACGCCAGCATGAACGGCGGTGGCAATAGCAGTAGCGGCGCGGCGCTGGGTCACAACCATTTCAATCCGCGCACGGCTTTCGGCACCGCCACCACCAAGACCGCATCTACAACACGCCACGTGCCTGGTATATGCAGCGCCACCTCAATCCAAGCGAGGACTGGGATTCGCCGGCCGCCCGCTACACGCCCGCATCCGACGATATTCCGTGGTGTCGTGTGCCTGAGAACGCTGTGACGCTCGAAGACGTCGACTTCCTGATGAGTGCACACTTCGAGGGGACCCCTTACGATCCGTACGGTACGCTCGGGACGCCGGAAAGCCGCCATCGCTACCGTCCGATCGGCATCAACCGCACCGGGCATATGGTGGCCATGCAGATTCGTCCGTACGCGCCGGAGGCAAGCCGTTCGATCATGTGGATCTCATACGGTTCCGGCCCCTTCACCGCGGCCACGCCGTTCTATGCGAACGTCGACGATACGCCCGCCTACCTGCGTGACACCACGCCGGAAGTCTCGACCGGCAACCTGTACTGGGCGAACCGTTTGATCGCCGCGCTCGCGACGCGCATTTCTACGAAACCAGCAATGCGATCGAAGGATTTGCGGAATCGGCCCGCGCTTACGGCCATCGTCTGGTGGAACGTACTGATGCCGAATTGCGTGAGATGCCCGCGCAAACGAGCGCGTCCGAATCGCAAGAGAGTGCAGGGCCGCGGAGATTACGGAAAACACAAGTATTGCAATCGTCGCCAGACTGCAGCAGTCCAACGAAGAAATGGCGGAATACTTGCGCACTCACGTTACGAAACTGCTCAACGACGTGCTCTACACGTCCAGCAATCTCATGCACAACAGTTTCGCCATGTCCGACCGCTGGAACTGAGCATAAAGCCCAGAAATCCGGCAAAACCCGTCCCAATGAGCCAGGTTTCCGCGCTTGGGGGCCGCATGAACGTAGGCTGTTGGAAGCGTCAGTGCTGTTTCCAACAGCCTTACGACTGCATCCTTGCCCCGTACGTCAGTTTTTGCCCATATCTCGCTTATATATGGCAGATTTCGGGAGCTGACACGAGGCATTTCGCTTATATATGGCAATCTTGCTTGGTAACAAGGCGATTTCGGGGGTAAAAATATACCCTCTAAGTCACCTTGTTACAAGGGCATCTGCCATATATAAGCGAGATGTCAGCGGACGAACTGCGGTATCTGCCATATATAAGGCAGATAGTGCCGATCAGTTGAACCCGACGACGTGTTCCGCCACGAAATATCCCTTGCGAATCACGAAACGACCGATCGACCCGCGCAAATTCAACGCACGAGACATGGCCTTCTTGCGCACATCCTTGTAAATAGTGGGGGAGTACGCCTTAATGTCGTCCCACATATCCTTTTTCTTCTCATAATTTTCCGGATCGCGAGACAAAATCATGAACACACTTGCCACGGAACTTTCAATCGCCAGGAAGTGGATCATATAACGGTACAGGCCGTCCGGCACCGTGCCGCGTTCCGGAGTTGCACGCACCATGCACTGGTTGACGAGGCGCAGCTGGTCGACGCGGCGGATCATCACGTCGGTCTGCACGCTCTGGCCGTCGCGACCGATGAAATAGTGGTAGAACGGCGTATCCAAATACTTCATGGTCTTCACCCACGGGAACGGCTGATACGCGTAAATGAAGTCCACGTAGAACGTGTGCTCCGGCAGCTGCATGCAGACTCTCGCACCACGGCGGTGCGGTACGTCAGCGCGTGCATGAGAATGTATCAGCCAAGCCGAAATGCCCAAGATCGTTCCAGGTCAGGCGCTCGCCGGCCTTCATGGCATGGCGGAAGTTCACCACATGCTTGTTGCGTTTGCCAACCTTGTCATACACATAATTAGTGACGAGCATGTCGATCGGCTCGGTGGAATCGGCCTCTTCGCGCAGCACGGCCATGACCTGTTCGAGCGATTCGGGGCCAACCCAATCGTCGGCGTCAACAACCTTCACGTACATGCCGCTTGCCGCCGCGATGCCGGTGTTGACGGCTCCGCCATGCCCCTTGTTCTCTTGGTGGATGGCGCGCACGATGCCTGGATAGCGGGCTTCGAATTTCTGTGCCATTTCCAGCGTGCCGTCGGACGAGCCGTCATCCACGATCAGCACTTCGATGTCGTCGTTGCGCTTCGCTGCGATTAACGACATGACGCATCGTTCCAAATATTCGGTCATGTTGTACGCGGGCACCACGAAGGTGAGCGTCTTCTTCTCCTGCATAGTCTTCCTTGGTAGGACGAGGTGACCTGCCGCGCGCGGCGCGTGGTCACTGCGTAACGAAACTAACGTAGCACCTTGTTCGCTTCAGGGGAACGGTTTGTATGCAATAGGCACCCTGAATAGCGCAATCTGCACCTGAAATTTCCCTTAAGGTACCGTTGTTGACAATTTGTAAGTTTTCGTCGATGCTTGTTGGCTTGTGCGATGCTTGCGATTCCCCTGTTGTGGGCACTGTTCGATTCTTGCGTCTGGCGCCTGTTGGCGTTGGCTGCGATGCTTGCGATGACTGGGGGCGGCTGGGTTTTACGACTGCTGTTCGGCTTGCGTGCCTTGGCTTCCGGCTGCGCCTTGTTCGGTATTCTGTTCATCGTTCTGCTCGGCTGGGCTTTCCGTATTGTTTTGTGTTGTGCCTCTTTTGCGGCCTTGCGCTCGCGTTTCGCGATTTCCTTGATTTCGCGCCTTTCCTGCTTTTCCGCCTCTTTTGTGGCTTTGTCGCTTTCGAAACGCAGTTCCGGCTTGGCTTCCATGCGGCTCAAGCCATGCCAGGCCAGATTCACGATGTGCGCGGCAATCTGCTCTTTACTGAGTTTGCGCTGGTCCGCCCAATACTGGCAGGTATATACGGTCATGCCGATGAGCATCTGCGCGTAGTATGGCACGCCCTTGGCCGGCAGATGCTGGCGTTTGAACGCTTCGGCGAGAATGTCTTCCACGCGCAGGGCGATGTCTCCCAAAAGCGAATTGAACGAGCTGGCCGGATCGGTTTTCGGCGAATCGCGGGTGAGCACTCGGAATCCTTCAGCATTCTCCTCAACATAGGTGAGCAGTGCCAGCGCCGTGCGTTCCACGATTTGACGGGGGTGCGCTTGTGGTCGGAGAGCGCGTTGACGAGCGTGTCGGTAAGGGCGCGCATCTCACGGTCCACCACCACAGCGTACAGGCCCTCTTTGCCTCCGAAATGCTCGTACACAATGGGTTTCGACACTTTCGCGGTGGCGGCGATCTCCTCCACGCTCACTGCTTCGAACCCCTTCGACGCGAACAGCGAACGACCGATTTCGATGAGCTGCTCGCGCCGCTGATACGACGTCATTCTGGATGTATTGGCCATGCCGTCCAGTTTTTCATGCCCCGTGGATAGTCTGTCCGATTCTGGTGAATCGGACAACTGTGGTGCGTATGGCGTTGTCTACTTGTCCGTTTCTCCCGAATCGGTCATCTGAACGTCGGATTCGATGGTTTGTTGTCCGATTCTGCAGAAGCGGACATTCGTGGTGCGTCCGCGGGGCGGAGCCGGTGTGTCCGTTGCGCTTTTTAGGCTGGAGTCATGGATACGAATGTGATTATTGCGATTGTCGCCGTTGTCGTTATCGCGGCAATTCTGGTGATTGGCGGTTGGTGGCTCGGTAAGACCCGCAAGAACGCCGTCGATAAGTCCACGGAGGATGCGAAAGCCAAGGCTGACGCCCGTCTTGCCGCGGAAGCAAAGTCGGCTGCGGCTGATTCTTCCACGGTGAAGCCGTCCGTTGATTCCAATGTTGATGCAGCTGAAAAAGCTCCGGCTGAAAGTCAGCAGAAGTCCTCAGCTCAAGCTTCCTCTTCCGAAACGGCAGCTCCTGCACCAGCCACCGAAGCCAAGCCCGAACCGGTTCATGAAACCCCCGAATCCGCCGGCACGCGCATGCAGCGTCTTAAGGCGCGCCTGTCGAAATCCGGCAATCCGTTCGGCAAGGCTCTGTTCAACATTCTTGCGAAGGATCAGCTTTCCGAAGCCGACTGGGAAGACGTCGAAGACACCCTTCTGCTTGCCGACGTGGGTGCGGAAGCCAGCGAACAGCTCGTCGAGGAACTGCGCAACGACGCCCGAATCGCAGGCCAGTCCGATCCGGCCGAAGTGCGTGCCGCGCTGAAGGACAAGCTGTTGAAGCTCGTAGGCACTGACACGGATCGCCGCCTCAATGCCAATAAGGAAGACGCGAACAAACCAAGCGTCATCATCATGGTCGGCGTGAACGGCACGGGCAAAACCACCACTGCGGGCAAGCTTTCCCGCCTGCTTGTTTCCGAAGGCAAGCAGGTCATGTTGGGCGCTGCCGATACCTTCCGCGCGGCGGCCGCCGACCAGTTGGAAACTTGGGGTGCCAAGGTCGGTGTCCCGGTCGTGCGTTCCGACAAGGACGGCGCCGATCCGGCGTCCGTCGCATTCGAGGCCAGTGCCAAGGCCAAGGAAGAGAACGCCGACGTGCTCATCATCGACACTGCGGGCCGCCTGCAGAACAAGGCGAACCTCATGGACGAGCTCGGCAAGATCCGCCGCGTTACCGAAAAGAACCTTCCGGTCGACGAGGTGCTGCTCGTGCTCGACGCCACCACTGGCCAGAATGGCATGACCCAGGCCAAGGTGTTCGCCGAAGCCATCGGCATTACCGGTGTGGTGCTCTCCAAGCTCGACGGCTCCGCAAAGGGTGGCATCGTGATTTCCGTGCAGAAGGAGCTTGGCGTGCCCGTCAAGCTCGTCGGCCTCGGCGAAGGCCCGGACGATCTCGCCCCGTTCGATCCGGAAGGCTTCGTCGACGGCATCCTCGCCTGAGCTGATTGCGCTCCCGAGAAAGCTCCCCGCGTGGGAGGCTTTCTTTTTACCCCCGACCAGTCCTATTTCGCCTATATATGGCAGATTTGCCGGTTCGTCCGCTGGTTTCTCGCTTATATATGGCAGATGCTTTTGGAGAAAGTCGACTTAGAAGGTATATGTTTACCCCCGAAAGCACCTTTTTTGCGAGTGAGAGTGCCATATATGGGCGAAATGTCTCGTGTCAGTCCTCCAAATCTGCCATACATAAGGCAGATACGCTGAAAAATGGGCTGATAGTGGTTTGGCCTGAGAGCGGTGCGCAATCTGAAACAAAACGTGCCAGCCGCTTTATTCCGCCGTTTTCGGTTGACGTAATGGCGAGATGGCGTTACCTTGCTGTAACACGTCGTAACGTTTTCAAAACGCGGGCGGCGTTCCATACCGTTTTGTCAGCCCCATACGATGGGCCGGAAATGTGAACTCAAAAAGAAAGAAGA
>ENA-OQHA01000174-OQHA01000174.1-human-gut-metagenome-genome-assembly--contig:-NODE-174-length-34779-cov-3.310833_pt1 | contig 34779 bp, 49 predicted proteins | sample MGYA00242558_ERZ504707 | MGnify/ENA primary metagenome ERZ504707 (study PRJEB26092, sample SAMD00036197) | human gut metagenome | host: Homo sapiens | study: EMG produced TPA metagenomics assembly of... | reverse complement strand
ATACAATCCTTATTACTAGTAAAATATCTTTAAATGCAATTGTTTTATTTTTCCATCATAAATATTGTGATTATAAATGACGATATCAGGATATTTATATTTTTTACAATCTTCTTCAACTTTACAAGTGCTTCATCCTCAAGCAAATCATCTGAATCACAATTTATAACATAATCACCTTTCGCCTGCTTAAATCCAAACGTCGTGTCCATAAAAGGCCATGATTTGTGTTGTGATATACCATTATTAAGTTTGGATGTCTTCTCTGATATTCATCACAAAGCAATCCGCTTCTATCTGTAGACCCATCATCCACCAAAATTATTTCATAGTTTTTTCATCATCGATTTGATAAATTATCGATTCCAGGCAATCTTCAATATATTTTTCAACGTTATATACTGGTACAACAATACTAAACAACATAATTTCCCTCACAATTTATTAAGGAGAACCTTGATATCGTATGTCAGATTCAACCCTTTATTATAAAAATTTATATATCTCTTATTCAACAAACTTTTCTTAGCTTTGAATGATTTTTTGTATCCACATACTTGCTTTGCCAATGTCGCATATTCAGGTACCATTATATTTCCATAGCCTTTTAGAAGTTCTTGCATCTGTGCTTCAACATTGTATTCGTTCAAATATTGATTCACCTGTTTAAAATACGCAGGTAAACTTCTTCCCAAACCAACTGTATTTCCTCCATGCTGTCGGTAGCTCATATGCGGTTTCGTATCAACAAATACTTTTCCATTCAAGCAAAGACACACTTTAAGAATCCATGTATCATGCATTAGCATATACTGTGGCTCATACTGAATTACTGCATTCAATAATTCTCTATTAAAAACACCTGTACATCCTGCAAAATCAGATAGAATAAATCTGGTTATCAATGTTCTTTTATCATTCAATTCATGATTGATAAGAAATTTAGGTTTCTATCAACCAATCGTTGCCCACAATAATATAATGCCGGAATTCCTCTATTTACTGATTTCAACGATTGCACTGCAATATATAATTTATCCGTATCCCAAACATCATCTTGATCAGAAAAAGCAATATAATCCCACTCGAAATTTTGCAGATTTTTCATCAAATCAAAATAACCTTTTTGAACATTTAAATGCTCTCCTGTATACCAATTCAACTTATTGTTTTTTGAATAGCACTCAAGAATTTCTTTTGTTTTATCGTTCGAACCATCATCCCTTACAAGAATATCGACTTGAATATTTTTCTGCCGTAAAATGCTATCTAGTTGCTCCTGTAAATACTTTTCTCCATTATATGTTGCCATTATTACTAATACTTTAGCTATCATCTCATCTTCCATACATTTCACCTACCAGCTTTTCCAGTTCCTCGTTGAACTTCTCGTTATTGCTGATCATGCCATGACCCATCCCAGCAACAATCTTGTCATAGTTTGTTATAATATCTCCTAGCGTTTCAATATCTTCTACATCAATAATCGTACCCATACGTTTTGACACATTACGCGCAAACTCCACTTGGTGATCATTGACATGCTCATTGAACTGATGCTGCGTGGCACGACAATCGGCGTCTTTCCAATCTGCAGTGGCATAATAAAACTCGCTGGTCCTCCGTGGGTAATCACAATACGAGCATCTGCACATTTTTGACCATCTGCTGATAAGGGAGTAATTTACTCCACTGGCAACATTGGGGCCTGTATGTACTAAATCCCGTTTGAATAATCACATCATCCTGAATTGTTCCATTTTTTTTCAATTCGTCTATTTTTTTGAGCAACCGATTAAATGGTTGTTCATGTGTTCCTACCGTCACAAAAATCATCGTTTTCGTCCCCTACCTAAAATATGCTGCCCAGGTTAATTGCTTTCGGATAAACCTTTTTCTGTTCTTCCCACTGCACAATAAACTTATCTACAATGGGATAAACCATCTTGCCGGTCATTGTCGGCTTGTCAATACGATCAAACACCTCAATGTAAACCAGTTTTGCGCCCATCTTCTTTCCAAGATAAAGAAAGGAACAGCCACAGCTGCGCCACACGAAATGATTAGATCTGGTTTTTCTTTATGAAGTACTTCCATGCAATTTTCGTATTTTTTAATAAGTGCTCTTAGACTACGATTGGTTGGATAATAGCAAGGATACATTTTTTCTCCTTCTAAGAGACTTCTCGCATCTTCTTTATCAAATGTTACCCAAAAATGCTCTTTATCTTTCCAAAAAGGTTTTAACATATAAAGATGGGTTAAATGACCACCTGATGAACCTACTAAACATACTTTCATGTTCTCTAGCTCCTTTATCTCCCAAAAATATTTATGTATACATCGGAATGAGAATTTTTTAGTATTACCTTTTTTCATAACTCTCTTCTCAGCATTTATATAAGAAATATATCTCTCATTTGCAGGCTTTTTAGATATATAAGTTCAACAAACCCGTATGTTATACGCATAAATATATTTTTAACTACTCTTCATTCTTATAACTTCGAATACACCCCACACCCAAAGGCACAGTTCTTCGACGACGCCTGCGTTGGGCCGCCTGGCGGTATTCAACCGGAAAGGAGGCGTCACTGGCGCTTCCTCTCTTGCTGATTGCTCAGCATTTATATATAAGAGGCATTCCTGCCGCTTATTAACTTTATTTGTTGTTTTTCCGGAAGCTTTCCTGGCATTTGCGGCCCAGGTTTCGGGCGCCGTTCAGGAAGCGGTTGACCTGATGGCCGTTCTGGCAGATGAATACATTGCCTTGTTTTTTCCGGTGGCTCCGCAGATAGAACATTGCTTTTCTGTTCCATCGGCGCGCAGCTCAAGTACCAGGATTCCTTCTGCCCAGGCTTTGTATTTCAGATAATTCCGGATGCGGATACTTAAGTGAAGGGGCGAATAATTGCCGCTCCTGTACATGGATATCCTGGAAAAATCTTCATCATACTCCGGCAGTACCAGTATCCCGGTGTGATTTTCTTTGCAGAAATCTATGATCTCCTTGCTGACCTGATGTGCATAATGTTCATTCAGGTGCTTGAGATGCATGTAATATTTCCTGTTTGGCTGACTGACGTTGTCTTTATCGGTAAATGCCCTGGATGCTTCTACTTTTTTCAACAAAGCTCTGCAATGATGTCGGTATGCATTTCCACCTCTGCAGTTTTTTACAGCCAGCTGCCTGGATTCTTCATCCAGAACTGTGCATACTGCAAAGCTGTCCGTATTGGTAAAGCGGACGCTGCATACTCTGGCGCCTTCCTGCATTCGTTCCTTTGCTGTCCGGGCATCGGAGTTTTCCTGCTTGACAGGTACATGGAACATGAGCCATTTTTCCTCATGGACCAGTGTCGGTGAAAGGATTGCTGCTTCCTTGGGGAAGGGGCGTCCTGTAAGTCCGCAGAGTACCCAGATCCATTTCTTTCCGTTCCAGAGCTTCAGCACTACGGAGGTGTCTGTCAGGTCTCTGTACATTCCCTTGAAAAAGGTGATGTTGGCATCGATCTTTTCGGGGAAGCTTTCTGCGCTTGCTGCGGTCTTTACTGCCATTGCAGCTTTGTTCATGGCAGATCTCCGAAAGTAAACGGGGAGCTTTCCGCTTGGCGGGATGTACTTTGGTTCTCTTCCGTCTCTTCCGGGAACAGTGAGTTTTTCCAAATGTCCCTGGATGGTCAGCAGATTTTCGGCCCAGAGCTCTTCGCTTTCTTTCAGGAGCTCATAGTAAAAGGCTACGGCTTCCCGATACAGGGCTTCGGTTGTTTCAATCATCTGCTTTTCCGGACAAAAGAACCGCATTTTCCATGTTTTGATACTGTATCCTGTTTTCATGGCATCTCTTTCTGCTGTCAGGTATCGCTTAATATCTTCATTAGCGAAAAAGAGCTTGAAACACTGTTAAATGCTGCTTTTTTCGGCACAGTTGACCACGATTTTGACCACTAATAATTGGGAAGAAAAAGGAAAAAAGCTTGAAAAGTATTGATTTTACGCGGATTTACGCAAGAAAAAAGTGACCACTTTTAGTGACCACTAATGTTAGATTTCGATGATTATCAGACTGTTTATTTACTTTTTGATAGAAAACTGCTGCATATGATGCTTAAAAAACGACATTATTAGCATGCTTCATGTCTTTGGCACGCCTTGACAAAGGAAAATATCAATGGTATTCTTACATATGGCTGTAAAATATATCTTTTTTGGTCTGTGACTAATGAAGATAATAAGCGACACAAATCACATAATCCACGAGCTGTCCAAGGATATTTTCTCTTGTACCAGCTCTTTTTTTATGTCTAATCGACATTTCCATGCCCAAATGCTATACTATACCCGCAGGCCACGCGTTTTGGCTTTTGGCCTGCTAAATTTCAGAAAAGGATTTTTTTCTATGGAGAGAATTATTACCTATACGATCTCAACCGGGGAGTCCGGGGAAAATGTTCTTGGTTTTCTTCGGAAGAAGGGTTTTTCCAAACATATATTGACGACTATGAAGCGTGCGGAGCAGGCGATCCTGCTGAACGGGCAGCCGGCTTTTGGCAGAACGGTCCTGAGGGAGGGGGATGTTCTTCGGATCCTTGTTCCGGAAGAGACCGGGGACGGAGCGGAGCCTTCCATTATTCCGGTGCCGCTGCCTCTGGATATCCTGTATGAGGATGAGGATATCCTTGTGCTGAACAAGCCGGCTGATATGCCTGTGCATCCCTCTGCCGGGAACTACGAGAATACGCTTGCCAACGGTGTTGCCTGGTATTATAAGCAGCAGGGGAAGGCTTTTGTCTACCGCTGTATCAACCGGCTGGACAGGGATACCACCGGGGTGCTGGTGCTGGCTAAGAACCCTCTGAGCGGAGCTCTTCTCTCTGCCCAGATGAAGCAGCGCCAGATCCGACGTACCTATCTTGCACTTACTGACGGGATCCGCCGGAAAAGGGGACGATCTCCGCTCCTGTTGCGAGAATGGATGCTTCTGTGATCACAAGGGAGGTTAATTTTGAGCGTGGGGAGGCTGCCGTGACTCATTATGAGCGTCTTGCAGTCAACAACGGATATGCTCTTGTGGAGCTGCATCTGGATACGGGGCGGACTCATCAGATTCGGGTGCATATGAAGTATATCGGCTGTCCGCTGCCGGGGGATTTTCTGTATCATCCGGTTTTTGACCGAATCGGACGCCAGGCCCTGCATTCCTTCCAGCTGGAATTTGCTCACCCCATCACCGGGGAGCCTATGTGTTTCCTTGCACCTGTGCCTGAGGATTTCCGCAGAGCATTTGCGCAGTAAAAATCAGCTGTCCGGTAGGTGTTTCCTGCACCGGCAGCTGATTTTTTGTTGTTTTTATTTATTCTTTTTATAGATCACAAGGAGTCCTTTGAGCAGAAGGTCCTCATCCAGAATGATTTCTTTCTTTCTTACAGTGAGAAATGATCTTTTTTGCAAGACCGCCTGTTGCGATCACGGTTGTTTTCTCACCAAGCTCTTCTTCCACCCGGTCTATGATCCCGTCGATGGCTGCTGCATTGCTGTAGAGCACGCCGCTTTTCATGCATTCGATGGTATTGCGCCCGATCACATGCTTCGGGGCATCGATGCTGATCCCGCTGAGCTGGGATGCTCTGGCTGTCAGTGCATCCAGGGATATTCCGATGCCAGGAAGGATCATTCCGCCAATGTATTGCTTTTTGCTGTTGACAACCGAAACTGTAGTGGCGGTTCCCATATCGATCACAATAAACGGAACCGGATATTCATTTAATCCTGCCACAGCGTCTGCCACAAGATCCGCGCCCAGCTGTCCGGGGTTGTCCATCATGATGTTCAGACCTGTTTTTACTCCGGGTCCCAGGACCATGACTTCTTTTTTGAGGATCTTTTCTGCTGCCAGCTTGGCAATGTTGGTGATCTGCGGGACTACAGATGAAATGATACAGCCTTCTATGTCTGCCTTTTTGATGTGGTAGATTTCCAGTAAGGTTTTCAGGTCTACGGCATATTCCAGTTCTGTTTTTGTTCTTACGGTAGCAAGTCTCTCGATGAAGTATGTTTTTGATCATCGATGCAGCCCACGACTATGTTGGTATTTCCAATATCAATTGCTAAAATCATAATTTTATTTTCCCTGTCTTTATGCTTTTGTCTTCTCACGGCTGATCTGTGCGGATGGGATCAGATGTGCCTTGGAAAGTGCAGCTCCCACTGCTCCTGTGATCACTGTGGAGGAAATCATTTCGCATACTGCGTTGATCCCTACCATGAGACAGCAGCCGATGATGATGTTATGACCGCCCATCAGATTTTTACATAATCGGTATTTCCAAACAGTCCTACAAGTGCTGACATGAAGAACAGGGTATTCAGGAATGCGGAAAAGAATCCGGTTACTGCACATGCCACATAGGTATTGCTGACCTTTCGCATGCCTTTAAAAATATATCCGAGGCAGATACCGTCCAGAAGACGTGGGATGAAGCGCTGGATAAAGGCAAATACCGGATTGATACCGAAAAGCACAACTCCCATTGCACTGGAGCCGCCTACTCCGATGCACTGGAGAAAGCTGGTCAGGCCGAAGATCGCACCTGCACGGCTCCTCCTACGGGTCCAAGGACGACTGCACTGATGGCTACCGGGATCACGTTAAAGGAAATGGCCAGTGGCCCGATATTCAGATATCCCAGTGGTGTGTAGGCCATCAGCAGAAGGATTGCTGCCATCAGGCCCAGTAATGTAAGCTGCGCTGTTGTAAATCTGTTGTTTTCATTTCTTCTCCTCCTTGTTACCGTTCCGCTCTGTGAATATTTCCGGAATTACAGCATTTCCCGGCGTTTTCTGCGGATACAATACGGTGATGGAAAGCGGTGATCTTTTTGTTCCGCTTTTCGTTGTTAAAACCGGCTATCTGACCGGTTCTGTAGCTATGCTTCTGCCTTTGTGGTAAGCAGAAGGATCTTATCCAGGATCTTTAACGCTGCATCCTCCTTGCTCATAAGCGGGAGTGACACTTCTTCATCCTGTGTGATCAGAGTCAGGACATTGGTATCTCCCTGGAATCCGGCGCCTCTACCTTCAGGTTGTTGGCTGCCACCATATCCAGGTTTTTCTTCTCAAGCTTGGCTCTGGAATTACGGATCATGTCTCTGGTCTCCATGGAAAATCCGCAGAGGAACTGGCCCTGCTTTTTGTGCTGGCCAGATATTTCAGAATGTCGTCTGTCCTCTCCAGCTCTATGGAAGCCTGATCGTCTTTTTTCTTAACCTTGTCTTCGCTGACCTGCTTCGGACGGTAGTCAGCCACTGCGGCAGCCTTAATGATGATGTCCTGTTCATCGCTTAAGCCGGTGACTGCTTCAAACATATCTCTGGCGGATGTCACAGGTACGACCTTCACAAAAAGGGGCGGCTCAATAGCAGTAGGTCCGCTTACCAGCGTAACCTCCGCTCCTCTGAGCATGGCCATTTTTGCAATGGCGTATCCCATCTTTCCGGATGAATGGTTGGTGAGACAGCGGACCGGGTCGATGGCCTCCTGGGTAGGTCCGGCCGTTACCAGGAGCTTTTGCCGGCAAGGTCTTTCTGGAAGGCGGCTTCCTTCAGGATATATTCCAGAAGGGTTTCCGGTTCCGGCATTTTTCCGGCTCCGGTGTCTCCGCATGCCAAGTAGCCGCTGGCCGGTGTGATCACCTCATATCCGTAGTTTTCAGCTTCCGGATATTGTCCTGTACCACGGGATTCTCATACATGGCGGTATTCATGGCCGGTGAAAGAATTTTCTGACATCTGCAGGCCATTACCGTAGTGGTGAGCATATCATCCGCAAGGCCATTGGCCAGCTTTCCGATCACGTTTGCACTGGCTGGTGCGATCATCACAACATCTGCCTTTTTGGCAATGGATACGTGCTCTACCTGGAACTGAAAGTTCCGGTCAAAGGTATCCACCAGGCATTTATTCCCGGTCAGTGTTTCAAATGTGATCGGATTGATAAAGTTCGTTGCATTCTCTGTCATCAGTACATGAACATCTGCATGAAGCTTATGTAATGCACTTGCCAGATATGCGATCTTGTACGCAGCAATACTTCCTGTGATGCCAAGAAGCACTGTTTTCCCTTTCAGCATCCCTGTCCCTCCTGTCAGTCAACCATACGGATACTCTCGATCACCGGCTGCTGGTCCTTTGCAATGGTTCCGTTGCCGTCTGTCGGCTTGGCATCCTTGCAGATCTGATCTACAATGTCCATCCCGGCGGTCACGTGTCCGAATGCAGCATAGTCGCCATCCAGATGTGTGGAATCGGACTGTACGATAAAGAACTGAGAGCTTGCGCTGTCCGGATCTGTGCTGCGTGCCATGGAAATGGTTCCTCTTACATGAGAAATATCGTTCTTCACTCCATTGCTGGAAAATTCGCCCTTGATGGTGTCCTCTGCTCCGCCGGTTCCGTCTCCGTTTGGATCTCCGCCCTGGATCATAAATCCGTCAATGATCCGGTGGAAGGTCAGACCGTCATAAAAATTGTCCTGTACCAGCTTTACAAAATTTGTAACTGTGATGGGTGCAGTGTCTGCATCCAGCTCTACATCGATCTCGCCATAGTCCTTTACAGTGATGGCAGCATGATGGGTTCCTGTCAGCTGCTGGCTGGTATCGATCACAGTTGTTCCTGCCATTTGTGCATCCTCGGAACCATCGGAAAATTCTCCGTCTGCGCTGTCTGTATCCTCTGTACTGTCTGCAGAAGCTTCGGTTTCATGTGAAGTGTCCCCTGCATTACCGGAAGCCTCCTGATCATCGGCGCTTTCTTCATGATCTGAAAAGCCTGCCGCCTCAGCCTCCTCCTCGGATACTGCATTGGCTGCTGTCTCTTCATCTACGCCTGTCTGTCCTTCTGAGGTTTCTTCCTCCAGAGATTCTTCCTTCTTGTCTGCTTTGTCAGAAGTGCTGTCTGTGCTTCCGCATCCGGAAAGCATTCCTGCGGTAAGAGCTGTCGCAAATAATACGGCTAAAACCTTACGTTTCATATTTATAAGTCCTCCTTATCAGATCCCGAAAACGCCTGTTCCGGCATTTCAGGTGAGCTTTTCACTCTCCCCCTGTAAGCTTTTCTCAGTTTAACATCATCTTTTCATAAAGTCAACTTTGCACAGAACCAGGTACAGGAGTTACTATTCACTCCGTTTTCAGTAACGTGCAGGATTCCCTTTGTTTTTGCCTTGTATCTCTTCCGGTTCTCTGCTAAAATCATGTATGGAGCTTATTATGGGCTCCGTACATATAAGAAAGTGAGGAATCAACATGGAAAAGATCACAAGTTTTACCATTGACCATATCAAGCTTCAGCCTGGCGTATACGTTTCACGTAAGGATCCGGTTGGAGATCAGGTGATCACTACCTTCGATATCCGTATGACTTCTCCCAATGAGGAGCCTGTTATGAACACAGCCGAGCTTCACGCCATGGAGCATCTGGCGGCTACCTTCCTGCGGAACCATAAGGAGTTTGGTCCGAAGGTCATTTACTGGGGTCCTATGGGCTGCCGTACCGGAAATTATCTTCTTCTTAACGGGGATTATGGATCCAGAGATATCGTTCCGCTGATGATCGAGATGTTTGAATTTATCCGCGATTTTGAGGGTGAGATCCCGGGAGCTTCTCCCAAGGACTGCGGAAATTATCTGGATATGAACCTTGGCATGGCAAAATATCTGGCAAAGAAATTCCTGAACGAGGTTCTCTACGATATCAAACCGGACCGTCTTGTTTATCCGGAATGATCTGCGGGTACGATCCGCTGACATGATCCTTGTGTTCTGAACGGACTGGACTATATGTCGAAACAAAAACAGGCTGCCTGTATCGATGTATTTCATCGGATACAGCTGCCTGTTTTTTATTATATCAAGGAGATATCTGCAATTAAAGCAGGATCAGGATTTCCCTGATCTGGTCAAAAGCCTGTAGTCTGTGCTCTACTGTGCTGCTTCTGCGGTAGTATCTTCTGCGGTAGTATCTGCCGCCACTGCTCCTACCGGCGGGGTTGTGCTGACGTAATCGCCGGATGCGTAGCAGGTCTGGCCATTATAATCCACACGAATCCATCCATTGTCACAGACACCGGTACACTTCAGGGATTCTCCAGAAAGGACACCTGCCACAAATTCTGCCTCTGCGTTGGCGTCAGAACGTAAATTCACACCCTCCACTGCATAGTAGGTGGCATCCTGAGCCTGTACGTTGATGCCGCTTGGGGTCTGCTCCGTAGCTGCTGTCTGTGCTGCGGGATCTGCTGCCCCGGCTGTGGTGGAGTCTGCCGCCGCTGCTGCTCCGTCTGCTGTGGAATCTGCTGCTGCCTTCGGTGTAGGTGTTGCAGTTGCCTTCGGCTTCTCTGTGGGCTCCGGCGTCGGTGTGGAATCTACTACTGTTACCACTGCATCGGTTCCTTCCTCATATCCACAGCCCTGTGCAAGGAAAGCCGCGCTATTATCAAAGCCATAATACATTTTTTCTTCATTTTATCTGATTCCTCCTTATACGCCGGTAAAAATTCTCTGCGTCCAATATACACGATTCTGCAATATTATGCAAGTCCTGGCCGGTTCTTTCACATATTTACCGGCTCAAAAAGCACCCGGACAGTTCCGCCGCAGATCATTCCCAGATCTCCTGCCCCCTGTCCCAGCTCGTAAACCTTTGTTTCCGTATTTCGGATATTTACTGCGTGTTTTCCGGCTTCAAACTCCACTTTTCCGCCGCCGATGCTTCCTGCCGTACTTCCGTCCCGGAATACGAACATCTTGCTCCCGGTTCCTCTTGGTGAGGAGCCCTTCTTCTCGATGATCGTGACCATGGTTCCCGGTGTCCTGCGGCGTACTGCGGCCTCCACCTCCTCATCACAGTAGGTGCGGAAATGCCGGTTCTTTCCTGCACGATCTCTGCCATGATGCTCACGGCGATCTCAGCGGCATCTGTCCTCCGATGGGAAGTCCGATGGGGGCATGGATCTGATCCAGCTGTTCCTCCGTAAAGCCCTCTTTCAGGAGCTTTTCCCTGGTGATCCGCACCTTTGTCCTGCTTCCGATCATTCCGAAATATGCAAAGGGTCTCTTAAGGATCGCTCTTGCACAGGCAGAATCTCCCAGATGGCCTCGTGTCACCACTACATAGTAGGCATTTTCATAGGGAGGGATCCTGTCGGACAGGGTATCAAAATCTCCAAAGATCCTCTCATCTGCCATGGGAAATCTTTCCTCCGTCACAAATTCCTCCCGGTCATCCATGACTGTTACATGAAAGCCCAGCATCCTGCCGATCTCTGCTACCGGAAGAGAAACATGGCCGCCACCCAGTATGATCAGCCTGGGATTCTTCTCGTAGGTTTCCACAAATATCTCCCGGTCTCCGTTTTTCACAACGCCGGTTTCCACAGCTGCTTCCACGGAAACTTTCAGGAATTCTTCTGCTTCTTTATTTCTTTCTGCTCCCTCCGGATAAAAAAAGCTGCTTTCTTCCAAAAGATATTTCAGCCCGGCATACTTTCCGTTCAGAAGGATCCCTGTTTTTACACGCCCTCTTTTTTCTACCACATCATATATTGTCTGATACATTCTCTGTGTCCTTTCTGTCCGTCTTTCGCTGTTTATTCCGCGGCAAGCTCCTTTACCGCCCCGGCAGCAGTGTCCACCTCTTCTTCCGTATTAAAATAAGAAAAGCTAAAGCGGACAGCTCCTGTTTTTTCGGTTCCCAGTGCTTTGTGCATCAGCGGTGCACAGTGGCCGCCGGCTCTTACACTGATCCCGTACTCTTCATCAAGGACCATGGCTACCTCTGCCGAATCCATCTCTGCAATATTCAGAGTCACCACAGGGGAGCGTTCTTCCCTGGAAAAATCCCCGTACAGGGTGACTCCCGGAATTTCCTTTACCTGGTCATAAAAACGCCACATCAGCTGCTGCTCTCTTTTTCGGATCTGTTCTGTTCCAATTTCGGTAATCCAGCTGATGCTGCGCCAAGACCTGCGATCCCGTGGCTGTTCAGGGTGCCTGCCTCCAGTGTCTCCGGCATATCCTGCGGATGCTCCCTCTGAAAGGTGAGGACGCCGCTTCCGCCTACCTTCAGAGGCTCCACAGATACCCCTGGCCGAACGCAGATGGCGCCTGTGCCTGGGCCCCATAAGGCCTTATGTCCGGAAAAGCAAAGAATATCTATATGATCTTTTTCATGGAAATCGGAAATACTCCTGCTGTCTGGGCAGCATCCACAATAAAAAGCTTCTGGTGCTTCTGTGCGATCGCACCGATGGCATGGATATCATTGAGATTTCCTGTCAGATTGGAAGCGTGGGTACAGACGATCACCTTCGTCTCCGGACGGATGGCTGCTTCAAGCTCCGTAAGGGAGATCCGTCCCTTGCGGTCTGCCGGCAGGATCGTAAGCTCCATGCCTTTTTTTCCAGGCGGTACAGCGGACGGAGCACACTGTTGTGATCCATCTCCGTACAGATCGCATGGATAGTTTCTTCCTCCGGATGAAGTGTTCCCTGCAGGGCGATATTGAGCGCTTCCGTGTCATTGGATGTAAAGGCCACACATTCCGGTCCCCATACGTCAAACATCTCTGCGATTTGGCATCTTGTATTAAAAATAAGCCTTGAGGCTGCCATTGCTTCTCCGCTGCTGCCCCTTCCGCTGTTTCCTGCATGCTGCATGGCTTCCACCACAGCACGCGGCACACAGTCCGGCTTATGAAAGCTTGTAGCCGCGTTATCCAGATAAATCATTTCATTCTGCTCCTTGTGATTTTTATCAAATGCCTTTATAATAAACTCTGGCTTTATTTTATACTATCCGAGGAGGTTTTTCCAATGAAAAAAACATCTTTTTTCAACAGTCTGCCATTTAAGCTGCTGGTTGCTGTGATCCTGGGGATCATGGCCGGGCTTATCCTGAACCGGTACAGCACCAACGGAATCTCCATGCAGTTCTCAATATCACAGTTACTATCAAGTACATTCTGGGCCAGATCATTACCTTCTGCGTACCGCTGATCGTGCTGGGATTTATCGCTCCGTCCATTACCCGGCTTGGCAAAAATGCTTCGCTGATGCTGGGAGTTGCGGTTGTCCTCGCTTACGGCTCCTCTGTTGGCGCAGCGCTTTTTTCTACAGCCTCCGGCTTTCTGATCATTCCACATCTGTCCATCCATTCCTATGCTGCAGGACTGAAGCAGCTGCCGGAGGTGATCTTTGAGCTGGAGATCCCGCAGATCATGTCCGTTATGAGTGCTCTTGTGTTTGCAATGATGCTGGGCCTTGCCGCCACCTGGACAAAAGCGAAGCTGATCACAGGACTTCTGGATGAATTTCAGAAGATCGTTCTTTCTCTGGTTGCACGGATCATCATCCCCATTCTTCCGCTGTTCATCGGCACTACCTTCTGCAGCCTTGCCTACGAGGGAACCATCACCAGACAGCTGCCTGTTTTTCTGAAGATCATCGTACTGGTGCTTGCCGGGCATTTTATCTGGATGGCTCTTCTTTACATCCTTGCAGGAATCTATTCCGGAGAAAATCCTCTGGAGGTTGTCCGCCATTATGGTCCTGCCTATCTGACTGCCGTAGGGACCATGTCCTCTGCTGCCACACTGGCCGTTGCACTGCAGTGTGCCTCCAAAGCCAAACCGCTCCGCAAGGATCTTGTCAGCTTCGGGATTCCTCTTTTTGCAAACATCCATCTCTGTGGTTCCGTCCTGACAGAGGTTTTCTTCTGTATGGCGATTTCAAAGATCCTGTACGGCTCCGTTCCCACACCGGGTACCATGGTTCTGTTCTGCCTTCTTCTGGGTATCTTTGCCATCGGAGCTCCCGGCGTTCCCGGCGGAACCGTCATGGCATCCCTTGGTATCATCACCGGAATACTGAAATTCGACAGCTCCGGCACTGCATTGATGCTTACCATCTTTGCACTGCAGGACAGCTTCGGAACTGCATGCAACGTGACCGGTGACGGTGCGCTGACGCTGATGCTTACCGGCTATGCAAAGCGCCATCATATTGAAGAACAGCAGCTTGATGTGGAATTGTAAGTTCGGAGCTAAGTCAGGCGGATATTTGCGATCCGCTTCGTTGCTTGCTCATAACCGGATATCAACTGTTTTATGTCTTTTATGAGAAAATACTGGCTCGAAATAAATTTCCATTGTGACCGTTTCAGGAGTACGGCGGTAATTTTCTGTTCCGTCTTTCTCCTGCGGTTCTGAGATAACGATTTTACTGTTCAGCCGGTGGGAACGTTCTCTGTGTTCCAATATTCAACACCATCCGGATATGCATTCATTTCAAATATGATATCTTGTTTTTTTAATTCTTCCCTATACAATTCAGCTATATATGCCGGACCATTGCACCACAGCTTTGTGTTCTCATCATACAGTGCTTTTCCTGTCTTTGAACATAGAAAATCTGTCAATACCTCTTTTCTGTCCTTGCCCGTCTCTTCTGCGATTTCTTCTGTCACCATAGTGATAAGAAGGTCGATTGTATAATCCATTTTTTCTTTTGGAATTGTTACAAGTGGATAATCTGTTCAACAGGTAAATGCCACTCTTCTGAAGCAAGCCGGATTAATCTTGTTTGCATGAAAGTAATCTCTGTTTTCTCACTCATTATGAATCCTCCTTAATTTCTTGGTCAATAAAACTGGAATTGGTTATTCTTTTACGATTTTATCAATGCAGAAATAAACAGCTATCATAATTAAAGATATTACCAATCCAACATAAAACTCTGGAAAAGCAAATTCGATACTATTATGAATACTCATTTTCCCTGTTATATTCATTATGTGCCAAGTAAAAAATTGTATATTTCAGAAATCACAATTCCTACTACTCCTAATCCACCAAAAACTTTATTGATTTTTTTATTTTTAAATGGAATCCATACACCTATAATAAAAAATAACACAGATATAATGCCTATTGGATTATACAAATTAATTAAACCACTAATCTCTTGTACACCTTTCATTCCACCATACTGGTTTAATAACATTGGTAATAAACTAATAACAAATGCTATTGTTAATATAATCTTCTTTTTTATAAAATACATCTCACTTTCAAATTCTGATTGTTCGAGCTTTTCAAATACTAACGTACTTATTTCTGTTCAATAAGTGATTTATAGTAGTTACCAAAGTCAGCAAGTGAATTAACAATTGGAAGCATTTTTGTTCCGAGTTCCGTTAATCCGTATTCAACTCTCGGTGGCTGCTCATGGTAATCGTGGCGATATGCCAGTCCATCACTCATCATTTGTCTTAAACTATCTGTCAAAACCTTTTGTGAAATACCATCTATACTTCGTTGTAGCTCATTGAATCTCCATGGGCGCTCTTTCAAGTTACGCAAAATCAGCAGTTTCCATTTTCCTCCGATGAGAGATACTGCTGTTGCAACTGGGCATTCCGGTAATTCTTCTTTTGCTCGCATAATTCTCACCTCCGAGTCTATTGTAACACATTCAATTTTGAGTGTACAGTTACAAAAAGGTGCGTACTTGTTTTTGTATGTGTCTCACACTATACTAATGCCATGTAATTAGAAACTACAAATCAACTATGGAGGTATTATTATGACAAATTACACAAAAACAACTATTGGAAAGGAAAACCGAATTGAGCTGCATGAAAAGTTGTCTTTAACAGGTGCAGAAATCAGTTTAAACGAACTACCTGCAGGAGCAAATGTCCCATTTGTTCATTCTCATAAAGAAAATGAAGAAATCTATGGAATTCTTTCAGGTAACGGCAAAGCCATAATTGATGGAGAAGAAATTAGCCTTTCAACTGGAGACTGGCTAAAAATCGCACCTGCTGCAAAGCGTCAGTTTTTTGCATCCGATATTTCTGGAATTACTTATATCTGCATTCAGGTAAAAGAAAATTCTCTGGAACATTTTACAGCAGAGGATGCCGTAATCGACTAATTAAAAGTATTTATTTACAAAAATGCACAGTTCACGATAAGCTAAGAACTGTGCATTTCTTTTTTGTTCAATATTACGTTTTCTCAATTTTTCAAACAAGAAGTTATCGCCTTGTTCCATCCTCATTGAAATTGTTTTTTAATGACTTTTCCGTCGGGAAAATAGAGCCTATTAAAAATACCAGTTGTATTACAATGATAATAATGCTTAATATTCCTATTGTATCATCTATTTTATTTGCCCCAAACAGCCGCTGCATTCGACCTTACAAGCAGTTCTTCCACAGGCAGACCAATCGGACAAATATCATGACAAGATAACGACTTCCCGCATCCCTCAAAATATTTCTTCTTATATTCAGCAGAAATCTCATTCAAATGAGTGCTTTCCTGTTCTTCATTCAGAATCCGAAATGCGTTGACTGCAGCAACAGCGCCTGCGAAAGTCCCATTTGCAGAGAAGTTAGGACACACTTCAAGGCAGCAGCCACACATCAGACAGCGTGCCGACTGGTATCTCGGTTCATGTGTCCACGAACTCATATAAGCTTCACTTTCAAGCCAAAGGTTCAGTTTTTTCAAATTTTCAAACAGATTTGACCGGTCAACGATCAAATCTCTTACAAGCGGAAATTGCTTAAAGGTTCCAAGGTAATTGTAGAACCTTTTAATGTATGTAGAAATGTAGAGCATGCCAGCCTCGGACGTTCGTTAATCAGCATGGCGCAAGCCCCACATTTTCGCACCATACAGCTACATTCCCAGCTGATGGGAGTAACTATATTCCCTGAGTTATCTTTCAAAGGGGTTCTACTGTTCAATTCCTTTAGAACAGTGGCAACAGAGCTGTTTCTGCTTCCGTCAAACTCAAATTCCTGCCAATAACTGTCTGCTTTCTGACTCTCCTGCCGCCTGATTCTTATTTTATATACCAAGTGAATCACCGCCTTTCTGGAACAGGTACAAAGGAAATCTGTATCTGCTTTCCATCAAATCTGGCTACCGTTGTTTTAAGGTAATCATCGTCATTGCTCTTCGGATAATCCTCCCGCCAGTGTGCACCACGGCTTTCTTTTCTTGCAAGAGCACTCTTTAGAACTGCCATGCCAAGCAATGGAAGATTTCCTGTCAGCGCTTGTACCGTTTGAATCCCATTTAACAACGTATTCTCATTTCTGACAACGCCCATAGTCTCCTGCATCACTTTGTTTAATTGCTTTATTTCTGAAATTTGGGACGCTGGTGGAAAATCTATCTGTGTCGCACAAGATAGATCTACTACATCTGCCTGTTCGCATGCTGATTTTGCCGCAACACGTCCTCCGTATAACGCTCCTAACAGAGAATTTCCACCAAGACGGTTGGCACCATGATATTGGGCACAGCATTCTCCGGCAGCGTAAAGATTCTGAATCGGCGTTCTGTGCTGCTCATCCACCAGAATGCCTCCCATAAAATAGTGAATTCCCGGTAAAACAGACACCGGTTCCTTTCGTATATCTTTATGCAGATAGGTCATACAATCGTCTGCCAGACCAGATAGCTTATTTGAAATAATCTCCTCCGATATTTCCGTCATGTCAAGAAATACCTCTGATTCATGGCTGACCTTCCATATCTCTCTGGCGGTAATATCTCGTGGCATCAGATTTCCAAGCTCCGGGTATTTTTCCTCCATGAAATACCATTGTTTTCCATCTTTCATGGCAAACAACCTGCCACCTTCCCCTCTGGCCGCCTCGCTGATGAGCATGCGTTTTCCACCACATTTCACAGTTGTCGGATGATACTGGATCATCTCGCCATTTGCCAGAGGAACACCAAGCCGGAACAATTCTGCGGTGACTTCTCCTGTATTGCTCAGCGAACCCGTTGTATTTCCAAACAATCCGTGCATACCACCGGTGGCAACAATAACCGCATCCCCCGGTAATTCCACAATCTCCTGACTGTATTCATCCCTGATTACGCAGCCACAACAAATATTGCCACACAGACTAAGTGTTAGGAAAGAATGATGGCTGAACCGTTCTACCATACCAGATGCTTCTTTCCTGCGAACAGCGTCTATCATAGCTGTCATGATCTGCTTCCCGGTATCGCTCTGTGCAAAAGCAGTCCGTTTCTTTTTCTGCCCGCCAAAATTCCGCAGATCCACATCATCATAGCCACTCATGTTAAATTTAACTCCAAGTTTTAGCAGCCAGTGCACCAGCTCCGGTGCTGCCTGTGTCATTCCCCAAACTGCATTTGGATCTGCCAGACCACATGCTGCCTTTATTGTATCTGTAAAATGTTCTTCGGGACTGTCGTTTTCATCTTTTGTATTCAAAGCTGCGTTGATACCGCCCTCCGCCATAACAGACTGTGCCCGCTCTGACGGAAGGGAGGAAACCAGTTTTACATTGCATCCATTTTCCGCTGCCTGCAAAGCCGCTGAAAGTCCTGCCAGTCCAGCACCTATAATAATAATTGTCTTACTCATAGATATTGCCACCCAATATAATAGAAAATAACTGCGCCCGCTATAAACAGAAGGAGCACCGAAAGAATCAAATAAATATCACCCCTTCGTTCTTTATAACTGATGATTCCCAGCGATACGAGCAATGGGCGGATATTGATAAAAATATGAACAAAGATTGCCGCCACGAACAAAAGCTGAGTTACCATCTTTACCGTTGTAAAAGGGAACAAAATATATGTCCCATTCTGCACCTTTCCAAACAAGCCAATATGGAAGAACAGCAGGATCAGTATTGCCAGCCCACTGGCTCGTCTCGCCCAGAATATGGCGTTCTGTTTCAGATACATTTTTCCGGATTGCTTCGCTGTCTGTAAACTCTGAACTGTCAGGATGACACCAATCACCGTATGCACAACAAGAATACCAACACCAATCCATGCAAGAAGTTTCCCTGCACTACTTCCAACTCCGTTCAGCATAAAGCTGCCCATGATTCCATGAATCATAAAAATGAGAAGCATTAAAACAGACAAAATCGTATTCCATTTTCTCATAAATTCCCGCTCACCTCATTTCTTCGCTGTCCATGATCATATAGTCCATCTGTGTTAGCGTTGTAACGTCAATAAAATCATCCGATGCCAGGAATACATCATACTTTCCACTTACCACTCTTGATAGCATCATTGTGTTACTGTACTCTTTCAGATCTACGAAAAAACCGGCCTGTTTCAACCTGTCACAGAGTTTCTTAGCATAACTGACAAGCGGATAATCCGTCTCAGATACATATAACCGAAAACTAATGTCCGTTTTCATGAGATCTGTTTCATTTGTTTCCGAATCGTCCAGTGCCAATTCTTTTAATTTATTCCGGGTGTTCTCGTTGTCGAGACCATCTGACATCATATTAATACCGAGAACATAAGAGCCTTCCAACTGTGCGGAGGCTTGAGCCGCCTTTTTTGACTTCGGTGTTGCTCCTGTGACTGCATCAATCATAGAAGGCGGTGAATGTAAAATGGCACCAAATCCTACAAGAAAAACAATCGTAACAACTAACAGAATCAGTTTTCGTTTCACATTCCCACCTCATTTCCTATTTTTTCAAAATTCTCATTGCGTTTAAAACAGCAATTATGGTAACGCCTACATCACCAAATACAGCTTCCCACATTCCCGCAATACCAAGAGCGCCAAGAATCAGGAACACACTCTTAATCCCAAGAGCAATCACTATATTCTGCATGACAATCTGTTTTGTCGCTTTTGCTACTTCAATCGCGTCCACCAGCTTAGACGGTTCATCTGTCATCAGAACTACATCTGCTGCTTCAATGGCCGCATCCGAACCAAGCCCACCCATTGCAATACCAACATCTGCACGGGCAAGGACAGGAGCGTCATTGATACCATCACCAACAAAAGCCAATTTGCTTCCCGGTCTCTTTTTACTATCTAAAAGCTCAACCTTTTCCACTTTTTGGTCAGGAAGCAGCTGTGCATAATATTCATCCAACTGCAATTCTTCTGCAACGGACTTCCCAATTTTTTCATCATCACCGGTAAGCATGACTGTTTTTTCCACGCCGATATGTTTCAGGTCAGAAATTGCTTTTTTACTGTCCGGCTTCACTTCATCTGTTATCAAAATACATCCTGCATATTGACCATCTACAGCCAAATAAACTTTTGTACCTGCGTTTTCACAGGTTGTGTACTCTATACATTCTGTATCCATAAGTTTCGTATTGCCAGCAAAAACTTTCTTTTCCCCTGCCATTACACTGATTCCATATCCTGAAATTTCCTTATAATCAGAAATCACTGACTGATCAATTTCTTTTCCATAAGCGGCAAGAATGGATTTTGCAATAGGATGGTTAGAAAAACTCTCTGCCTCTGCCGCATACTCCAGAACCTGTTCTTTTGAAAATCCATTTGCAGGCAAAATATCCGTCACATTGAAAACACCTTTTGTAAGTGTTCCGGTTTTATCGAACACAATAACGCTGACATTATTAAGTGCCTCTAAATAATTGCTTCCTTTTACAAGAACACCTCGTTTAGATGCTGCACCAATGCCGCCGAAGAAAGTCAGCGGGATTGAAATAACCAATGCACATGGACAAGATACCACAAGGAAAACAAATCCTCTGCGAATCCACTCTGTCCAGCCTCCGCCAAGAATGATCGGTGGCAGAATCGCCAGAAAAGCTGCTAAGATTACAACCACAGGTGTATAATAACGTGCAAATGTAGTAATAAAATTTTCTGTTGGTGCTTTTCGGCTTGACGCATTTTCCACAAGATCAATAATCTTTGAAGCCGTAGATTCACCAAATGCTTTTGTTGTCTTAATCATTAAGACACCCGTCTGATTCATACAACCGGAAAGTGCTTCGTCTCCTTTATGAACACTTCTCGGAACTGATTCTCCTGTTAAGGCCCTTGTATCCAGCATAGAATCTCCATCCAATACCACACCGTCTAATGGAATTTTTTCACCAGGCTTTACAATAATAATCTCACCAATGGAGACATTTTCTGGAGATATGGTAATCAATTCCCCATTTCTTCTTACTGTAGCAGAATCTGGACGTATATCCATTAAGTCTGATATAGATTTTCTGGAACGCTTAACAGCCAATGACTGAAAAAATTCACCTACCTGATAGAATAGCATAACAGCAACTGCTTCTGGATATTCACCAATGACAAAAGCCCCAATCGTAGAAACACTCATCAAAAAATGTTCATCAAATACACGCCCCTTTGAAATGTTCCTCACAGCCTGCCATACAACATCTCCACCAAGAATAACATAAGAAACAATGAGAAAAGCTAACTCGATAGGCAGTGGCACTTTCGCAAAAACAGTCAATGCCATACCAATGGCATAGATTGCTGCACCAGTCGCTAAACGAACTGTCAACTTCTTATCCTCATTGTTATAGGATTCATTGGCCTCCTGCTTTTTTTCCGGTATATAAGATTCCTGTACAATTTCAGAAACTTCCACATCTGGCTCATGGCTATGAACAATCGTTTCAATCTGACTGGCTATCGTATCTGCGGCTGTCTGAGCAACAATGATTGTAAGCGTCTGCTTCATCAGATTTACCACTGAGGATTGCACTCCATCCAACTCTCCGACTTCTTTTTCAATTTTTGCAGAACAATTTGGACAGTCCAACCCTTTTAATAGAAATATGCGTTTCATGATAATCTCCTTGTAATTTGTTTAATTGTTCAATTACTCAACTATAATGTTAAAAAATATTATTTCTGCCAAAGATGCTCAAATCCCTTGTCAATAATCTCTTTCACATGATCATCTGCCAGCGAGTAGTAAACTATCTGTGCTTCTTTACGGAATTTTACCAGATTCGCTAGGCGTAATGCCTTTAACTGATGCGAAATTGCAGATTTTGTTACCCCCAGTAGCACTGCAAGATCACATACACACATCTCACTCTGTTCTAGAGCGTGTAAGATTTGTACTCTAGTTCCATCTCCAAATAGCTTAAACAAAGAAGCCAACTGGATATAATCATCTTTTGGCTGCATCTTGGATTTCACATCATTCACAATATCCTCATGAATTACATCGCAATTACAAATATAAGACGTTTTTGGCATATATTCACCTCCAAATATAATAGTTGAACAATTACTCAACTATTATTATACTTATTTTTAAATTCATGTCAATAAGCTGATGTTAGTTCCCCATAAATTTTACAATTAAAACCAGCTCTTTATTCTTTTCTTAATCTTTTTTCCCAGTATACCGTTTTGGCTTTCTTGTCACACTTCCTGTAAATTCCAAATTTGTAACGCTGAGTTTATATGTAATTGTCATGGTTTCCATATTTTTTAGAACACATACCATTTCATTCGTTAATTCCGGCAAGCGTTTTAAACACGGAAGTTTCCTTTTGGCATTTGCATATACATGTCTTGCGTCAAAATAGAACTGATTATTTGTAAGAATAGATTTTTTTGCATTCTTATAAAAATCCTTGGTCGAAGTCTTGTCTCCACTCCTGTTAAATGTAGAAAGTGATCTATTGGAAAAGAAACTTCAAAATATTCATCTCCACAAACATACAGAAATGTTTTACCTGCCAAATTTTGGAAATATACGATTTCCGCCTCTGTAATACCTTGTCGTATTGCGTTTTTCTTATCTACCTTTGTTGCCACTTATACCTCACATGCAAAAAAGAGTGTGGCATTAAACCACACTCTTCTGAGAATTACTTTTGTAAAAGAGTTTTCTGCTGGTTGTCAGCCTCGGTACCCAGTTAAGATACCCATAACGACGTGAAAATCATTAAGTCCCCCACGTGGACTACAGCTTTATCCAAGCTACCAGGCTCGATGCCCAGTTAAGACATCTAATGAGATGGAAGTTTACCCTGCTCCATCTGCAGCCCAACTTTTAATGATGCTCTTACATCGAGAACATTTCTGTTCTTGCTTTTATTATACTCAATCATAAAAAAATCAACACAGATTAGCAAATTATATTATTCCGATCCGATCTTCCAAAGGTGTAAATAAGGTGTAAATTTTACGTTTCTATCCAAGAAGCCCAATAAAATCAAGGCTTTTGCCCCGTCCCTTAAACACTGCCGTGGCAGATAAAAAGTACTCTAATCATAGTTTTGTTTCTCCTTGTTTTGCCCTGAAGTGCCCTGTTTTGCAAGGGTTTCTGGGGATTTGTAAAATGTGTATTTTTGCTGAACTCCTGGCAAAATAGAGCAAGATGGAGCAAGTTATTGCGGGCTGTTAGTAGTAAAGTTGGTAGTAAAATGGAGTTGGCTTACTACTAAGGATTATATATTATAATCTGCATATACTGAAAGCATACTCTCAACACTCTTCACAAAGTTCTTAGAATTATCATCAAACTCGTACTCTCCAAGTATGGTATGATACACATTTCCCGTATATTCTGTAACAAAAATTGCATCGTATAACTGTTGGATTTTTTGTTCAACAGTAACTACACTCTTACCTTCTTCCACTTCAAAGGCTTCATTTCTATTCAGCAATCGTGTAGCCAACCATTTTCCCTTATCAGAATCTTTATAAATATCCATAAGTGGTTTCGAACTTTTTCCGCATACAAATTGGTTATATAACGATATATCAACAATTTTTAGTCCTACAAGAATTGGAACCACATACATCAATAAAAGTTGTCTTCCTTTCCCATCTGAAAAAGAAAAATCAAATTTTTTACTCTCATGTGTAGGCTCATATGCTGCTGTTTTCACTTGTCGATAAAAACGAGTGGCTTCACGCAACTCCATATTATATGTATCTATTACTTTTCGACATATTTTTTCTAAAACATAACTAGATTCCAACCCCATTTCCCTATAAAATGCAGTTTTATCTGCTGGTGGCAAGGATATTCTCATATCAAAAATCTGTCTAAATATCTGCACGCATCAAATGTATTACCATAATAATGCTTTATTGTATGTTGTAGCTCACCTAAATTAACAGAAAAAACAAACGTAATTCTGTCATCATATAAATAATGTTTTATTCTTTCTAATAATTGAACAGCATAGCTTGGCTTACATCTATCCAATTCATCTATGAAAACCACTAACCGATTTCCTCTTTCAACTAACAACTCCGTAAAGAAATTTTTAATATTCTCGTGTAAATCTTTTTCTTCTTTAATCTTTGTAAGCGGATTATCGCTTTTTAATTTTTCAATAATACCGTTTATATTTCTACCAGTAAGTGCCTCTAACACAGACCCCGCCAACTTGAATGCATTGCTATTATCATCAAAAGCATAATTTATTCCTAACTGCTTTATTATTTCGTACACCAAAGAAAATACCGGGTCTGTATCATTATCATTTTCCCATGCGTCATAATAAACTGCCACATCATAATTCTCTGACATGTCTTCTGCTTTTTTCGGAAATGGAAGTGCGTATACAATACTTGCTTTCTTTTCATCATCCATATCGCTCATCGGATTTTTTGCATTTATTAGCAACATAGATTGTTTCACAAAAAAAGTCTTTCCACTCCCCCATCTGCCATCAATAGCAATAGAAGAATCTCCTTCTTGTGCTAATATCAAATCATAAAAACGCACTAAATCTTTGTTTCGTTTCAATAAATCTTTGTCCAATGTATGTATCAAATTTCTTCTGTAGGAATCAATTCAAAACTATTCATGCCCATTTCCCTCCTGTAAAATATCTTGCAACTGTTTATTTCGATTAATAATTACATCCACAATATATTCTAGAAACTTAACATACTGTTCTGGTTGCAACTTTAATAACTTTTCAACAGTATCATATTTATCGTTTTCTAAAATTTTCTCTATGAATGCACTTCTATAAATACTACCATAAACTAGTTTCGTAAATTTAGCATGCCGTTTATAATACACATTGGGTATATCATAGCAATGTGCCATTCCTCTATTTACATTCGCCCCTGGCCATGTTGGAATTATGTTCCCTATATCATAGTAGTGTTCTAAAAATCCTTTTATTTCCGGTAAATCGTTTACGTCACTAAATTGTGGATAATTCTCACTTAAAAACTTATCGGAATAAAGGCGCTGTCTCGTAGCCCCCTTTTCATCTTTCACCATAATATCCGTCTTCACATTATCTACAAATAATTGTCGATAATAAATAAAAACCCCAATAGCATATACTCCTCTAAAAGAAAATAATACATCCGGACATTCCCAATTCAGTTTTATGATTTTATCATCATTATATTTTTCAACAGTTTCTCTCTTATAAAAAAATTCTTCTACAGATTGTAATTTCATCTTTAGCACTTCCTCCTTAAAATATAGCATTTATATTATACTACTTCTTTTGATAATCCGCCACAAATTCAATTTCGGCAACATTGTAAAAAACGCCCCAGCCTAAGCCAGAGCATTGCCTATCTTCCATTTTAAATTACCTTAAACATCTTCTGCGACATCGGTTTCTCTTTCTTCTGCTCAACCTCTGCCTGTGCCTTTCTAAACTCTTCCATCCGTTTCAATTCTTCCTCAGCATCATCGAATCCGATATGTGTGTACACATTCATTGTAACCGATATATCCGAATGCCCCATGAGGTACTGCAGTGTCTTGGGATTCATTCCCGATTTTGCCATATTCGAGCAATAGGTGTGTCGGCATACATGAGGTGTAATATTTGGCATCTGTACTCGGTAAATGTCATTGTATCTGCCGACCATATGATTGAATCGATGCTGCCAGTGCATTGCCACAAGTGGCATTCCATTATCATCATAAAATAGGAATCCACTATATCCATCTATGGTTTTCTCCACTTTCGGTGCATTTCTATCCTCAATGTTTGCCTGAAACATCTGTGCCACATCCTCCGTGATTGGCAATACTCTTGTTCCTACATCCGTCTTTGTGGTTTCTATGATATATCGCATATCTGATGTTCTCTGCAACTGATGGTCGATATTCACAGTTCTGTTCTCAAGATCAATATCCTTTAGTGTCAGTCCACAAAATTCCGATATTCGCATTCCCGTATGAAAGAGTATGTACACCACTTCATAGTATTTACAGTACACCACATCGTCATGCACAAACTTTAGGAACTTTCTCATCTGGTCTTTGGAAATTGCCTCTCTTGTGACTGCGTCATTTACCAATACCCCGGCAAGCTGAAATCCGAAAGGGTTCTTTACCAAAATGTCATCATCCACCGCCATCTGAAAGGCTGGTCGCAACACTCCACGGATGGTATGAATGGAACTGTAGCTTTTCCCATCTTCCTGCTGCAACTTGATAAGAAACAACTTTGCATCGGAAGTTTTCACACTTCGTATCGTCTTTTTACCAAATGCTTCCTTCGCAAGTAATCTCTGCACTGTTACATATCCCTGTTTTGTGCTTTGCCTTACTCCGGTCTTTGTTTTCAAATATCGGTCTACCAGTCACATACTGTCATCTGTCCGTCCACGATATTTACAAGCAAATCCAAATCTGTATTTACCTGTTTTTCCAATTCACGAAGGGAAAGGCATGATTTCTTGCCCTTTGGAAGTTTGTCCGTAGGCTCCAGTTTCCAACTGTATACAAAATGTGGTTTTCCATCAATATGATATTTATATTGATATTTTCCATCTGCTCTTACGCTTTCTCCCGGTCTTAATACTCTGCGTTTGGAGTCCCGCCTTGTCTGTCCTCTTCCTGCCTTTGCCATTATACCCGTCTCCTTAGTTCCGGATGGTTACGCAGATACCTTTCAAAGGCTACACGAAGAATCAGCTTGCGTTCTCCGTAATATGCCAGAAAATCTTCTCCATCCGTATTATTCAATAAATCGTAAAATTTTCTCCGGCTCAAGACAAAATATTCAATTGCCTCTGAAGGATTCAAAATATCCTTTTCTGCTAAATCTGGTCTTGCCATAAAGCACTTCCTTTCTGCCAAAAGTGGCTGTTTTCAAGGGTTTTCGTGGTCATCCTATGTTCGCTCTTATGCCCTGTAATAGCAACTACTTTCGGCAGATAAAAGGAACTATATTTCTGAAGAACCACTAATAAATTCTTCAAACTTCGGGCGGATGATCAGGAATCTGTTTCCACAGTACACCGCCACCGTTCCAAGGTTATCCTCTGCAATTCTTCTCAGTTTCTTTATACCAATATTAAAATAAGCTGCTGCCTCCTTGATGGTGAGCATATACTTCGTAAGCGCCAAGTATTCCTGCGGATTTTCAAATCCTTAGATTTCCCCTATAATTGCAGCTGATAGATACTTAGATTATTTCACTACAATTATGGAGGATAGGTTATGGCAGGTATTCGCAAGACCCGCGTTCCGATGGTGGAACAGATCAGACTTATCAATGAATGCCGTCAGAGCGGCATGACAGATGCTGACTGGTGTCGTGAAAACGACATTGCAGTAAGCACCTTTTACAACTGGGTCAGCCGTTGTCGGAAAACAGCAGCGGATCAGATCCCAGCGGCGAATTATGGTCATCTTGAGGTTCCACGCCCGAAACAGGACGTGGTTCCCATTGACATTGTTCCGGATCACATTCCGGAACAGCATACCGCATCGCAGATGCTAAATTCGAACCTTGACAATTCACATACGATTGAAGTTTCTATGAAGGATATCACAGTCCGCATCAGCAATGATGCGGATCCTATTCTGCTCACCAGGACTTTTCGCATGCTTCAGGAGTTTTCATGTTAGGTGATGTTTCCGGACTTGAGAAGATCTACATTGTCTGTGGCTACACGGATATGAGGAAATCTATTGACGGACTCTGCACCGTTATCGAAGACCAGCTTAAGATGGATCCGTCGTCCAGTGCTCTCTTCCTTTTCTGTGGAAGAAGACGGGACAGGATCAAAGCCTTGTTCCGCGAACCGGATGGCTTCGTTCTGATCTATAAGCGATTGTCTGTCCGCGGCGGTTATCAATGGCCCAGAAAGCAGTCAGAGGTCCGGAATCTTTCCTGGCGGGAGTTGACTGGCTGATGTCCGGGATTGATATTGACCAGCCAAAAGCCCTCAAAGCAGAATAAAAAGCGCGTGGATCTTGGCAGAAATCCTGCATAGAAAAATCCGGAAATCCCTTGTAAATTCGGCATTTTTCAGGCGTTGTTTTCCTTTAGTAAAAGCCCCCTTTCTGGTATAATAAAGGAATCAAATCCGAGGAGAGAAACGATGGCTTCCAGTGCAAAAGATATCCAGCTTCGAGAGCTGAGAGATACCGTATCACAACGGAAAACAATGATAGCGGAGCAGACGGAACTGATCAAAGCTCTCCGTCTTATTATTGACGAAAAAACCAGTCATGAGAAAGCTCTTCAGGAACAGGTAGATTATCTGACAAAAAAACTCTTTGGTCCCTCCAGCGAGAGAAGGTCTGATGATATTCCGGGACAGCAGAATCTCTTCGATGAAGCAGAAGTGGAACAGGATCCATCCCTGTTGGAAGGCGAAACGGTAATCCGGGAGCATACCCGTAAAAAGAAGGCAACACATGAGGAACTCTTCAAAGGCCTGAAAGTTGAAAAAGTAGTGGTCCCACTTCCGGAAGAGGACCAGATCTGTCCGGTATGTGGTACGCAGACGGTCCTGATCGGCGAGGAATATGTCCGCCGGGAACTGGAATTCATTCCTGCCACCTGTAAAGTGATCGAATACTACAGCCAGAGCTATGGATGCCCCTCCTGCAAGGAAGGACTCGGCGATACAGAAAAGCCTGTGATCGTAAAGTCTCAGGTTCCGCCAGCTCTGCTTGGAAAAGGACCTGCATCAGCATCTGCAGCTGCATGGACTATGTACCAGAAGTATACCAACGGGCTTCCACTTTACCGGCAGGAAAGGACTGGAAGCAGTATGGGGTGCAGATCAGCCGGACGACCCTTGCAAACTGGATCATCTACTGTTCAAAGAACTATTTTCAGCCAATGTACGATTACTTTCATCGGGAGCTGCTGAAACGTAGTTTTGCGATGGCAGATGAGACGCGGGTCCAGGTATTGAAAGAGGAAGGACGCAGGGCACAGACCCAGTCATTCATGTGGCTGTTCCGAAGCGGTGAGGACGGACTTGCGGAGATCATCCTGTATGGCTATTCCCCGACCAGGAGCGGCAGCCATGCAAAGGAGTTTCCGGAAGGCTACAGCGGATATCTGGAAACGGACGGCTATCAGGGTTATAACAGTCTGCCTGGGATCAGGCGCTGCTCCTGTTGGGCACATATCCGCCGATACTTTATCGACGCTGTTCCAAAAGGGAAGCAGTATGACTACAGCCAGCCTGCAGTACAGGGAGTCCAGTACTGCAATCGGTTGTTTGCCATGGAAGACTCCATTAACAAAAAGTATCCCGGTAATTATGAAAAGCGGAAACAACTGCGTCTCGAGAAGGAAAAACCTGTTCTGGAGGCTTTCTGGTCGTGGCTTGACCAGCAAAAGCCCGTCCGGAATACCCGGCTGGATAAAGCCGTGAATTATGTTCTCAACAGGCGTGATATAGCGGAAACCTATCTGGAAGGCGGGCGGTGCAGCTTTACCAATAATCTCAGTGAGAATGCGATCCGTCCGTTCGCAGTGGGGCGAAAAACTGGCTGTTCAGCAGTTCCGTGGACGGAGCGAATGCCAGCGCAGTAGTCTACACAATGGTTGAGATGGCCAAAGCACATGCTGAACATCTACGGATATCTTAAATTTCTGCTGGAGAACCGACCGAGTAAAAATATGACCGATGAACAGCTGGCGGAACTGGCACCTTGGAGTGAAAAACTCCAATCTATCAAAAATCGCATGTGAATTATAGTGAATTACTCCAACTCGTAAAGGGCTGGAGTAATCTTGTATCTAACCGCATTATTATTTGGCGCTTACTTCGTATCCTCCATTTTCTTAATATCGTGCAAAAAAGACGTATGAAACGGTTACATTTCATACGCCTTAACGCTGTTACAATATTTCCTTTTATTTTTGATAAATTCATCTATGTAAGAAATAGCTCATTATATTAATTATAGACATTCCACATCACTGTTACTCTAAATTACTTTTCTTTATTTTTTCTTGTATCGCATTTTCCTGAGCAAAAAATGTATCAACTAAAAACAAAACACCAATTGCCCCAACCAATGGCGTTCCTGATTTATCCATGCCTACTGACACAGCATATACAAATACCATTGATAAATATGTGCAATTTTTAAGAATCAAATACATTATTTCACCTTTAACATACTTTTCGAAGCATTGCAATTTATGGATTTTTTTAGTTATAAATATCATTATCCATTTTACTATATTTGAAACTAATTTCAATAACATATATTGATACAACATTAATATTAACAAAGCTAACCAGAAAGTTAGGTCAATTTGAGCAAATACTAATATTTTTTTTACTAAAATAATATAATCCATACATTGGAAAAATGACACAATTAATTCACAAATATACTTAATAATTTGTTTGAACCATTCTACAATTATATTCGACATATCCTGCAAAAATTTCCATGTAATATATCCTAATTCAGAAAGTTTCTTCCAATGGAAAAATCAAAAATTGGTGTCAATAAAAACCAATATAAAATCAAAATACTCATTAAAATTGAACCAATTACACAGCCATGTTCTTGTGGTTCTAGCAACTCATAATGATTATTAAATAGCCAAACTATTCTTACCACTATTCCTGTTAAATACAATATCCAAAATAGAACATATACACAAAATGCTAATAATAGCTTCTGATAAGCTTTTAATACCTCATCAATAAATCTTTTTACAATACTAGAATCACTTTCTAATTCTTGTCTTATGTTTTTCGGAAAAAAATCTTTAATTCCTTTAAATGATATATTTTTTTTTCTTATACACCTTCTCTTATTTAAAACATTACAGAATCCATATACTTTAGTTGCAAAATAGAACAGTGGCACATGCATATAGCTATAATTATCTGAATAAATGCAAACATTTCATTTCCCCCTTCATTTAATTTCTAAAAATTATAGTCTAGTGTACTGTATCATTCATAAATAGCTGAATTTTCTGGTCAGTCAAACCGTTTCATGGTATACTAAAAAGAAACGGCGGTGATCTTAGATGGCAAGACCAAGAAAATATAATATTTCATTGACAGATGACGAAGTCAAAAAGCTGAAATCAATCATGCACAAAAACAAACATCAAAAACAGTTCGGAACAGATGCCAGATTATTCTTGATTTGGATGATGCACATGGCAAAGTCCTTACCCATGAACAGTCTGCCAAAACAAACTGTGTATGTATGGCTACTATTATGAATACTGTAAAGCTTTATTCCGAAAAAGGCATTCAGGGTATCGTTACCTTAAACCGTAATGTTAATTCTGATAATGCTCATAGAAAATTGGACGGACGTGCCGAAGCACGTATCATCGAAATAGCATGCAGTCCTGCACCTGAGGGTCATTCCCAATGGACACTTCGTTTACTGGAAGAACACTTCCATATGATCTGATGTATCCGGTTGTCTGTATGGACGAAAAGCCATATCAACTTTTAGGTGACGTAAGAGAACCATTGCCAGCCCGCCCAGGTGATGATCAGAAATAGATTCTGAATACAAGAGAAATGGTACTTGCAGCATTTTTGCGTTTGTTGAACCCCTTGGTGGAAAACATCCGCAAAGCCTCTGGGGATTCTCTATATAGCCTCTTTCCATTATGGCATAAATGCTTCTTAAATTTTTTATAAAACTTATTCATAATATCATACAAATCTCTCAGTTTTTCTGGGGCATCAAATGGATATTCTTTTTCCAAATGTTTTATTTCTTGGTCCAGCTCTAATATAAATTCCTTTACAAGACTATTTTTCATGATACCTAGATACTTTTCTCTCTTCTCAGATTCTATAGTTCTTCCCATAAAATATGGTAAAACCTTGCATAAATAGAAAAAATTATCTGTTCCCACTTTACAAAAATCAACTTTGTACACTTTCCATTCACTCTGAGCTACATCAAGACAAAAAGAATCATAGCTAACTAATCCTTTTTCACTGCTTCTCTTTTCCGCCAAATATTCCGTCCAAAACAATGATGCAAGACCTAACGCTGATGTAGCATTCTCCTCTACAAGTCCATATAATCTTGGCATTTTTTTCCAATCAGAAGCATGACCCATTTCATGATAAAGTGTATTTACAATTAATTGAAAGTTTTCTGTATTCTCGATATCCTTTATATTTAATTGTTCCAGTTGATCATATAACCGTGATGTAACTATAAGGTTCCTCCCTTCATTATATATCTTGCCATCCGTTTCATATTCAAATTCACCACTATCAATTAATTCTATCTTCTCTATTCCAGAAAGATCAAGTTCGGCTCCACAAAAATTGATTACATATGCAACAACTTCTTTTAAAAACTTTTCATATGCTGAGTTATACGTACATTCAATTTGCAATTAACCGTCTCCTTATGTAATTACTTTTAATACTGATTTTCAATTTTTTGTCACCAATTACTATATCTTCTTTAATTCTCTTATTAAATCCATTGTCTCAATTTTGCAATTTAAAACCTGCTTTCCAAGATATATTGCATCCTTATCACACGTTGCAAAACATGATTTTACCCAATTAACCTCCTTATTCAATTTTAAATAATATAATGTATTATTTAAATCGTCACAGCACACTATAACATAAGGTATAGAATTTCCATCTAAATATTCAAAAAAATCACGTTCCATTTGAAATCTATTTCCTCTATTATGTATATATAACATATGCAATTTGTTATTAATCTTCAAAAGTTCTGTATTTCCTTCTTCATCAATTATTTTATATGCTATATTATTTTTATCTAAAATGTTTTTTATCATTTTTTCTTAACCTCTAATCCATTTTATATTCTTTTATTAAATCATCAAATCCTTGAGTTCTAATTTTTTTATCAGCTTTCGACATATCCTCCATAGCTTTTATAAACATATTTCCTGCATCAATCATATCTTTCGCCAAACTCCAATCATCAGGAACAGGAATAAGCATTTCCTGAATATGCCGCGGCTGTAAATGCTGTTGTACTGATCCATATTCGTCTAATAACATAAGAGATAAAGCTGTAGCTGAAGTAAAATAGGCTAATAAATAGGCCCTTAAATTTGCATCTTTAACACGAATGCGAACAAGATCATCGCTTACAATATAATTTTTGGCTAAATCTTTCGTTGCATATGTTACCTTTCCTATTGTTCCTGATCGAGAAATCAATATATCTCCCTCTTGAATCTTCAGCATATTAATACACTGTTTTTGTCGTTCATTTGCTTTTGCTTCATCTAGCCATTTTATCGTAAAACGCCTAAGCTCTAAGGCAGCATTTGCTGTTAAATATGGTACAAGACCTGAAGTCTCAGTCGGATTATCAGCTTTTATATTTGAAGCATTCCAACGAGGCCCAATATATATTCTAATACCAGCCTCCAATTGCCCTACAGTTGTAGTTGCCCAGTGTTCTTTATTATCAAAAGCTAAAACATCATCTAGCGCAGCGTTCAATTTAGGAGAATAATGCTGTGGATTAATATTTATATGGTCTTTAATCTCACTTTTCTTAACATAAAAAATATATTCAGATTTTTTATGTTCTTTTCCATCCATAAAATCTATATATGCTTCTGCAATTTCATTTAAATCATGATTCAATACTCCCGTACTATTTCCATTTCCATCAAGAACAAATACAGAATTCCCCTTTGAATCCTGTCCAATTCTTTGAGACATAGCCATAAAAATATTATAATCTTCTCGCAGCTTTTCATTCTCTTTTGGTTTTCGTAAAAATAAAATGCAGGTTCTTACTCCAGTATCTGGTTGAAATGTATCTTTATGAAGCGTTACAACCCCTAACAATTCACACTTATCAAAAATCCACTCCCTGTAAGCTTCATAGCTCACATTATCTAATATTCCCTTTGGAAGAACAATCCCCATACGTCCTCCAGGTTTTAACCAATCGATGCATCTTTCAATAAATAAAAGTTCAGGAGCTTGATGCATTAAAATATCATCATCATTCTTTGAAAATACAAATTTTCCAGAGTCATTCTTTTTAAAACTATGTCCAAAAGCATAACTCTTCAATATAGATTTATCTGAAATTTGAGATTCCACCTTCTGTCCAGAAAATGGTGGATTTGTAGCAATTACCGCAGGTGCATTACTTTTTCCTTTTGCACATCTCGATACAATCCACGGATCTAATCTTGAGTAAAGATCTAAAGAATTTCCACGGGTCATGCCAGATTGCCCATCTCCAGTTAATAACATTGCACATTTCGCAATTTTTACCAATCTGGCTGCTATTTCTACAAGATAAACACTATCTTTAATAATATTCAATTGTCGGTCTCTTACAGGAGAATTCGGACTTGTACTGGAAAGCACTTTTCTTCTCAAATACCTAAATATCCCAGTTGCAAACCCGCCACTTCCCCCTGCAGGTCTAATGTATGTTCGCCAATTTCTGGATCAAGCATTTTTAACCATCATATCAATTACAAGACGATTTGTAAAAAACTGACCTTGTTGTCTTTTTAAATTAATATGCGTAAATTGTTCATAAGTTTCTCCCATAAGATCCCAATCATCAGCGTCATCATTTCTAGCTGCTAAACTCCAATTTTTCAAAACACCAACAGCCTCAGCAATGCAATCATCACCGACCTGAATTTTTCATGCGCATCAAATACATCAGGAAATTGATCTGCGTATTCTCTAAATAACTTC
>ENA-OQHA01000173-OQHA01000173.1-human-gut-metagenome-genome-assembly--contig:-NODE-173-length-34840-cov-5.668078_pt1 | contig 34840 bp, 38 predicted proteins | sample MGYA00242558_ERZ504707 | MGnify/ENA primary metagenome ERZ504707 (study PRJEB26092, sample SAMD00036197) | human gut metagenome | host: Homo sapiens | study: EMG produced TPA metagenomics assembly of... | reverse complement strand
GATCGACGGCAAGCATTGGACGGCGATCACCACCAAGCGCGGCAAACGCATCCGCATCATATCCGTGCGCAGATCACGCAAGAACGAGGAGCATACTATGACAGCCAAGACTAAGCCGACGCCAAGGCGATCACCAGCGACCAGCTTGAGGAGATGTTCGACAACGGCGACGACATCCTCGACTACGTGGACATGAGCAATCCCGTGGTCGAACATCACCCCCGCTGGAGAAGCGCATCACGCTCACGATGCCCGCATGGATGGTCGGCGAACTGGACGAGGAGGCCGCCGATCTGGCGATCAGCCGCAACGCCGTCGTCAACACATGGATCGCCGACCGCCTGCGCACCACGCGACGCCGCGAAACGATCCACGCCTAGCCCTTAAACGACGAAAAGCCCCCGAGCATACCGTGAGTGCGGTAGGTTCGGGGGCTTTGTTATGTCAGCCTTGGATGCGCGGGCCTTGAGGGTGCTGGCGCCGATGACGACGCCGATGGTCAGGGCGACGCGCTGATGGTCGTCGCGGCCGGATCGGCCCACGTCCAGCCCATACGGGCCGAGGGTCTGCACGGACGGTCACGGTACAGGACGGTGGGGCGTTGCTGCCGGTGGCGACGCTGCCGCCGCCGTTGTAGGTGACGACCTGACCGGGGCGATATGGATGAAAGGCGATCAGGCAGCTACGGTGCCCAGGGAAGTCGGCGATCATAAACGTCTCGTCGTTTTCATCGCGGACCTTCAGTTGTCTAATTCCACGGGAGGCGACAGACGTGAAGTTTCTCAACGAAGCGGAAGCCGGGCGCAAGTCGTATGTCACAATCGACTTCGTGCCCAGCTCCCGTCCTTCTGCTCAGAAGCGGAGTGCGGTTCACCATCCAGCCGACATCATCGGCATCATGCCGCAGCGGGTCAACGTATCGGCCAGCGCATCGTCCAGTGCTTGGATCGGCCATAGCAACGACGCCACCGAACGACGATGGACAGTATGGCGCCTATCGCCAGAGCTGACACGGCCAGAACCGAGGCAAGCGACACATCGCCACCCGTGACGGGCAGTGACGGGCGAGGGTTGGGCGTGGTTGCCTCCGCCGGCGCCGGCGGCGTCTCGGGTTTCTCCGGTTCGCACGGTTTCTCCGACTCGCATGGGGGCAACACCCGCACACGCTCCCAGGCATCGTCATACCGGCTGGACGCCGGGGAAACACGGTCATCCCCTCGAACCGCCAGACGAACACGTACCACCCATGCCGTTCGGCGGTCAGATGCATGGGAGCGCCATGCGCGTCCAACGCCCCGGCGCCGATTTTGAACGTGCCGTTCATCGCGGGAATCTCCCAGGTGGCCAGCAACCGGTGGTTGTCGTCTTCCGTGGGGACTCTCCCCCGGATGGCTTGTACGCCTCATCGTTGGAGGGGTTGTCGGGATCGCCGGACCACCATACGCTCACCGTCGCATACGGCTGATCCGCCGCGAAACCATAGGTTTCATCGCCCATGAACTGGCAGTGGTCCGCCGGGAACCCCGATACGGTGATGGTGTCGCTGAGTTCGGCGCCGATATCCGCCGAATGTTCGGTAACCGTCGACATGACTTCGACTTTCCCGCGCCCCACGTTGCTTTCCGAAGCCTCCATGAACGGGCTCACCCAGTCACCGGTAAGGTATTCCTGCGCCCGTTTGCTTTGCTCGCTCCGCCGGAACACCCACACCCAGGTGCCAAAGCCGCCGGTCTTCGGAGTCAGATAGGCGGCGTCACCGTCCGGCTTGGCCATGGCCCGCACACGAACCGCTGCCCCACACTGGTGAAGGACGCCTTGCCATAAGCACTCGGCTCATAACCCGAGGACGCCAGCCGGGCGAGAAAAGCGTCCGCGCTCTCCCGTGCGTTCGGCGCGATGACCTTGCCCAGATCGTCCTTGCCGAGCCCGCCGAAATAGTATCCACGCGCCTGCAGCTTCAGACCGGGCACCCAATGACTGCCCTCGTCCCCCACGCCGCTGGTCACATCATCGAACACCGGCGAAGCCGCATCAAGCACCTTATCGGACACCTGCGTGGACACCGACGGAACGAAATCCTTGCGCACCTGGAACGTCGACGACGAACCGCCGGCGGAAGCCATCGAATCGAAGGCCAGCATGTCCTGAGTGCTGTCCATGACGTGCATCCGCCCATACTCGTATGTGGTGTTCACCGTCACCTCGCCGGCGCCGGTCGCCTCCCACGCGATCGAGGATCCGGCGCTCGTCGACACCCCCGAGAACGTGTTGCCGCCTTGGATGAACCGCGCCGGCCCTGCAAGGTGACAGTGAACGGCACTCCCGCGATCGCGTCACCGTCGCGGTTCACCACTTTCACCGAGATGGAACCGCTGCGCAAAGCCTCGGCATCGGTGCGTTCCACCGTCGTGCCCGCAGGCGTCTTGCCTGCCGATTGATCCCATATCCGGGCCGCCTTCGCCACGATCTCGGGATACCGGCCTTGAATGACCGCCATCTGTCTCGCCCACTCGTCCCGATCGCGCCCGAAGTGATCCTGCACGATGATGCCGATCGCCGCATGGGTGGCGGCATCCGTGTCGCGGTACCGGTCAAGGATCCATGCCATACGCCGGGCGTTCTCATCGGAGGCAAGCACCGTGGTGGGGCCTATCACATAGTCGCTCAGTTTCCCCGCTTCGATGCAGTAGTACTTGTTGCCCGAAGCGTCCAGCCCCGCGACACCGACGTAATATTCCATATCGTTGTATGGAAACATCACGTGATATCTTTCGTCGGCGGGCGTCAACGTCGCGGCATACGCCGTATTCGCCGAGCCGAACACCACTCCCACCATTATTATCAGACCGGTCAGCATCGCTACGATGGCCATGCCCCGTTGCCGCCATGTCGTTATCATCATTCGTCCTTTCCTGGTACGTTCCCCGCATACTGCACTGTGTGCGGGTAGGCCACGATCATGGCAGATTTTCATTCGCTACAGCCGGTCTTTCGACCTATGTGGTCCGAGCTTGCCGTTTGCCGGCGAGTTGTGGATAACTCTTCCGCCGAGTTATCCACCTCATGCGGTTGACCGAACGTTTACCTGAAAGTTATCCACAATGCGCAACATATGTTCATAAGCCCCTAGAATAGGACCTTATGGCAGCAGTACAACATCGCGCGACCACGCGCACTAGTAATACCGATAACAACGCCACGAAGACGAAGTCAAAGACGACTTCTGCCCGAAAGAGCCCCGCAACCAAGCGCAAGAGAGTCAGCGCCGAAACGGCACGCACCGCAGCAGCGCTGAAAGGCCTGGCTGTCGAAGCCCCCGCACCGTCCATCGAAGCAAACGAGCCCGGCCAGTTCGGCCGCATCAATGTCATGGACATCACTCCCACCGAGGAGCGTGGCATCTTCCCCGCCCGTGTGGAACTCGGCGAACCGTTTGAGATGACCGCCCAAGTGTTCATCGAAGGCCGTACCAAGGTGGGTGCCACCGCCATCGTGCGCAACCCGCGCGGCAAGGAAACCATGCGCCGGGCCATGACCTGCGTAAATCCCGGCCTCGATCGTTGGACCGTGATGGTCAAGTGCGGCGAACACAGCGATCTGAAGCCTTGGGAGGATGGTTACGCGGCCGTCAAGCGTCAGCTCGGCGAATGGACCGTGACCATCGAAGGTTGGGAAGACACGTACGTCTCCTGGCTGCATGACGCCCGTATCAAGGTGCGTGTGATGGACGACGTGGACAACGCGCTCAATTCCGGTGCCGAGCTGCTGGCCCGTTGGGCCGCAACCCCGGACGCCGGCCTGATCGCACGCGATCGCAAGACCTTGGAGAAGGCCGCTGAGACCATGGCCGATCAGACGCTGAGCGCCGAGATCGCCTCGCCGCCGGCGACAACCCTACCATCGCCGCCCTGCACGAGACTCACCCGCTGCGCGATGGCATCTCCCCCAGCCAGCCCCAGCGTTTCAAGGTGGAACGCCCGAAGTCCAGCTTCGCGGCTTGGTACCAGTTCTTCCCACGTTCCGAAGGCGCCACCATCGATCCGAACACCGGCAAGATCATTCAGGGTACGCTGAAGACCTCGATGGCCGGCCTCGAACGCGCCGCTGCCGAAGGCTTCGACATCGTCTATCTGCCGCCGGTCTTCCCGATTGGCGTGACCAACCGCAAGGGCCGCAACAACACGCTGGTCGCCGGCCCCGATGACCCGGGCTCGCCGTTCGGCATCGGCTCCGAGCTGGGCGGCCACGACACCGTGATCCGCTGCTCGGCACCATGGACGATTTCAAGGCCCTGTGCCAGCGTGCACATGAACTGGGTCTGGAAATCGCGCTTGATTTCGCACTGCAGTGCTCGCCCGATCACCCGTGGGTCAAGGCCCACCCGAACTGGTTCCGTCACAAGCCAGACGGCTCCATCGCCTTCGCCGAGAACCCGCCGAAGAAGTATCAGGACATCTACCCGATCGACTTCAACGCCGACATGCCCGGCATCGAAAAAGAAGTCGAACGCATCATGAATCTGTGGATCGAGGCGGGCGTTACCATCTTCCGCATCGATAACCCGCACACCAAGCCGGTGCGTTTCTGGCAGGACGTGATTGCCGCCGTGACCAAGAAGCACCCGGAGATCCTGTTCCTGGCTGAGGCATTCACCCGCCCGGGCATGATGCGTGCCCTGAGCTACGTGGGCTTCACCCAGTCCCACTGCTACTTCCCGTGGCGCAACACCAAGGACGAACTGGAAGAGTATCTGCCGATCACCAATGGCGACGACGGCTACTACCAGCACAACACCTTCTGGCCCACCACGCCGGATATTCTCACCGCTTACGTGCGAGACAACGGCGTAGCCGGCCACTGCGTGCGTGCGGTGCTGGCAGCCATGGGCTCGCCGTCCTGGGGTATCTACAACGGTTACGAACTCATCGAGAACAAGCAGCGCCCCGGCTTCGAAGAGCAGATCGACAACGAGAAGTACGAGGTCAAGGTTCGCGATTGGAGCAAGGCCAAGCAGTACGGCGTGGCCGAGATGCTCACCGCGCTCAACAAGATTCGTCGCGCCCACCCGGCCGCGTTGAGCTATCACAACCTCACCGTGCTGCCTACGTCCGACCCGAATATTCTGGCTTTCGCACGCCACACGCCGGCCGAACTGACCGGTACCGGCCAAGCGGACACACTGATTGTGGTCGTGAACCTCGATGGACACAACGCACACCAGTCGATGATTCACCTGGAACTCGGCGAGCTGGGTCTGCCCACCGACCGCCCGCTCAACGTGCGCGACGAGCTGACCGGCCGCGAATTCCAGTGGGATTGGGACAACTACGTGTCTCTGGCGCCTTGGGCGGATGTGGCTCACATCCTGTCCGTGCAGTGATGCGGTAGTGCAACGGTAATGCAACAGTGATGCCGTTGACGTGCATGGGTTTATCGTGTGCGTAAACCGCTAGAAATCCTCCCCTTGAGGGAGGATTTCGTCTGTTTAGACATAGCGTCGGCATAATCTCAGCACGGTTTCTTGAGTTCCGCACCTGTTTTGCAGGCGCAAACAGGGTATTGTGGTGAGACGATAACGTAACTGTCGATTTTCAAGGAGAAATGACATGGCAGAAACCTTCAACGTCGTTGTGGAAATTCCGCGCGGCTCCAAGAACAAGTACGAAGTCGATCACGAGACCGGTCGCGTCTTCCTGGACCGTACCCTGTTCACCGCAATGGGTTACCCGGATGACTACGGCTACATCGACGGCACCCTGGGCGAGGACGGCGATCCGCTGGACGCTCTCGTGATGATTCCGAACTCCGTGTTCCCGGGCTGCGTGGTCGAGTGCCGCGCCGTGGGCCTGTACCACATGGTCGACGAGGCCGGCGGCGACGACAAGGTGCTGTGCGTGCCCGCCGACGTTCGTTTCCGATGACATCAAGGACATCGACGACGTCAACGAGTACCACAAGGCCGAAATCAAGCACTTCTTCGAGCAGTACAAGGCTCTGGAGCCGGGCAAGGAAGTCCTGCCGGGCGACTACTGGACTGGTGTGGACGCCGCCGAAAAGGAAATCATTGCCGCGCGTGAGCGTCTCGCGAACGAAGGCAAGTGATTTCCTTTAGGAAAGCCCGGTGGCTTTCCGGCGGCGGCGTACGAAGACGCGACAGCGGCTGAGCCATCATTGAGCCGGCCGCAGGCCGTCCATAATTGCATGCCGAAAAGGAAATCGTCGCGGCTCGCCAGCGGTTCGCTGATTCCGAGAAGTGATTCGATTCTGAATCGTTAACAGGAGGCCCCTTCGGGGCCTTTTGTTGTATCTGCGGCAAAGCCGCTCTACTCTCCCTCAGTCGCAAGTTTCACTGCGCCAGCTCCCTCAACAGAGGGAGCTTGTATTTTGTGATATAGTGGTACTTTGTCTTTTCAACTAGGCGTAGGCGGCGTGTAGGAACGCTGGTCGAGGCCCATCGCACGGTAATCCGGCGATGAACCTTCTGTCGCACCATGATTTCGATAATCATTCAAATCCTGCTTATTTCTGTTTCCGTAGCTATGGATGCATTCGCCGTATCCATTGGCAAAGGTCTGACCGTATCCCGCGTACGAGTGCAAGACGCCGTGAAAAGCGTCCTCTGGCTCGGCGGATTCCAGATGTTGTTCCCCATTCTCGGCTATTTCGCGGCATCTACATTCAGCAAATACGTAACCCAATTCGACCATTGGATCATCTTCGCCCTGTTGGTGTTCATCGGCGGCAACATGGTTCACGAAGCCTTCGAAGAAGATGAGGAAAACTCCAAGGAGACCGCCCAGTTCGATTGGAAGCATATGCTTCCCCTGGCCGTGGCCTGCAGCATCGATGCGTTCGCCGTGGGCGTGAGCCTGACCTTCATGTTCACCAAAGCCCATATGGCATTCGCCATCCTCAGCATCGGTGTGGTCACCGGACTGTTCTCCGCTGCGGGCCTGTACATTGGCCGCGCGTTCGGTTCCCGCTGGCAGAAGCCGGCGCAGATCGCCGGCGGCGTGGTGCTGATTCTACTCGGCGTCAAAGTGCTGCTGGAGCATTTGGGCGTTATCGCGTTCTGATTCAGTGTCATAAGCCCCTTCACCAGAAAGGGCTATTTTGTTTGATTTCACCGTTCCAATGCCCGACGTAGGATTGGGATGGAAATTCGATTATCTGAGAGGCGTATCATGACCGAGATCACCCAGGAGGGTTGGAAGAACAAAGCCCTGAGCATGTTGTTGGCCCAACTGACGTCCTATGTACTGCTCATCGCAGCCACGGTCATTCCCTCCCCTGGCACCGTCCCCATCATCCCTTTGATTATCGCCGCTCTGACGTTGGCCGCATTTGTCGTGTTCTGGCCGTTCCGCGGCAGCATGCTGGATCGTATCGTCACTTTGGTGTTTGGCGCGATTTCTCTGATTTTCGTCATCGTACCTTTCCCGACCGGCAAGGTTCCGCCGGATCAGACCGCTGCGGATGGCTCGGTACTTCCTTGGTATTCATGGGCACTGGCCATGGGCCTGCTGCTGGTGGTGCTGGTGGTCTTCTCCTTCGGGCGCCAGATGCTCGTGAGAAGCGCGAACATCTTATCCGCGCACTCTCTCACGCCGTGACTTCAGGTGTGGCGGCTCTCGCCGTGGCCGGCTGGTGCTTCCTACCTGATTTGGGCGCGATGCTCGCCAAGGGCACCGTTGCGGGAACCGTTGCCCTGATCATCCTCATCGTTTTGGGACTGGCTTTGGCCGTGGCTTCCACGTTGTGGGTGCGCGACGCCGATCCGGACCCGGATATCCGTTATCCGTGGATCGGTACCGGCCTGATGCCGGTAATGCTGATGGGCGTGACCATCGCCGCAACCGCACTGGTGCTCGGCCGTATCATCGGTTGATGGACGTCCACCGTTCCATATTCCGCAAACTTGTAACCTATGTGTCCACTACAAGCGCGTAGAATAATGAAAAACCGTGCGAAAGCGGCATAACGCCGCTGACGACTCGTACAGCCACACCGAGCAATTGCGTAACACATTGCAGGATAAGGGGGATTAGCGTGACGGATCTTACGTTGATGACTTTCGCCAGCGACCCCGCCACCGTTTTGCCATCACTCGCCCTGCTTTCTCATCGCGTCCGCGTACTGCCGATGGATGCAGCCAGCTTGGTGAAGATGCCGGAGAACACCATTCTGTTTCTGGATGCACGCGATGATCTGGCGACCGCCAAAACCTTGTGCCGTCTCATCCACGCTTCCGGCCTGTCCACGCCAATCGTGCTGGTGCTGACCGAAGGCGGCTTCACCGTGGTCAACTCCCAGTGGGGCATTGCGGATGTGGTGGTCGCCACCGCTTCCCCGGCTGAAGTCGAGGGCCGATTGCGATTGGTCTCCGAGCGCGGCAACGCTCCCGCAGCCGCAGCAGCCGGTTCTCCCGCCGAATCCACCACCACGGTGGAAGATGGCCAGATTCGCTCCGGCGACCTCATTGTGGACACCAACGGCTATACCGCCTCCCTGCATGGACGCCCCATCGATCTGGCATACAAGGAGTTCGAACTCCTCAAGTACTTGGTCCAGCACCCCGGCCGCGTGTTCACGCGCGCCCAGTTGCTGCAGGAAGTATGGGGCTACGACTACTACGGTGGCACTCGTACGGTCGACGTGCATATCCGTCGTCTGCGCGCCAAGCTCGGCGGCGAATACGAACACCTCATCGGCACCGTGCGCAACGTGGGCTACCGATTCGACCCGCCGGAGACGGATAAGGAAACTGCCGCCGCACAGCAGGCCGCCAAAGCATCCTCTGCCGCCATCGACACCGATGACGATACTCCCGATCTCAACACCGTCGCCTGACAGACCAGCAGCGCTACAAACCATCAATCATCGACATTACGCCGCTTAGGTCCATACGATGAGAGAAACCAAATCCGCGCGTCTCACGCGCATGCATGACGAATACGACATTCTGCGCCAGGTGATTCCGGCACCCGCTTGCGCACTGCATTTCTCGAATCCGCTCGAATTGCTGATCGCCACCGTGCTCAGCGCCCAGACCACCGACAAGCGTGTCAACACGGTCACCCCGGAACTGTTCGCCACCTACCCCACCGCCCGTGACTTGGCGGCCGCGAACCCGGCCCAAGTCGAAGACATCATTCATCCGCTGGGGTTCTATCGTTCGAAAACCCAGCATCTCATCGGACTGGCCACGGCACTGGACGAACGATTCGGCGGCGTGGTGCCGCGCACGATGGATGAACTGACCAGCTTGCCGGGGGTCGGCCGCAAAACCGCGAACGTCGTGCTCGGCAACGCGTTCGATATCCCCGGATTCCCGGTCGATACGCATGTGATGCGCGTAACCGGACGACTGCGTTGGCGGTCGGATTGGCGGTCCGCACACCCCGATCCCGTGAAAATCGAGAAGGAAATCACCTCCTGTTTTCCGCCCGAAGAGTGGACGAATCTCAGCCACCGACTGATTCTGTTCGGCCGGGCCACCTGCCACGCACGTACCCCTGACTGCGCCAACTGCCCGCTGTCCGACACCTGCCCTAGCTATGCGCCGCCCGCCGGCAAGAGCACGTCCAAGCGCTAACTCATACCTCATCATGGTGAATTGCGGATTCTAGGCTGAATCCACCGCTAGACTGAAAACCATGCAGCACAGCAAGCGGGACAATACATGGTCCAAGTGGGGGATTTTTCTCGGAGTCGCCGTGGCACTCGGCGCACTCGTGGTTGTGGGATGGACGTTCATGCAAAACCGGTTCCAGCCGGGATCATCCCTCGATGCCGATGTGACCATTGGCATCGACGATATGCCGCAATCCTTGGATATTCGGTCCGATTCCTCTGCGGCAGCCGAACGCCTGCTCGTCGACAATGTGTATGAGACATTAGTGACCGTCGATCAAGACAACAAGCTTCAGCCGGGACTGGCGACAAGCTGGAAGACTTCCGATGACGGACTGACCGTCACCCTGACACTGCAATCGGGCGTCACCTTCTCGAACGGCCATACGTTGGACGCCTCGGACGCCGTGTGGTCGTTGCAACAGAACGTGACCAACAAGGTGGCGGACGTCGACGAATTGGGCGATCTGGCGTCGGTCGCCAATCCGAACGCCACCACGGTGGTCATTACGCTTGCCAAGCCCAATCCGACGCTGCTGCGAGCGCTGTCCGGCAGACTCGGCATTGTCTACGATTCCGAGTCGTCCAGTGCCGATTATCAACGCAAGGCCATAGGTTCCGGACCATTCACCGTGGCCGATTTCCAGCCTGGCCATTCCCTGAAGCTGGCGCGCAGCGATACCTACCATGGCACCAAAGCGGCCAGCAATGTCGTTGAATTTATGCAATACTCCGACGCCGATGCGCTCAGCAAGGCCCTGACCGACGGCAGTCTCGATATGGCGGCACCGGTTTCGGCTTCGACGGCCACCGGTTTGAACGGCAAGGATGGCCTGACCGTCAAGGAGGGGGCCACTACGGATAAGGTGCTGCTGGCCTACAACAACGGCACCGATTCGCTGCTCTCCGACGAACAGGCGCGTAAAGCCTTCCGCTATCAAATCGACGCAGCCGGCATCGCCTCCGCCCAACCCGACGCAGCCGGAGCATTGGGCGGCCCCATCAGCCTGCTGGAACCCGGATACGAAGATTTGACCGGACTGTACCCGCATGACGAAAACCAAGCTGGGCAGATGTTCTCCTACTTTGGTGCGCAATACCTGACTACGGTGAATCTGGTGGTTCCCGAAGAATACCGGTCGTTGGCCGAAACCATCAAGCAGCAGATCGAGCGGCAGCCGCGCCCCACGGTGAACCTTGAAGTGCTCTCCGATGAGGATTATGCCAAACGAATCAAGGACGGCAAATGGGAACTGACCGTGATGAGCATGGACGGCACGGATGATGCCGGCATATTCGCCGACCCCGATTCCATGTTCCATTACGACCATACCGAAGCGCAACAGGCCTATGCGGATGCTCGCGCCGCCACTAATGACGCCGATTATGAGGCACGAATGAAGGCGTACGCCCGGCTGATCAGCGAGGATGCGGCCAGTGATTGGCTGTATACCCGCAAATGCTTCACTGTGGCGTCCACCAAGGTCTCCGGCTACCCGACCTCGATGATCAATCGCCGCATGCCGCTGGCCGGGTTGACGGTGAAGTAGGCAACCTTCAGTCACGGACGGGCTACGCCCGATAGTCCTTGGCTCACTATCGTTCGATCGTTCGTACCTCGCCTGCGAACAGCCTACTGGGCTGTTTACTGTACAGTTCGGCTTGTCATGCAACGTGCATAAACTTTGGCCTTATGACTGAAGGCAAATCCATCATCAACGCCAACCTCACCCCGCTGCCCGACAAGGTCGGCGTGGACGGACTTGAGGACAAGTGGCGCACCGTCTGGGATGAAGACGGCACCTACAAATTCCGCAACACCCGCGACCGCAAGGCCGTCTACTCCATCGACACCCCGCCGCCCACCGTCTCCGGTTCGCTGCACGTGGGTCACGTGTTCTCTTACACGCACACCGATGTGATTGCGCGCTACAAGCGCATGCGCGGCTACGACGTGTTCTACCCGATGGGTTGGGATGACAACGGCCTGCCTACCGAGCGCCGCGTGCAGAACTACTATGGCGTGCGCGTGGACGTGTCTCTGCCTTACGACCCGGACTTCAAGCCGCCGTTTGAAGGCACTGATGGCAAGAAGATCGACGCCAAGGATCAGGTGCCGATTTCCCGCAAGAACTTCATCGAGCTGTGCGAGCGTCTGACTGCTCAGGATGAGAAGCTGTTTGAGGCCCTGTGGCGCAAGCTGGGTCTGTCCATCGACTGGTCGCAGACCTACCACACCATCGGTCAGCACCCGCAGCGTGTGGCCCAGAAGGCCTTCCTGCGCAACCTCGCCCGTGGCGAGGCCTACCAGCAGGACGCCCCCGGCCTGTGGGATGTGACCTTCCAGACCGCCGTGGCCCAGGCCGAGCTCGAATCGCGCGAATACCCCGGCTTCTACCACAAGGTGGCCTTCCGCTTTGAGGACGGCACCCCGATCTACATCGAGACCACCCGCCCCGAACTGCTGGCGGCCTGCACCTCGCTGATCGCCAACCCGAACGACGAACGCTACAAGCAGTACTTCGGCCAGTACGTCTACTCCCCTCTGTTCAAGGTCAAGGTGCCGATTCTGGCGCACCCGGCCGCCGAAATGGACAAGGGTGCCGGTATCGCCATGTGCTGTACGTTCGGTGATGTAACCGACGTCGAGTGGTGGCGCGACCTGAAGCTGCCACCCGCCCGATCATCCAGCGCAACGGCCGTATCGTGATGGATACCCCGGACTGGATCGAGGACCCGGCCGGCCGCGAGGTCTTTGCCGAAACCGCTGGCAAGACCACGTTCTCCGCCCGCAAGATCATCGTCGACAAGCTGCGCGAGTCCGGCGATCTGGACGGCGAGCCGACCCCGACCAAGCGTATGACGAACTTCTACGAGAAGGGCGACAAGCCGCTCGAGATCGTCACCTCCCGCCAGTGGTATTTGAAGAACGGCGGTACCGACGCCAAGCTGAACGCCGAGCTTATCGAGCGTGGCAAGGAACTCGAGTTCCACCCCGACTTCATGCGCGTGCGTTATGAGAACTGGGTGCACGGCCTGAACGGCGACTGGCTGATCTCCCGTCAGCGCTTCTTCGGCGTCCCGTTCCCGCTGTGGTACCCGGTGAACGCTTCCGGCGAGCCGGATTACGATCACCCGATCACTCCGTCCGAGGATCGTCTGCCGATCGACCCGACCATCGACGTGCCGGAGGGCTACGACGAGTCCCAGCGTGATGTGCCCGGTGGTTTCACCGCCGAAAAGGACATCATGGACACCTGGGCCACCTCTTCGCTGACCCCGCAGATCGTGACCCACTGGGCCGAGCCGGACGAGGCCTCCAAGGCCCTGTTCGCTTCCACCTTCCCGATGGACCTGCGCCCGCAGGGTCAGGACATCATCCGCACCTGGCTGTTCTCGACTGTGGACCGCGCGCACTTGGAGAACAAGTGCCTGCCGTGGGCCCATGCCACGCTGTCCGGCTGGATTCTGGACCCCGACCACAAGAAGATGTCGAAGTCCAAGGGCAACGTCGTGGTGCCGAACGAGCCGATCGAGAAGTTCGGCGCGGACGCCGTGCGTTACTGGGCCGCCGCCGCTCGCCTAGCCTCGATGCCACGTACGACATCGGCCAGATGAAGATTGGCCGTCGACTGGCCATCAAGCTGCTCAACGCCACCAAGTTCGCGCTGGCCATCGGCCGTGAGGACGAGAACCATCACGTGGGCGCTGCCGCCGAGGCCGCGTGGAACCCGGCCGATGTGACCGAACCGCTGGATCGCGCCGCTATGGCCAAGCTGGCTTTGGTGGTGCGTCAGGCCACCGAGGCGCTGGAATCCTACGAGCATTCCAAGGCGCTGGAAGTCATCGAGTCCTACTTCTGGCAGTTCTGCGACGACTACATCGAGCTGGTCAAGAACCGCGCCTATGGCACTCCGGACGAGCACGGCAATGTGCCGTCCGAGAAGGCTGTGAAGTCCGCCCGCACCGCTCTGGGTCTGGGCCTGGACGCCTTCGCACGTCTGCTGGCCCCGTACCTGCCGTACGCCACCGAGGAAGTGTGGAGCTGGATGCACGCCGGTTCCGGTTCCGTGCATCGCGCCGCCTGGCCGGTCGTGGACCCGTATGTCGAGGCCGCCACCGGTGCTTCCCCCGAGCTGCTGACTTGGGCCGCAAGGCCGTGGAGCAGCTGCGTAAGATCAAGTCCGAGGCCAAGGTCTCCATGAAGACCCCAATCCTGTCTGTGGCACTGTCCGCTGCTTCGGAAGGTGTGGAAGCGATTCACGCCGCCTTGGGCGATATCGCGCAGGCCGGTCGCGTGGTCGGCAAGTTCGACTTGGTGGCCAAGCACGCCGAGGAATCCGCCGCCGAAGGCACGCCCGAAACCGAGGTCGCCGTCGAAGCCAGCGAGCTCGGTGAGCCGCCAGCTAAGAAGCCAAAGCACTGAACGTTACGCACAACAACAGTAGGTCTCACGGCAATGCCGCTCGTTCCGAGCCTACGGGAAGCCCACCGGGCTTCCCGCTTAACGGCTCGGCCAGCTAAGAAGCAAAGCACTGAACGTTACGCACAACAACAAAAGAGGGGAACCTATTGAGGTTCCCCTCTTTTGTTTTTTGACGTTCGGATGACACGACTGTGGGACGGCACGCAAATATCCCGCATACACCATCACACCGTCGGAATCACGATGAGATATCGGGTTTCGGCGGTTTTTTGTTGCGTATTGGGGCTGTCGAGCTGCGCGACGGCCTGCGCCAAGAGCGTGCCAGCATCACTGATTTTCACGGTCTCATTAATCAGCGCGTTCATATCGTGCTTGAACAGCGTGCCGCCAGTGCCAAAGCCGAACAGTACTGGAGCGGTGTCAAGATTGTTGCCGGAATCGCTGGCGTTGGAGGCCTTGCCGTTGCCGGAATCGCCAGTGTCGCTCGACTTGGCTGAGTCGTTCGTTCCCGAACCAGCGCTCTTAGACGAGTCGGACTTATCACCACCACCGATGGCCGAAGTAAGACCACCCGCATAGTTCATCACATCGCCAGCAGACATGGACATGGTGTCATCGACCAGTGAGGCCTTGGAATGCTGCGACTGCTGCTGCTGCGCGGCTTTGGCCTGCTTACGGGCGGCATCGGCCTTACGCTTGGCTTGGGCGACCCGGGTCTTGCCGTAGAACGATTGCGATTGCGAATCGACCAGGCCGGTCAGTGCCTGAGCCTCGGTCACCGGATCGGAAGAGACATCACCGGACGAACCATCACCATCACTGCCGGAAGCCGAGGACGCGCCGCCTTCGAACTGATCGGAGAATCGCAATACAATCTGGCGCAAGGCCGTGGCTTTGCCCGTATGCTCGGAGGCGGTGGCAAGCGTGCTCATCGCGGCATCGACCTTGGATTGAGCGTCGGCGAGTTCATCGCTACCGTTGGTTTCGGCGATGGCTTGGCTCTCGTAAGCGGTGGCGCCCGAGGACGTGCCGCCGGTCAGGGCGCTCAAATTGGCCGTGTAAACGTCCGTGTATTTCATCGAATACGGAATCATTGCGGCGGAGAGCTGGCTCTGGCCATCGGCGTATTGCTTGGAGCCTTGAGTGGCTTCCTCCGAAGCCTCGGCGATCAGATCATCCACCAGTCCGGTGGTGCCTTGCTGCTGGATGCGGCGAATCACCTCGTCCAACGCATCGACCGCACCGGCATGCTGATGTGCGGCACTGACGTTGTTCACCGCGTTGGCCAAGTCGAGTACGGCTTGAGCCAAAGGCGTGTCCCCGGACAGTTCGCCGGCCGTGCCCATCAACGCCGGCAACTGGGTGGAGGTGCCAATCGATCCAGACAGGTGCGTGGTATATGAGCCCACATACGCGGCCATATAGTCTTCAAACGTCCGCTTATGGGCGGTTTCGCGTTCGGCCACTACAGACTTGTTCAGCGCACGTTCGTTATCGCGCAGGGTTTGAAGCTGCTCGATGAGCTGTTGCTGTTCACCAGAACCGGCGTCGGTCAGTGAATCGACCAGTGTGGCGGCAGAGGCGGTGAGTTGGGCGACATCCGTATCGGCAGCAGGCTGTGCGGCAGCATTCGCAGCATTCGCGGCATCGGGATTAGCACCAACTGCCGGACTGCTGGAATTGGAAGGCAATACGGCGAGCGCCACGGAACTCATGGAGAAGTCTTTGGCGTTCATATAGCAGCTGAATTCCAAGCCGGTTGCGGCTTTTCCAGCTGCGGCGACTACGGTATTGGAACCTTGCGTGGTCACCGTAATGGAGTTGTCAGCGGAAACATCATCGGCTACCTGCGTAGGCACGGTAAAGGCGACAACCGGGATCGTACGGTTGGCTTCCTTGGTTTGCGGCTTAATATCGATATACACGCCGATCAGTCCAGACGCGCCGGCAACCTCGTTTGCCTCGACGTTCGGACCGTCAAGCGAGTAGGTGACGCTGACTTTCCATGGCAGGGTGGCGGCGGAAGCGGGGATACGAGAAACCTTGGACGTGCCGGAATTACTATTGGCGGAATCGGTATCAGTGGAACCGCTATTGCCGGAATCGGCACTGGCGCCATTGCCGGCGCCGCCCTTCCCTACCACATACCAACGGACCGGCTCCCCTTCGGCATCGGTGACGGCGTACATATCACTTGCCGTAGCGAGCACCGGACCGTAATCAACCGGAGTCGGACGAGACATCCAAGCACCGCCGAGAATCGAAGCCACGCACAATGCGCAACTGACCAGTGCGGCACCACATCTCATCTACGTATCCCATTCATACAGTCGACCACTACGGGCATTCCATTCCCGTATTAATGTAGTCGCTGCAGGCAACTTGCCTATAGACGAATATCCGAAAGGTGCCCATTCGCTGCGGGCGAATCAGGCGAATACGTCGAGTACGCCCGGGTCACCACCGGCATCGGCTATGCGCTGGTGGCGCTTCTTGGCTTCGGTAACCACGAATTCACGGTACATTTCGGCAATTTCCGGATCAAGCCCGGCATCGATGGCGATGCGGTGGAGGCGTTCGATCTGATAGTCCTCACGCTTGGTGTCTTCGGGCGCGAATCCGGCGTTGGCTTTGAGCACGCCGACCTGCGAGGTGGCCTTGAACCGCTCGGCCAGTAATGCGATGACCGCCGAATCGATGTTATCGATGGTTTGGCGCAGCGCTTTGATGCGCGCCACCGCTTGTGCGGTTTCCGGGTGGGCCGCCGCCTGGGCGGAGTCGATGGTGGTCCTTTGCCAGTCGCTGCTCGTTTCGCTCATAGATTCGAGGATACTCCCGATTACGGCTTTGCACGATGCGCAAAGTCAGATATCTCAGATGTCATAGTCGCCGGTGAGGATATGGCTGGCATCCGCATCGCCGAACATGGCCGCACCACTGCCCACTCCCAAAACAATCGAACCCAGTGATGCCTCTTTCATCTCATATATCGTCAGCGTGCATGTGAACGTTGAGGCAATACTACAACTGCAATGTGATAGTTGATGTATTTGCATCAGATACGACAAGGGCTGCACCCCGTATCAATCAGGGTGCAGCCCTTACACTATTGTTCAGCGGTCTGATCAGTTGCCGTTGACCGCGTTGCCGGTGTTGGCCTGCTGCACGATGGCGGCGAGGAAGTCGCGGTTGGTGGCGGTCTTCTTGAGGCGCGGCACCAGCGTCTGGTAGGCCTGCTCGGGCTCCATGCCGCCCAGCAGTCGACGCAGACGGTAGATAATCGGCAGTTCCTGCGGGTTGGTGATGAGCTCCTCGCGGCGGGTGCCGGAAGCGTTGATGTCGATGGCCGGGAACAGTCGCTTGTCCGCCAGCTCGCGGGACAGGCGCAGTTCCATGTTGCCGGTGCCCTTGAACTCCTCGAAAATCACCTCGTCCATCTTGGAGCCGGTTTCCACCAGCGCAGATGAGATGATGGTCAGGGAGCCGCCGTTTTCGATGTTGCGGGCCGCACCGAAGAACTTCTTCGGCGGGTAGAGGGCCTGCGCGTCCACACCACCGGACAGGATGCGGCCGGAGGCAGGGGCTGCGATGTTGTAAGCGCGAGCCAGTCGGGTCATGGAATCGAGCAGTACGACCACGTCCTGGCCGAGCTCCACAAGACGCTTGGCGCGTTCGACGGCCAGTTCGGCAACCGTAGTGTGATCGGAGGCCGGACGGTCGAAGGTGGAGGAAATGACCTCGCCCTGGACCGTGCGCTCCATATCGGTGACCTCTTCGGGTCGCTCGTCCACGAGCACCACCATAAGGTGGACCTCGGGGTTGTTGGCGGCGATGGAGTTGGCGATGTTCTGCAGGGTGATGGTCTTACCGGCCTTCGGCGGGGAGACAATCAGGCCACGCTGGCCCTTGCCGATTGGGGAAACGATGTCCATGATACGGCCGGTGAGCTTGTTCGGGGCGGTCTCCTGCTTCAAACGCTCCTGCGGGTACAGCGGCGTGAGCTTGGAGAACTGCGGACGGTTGAGCGCTTCTTCAACGCTTTGGCCGTTGATGGAATCGATGGCCTGCAGCGGCACGAACTTCTGGCGCTGGTTGCGGCGGTCGCCTTCACGCGGGGCGCGAATCGAACCATGCACGGCATCGCCCTTGCGCAGGCCGTACTTCTTGACCTGGCCCATGGAAACGTACACGTCGTTCGGGCCGGGCAGGTAGCCGGAAGTGCGCACAAAAGCGTAGGAGTCGAGCACGTCGACGATGCCGGCCACCGGCACCAGATCCTCCTGCGGCTCTTCGCGGCGGCTATCACGGTCATTGCGATCGCTACGATTATCGCGATCATCATAGCGACGATCATCATCGGCGTTGTCGCGATCACGGCCACGCATGCGACGGTTACGGCGATCGCTGCGATCATTACGGGTATCGCGATCGTTGCGATCGCTACGGTCGCGGCGGTTACGACGCACGAACTCGTGATCGTCGTTCTGCTCGCCGTCTTCGGACGTTTCCTCGTGCTTCTGCGTGGGCAGCGTGGCCAGGATATCGTCGAGGTCACGCACGGTTTCTTCGCTGTTTTCCGCAGTGCGACGACGGCGGCGAGGCTGCTCGTCCTCATCATCACGGACTCGGCAATCAGGCGGAACTTCCACGTCCTCGTGACGCTCGCGGCGACGCTCGGTAGGCGCTGTCATCTCCCAAATCGAGCGTGGCCAGCAGATCGCCGGCCTCATCGGCCTTCTTGCGCGGCTTGCGGCGAGCGAAATCGGGCTGGTCGTCATCGCGACGACGGCGGGCCGCACGCGGTTCGGATGCGGCATCATCGGCGGCCTTACGACGGGTGCGTCGCGGTTCGGTCTCGTCCTTCTTGGCATCGTCGGCCACGGGAAGCGGCAAATCGAGCTGCGGTTCCGTGGCAGCCGGAGCCGGAGCCGGCGACTGGGTGGCCACGTCAGCATTGTCTGTGGTGTTGGCCTCAGCGGCATCGGACTGCGGAGCCTTGACGACCTTGGCGGTTTTGGCGGCCTTGGGGGCGCGCACGGTCACACCGGCCGGCGGCTCTCCACCATTGCGCGCCGCCTGCAGGGTGGCGAGCAGCTCGGGCTTGCGCATGGTCGACGTGCCGCGCAGGCCCATCTGTTTAGCGAGCTCTTTGAGCTCAGGCAGCTTCATATCCTCAAGATTCTGGCTATTTGCCACTGGTTGCCCTTTCCATACCGAACAGACCCATGCCTATCCAGGCGTTAAGAGTGATTATTGCGGTTGCACCGCTCATGAATGTTCGCTGCGTCTCTGAGTCTCTGCGAACTTCGTTCACTGTACAACGCCAACTCGACCAACGCAAAACGGCCCGCCGAAAACCAAAAAAGCTCCCTCTGTGACGAGGGAGCTCAACAAGGTTTATTCACTTTTCTTCGTGGTAGGACTTTTCGGTGTTGACGGACCACACGTTCTTCTTGGACGTCTTGCCGGTCTTGATGTTGCCGACGGCTCCATGGCGGTGGCCATGGAGTGGTCCATGTTGTTGTAGCGGTGCTGGCCGTTACGGCCCACGCAGTACAGGTTGCCGAAGCCGTCGAGGTACTCGATGAGCTCGTCCATGTGCTCATAGGTGTCGAAGTAGGCGGGGTACGCCTTCCTGACGCGCTCACGATGGGAGTCGATGACCTCGTCCGGACCGTTGATCACACGCATGCGGGTGAGCTCGGAAATCGCGAACTTGGTGACATCCTCCTCGCTCATGTTCCAGAACGAGTCGCCCTCCTCGCAGAAGTACTCGAGACCGATCCACACGGTGTCGTCCACGTCCTTGACCAGGTACGGGCTCCAGTTGTTGAAGATCTGCAGACGGCCGACCTTGTAGCCCGGGTCCTGCACGTAGATCCAGCAGTCCGGCACGATCGGCGGATTGCCGAGGGTGGGGATGCTGGTGGTGTTCTTGAGCTTCAGGTGCTTGACCAGCAGGCCCACGGTCACGAAATCGCGGTACGGCAGGCCGTTGGCCACCTCGGTCATATCGGCCGGGGCGGGCTTGGAATCAACGGCCTCGGGATCGGCGCCGGCCGCGTCGATGGCGTTGACCAGGTCCTTGACCGGCATCGAGGAGATGAACTGGTCGCCGGAAAGCTCGGTACGGTTGCCCTCGGAATCCTCGTACACCACGGAAGACACGGCACCATCGGTCTGGCGGACCTCGACCACCCTGCGTCGGTCAGCACCTTGACGCCGGCGGCCTCGCAATTGGACTCGACGGTCTCCCACAGCTGGCCGGGACCGTACTTCGGATACCAGAACTCCTCGATCAGCGAGGTCTCGACCTCCGCGTTGGAGCGCTTCTTGGGCAGCAGCTTCTGGAAGGCGTTCTTGAGCACGCCCATGATGGACAGGCCCTTGACGCGCTGGGCGCCCCAGTCGGCGGAGATCTGGGAGGGGTGGCGGCCCCACAGCTTCTCCGTGTAGCCCTCGAAGAACATCGAATACAGCTTGCGGCCGAAACGGTTGATGTAGAAGTTCTCCAGATTGTCTTCCGGCAGCTTGTGGAACATGGACTTCAGGTAGCTGAAGCCGGCCACCATGGTGAGCTTGAAGCCCATGGCCTTCAACGTGTTGGGGCTCAGCGAAATCGGGTAATCGAAGAAGTGGCGGTTCCAGAAGATACGGGACACTCGGTGGCGCTTGAGCATCACCTTGTCCTCCGTCTCCGGATCGGGGCCGCCCGGCTCCATGTCGTGGTCGCGGCCGAGCTTCTTGTCATCATAGGAGGGTGCGCCCTGCAACGGCAGAACGGTCTTCCACCAATCCATGATGCGTTCGTCTTTGGAGAAGAAACGGTGGCCGCCGATATCCATGCGGTTGCCGTTGTGCTTCACGGTGCGCGAGATACCGCCGAATTCGCGGGTCCCCTCCAGCACGGTCACGTCGTACTTGTCGGCACCGCCGTCCTTGATGAGTTCCCATGCGGCGGTAAGTCCAGCCGGACCGCCGCCGATAATCACTACGGATTGCTTGTCGGTCATTATGCTCCTTATAAACGCAAAATCAGAGACAGTCTACTAGAAGCCCCGGAATCGCACACCGAAAGATGAGCGAATGCTTACAGAATTCTCCCGATATACGACCGATGCGCCGTCTTTCCATCAGCAGAAAGGCGACGCATCGAATCGTGAGGTAGGGGTATTCGGCAACGTTGCGTCACACACAGCGCGGCGAATCGGTTTGGTCTTGGGCTAATTCGTCAGCGACGAACCTTCCATAGATTCAGCGAGATTCCTGCAAGTGCAAGCAGCATCATAATCCCCGTAATGCCAGTAACGGCAACACCGGTACGACTCAACTCGTTTTCCGTACCATTAGCCTGAGTGTTACTGGCTGATGAGTTCCCACACCATTGTTATTCGGAGTGGTACTCGTTCCTTCGCCAGTGTTAGGTCCTGCGCCCGGCTGCGTTGTGGAATCATCAGTCAGACGCGCATCGTCGCCTAGGGTTTGGTGGCTGGAAGCCAAGCAACTTTTGAGCTCAGTGAGCTTATACCACGTGGAACCATCGGCAATCGGCGTGCACTCGGAGCGGAAAGCGATTTCCTGCTCGTTGTAGAGCATACGAACGAGCGGCGTGTAGGCACGGCCGGTCTTCGGGTCGTTGCCGGATTTGACGGCAACATCCCACTGCACATTGGCAGCCATCGGAGTCACCGATTCACCACGCCATTCATTGTTGGCGTAGGTGTACACGTCGGTGGTGCTGGCGGCCGCCTGCTGGGTGGAACCGGGAAGGCCAAGCAGCGCGGCGAACGGCATCATCGTTTCGGCATGGGCAAAGCGGAAAGTAGCAACGGTGGATCCGCCGTTTACGCGCTCATCAATCGACGAGAAGAAATCGTCAAGCAGCGGCTGTGCGATTGTGTAGGTCTCGTCTTGGCCGGCGTAGCTCGGGCCCTTCTCGTAGAAGTCCTCGGCGTCAAGCGCCCAGGCGAACAACTTGGCGTCGTCTGCCTGCTCACCTTGGAAGTACTGGTTGAAGTCGAAGGTATGGCTGCCGGTGTTCTCGTTCTCCATATCAGCGGCGATGATGTACAGGTTGTACAGATCCATCGCGGCATCGTATTCGGAGGCGATCTTCTTCTTGGCTGCGCCGCAGGCGTCGGCATCCTTGCTGGGGTCGGCTCCCGGCGCGCAGTTGGCCTCGCCGCCCTTGGTACCATCGACAGTGTTGTACCAGGCGTACGTGCCGTCGGCCAGTTTGGCGAGGAAGTCATCGGTGAAGATTTGTGAAAGCAAATCGTGAGAGGCTGTTTTCACGTCCTCGTTTTCGGCGATGGTTTGCTCAGCGCCTGCGATAATCGCATCGTTTTCCACGAAGTTCTGGTAATCGTCGGCACGCTGCTTGGCCTCACCGGTTTTCTCAGTGCCGTCCGGGTTTTCGGACTTGTGGAAGTACAGCGTGTTCGGCGTCTTGTCGAAAGCCGCCGCCTCGCCGGTGCCGGCCGGATCGGCGGGCGTCACAGTGCTGTTCGCCAGTTTATTGTTCGAGGCCGCGTTGAAACCGCGAGCAAAATTCTCGCCTGATTCAGTAGCGCGGGCTTCGCCAGAGGACTGATAGGCAATCTTGCCACCGTCCTTGGCTGCGTTGTCGAACAGCGTCTTGTTGCGCTCGTAGGCACGTGCGCCAATGCCCTGATGTTGGTCAGCACCCTGACCGGTGAGCATACCGTAGCCATTCTCCACATTTGCGGCGGTGATGGCTTTGAGATTCTTCATGAATTCGGACTTGATGGCATCAGACTTAAAACCGTTATCCGCTTCGGCGGCTTCGGCCATCTTCATAAGCAATGCGTCGTATTTGTAGCTGGACAGGCCGCGTGAACCGTGGCGAGCCATCGACTCGGTGTATACCGTTTCGTAGCCTTCCGGCGCCTGGCTATAGCTGGCAGTGGTCGCTTCGCTAGGTGCCACATATGGCTGCTTGCTGCTGTAATACTGGCCATCGGCCTCCAAAGCCATGGCGTGCGGAACGGTCAGGATGCCACCGGCCAGCAATGTGGCGGCAGCAACCACGCCCGCGATGGAGCTCTTAAGGCCCTGCTGCATATGGTGTGTGTTCATGCAGCATTTTCTATCAGCCGCAAGCAAACAAGACACACGATGGCAAGGTTACGAGTCTGAACTTTTGCTATGCGTTGTATGAACAATGCGCGACGCCCCGCCGTAAGATGACGGAATGCCGCGCATTGTCAATACAGGCTGTATCAGACGATTGCCTGTCAGTGAATATCGTCGGGAATGTCGATATCGGTTTTCTGGACTTCTTCGACGTTCACGTCCTTGAAGGTCACGATGCGCACGGACTTGACGAAACGGCTGGAACGGTAGACATCCCATACCCATGCGTCAGTCAGCTGCACATCGAAATACACGTCCTGACCAGCGGAACGCACGTTGAAATCGACCTTATTCGCCAAGTAGAAGCGACGCTCAGTCTCCACCACATAGGTGAACAGCTTGATGACGTCACGGTATTCCCTATACAGCGCGAGTTCGGCGTCGGTTTCGTAATTGTCGAGATCCTCGGCACTCATGCTTGTTTACTCACTCACTTTCCGTATCGCGTTTGCGGCCGCGGCCCAGCGTACGCCACCATGCTTCCTTTGAGGGCTTGCGTTCTGCCTGACCGTACGGCCAGTTGCTTTCCTCTTCGAGACTGTGGCGCGTGTTCTTCTGCGTATCGTCGTGGTGCTCAGCCTGTGGCTCGACTGGCTGCGCGGCCGCCGGCGTCTGGGCCTGGGACTGCACGTCACTCGTCGGTGACGGCGGCTGCCTCACCACGCTGTGCCGGCTCGGGTTCCGGCTTGTTCTGCTGGATGGCGATGGAATGCTCACGCGCGGACAGCGCTTCCTTGACACCCGGGTTGTCCTCAATCAAGTGCATGCCAAAAGCGTCAAGCGAACGAATCGGATCGTACTCGTCGACCAACGTGTCCATGACGATAAGGTCCTGGTATTTGTTGTTTTCGACATCCCACAACGCGTCGCGCGAGGTGCCGGACGGCACGAAGCCGAGCGACTGGTAGACCGAAATCGAGCGGCTGTTCTTTTCCGGCACGCTCACCCAGATGCGGTGCATACCCAGCCGGCCGGTTCGGGCGCGAAACCGTAAGTCATCACACGCGGCATGGCGTCACGGGAGTAGCCGCGGCCACGGTATTCACGGCCCAAGATGATCTGGATGCGGGCGGACTTGGACCAGCCGTCGATGTCGATAAGGAAAATCATGCCGATGACATTATCGGTGCTGGCCGCATCGAGCTGACCGTCATCGTCATGGTCGGCGTCAGTCAATACGGCCCATGCGATGGTGCGGCGGGATTCCGGATCACCCACACCGGATTCGGCGGGTGCCTGACCGGCTTCCCAAGCTGGGAGCGGCGGACCCACGTGTGTACGATGGCGCGTTCGGTGACCGCATCCTTACCTGTGATCTTGGATGCGCCATAGAAGGCATCAAGTTCATCCAAACGAGGCAGGTCCTCGACGGTGGCGGGGCGCAGGTGCACCATTTCGCCACGGATTGGCGGAATGACGATGCTCTGTGGCAGATCGCGCTTCAGTTGCGCTTCGGTAGCCATGCTCAGCGTCTCGTTGGTTGCGGTCATCGGTATACGTCCCCCGGTTCGGCTTGTTTCGGCTCACGGTCCAGTGCCGAACATATCTTACTCGACTGGGTGAACGCTGGAAATGCTCTGAGTCGACTTTCTTACAGAATCAATAAAGGCTCCCGCTGGCGGGAGCTGTCTAACGGATTTGAACTGGAGAATTTCCCTACAAATAAGTGCTCCCGCTGGCGGGAGCTGTCCGCGAAGCGACTGAGGGTGGCATCCGTACATGGCGACCACCCTCAGTCTCACTCCGTTCGACAGCTCCCACCAGCGGGAGCCAGTGAACCTAATCAGCCCTTGATCTTGCCCATGACGACCTTGGTGACGGCCTTGGCGTCGGCCTGACCGCGCGTGGCTTCATCACGGCACCGATGATTACACCCATCGGCTTCATGTTGCCGCTCTTGAGCTTCTCGACACGTCCGGGTTGGCTTCGAACGCCGCGTCGACGGCCGCCTCGATGGCACCGTTGTCTTCGACGATCTTGTAGTCGTGCTTCTTGACGACTTCATCCGGAGTGCCTTCGCCCTTAAGCACGCCTTCGACGGTCTGCTTGGCGAGCTTGTCGTTGAGCTTGCCGGAGGCGATGAGCTTCTCGACCTCGGCCACATCGGCCGGGGTGATCGGCAGCTCTTCGAGGGACACACCCTTGGCGTTGGCTTCGCGGGAAAGCTCGCCCAGCCACCACTTGCGGGCACCGGCAGCTTGGCACCGGCCTTGACGGTTTCCTCAATCAGGTCGAGGCGTCGGCGTTGAGGATGTCGCGCATCTGCAGATCACTCAGGCCCCACTCGGACTTGAGGCGGTTGCGGCGCTCGCGCGGCATTTCCGGCATCTGGGCCTTCATCTCCTCGATGTGCTCCTTGGTGATGTGGAGCATGACGAGGTCGGGGTCCGGGAAGTAGCGGTAGTCGTCGCATCGGACTTCAGACGGCCGCCAGCGGTAGTCTGCGTAGCCTCATCCAGTGGCGGGTCTCCTGCAGAATCTCCTTGCCGTCGTCCAGACGAGCGCCTGACGGCGAATCTCGTACTGGATGGTCTTCTCGATGCCGCGGAACGAGTTCACATTCTTGGTCTCGGAACGGGTGCCGTACGGAGCGTCCGGGCTCGGGCGCAACGAGACGTTCACGTCAGCGCGCATGTTGCCCTGCTCCATACGAGCGTGGGAGATGTTCAACGCGCGCACGATGTCGCGGATGGCGCGCACATAGGCACCGGCGATTTCGGGAGCGCGGTCGCCCGCCCCCTCGATCGGCTTGGTGACGATCTCAATCAGCGGCACACCGGCACGGTTGTAGTCGACCAGCGAGTGGTCGGCACCTTCGATACGGCCGTCGGCGCCACCCACGTGGGTGTTCTTGCCGGCGTCGTCCTCGATGTGCGCGCGCTCGATCGGCACGCGGAACACGGTGCCGTCTTCCAGCTCGACGTCCAGGTAGCCGTTGCCGTTGGTGGGCTTGTCGTACTGCGAGATCTGGTAGTCGCGCGGCATGTCCGGGTAGAAGTAGTTCTTACGGGCGAACTGGCTCCACTCGGCGATTTCGCAGTGCAGGGCCAGACCCAGCTTGATGGCGTAATCGACGGCGGTCTTGTTGATCACCGGCAGAGAGCCCGGCAGGCCAAGGCTCACCGGGGTCAGCTCGGTGTTCGGCTCGCCACCGAACTCGATGTGGGCCGGGCAGAACAGCTTGGTGTTCGTGGACAGCTCCACGTGGGTTTCCAGACCGAAGACCACATCGTACTTCTTGGTGGCATCGGCGTACTTCATCAGTTTTTCAGCCATGATGTTGTTTCTTTCCTTCCGATGCTCACTTGCCCAGACCGTCAAGCCACGGGGTCTTGAGGTCGTTCCAGATCGGGCCGTTCCAGCTGTCTTCCAGCGCGGCTTCGAGGGCCGCGGCCGGCTTGTACATGACTTCGTCGCGCTGCTGCGGGGCGATGAACTGGAAGCCGACGGGCAGGCCGTCGTCGGACAGGCCGGCCGGGATGGACATGGCAGGCACGCCGCGAGGTTGGCCGGAATGGTGGCGATGTCGTTCATGTACATGGCCAGCGGGTCGTCCATCTTCTCGCCGAACTTGAAGGCGGTGGACGGGCTGGTGGGGCCACGAGCACGTCGACCTGTTCGAAGGCCTTCTTGAAGTCTTCGATAATCAGCGTGCGGACCTTCTGGGCCGAGCCGTACCAGGCGTCGTAGTAGCCGGCGGACAGGCGTAGTGCCGAGGATGATACGGCGCTTGACCTCGTCGCCGAAGCCGGCTTCACGGGTGTAGGCCATCATGTTGGCGGCGGTCTGCGGCACGCCGGTCGGCGGCATCACGCGCAGGCCGTAGCGCATGCCATCGTAACGGGCCAGGTTGGAGCTGACCTCGGACGGCATGATGATGTAGTAAGCGCCTAGCGAGTAGCCGATGTGCGGGACCGAGACCTCAACGACCTCGGCACCCATCTCCTTGAGCTTGTCGACGGCCTCGTTGAAGCGGGCCTCGACGCCGGGCTGGAAGCCGTCGCCGCCGAGTTCCTTGATGAGGCCGACCTTCATACCCTTCAGATCGCGCTTGGCGCCTTCGCGGGCGGCGGCGACCATCGGGCGCGGGCCTTCGGGGATGGAGGTGGAGTCACGCTTGTCGTGGCCACCGATGATCTCCTGCAGCAGTGCGGAGTCGAGCACGGTGCGGGAGACCGGGCCGATCTGGTCGAGCGAGGAGGCCATGGCGATGGCTCCGAAACGGGAGACGCCGCCGTAGGTGGGTTTGACGCCCACGGTGCCGGTCAGGGCGCCGGCTGGCGAATCGAGCCACCAGTGTCGGTGCCGAGGGCGATCGGTGCCTCGAATGCGGCGACTGCGGAGGCGGAGCCACCACCGGAACCGCCGGGCACGCGCTCGGTATCCCACGGATTGTGGGTGGTCTGGTAGGCGGAGTGCTCGGTGGAGGAGCCTTGCGCGAATTCATCGAGGTTGGTCTTGCCCAACAGCGGCATGCCCGCGGCCTTGAGCTTCTCGATGACGGTGGCGTCGTACGGCGGCACCCAGCCTTCGAGGATCTTGGATGCGGCGGTGGTTTCGATGCCCTTGGTGACGATCATGTCCTTGATGGCGATCGGCACGCCGGCGAGCTCCGGCAGCTGCGCCTTGTCCTCATCGGACTTGGCGTCGAAAGCGTCGGCCTGCTCGAGGGCCTGGTCGGCGGAGACCTTCAGGAAGGCCTTGACACTCGGCTCGGCCGCTTCGATGACGGCGAGGTGGGCTTCGACCAGCTCACGGCTGGAGACTTCCTTGGCCTTGATCTTGGCCGCCATCTCGGCGGCGGAAAGCTTGACGAGTTCGGTGGTGCTCATATCACTCCTGTCCCAGAATGCGCGGTGCGACGAACATGCCGGCCTCGGAGACCGGGGCGCCTGCGGTGGCTTCGGCCTGGGTCAGCGGGGTCTCGGGGACGTCCGGACGCAGGTAGGCTTCCAGCGGGACCGGGTTCGCGGTCGGTTCCACGTCGTCGGTGGCGACTTCCTGGACCTTGTTGATGGATTCGGCGATGACGTTCAGATCGCCCTGCAGACGGGTGATTTCCTCGTCCGTGAGTGCGATTCGGGCCAGATCGCCCAAATGCACGATTTCTTCTTTGGTGAAAGTAGGCATGACCCTAACAGTAACGCGTCTGTGTGACGAGCGTGTGCCCTATTTCGTGCCCCGTTCGCAACCCAGCCGCGGACGTTGCCTTCCATTTCGCAACCCAATCGTTGGACACCTGGTCATCTTTCCGGTACAGCAACGTTCGACGGCTTTTCTTGCCGCGTGCCGATGGCGCGATCAGGCTTGCGGCGCGGCGTGCTGGGCGATCCAGGCGTGCATGGAGACCGCGGCGGCGGCGCCGGCGTTGATGGAACGGACCGAGCCGAATTGGGAGATGTAGACCACGTCATCGGCCAGTTCGAGCGCTTTTTCGGACAGGCCCGGGCCTTCCGCGCCGAAAAGCATGAGGCAGCGTTCGGGGAAATGGTAGGTTTCCATGGGCACCGCGCCGGGAATGATGTCGAGCGCGATGACGCGGGCGGCTTGCAGTTCTGCTATTTTCGCGTCCAAGGCTTCCAGTTGGACCATGGTTTCGCCTGTGTTCGGGGCAGTGCCGGAAGCGCCGTCCGTCGCGGCTGCGGAGCCACGCATATGGAAGGCGATGGCGGCGGCTTGCGATTGGGCGGCGGCGATTTCGCCGGCGATGCGCAGTTTCCAGCATTCGACGAGTTCCGTTATGGATGGATGGTTTTCGACGTGCTGGTACAGCTCCGTCATGAGCGCGCCCTTGCGATTCCATTTGTGCGGGCCGACGATGTGCACGCGGCGCGCTTGGAACGCGTTGGCGGTGCGCACCATGGAGCCGATGTTGAAATCGTGGGTCCAGTTCTCCACGGCGACTTCGAAATCGTGGCGCCCGCGGGAGTCCAGGTCGGCTTTGATGGCCGCGACCGTCCAGTAGCGGTAGCGGTCGAGCACGTTGCGGCGGTCGCCTTCGTCGAGCAGGGTGGAGTCGAAGCGGATGTCGTAATTGGGGGATGACGCATCGTCCGGGCGTGGTTCGCCTGGATGGGTTTGCGACCACGGTCCTACGCCGACCTCGCGGAACGTCGGTTCGCCGGATGCCTGTGCGGCAACATCGATGGGATTGGGATCGTGCACGTTCTCCCCTTCATAGGAACAGCAATACAAATATGTCAAAGGCCCGCGCATCCGTATGCATCATCATGCTTGTCATCGCACATTCGACGACGTCAACGGCAGATATGTTTGCGGTCGGTCGGCGGGAAACTTGGTGTTCAGTGGAGTTCGGATTCCTTGAACACTTCGACGAACGGCAGTTCGGATTCCTCCGAAGTGACCGGGTTGATGACCTTGATGGTCGGGTCGACCATGTCGACACCGCCGATCAGCGAGGCAACGGCCAGCACTTTGGCGCCTTCGTTCTCCACCACGGAGAAGTCGAGGCTCAGCTCGTTGCCGTTGCGCAGGGTGACCAGCGATGAGGTCTGCACATACGATTTTTCAGACAGCCAGGAGTCGATCAGCACCACGCGTTTGCCGGCAATCGACGGACCTTGATGGACGGATAGACGAAGTCCATGACGAAACCGTCCAAATCCTCACCACGGGAGGCGGCGGCCTGGATCATGGCGGAGACCAGCGGCACGGCCGCGGCGGTCAATGCGCCGACCGTGTCGAAATCGTCGACGGAATAGCCGGCTTCCTCCAACGTGTCGAGCAGGATATGGCCGACGATGGAGGCTCCACGATGGTCGAACAGCACGGAGGAGAGTTCCGAGAAAGGCTTGTCCTTCATTTCGGCCTGCAGCAGCGTCTTGAGCTGGTCGCGAGGTTCGAGCATGGCGAAATCGACGGTGGATTCCGTCGAAGCGGAAACAGACTGGCCCGCAGCGGAATCATGCGTCGGAACCGGTGTCGTCTTGCGGAAAGTGTTCTCTTCGGTCATGGTTCCAGCCTATCCTTTCGGCTCGTCATTCACCGTGCGGTATGGGTGATTTATGAGCGATAAACATGGTCATTCGGCGTTGGTCTCGGGAGCGGACAACTCGCGGATATCCCCTTTTTCGGGCGCGATCATGTCGACGGTGCCGATGACCTTGCTCTGGTCGACGCGTTGCAGTTTGCGCGCGGTGACCAGCACGCGCGATTCGAGCGACGCGGCGAACGAGTTGTATGCGCCGACCGTTTTGGTGATGGCGGAACCCAGTTTGGTGGCCCGCTCCCCCAATACTGCAAACCGTTCGTACAGCTCTCGGGACAGGTCGAACAGCATTTTCGCGTCATCGGTCAGGCTTTGCTGCTGCCATGCGTATGCCACGGATTTGAGCACCGCCCATAGGGTGATCGGCGAGGTCAGCGCGACTTTCTGCGCGAATGCGTCGTCCATCAGTGTCGGGTCGGTTTCCAATGCGGCCTGCAGCAACGATTCGTTGGGGATGAACGCGATCACGAAATCCGGAGCATCGCTGAACGCGTTCCAGTAGGCTTTGTCTCCCAGGGTCTTCACATGGTCTCGTACCGCTTTGGCATGGGAATGCAGCAGCTCGTTCTTGCGGGCCAGTTCCTCCGGTGAGGCGGTGTCTGGAATCTCGCATGCGCGCTGGTAGTCGGCATATGGCGCTTTCGCGTCGATCGGAATGGTTTTGCCGCCCGGCATGTGGATGATCATATCCGGCCGTTGCGTATGTCCATCGGCGTCGGTGACCACAACTTGGGTGTCGAAATCGACATGTTCCAACAGACCCGCCGATTCCACGATGTTGCGCAGCTGCGCCTCGCCCCACGCGCCACGCACCTTGTTGTTGCGCAATGCCGATGATAGGGCGCTCGTCTCGCGATCCAATCGCGCCTGCTGTTCGCCAAGACCTTTGAGCTGTTCGCCGAGCGCGCCCATCTCATGCTTGCGGCCCTCTTCGATTTGCGCGACCTTCGTCTGCAGGGCGTCGAGGTTCTTCTGCACCGGAGCCAGTGCGGAGAGCACCTTGCTTTGCTCCTGCAGTTTCCGTTCGCTTTCGGCTTGACGACGGTTCGCTTCTTCGGCGGCACGCTGCCGTTCACGTTCCACGCGCATTTCCTCGGCACGCTGGGCCTGTGCCAATTGCGATTTGAGATACGTCAGCTGCTGGCTGAATCCTTCCGCCTGCGTACGGTATTGCACAACAGCCGCGTTGAGATTGCTGATGTCCTGTTTGTCCGCCTCGATCTGCGCCTTCGCCTCGTTCAGGTCGGATTCCTTCGCGCCACGGGCCATATCCTGCCCTTTGGCACGGCCCGCGAAGAAGCCCGCAGCCGCTCCGAGCGCGGCCACGATCACCAGCAATATCACTACAAACACAGGATTATCGAACATACGTTCGATGGTATCACGTCGTCAGGAACACATCAATCCACGCATCCACATTCATTCGCAAGACCGACCGCATGCCACACAACCGTGCACTATGCTGAAATCAGCCGAACGCGAAATGCATCAGCCCAACACGAAGGGACATTATGGGATTCGATCTGTTTTTGGCGGCCGTGTCGATTGTGGCCGCATCCATCGCCACCTGGGCGTTGTTGCGGCTGTTTCCAAGCTCGGACGCACGCCAGGCGATTCCGCTGCGGACGGACGGCGGATTTGCCGACCCATCCCACACAACCGACGGTGGAGTGACGATAGACGGCAAAGTGACGGCAGACGGCGAATCGGCATCCGACATCGACGGACAACCCACCGACCACCTCGGCAAGCGCCTCGTCATCGCGCTTATCCTGACCATTCCAACGTTCGTCATCACATTACTGGCGCTGGCCAAAATCGCCATGCCGGGATGGCTGACGAATCCGTGGCCGCACGCCATCGTCATCACGCCGGTCATGTTCTATTGCGCGGCGCCGATTCACCACCGCGGCCTGCCCGCATTGCAGCGGCGGCGTCCGAACGGCGATTCGCTGGTTTCGCTTGGCATGGCGATTGTTTACGCGTACAGCCTGCTGCTGTGCGTGGTGTCGTGGATTTCCCGGCCGCTCGCGCGATCCGTATTTCGCGTTCGTCGGCGTGGTCGCGACGCTTTCGCTGGCTGGCACGCTTGTCCGGCAACACGCGATGACCGCGCAGCAGACGGCAGAAACAGAAAAGGCGCAATCGGCACAGTCAACAGAATCAACAGAATCGGCGCGATCTCAAGCGAAATCCCCTGAGCCAACGCAAGAAAAAAGCGCGGAAGAATTGCTCTTCCGCGCTGTGGTAGGTCATGCGATCCGCGCACGTGTGCTGCAGATCACCACGTCGGTGACGATGGTGGTCGCGGTGTGGACGTGCGCGTTGTGGCTGGCGTTCGGCGTGCAACCGAAGCTGGCGATCGCCATACTGCTCGGTTCGACCGTGCTGTCGGTCGCAGGCCTGGTATTGCAGGCTTACGACCGACAGGTAACCAATCGATAATCGTCACTCAGCCGGGTTCGGGACGTCGGCGGAATCGTCCGTCTTCCCCTCGCCCATATCCTCCAGCTGGTCCGCGGCCCACGCGGACAGCTCCAGGTGGTCGCCGCCGGTCTGGTCCACCAGCACGGTGTCGCCGTCGTGCACTTCGCCGGACAGCAGCATGCGGGCAAGCTGGTCGCCGACTTCGGTCTGCACCAGGCGACGCAGCGGACGTGCGCCGTACGCCGGATCGTAACCGGTGTTGGCAAGCCATTCGCGCGCCGAATCGGTCACGTCGAGCGTGATGCGGCGGTCGGTCAGACGTGCGGACACCTGCGCGACCTGAATGTCCACGATGTCGCCGAGCTCCTCGCGGGTCAGCGGGTGGAACATGACCAGTTCGTCCAGACGGTTGATGAATTCCGGCTTGAACTGCATGTGCACGGCGTCCATCACGGCCTTCTTCTTGGCGTCCGCGTCCATGTCGGGATTGACGAGGAACTGCGAGCCAGGTTGGAGGTCATGATCAGAATCGTGTTCTTGAAGTCCACGGTCCTGCCCTGGCCGTCGGTCAGGCGACCGTCGTCAAGCACCTGCAGCAGCACGTCGAAGACTTCCGGATTGGCCTTCTCCACCTCGTCGAACAGCACCACCGAATACGGACGGCGACGCACGGCTTCGGTAAGCTGGCCACCCTCTTCGTAGCCGATGTAGCCCGGCGCGGCGCCGATCAGGCGGGACACGGAGGCCTTCTCCATGTATTCGCTCATGTCGATGCGCACCATGGCCTTCTCGTCATCGAATAGGAAGTCGGCGAGCGCCTTGGCCAGTTCGGTCTTGCCCACGCCGGTGGGGCCGAGGAACAGGAACGATCCGGTCGGACGGTTCGGGTCGGAGATGCCGGCACGCGAGCGACGCACGGCGTCGGAAACCGCTTGGATGGCTTCCTTCTGGCCGATCACGCGCTTGCCGAGGTACTCCTCCATGTGCAGGAGCTTCTCGTTTTCGCCCTGCATAAGACGGCCCACGGGGATGCCGGTCCAGTCGGAGACGATTTCGGCGATGGAGTCGGCGTCGACGCGGTCGGGGACCATCGGCACGTCGGCGTTGGCATTGTCGGCTCCGCCTGATTCCGCCTCGTTCTTCTCGGCTTGGGCGATTTCCTTCTGGATGGCCGGGATTTCGCCGTAGTTGATGGCTGACGATTTCGCCAGGTCGCCTTCGCGCTCGTACTTTTCGGCTTGCGTACGCAGCTCGTCGAGCTTCTTGCGCAGGTCGCCGATACGGTTGTGGCCGTTCTTTTCGGCGTCCCAACGCGCTTTCAGCCCGTTGAGCTTTTCGCTTTTGTCGGCAATTTCCTGGTTCAAATCGGTGAGACGGTCCTTGGCGCTGTCGTCCAGTTCCGCTTCGGCCTTTTCCGCGGCCTTGTCGTTCTTCGGATTGCCCAGCAGGTACGACTTCTCCATCTTGAGACGGTCCACCTGGCGGCGCAGTTCGTCGATTTCCTCAGGCGAGGAGTCGAGTTCCATGCGCAGGTGCGCTGCGGCTTCGTCCACCAGATCGATGGCCTTGTCCGGCAGCTGGCGTCCGGAAATGTAGCGGTTCGACAGGGTTGCCGCCGCGACCAGCGCGTCGTCGCCGATGGTCACCTTGTGGTGGGCCTCATACTTCGGCGCGATGCCGCGCAGGATGGCGACGGTGTCCTCCACGCTCGGCTCGCCGACGAACACCTGCTGGAAACGACGTTCGAGCGCCGGATCCTTTTCGATGTTCTCACGGTATTCGTCCAGTGTGGTGGCGCCGATCAGGCGCAGTTCGCCACGGGCCAGCATGGGCTTGAGCATATTGCCCGCGTCCATGGAGCCTTCGGCCGCGCCCGCGCCGACGATGGTGTGGATCTCGTCGATGAAGGTGATGATCTGCCGTCGGCCTTCTTGATCTCCTCAAGCACGCTCTTCAGACGTTCCTCGAATTCGCCACGGTACTTGGAACCAGCCACCATGGAGCCCAGGTCAAGCGAGATAAGCTTCTTGTTCTGCAGGGTGGTCGGCACGTCGCCGGCGACGATGCGCTGCGCCAGGCCTTCGACGACGGCGGTTTTGCCGACGCCAGGCTCGCCGATCAGCACAGGATTGTTCTTGGTACGGCGGGACAGGATCTGGATGACGCGGCGGATTTCCTGGTCGCGGCCG
>ENA-OQHA01000172-OQHA01000172.1-human-gut-metagenome-genome-assembly--contig:-NODE-172-length-35146-cov-2.367972_pt1 | contig 35146 bp, 38 predicted proteins | sample MGYA00242558_ERZ504707 | MGnify/ENA primary metagenome ERZ504707 (study PRJEB26092, sample SAMD00036197) | human gut metagenome | host: Homo sapiens | study: EMG produced TPA metagenomics assembly of... | reverse complement strand
CGCAGCCTGATAACGGTCAATCTGCAGCAAGAAGGATAGACCGTTACCTTTCCATCATCCACGGTCAAGTTCACTGAAATACTGTCGAACACATTGCGTTCCTTGTTCTTTTTCTGCTGGATTTGCGTGTATCCCAGCATCCGGTAAGCTCCTGCATTCTTCGGATCGAGGTTCAAGACCTTCTGAAGGGCGGTTACAGCCTCATCAAGCTGATTGACGCGCAGGTGAATACCTCCTTTTTCAAGCCAGTATTCTACATTCTGAGGTTCCAGTTCCACCGCCTTGTTGATATCGTTGATGGCTTGCTGGTACATGCGGCACTGCATCTCTGCATGAATACGCGTCAGATAGAATTCAGCACCAACCTGTCCCAAGACTGCATCATAAATGTCATTGTAGTCTTTTACGGCTTCCCGATGCATACCGGCTTCGGAGCGGAAGCGAGCACGTTCGTACAAGTAGGGAACCGCATCCTTTCCGTAAGGTTCATTGAATTTGGAGACTGCGCTGTCCATTAGAGCAATGATTTCTTTGATATCAGCTTTTGCCAGTTCCTTGGCCTTGGCTTCAGAGTAGAAGCTGGAAGCAGATGCCATATTTGTTTTGTTGACTGCTTCATAACTTGTAACAGCTTCCGGGTATTTCTTCATGGCGAAATAAATGTCTCCCTGCAGCTGGAGGTAAAGTCCTTCGGGAGCCAGTGCAACAGCTTCATTGATTTCCTTCAGGGCCTTGTCGAAATTCCAGTCACTGTACGGCTGTTTCTCGCCCAGGCTGAGGTTGTAGTCGTACAGCAGTTTAGCCGCGTTGTAGTGAGCTTCCTCTTTCTTGGTTGCCACATTGAACATTTCCTTCAGATCCTTTTCGGCATCTGCACCACGGCCTTCCTGAGACAGGTAGAAAGAAGCCCGGCGGAGGTAGCCTTCCATATTGTTCGGATAGCGGGAAATGAAATCGTTCAGCAGTTCCAGATAGTCTTCTCCATTGAGCTGGGATGAACTGATGTACAGGTAAACCAGTGCCTGTGACTCGTCTTCCGGAAGTCCTTTTTTGATTCCGATAGAATTCAAAGCCATGTCACTTCCGGAAAGTGCACTGATGGACAGGCCTTTTACGAAGCTGATACCGATGGCATAGCTTTCAGGACTGTCTGCTTCCGTATTCTTCTGAAGCATACCGATCACCTGACCTTCAGCGTTCATGATCGGACAGCTGACGGTTTTCTCTGTCGTCTTCATGTTCAGGGTATAATAAAGCGACTCGTTGCTGATCGTGTCTACTTTGGTGATTGTACCCGTTTGTCCTTCAACAGATTTCTGCGTGGAATAGGGAAGGAGATAGATCTGCTCTCCCGTTTTTCCTCCTTGTACTGCGGGATCAAGCGTGGCTGATTTTTTGTTTACTCCCGTTTTGAATTTGATTACATCGTACAAATCATTGGCACCCATGATGTATCTTACAGGAAGCTCTTTTCCGTCAGCCGTTACGATCACCGCATGGTCTGCTCCCTTGAACAGGGAATAGTCGGATACAGCCGTTCCTTCTTCATCGATATAGAAACCGTTTCCTGTGTTCAGAATCTTGTTGTCTTTATTGTATGTAATGACGGAGAACACGGCTTTCTTCGCTTGGTTAGCCCATTTGGGAAGGGTTTGTGCCGTTCCCGTGCAGAAAGCCAGACCGCAGGTTAGCAATAAATAATTTTTTTCATGTTCAGTTCTATGCAAATAAGGTTAGATTATTCTTCCGGGGCGAAGCCGCGTTGCTTGACAGCTTCATAGATCAGAATACCCGCTGCCACTGAAACATTGAGAGATTCGATGCTTCCGAAAAGGGGGATTTTGATCCATTCGTCACACAAGGCCAGGTGCTCATAAGGTACGCCTGTATCTTCGGCTCCCATAATGATGCAGGTCGGTCCTGATAATCGGCTTTGGTGTAATCATAGTCTCCTTTCTCGGTAGCAGCTACGATTTTGAATCCGCTTTCTTTCAGGAACTTGATAGTGTTTGTCAGGTTGTTCTCCCGGCAGACGGGAAGGGTATGCAAGGCTCCGGCCGAAGTCTTGATGGCGTCTGCATTTACACTGACGCTGTTCTTCGACGGAATGATGATGGCATCTACTCCTGCACATTCACACGTACGGGCAATTGCTCCGAAGTTCGTACATCTGTCACACCGTCAAGCATGATGAGCAGCGGGTTCTTTCCCTGTTCGAACAGGAATGGAACGATGTCTTCTGTCCGCTGATAGGTGATGGGCGAAATAAAGGCAATGACTCCCTGGTGATTCTTCTTGGTAATCCGGTTGATGCGTTCCACCGGAACACGCTGTACCGGGATGAATGTATCCTTCAGTACGGCAAAGAGTTCTTTCGACAAATCACTCTGGATGTCCTTCTTCACCAATACTTTGTCAATCTCCTTTCCGGCCTGTATGGCTTCGATGACGGCTCTTACGCCGAATATCATTTCGTTCTTTTCAATCATATTAAGTTATTTATCTGTTTGGGTTATTGTTCAGTCCCAAAAGAGCCCGGGCATTGTTCAGGGCTGCTTCGGTCATGGTACTTCCGCTTAGCATGTTGGCTATTTCTCTGACACGTTCTTCATCCGTCAGTCTGCAGATATGACTGTTGGTTCCGCTTTCCGTATCTTCTTTGTATACTTTGTAATGGGCACAGCCGCGTGCTGCAATCTGTGGAAGATGCGTAATGCTGATCACCTGCCGGTTCTGGCGTCCCATGTCCTGCATGATAAGAGCCATTTTCTCGGCAATGGATCCGGATACACCGGTGTCTATTTCGTCGAAGATGATGGTCGGCAGTTTTACCGCTCCGGCTATCATGGCTTTCAGGGAAAGCATGACGCGGGCAATCTCACCGCCGGAAGCAATGGATGCCACGTTCTGAAGCGTTCCGTTCTTGTTGGCAGAAAAAAGGAACACTACGCTGTCCATGCCTTTCGCATCGGGTTCCTTGCGCCGGGTCAGCTCCACGGCAAACCGGACATTCGGCATGCCGAGCGGAATGAGGAGTGACTGCATCTTTTCTTCGATGTGGCGGGCTGAACGGGTGCGGAGTCCGGTCAGTATATCTGCCTGCCCCATTACCTTATTATATAAGGATTCTTTTTGCCGGTTCAGTTCGGCAATGTGGTCATCGAACGATGTAATGGCGTTCAGCTGTTCCCGATAGCGGTCTGTCAGCGCAATCAGTTCTTCAACCGTGTCTACGCGATGTTTCTGTTGCAGGGAATAGATGAGATTCAGCCTTTCATTGACATAGTCAAGCCGGGAAGGATTGAATTCCACTTCCTCCTGTGCATTGGCAACTTCGAGGGAGATATCCTTCAGTTCAATGTAGCAGCTGTTCAGCCGTTCTGTCCATTCCTGTGCAGGCGAGTACACCTTCGAAATGTTCTGCAACGTCTGCATACATTCCTTGATGAGCGGAAGACTTCCGCGTTCATCGTCGTTGATGGTCTGCTCTGCTTTGTAAAGCCCTGACTTGATGTCTTCCGAATGGCTGAGGGTCTCTGCTTCCTGTTCCAGCGAAGCCTGTTCACCTTCCTTCAGGTCGGCTTCTTCAAGCTGCTCCAGCTGGAAACGGATATAGTCTTCATCCTGCCGGCTCTTTTCGGCTTGTGCGATAAAGTCTTCGAGATCCCGGCACACCTTCCGGTAGTCCTGGAAAGTCTTCTGATAAGCACTTAGCTGAGCGTCGTCTTGCGCAAGAATATCCAGAATGTTCATCTGAAAACCTTCCTTGTTGAGCAGGAGATTCTGATGCTGGCTGTGCACGTCGATGAGCTTTTCTCCCAACAGTTTCATCTGCGCCAGCGAAGCCGGTGTGTCGTTAATGAAGGCGCGGCTCTTTCCATTGGCAGAAACTTCTCTTCGCAGAATGCATTCTTCCGGATCGTATTCGATGTCGTTTTCCAGAAAGAACTCTTCCATACCGTAAGAAGCAATGCGGAACCGGGCTTCGACAATGCATTTCGAAGCTCCGTTCTTGATGGCTTTTACGTCAGCTCTTTGTCCCAGCAACAGGCCGATAGCACCCAGGATGATGGATTTTCCCGCACCGGTTTCACCGGTTATCACGGAGAAACCGGACGTGAAACTGATGTCCAGCTTGTCGATTAGTGCATAGTTTTGAATGTAAATGGACTGTAACATGATGAATGGTTCAGCTATTCCCGGCTGTTCAGAGCAGGGTTACAAGTTTGTCTATAATGTCTTCGGCCACTTCCTTTTTGCTCTTCAGCGGGTAAGTGCTGGCATTCTGGCGGTCGATGATCGTTATTTTGTTGGTATCACACCGGAATCCTGCTCCTTTGTCGTTCAGGGAATTCAGAACGATGAAGTCAAGATTCTTGCGGGCCAGTTTATCCTGGGCATGGGCTACTTCGTCGTTGGTCTCAAGTGCAAAGCCTACCAGGCGCTGGTTTTCACGTTTGGACTTGCCCAGTGCAGCCGCAATGTCGTGAGTCGGTTTCAGCCGCAGCACCAGATCTTCCTTTTCACGTTTGATCTTGTGGTCGGCTGTACATTCAGGCGTAAAGTCAGCCACGGCAGCACAAAGGATCCTGCATCGGCATCTGCATAGGCTGCAGTTGCTGCCTGATACATTTCCTCAGCACTTTCCACATTGATGCGGTGTATGTTCGGGTGGTGAACCTGAAGGCTGACCGGTCCGCTGACGAGAGTGACTTCTGCACCCCGTCCGGCGCAGACTTCTGCCAGTGCATATCCCATCTTTCCGGAAGAATAGTTGCCGATGAAACGTACCGGATCGATTTTTTCGTACGTCGGGCCGGCTGTGATCATAACCTTGCGTCCTTTCAGGTCTTCCTTGCCTGCAAAGAATCTTTCAAGAACTTCAATGATTTTTTCCGGTTCTTCCATTCGTCCTTTTCCTACGAGATGACTGGCCAGTTCCCCGGCAGCCGGTTCGATGATGTGGTTCCCGTAAGAGCGGAGAATATCGAGATTATGCTGGGTTGACGGATGGGCAAACATGTCCAGATCCATAGCCGGAGCGATGAATACCGGAGCTTTCATTGAAAGATATGTGGTGACAAGCATGTTGTCGGCAATGCCGTGAGCCATCTTTCCGATGGTAGAAGCTGTGGCAGGTGCTATGACCATGGCATCGGCCCACAGGCCCAGATCGACATGGCTGTGCCAGGTTCCGTCCCGTTGTGAAAAGAACTCACTGATGACGGGCTTGCTCGTCAGAGCCGACAGCGTGATAGAAGTAATGAATTCCTTGCCTGCCGGAGTGATGACGATCTGCACTTCCGCTCCCTTTTGATCAGTCCCCGGGTAAGCACGGCAGCCTTGTAGGCTGCAATGCTTCCGGTGATACCTAAGACGATTTTCTTTCCTTTCATCATAATTATTTCAGCAGTCCGCTTTCACGCAGTCTGATTTTGGTTAGTACGTTCTTGGTGTTCAGGGTGAAGTCACCGTTCAGGACCCATCCGTAATAGCCCGGATCGCGTTGCAGAACTTCAGAAACAGGCATTCCCTTGTATTTGCCGAAGTTGAACACTTCCACACCTTTGTCGTCGTAGACGATACGTCCTGCAAAGTCAACGTTCTTGTTGTAGCTTGAATACTCAGACAGGAAGTTGATGTCGTTTTCCAATACATCCGGATAATGGTCCAGCTGGGCTTTCAGCACTTCATAGGTTGCCCGTGTGTCGGCTTCCGCAGTGTGTGCGTCCTCCAGGTTCTTGCCGCAATAAAACTTGTAGGCAGCCGAAAGGGTACGCTGTTCCAGTTTGTGGTAGATGACTTGCACGTCAATGAATTTCCGGCGTGTCAGATCGATGTCGATGCCTGCGCGCAGGAATTCTTCCACCAGAACCGGAACGTCGAAGCGGTTGGAATTGAATCCGGCGATGTCTGCACCTTCCAGGTCGCGTGCAATGTCCTTGGCTACTTCCTTGAATGTCGGACAGTCGGCCACGTCTGCATCATAAATTCCATGAATTGCAGATGAAGCTTCGGGAATATGCATGCCCGGATTGATGCGCATGGTCTTGCTTTCCTCGTTGCCGTTTGGATAAACCTTCAGGTAGCAGATTTCGACGATGCGGTCTGTATTGATGTTCGTTCCGGTGGTTTCCAGGTCGAAGAAAACCAGCGGGTTCTTCAGATTGAGTTTCATAATCAGTGACGTTTCAATGTTTGTTTTCTTGTGTTTAGTCGTTCAGCATCATCGGCATCAGCAACATGAGCAGGTCTTCGTTTTCTTCCTGTTCTTCGGGCACGACAACACCGGCGCGTGACGGGTCTGCCAGTTCGATGATGACATTCTGTGAAGCGATGTTGTTCAGAATGTCAATCAGGAATGACGACTTGAATCCGATGCTCATGGCATTTCCGTCGTACTGGCAGATCAGGCTTTCTTCGGCAGATGTGGAGAAGTCGATATCCTGTGCCGAGATCTTCATCATGTTTTCCGACAGACTCAGCTTGATCAGGCTGCTGGCTTGTGAAGAGAAGACAGAAACACGGCGCAGGGCACTGATGAAGCTTGCGCGGTCGATAATGGCTTTATGCGGATTGTTTTGCGGAATCACAGAATTGTAGTTCGGGTATCTTCCTTCGATCAGGCGGCACACCATCCGGTAGTTTTCCAGCGTGAAAGTAGCGTTGCGGTCGTCGAAACCGATCTGCACATCGCCTTGTTCCTTGGGAAGAAGGTTCTTCAGCAGGTTGGCAGGTTTCTTCGGGAGAATGAACGCAGCCTTTTCTTCTCCGTGAGCAGCATAGGTCTTGTTGCGTACCAGCTTATGTCCGTCCGAAGCCACCAGGGTGATGTCCTCGGTTGTAATATCAAAGTAAATACCGTTCATGACGGGGCGGAGTTCATCGTCTGCCGTAGCAAAGAGGCTTCTGTTGATGCCTGTTGTCAGGATGTCTGCTCCCATGACTACCTGTACGGCGCCTTCGTTGAGCTCGGAAGCCTGCGGGTATTCGTCTGCGCTTTGTCCCATCAGACTGTATTTACCGTTCTGATACTGTACGGTAATTTCCAGATTGCTGGAGTTGATCTGAAAGCTCAGGGGCTGTTCCGGGATTTCCTTCAGTGCTTCGAGCAGTGTCTTCGACGATACAGCGAAGCGTCCGTCTTCTTCGTAGTCGCTTACTTCGATGGAAGTGGAGAGGGTTGTTTCATTGTCAGAAGCGGTCATCGACAAGGTTCCGTCCTGCAGTTCGATCAGGAAACAGTCCAGAATCGGCAGGGAGTTTTTAGAGTTGATGACACGGCTGATAGCCTGTAAGTGGCTGAATAAAGCGGTACTTGAAACAATAAACTTCATGTTTTTATTTGTTTTAAATTTCTATGTTCTTTTCGTTCACAGGTTGCTGTTTAAGGGCTTTTGACTGGCCCTATTTAACTGCCAAAGTTACGAAAAGATTGCGTATGCATCACAAAAAAACGGTCGAAAAATTAGTTTACTTCTTGAGAAAAGCGTAATTTCGTAACCAAATTTAAACGTAGAATTATGGAATTAGCAGGAAAAGTAATTGCGGTTCTCGAACCGAGGGGCGGTGTCTCCAAGAACGGGAACGAATGGAAAGTGCAGGAGTATGTCATCGAAACCCATGACCAGTATCCGCGCAGAATGTGTTTTGACGTTTTCGGTGCAGACAAGATACAGCAGTTTAATATTCAGGTGGGCGAAGAACTGAATGTATTCTTCGATATTGATGCCCGTGAATGGCAGGGACGCTGGTTCAACAGTATCCGTGCATGGAAGGTAGAGCGTGTGAATGCTGATGCACAGCAGATGCCTCCGATGGATGCACCTTTCCCGCCGCTGAATGCCGCTCCGGCAGCTCCGGTGGACTTCTCGTCTTCAGACGAAAAGGACGATCTGCCTTTCTGATCAGACTGTCGTAACGTGCTTGTATTCAAGGCAGACAGAAGATAAAAAAAGACTTCGGCGTTTTGATGAAAACGCCGAAACGTTTTTTAAAAAGCCCGAAGCCTTCCGGAAACCGGCCGTGACAGCCGGATATCTGCTTTGCCGGAGTTGGCTTTCTGTATCAATCGACCGCACGATTCCGGTGCGTCTTTATGAGGCTTAAAAAAGAGACAGGAGGAAAGCCGGTCTGGCTTTCCTCCTGTTTCTTTGATGGAATTTATGAGTTCATGCTCATCAGAAATTCTTCGTTGTCTTTTGTCTTTTCCAGCCGGTCCTTGACAAAGTCCATAGCTTCTATCGGGTTCATGTCCGACAGATACTTCTCAGGATCCACATGCGGTCGAGCGTAGTCTTGTCGAGCAGCAGGTCGTCGCGTCTTGTGCTGGAAGCAACGATGTTTACAGCCGGGAAGATACGCTTGTTGCTCAGGTTCCGGTCGAGCTGGAGCTCCATGTTACCTGTACCCTTGAACTCTTCGAAGATTACTTCGTCCATCTTCGAACCGGTATCGATCAGGGCGGTCGCGATAATGGTCAGTGAACCTCCGCCTTCAATGTTGCGGGCAGCACCGAAGAAGCGTTTGGGTTTGTGCAGTGCATTGGCGTCCACACCACCGGAAAGAACCTTGCCGGAAGCCGGAGATACGGTGTTGTATGCACGGGCCAGACGGGTAATGGAGTCGAGGAAGATGACAACATCGTGTCCGCATTCTACCAGTCTCTTGGCTTTTTCCAATACGATTCCGGCGATCTTCACGTGGCGTTCTGCCGGTTCGTCGAAGGTAGAAGCGATGACTTCTGCGTTGACGCTGCGTGCCATGTCGGTTACTTCTTCCGGACGTTCGTCAATGAGCAGCATGATCATGTAGACTTCCGGATGATTGGCTGCAATGGCGTTGGCAATGTCCTTCATCAGGATGGTCTTACCGGTTTTGGGCTGTGCACGATAAGCGCACGCTGTCCTTTACCGATAGGAGCGAACAGGTCTACGACACGTGCCGAGAGATTGTCGTCGTATCCTTTGCAGAGCTTGAACTTTTCGTCGGGGAAAGCGGAGTCAGGTGATCAAACGGAACGCGGTCGCGGATGAGGCTCGGGTCGAGTCCGTTGATTTTGGATACTTTCACCAGCGGGAAATATTTTTCTCCTTCCTTGGGCGGGCGGATGGTTCCGTCTACTACGTCACCGGTCTTCAGTCCGAAGAGTTTGATCTGTGACTGTGAAACGTAAATATCATCCGGTGAAGAAAGGTAGTTGTAGTCGGATGAACGGAGGAATCCATATCCGTCAGGCATGATTTCAAGAACGCCTGTACCTTTCAATATATCATCAAATTCATAAGGCTTTTCTGCCGGTTTTTCCGGTTGCTGGGGTGCGGCCTGCTGGCTGGTGGAAGGATTGTTGGAAGGAGTTGCCGCTGCAGGCTGGTTATTATTGTTGTTTTGCGCCTGGTTCTTGTTGTTGAACCGGTTGTTCTGGCGTTGCTGGCGGTTCTGGAATTTATTGTTTTTATTTTCCTTGGCCGGCGCTGCAGGAGCTTCCACTTTGGTTGCTTCAAATTTACCGAGCAGTTCTGACGGCAATTCAAATTTTTCAGAGGGAAGGTCTTCGATAGGAATAAAATCGCTGTTGTTGCTCAGGTCGAGTGCCGGAAGTTCCATGTCATCGTCAGCAACGGGAACCGGAATGCTTTTGGTTTCTTCTTCTGCTTGTGTGGCTTGTGCTTCTTTGATCAGGTTGATTTGTTTTTGCTTCCCGGTTTTCTGCCGCGTTTTGCTTTGGGCTTTTCTTCCGTGGCCTCTGCCGCCGGAGTCTGGTTTTCTGCTGGACTTTCTGCAGGAGCAGCGGGAGCTGTCTGTGGAAGTTCGTCTTTGAACAATGGGGCAGGAGCGGGTAATGCCGGGGTGTTTGCTTCCAGTTTCTGTGCTTTGTCTTTGGTTGCGGTGTACACCTTATCGCCTTCTTTCTTTACGCTGATGCGTGATCTTTTACGAGGCTGGCCTTCTTTCTTCTCTTCCCCTGATTTAGCCGAGGCTGCTTTCTTTGTGGCACCGACAATGGCCTGTTCGTCCAGGATCCGGTAGACTAAGTCTTCTTTGCGGAGGGATTCGGTTTTAGTCAGACCCAACTCTTTGGCAATCTGTTGCAACTCGGATAAATCCTTGTCATTTAGTTGAATGATATTATACATAAGTATCGTGTAATGAATTTATAGGTAGCCAGCTTACGCGTATCAGCATGACTTGGACATGCTTCACAGGGCTTCTGTGCGGATTTACGCTTCAAAGGCTACTGATTAAATGATAGTTTTAATTCTTTGTTTGATAAAAATTGTTGGAGTATACAGCATAAATGTGCTTGTGTAAGCGTCGTTATGCTTTTACGAGGACAAATATACGCGTTTTTTGTGAAATAGAATAACTCTTGGCCATTTTTTTTGTGCTTCTGTCGTTTGATTGAAAGAAATGTGTTACTTTAGCCGTTTGAAAGTTTTATTTATAAATAATAATTAAAAACATGAAGAAAGTTATTTTTACAGAAAAGGCTCCGGCTGCCATCGGACCTTACAGCCAGGCTATCGAAGCTAACGGAATGGTGTTCCTGTCCGGACAGATCCCTGTAGATCCTGCTACGGGAGAGTTCGTTGAGGGAGGTATTACCGAACAGACAACTCAGGTGTTCGAAAACATCAAGAACGTATTGGCTGAAGCAGGACTGACCACTGCTAATATCGTGAAAACAACTGTTTTCCTGGCTGATATGTCCCTGTTTGCTGAAATGAATGCCGTGTATGCCAAATATTTCGACGGTGAATGCCCGGCTCGTTCTGCAATTGCCGTAAAAGGCCTGCCGAAAGGAGCTCTGGTAGAAATCGAGAGCATTGCGGTAAGATAACAACCGTATTTCTGCCTGTAGTCTTTTCGGCAACGTAACCGGTCGAGGATTGTACGAGAGACTGCAGGCGGATTTTTTAGGGGTTGAAGAGTTGTTGTTTTGAATTAAGTATATATGAAACTGGACAAGACGCTGTTTAATACAGTGAACAAATGGAAACTGGCAACATGCCTTTTGGCTATTCTGACAGTTCTGGGCTCTTCCTTATATATATATCGGCTGGAGCCGTTTTCTTCGGGGATAGAAATATCCAATGAACTGGGAGGGAATATCTTCCCGGTAACGCTGCTCTCTACGGCAACGACTGATGCTAATCTGATTGTTCCTGCGGATACCAATTATCTGGGCAATCCGAAATCGTGTATTGCCGTTCGCGTGAAGAACGAGCATGCCAACAGTAAGCTTCGTGTGGAAGTGGCCGAAACTCCTTTCTTTGCATATTCGGTATCGGAATTCATTCTTCCGGAGTCGGGAAAGGAATATTGGGTGTTTCCGGACATAATCTGGAACTACGATGCCCTTCGGGAAAACGAACAGGCCGTACCGGTGACGGTTTCAGTGAAAGCCGAACTGAACAGACGTGCCCTGCGGGGAGGAGTACATACATTTTCAGTGCGAAGCATCAATGAATGTTTGTTGGGCTATATTGACAGCCGGATGAAGTTTCACGACACGGGACAGTTTTTTGCAGCTTATGTGAATGAAGACAATCCTCAAATAGACCGTCTTCTTCGTGAAGCGCTTGATTCCCGTATCGTGAACCGTTTCTGGGGATATCAGAGCAAGAGTGTCGATCTGGTAGACAAGCAGGTATATGCTTTGTGGTATGTGTTGCAGAAGCGTGGGTTTAAGTACAGTTCCATCAGCAACAGCAGTCTTTCGTCGAACGTTGTCTTTACGCAGCGTGTCCGTACTTTTGACGATGCGCTGCTTTCGGCACAGATCAACTGCGTGGACGGCAGTGTGCTTTTCGCTTCATTGCTGAAAGCCATCAACCTGAATCCGGTATTGGTGCGTGTGCCCGGACATATGTTTGTCGGGTATTACACGGATGCATCTCACCGGAATATTCATTTCCTGGAGACGTCTATGATCGGTGATGTCAACCTGGATGACTTCTTCCCGGAAGAGAAACTGGACTCCACCATGATAGGCAAGTCGCAGGAGAGTGTTTCCCGGCTGCTGTTCGAGAAGTCGAAGGAATATGCTACACGCATCTATAAGGAAAATGAGAAACTGATCCATTCGGGTAAGGTGAACTATATGTTTCTGGAAATAGACAAGGTGACCCGTGCTTATGTACAGCCTGTCGGAAAATAATGTTTTATGAAACTGATTTATTTATATCATAGCGGATTTGCCCTGCTGGGTGATGACTTTACACTGATTTTTGACTATTGGAAGGATTCGGAGTCGGATGGAGACGGCATTCTTCATCGGGAACTTCTGAAGCGCCCGGGCCGTATGTATGTGTTTGCGAGTCATGCCCATGCGGATCATTTCAATCCGGAAGTTCTTTCCTGGCACCTTCAGCGTCCGGACATTGTGTATCTGCTTTCGCAGGACATTCAGGCCCTGCATGAAGCGGAACAGGCGGAGGCGGTGTGGCTGAAGCAGGGAGATTCTTATTCGGACGAGCGCTTGTCGGTACATGCCTTTGGCTCGACGGATGTGGGAATCTCTTTTCTGGTGGAAGTGGATGGCCGGAAAATCTTTCATGCCGGCGATCTGAACAACTGGCACTGGATGGATGAATGTGAAGAAACTGAATGGAGAGGCTATGAGCATGCCTTTCTTCAGGAACTGCAGTTGATCCGGAAGTATACTGAAACTGTGGACGTAGCGATGTTTCCTGTCGATCCGCGTCTGGGAAAAGAATACATGCGGGGGCCGCAACAGTTTGTGGAAATGATAAAAACTTTTATCTTTGTACCGATGCATTTTGATGAGGCTTATGCCAGAGCTGCGGCTTTTCGTCCGTTGGCAGAAGCGGAAGGTGCACGGATGATTGCGCTGGAACGGCGCGGTCAGTGTGAAGAAATTGAATGTGAAACTCTGATTTAAAAAGATTATAGCGATGAATATAAAAGGAAGATTTGACCACTTTAATATCAATGTGACAGACCTGGAACGCAGTATCAAATTTTATGAAACGGCTCTGGGATTGCACGAGTCTCACCGCAAACAGGCGGAAGACGGTTCTTTTGTTCTGGTTTATATGACCGACGGTTGCAGCGGATTTATGCTGGAGCTGACCTGGCTGCGTGATCATTCCGAACCGTATGAACTGGGTGAAAACGAGAGTCATCTCTGCCTGCGTGTAGACGGTGATTACGAGGAAGTGCGTAAGTTCCACAAGGAAATGGGTTGCGTCTGCTTCGAGAACGAGCAGATGGGACTTTATTTCATCAACGATCCGGATGATTACTGGATTGAAATTCTTCCGGCAAAATAAGTCGGAAAAACTTCTGCGTGAATCATAAAATATTGTTCTGAACATTCAAAATAGATTGCATTATGAAATACATTTCTCCGGGTTCCTGGTTTTCTTTGGAATATCCGAACGACTGGCGTGAGTTTGAAGATGAGGAAGACAGCTTCCTTTTTTATAATCCTGAAAAATGGAATGGAAATTTCCGGATATCCGCTTATCGGGGAAAATCCGCAAAATATGCTCAGGACTGTATGGCGGACGAACTTCAGCAGAATCAGTCTGCCCGACGTGAGCAGGCAGGTCCCTGGGCATGTGTATATTCGGCAGAAACATTTCAGGAGAACGGTGCCTGGTATACGTCGCATATCTGGCTGACAGGCAAGGGAACTATCTCTGTGGAATGCTCTTTTACGGTACCTAAAGGGGAAAGTCCCCGTATGGCAGAAGACATTATCCGTTCGCTGAAGGTACGTGAGGAAAATGAACCTTTGTGGAAAGAGGTGATTCCGGTGCGTGCGCTTGAAATCAGTGTGATCAATGAATGTTACGATTGGGCGGTGTCTACGATCAAGAAACAGCTGACTAAAGATTTTACGGCCATGAAGCAGGACGTGGAAAGTATTCAGCGTTTGCTGGACAGCGGCCGTTTCAATAAAGGACAGCGGGCTGCCTGGGAAAGTTTTGGTATTGCTTTCGGAACCATCCTGGTCAATGAGATGGATGGAATGGAATGGGTTACGGTCATTGACGGAAAGAAAGAGTATCCGGCATTGCGTTTCGGAGACTCTTCCGTAATGGTTTATCCGCTTTCACTCATCTGGGATTATGTGAAGAACGGAAAACCGTGTGACCTGAAGGCTGAATATGCCCGCATTGAATCGGAAGTAGAAAAAGTGTTGAATGACTGATTCCGGGAAATAGGCCGTTCAGGTATCTGGAAAATACAGGAATGGCAGCATTTACCCTGAATTTTTTGAATAGAATAAATGACGCCTTATTTACAAGTAGAAAAATTAACGAAATCGTTCGGTGATCTGGTTTTGTTTCAACAGATTTCATTCGGTATTGCGGAAGGACAGCGTATCGGACTGATCGCCAAGAATGGTTCCGGCAAGACAACTTTGCTGAATATCCTTTCCGGAAAAGAAGGCTATGACGAAGGAAAGATCACTTCCGGCGGGATCTGCGGGTAGGTTATCTGGAGCAGAGCCCTGTTTATCCGGGAGAACTGACCGTGCTGGAAGCCTGCTTCTATCACGGTACTCCTGTGGTGCAGCTGATCAAGGAATACGAAAGCTGCATGGAGACTCCGGGACATCCGGGACTGGAAGACTTGCTGGACCGGATGGAACATGAGAAAGCATGGGATTATGAACGCCGGGCCAAGCAGATCCTTTCGCAGCTGAAGATACGTGACTTTAATCAGCAGGTCAAGTATCTCTCGGGGGGACAGTTGAAGCGTGTGGCACTGGCCAATGTCTTGATTACCGAACCTGACCTGTTGATTCTGGATGAGCCGACCAACCATCTGGATCTGGATATGACGGAGTGGCTGGAAGAGTTTCTGAACCATGAGAAGGTCAGTCTGCTGATGGTTACTCATGACCGTTACTTCCTCGACCGTGTCTGCTCTGAAATTATCGAGATCGATAACCGGCAGATCTATTCCTACAAGGGGAATTACAGCTATTATCTGGAAAAGAGGCAGGAAGCATTGATGCAACGAATGCGGAAATTGCCCGGGCCAACAATCTTTACCGGACGGAACTGGAATGGATGTGTCGGATGCCGCAGGCCCGCGGGCATAAAGCCGTTACCGGGAAGAGGCTTTTTATGACCTGGAGAAGGTGGCAAAGCAGCGGGTTTACGACCAGAACGTCAAGCTGGATGTCAAGGCTTCCTATATCGGTTCTAAGATTTTTGAAGCAGATCATCTTTACAAGAGTTTCGGCGATCTGAAGATCCTGAATGATTTCTCCTACATCTTTTCCCGCTATGAGAAGATGGGTATTGTGGGAAATAACGGAACGGGAAAATCTACGTTCATCAAGATTCTGATGGGCATTGAGAAGCCGGACAGCGGTACGCTTGATATCGGTGAGACGGTACGGTTCGGTTATTATTCGCAGGAAGGACTTCAGTTTGATGAACAGATGAAAGTGATCGATGTGATTACAGATATTGCAGAGGTCATTGAGCTGGGCAACGGCAAGAAGCTGACTGCCTCGCAATTTCTGCAACATTTCCTGTTTACTCCCGAAACACAGCATAACTATGTTTACAAACTGAGTGGCGGGGAACGCCGTCGGTTGTATCTTTGTACGGTGTTGATGCGTAATCCGAATTTCCTGATTCTGGACGAGCCTACCAACGACCTGGATATCGTTACCCTGCAGGTGCTTGAAGAATATCTGCAAAGCTTCAAGGGATGCGTGATTGTGGTGAGCCACGACCGTTATTTCATGGATAAGGTGGTCGACCATTTGCTGGTGTTCCGCGGACAGGGAGATATCCGTGATTTCCCGGGCAACTATTCTGATTATCGGGACTGGAAGCGAGAGAAGGAAGTTCACGAGAAACAGGCAGCCAAGCCTCAGGAAGACAAGACGAAGAAAGTCCGCCTGAACGACAAGCGTAAACTTACCTTCAAGGAAAGAAAGGAAATGGAACAGCTTGAAGCGGACATTGCTTCTCTGGAGATAGAAAAGAAAGAGGTGGAGGACGCTTTGTGCAGCGGAACTCTGGATGTGGAGAAACTGACGGAATACTCCAAACGTCTGCCTCTGATCAATGAAGAGCTGGAAGAGAAAACAATGCGCTGGCTTGAGTTGAGCGAAATTGAAGGATAAAGACAAGAAACTTTTCAGGAAAGGATTTCAGTGGAACGAACGGGTTGATCCGTTCCGGAAGCTGAAATCCTTTTTTTATTTTATTGAAGTGAATGTAAGAACCGGTGCAGGCCGTTTTTTCTTAAGGACAGAATGGAAATGTTAAGGAAAGTGTTTTTAACTGTCTGAATCAGAAAGGAATGAAAAAATATTGTAACTTTGCGCCCGTTATTTTTCAAGAAATTATCTTATGCGTCGAATCATCTTATCTGCTTTTTCTTTTTCTTCCCGGAATGTTGTTTCGGGCAGGCGATCCTTTGCGCGATGCGGAACGCAATGACCTGAAAATTGTTGTGGAAGCTGATGCATCAGTCAGTCTTTACCAGGCAATGGGACTGGAGGGAATAGTGAGTCAGGAAGCTTTCCGGCAGGCAGTGGCCGGATATAAAAAGATCAAGGACAGGAAGCGGGATGTGCTGACGCTCATTGATTTTTCCAAGCCTTCGACCGAGAAACGCCTGTTTGTCTTCGATATGAAAAAGCAAAAGTTACTGTTTGCATCGGTTGTTTCTCACGGAAAGAACAGTGGAGAAAACTATGCGACTTCCTTTTCCAATGAATATGGCTCCTATAAGAGTTCCCTGGGCTTTTATCTGACCGGAACTACTTATCAGGGAAAAACGGTTATTCTCTTATCCTGGATGGACTGGAGAAAGGTGTCAATGACAAAGCCCGGGAGCGGGCCATCGTGATGCATGGAGCAGCGTATGCCGATCCTGCTGTTGCCAGCAGGGGCGGAAGACTGGGACGGAGTTTCGGCTGTCCGGCTGTTCCCCAGAAGCTTTCCCGTCCCATTATTGATGCCATCAAGGGAGGAAGTGTGATGTTCATCTATGCAGGAACTCCGGATTATCTGGCACAGAGTTCTATTTTGAACGACAACGGTTTGATGTAAACCGATAATAAACGAATCCGACCAGATCGGCCAGTGCCCAGCCGATGGGGATGGACCACCAGATGCCTTTTACTCCGATTGCCGGAATGGCTGCCAGAATGTAGGCCAGTGCTACGCGCGTACCCAGTGAGAATATGGTCAGAACCACCGACATTCCCGGCATGCGTACAGCCCGGTAATATCCGTATAGAAGGAACAGATAGCCGATTCCCAGATAGAAACTTCCTTCAATATACAGGTAGTCCATGCCGATGCGGATAATCTCTTCTTCCTGAGCCGAAACAAAAAGCTGCATCAGAGGTCGGGCAGCTCCTGTGATAAGAACGGAAAGCAGCAGGCAGAAGATGGTGGTGACAAGAACGGCACTGCGGATTCCTTTCCGGATACGTTCGGTTTTCCCGGCTCCGAAATTCTGCGCAATGAAGGTAGAAAAAGCATTTCCGAAATCCTGTACGGGCATATAAGCAAACGAATCTATTTTAACGGCAGTGGCAAAGGCAGCCATTACACCTGTACCAAAACTGTTGACAAGTCCCTGTACCATCAGAATTCCCAGGTTCATGATGGACTGCTGGATGCAGGTCAGTGAAGAGAATGACAGAATCTCACGCAGGCTTTCCGGTCGTAATGCAAATCTGATCTTTGCAGGCGGAAAAGCGGGAAATGGTGTAGGGTATAAAAGCAAAGCCCGATGGCTGCAACGTACTGTGAAGCGACGGTAGCTACGGCAGCCCCGTTACTCCCCATTGAAATCCCAGAATAAAAAGGAAGTCCAGTCCGATATTGAGCACCACGGAAACAGCCAGAAAGAGCAGGGGAACCACAGAGTTTCCTACGGCTCTCAGCAGGTAGGCATAGTAATTGTAGAGGAAGGTTCCGGGTAATCCCAGGAATATGACGATCAGATAATCATACATGACTTCTTCCAGTTCAGGTGGTGTTTGTAAGAGTCGGATGATAGGATGGATGCCCAGTATCACCAGGATATTGATCAATAAGGTAATTCCTCCGATCAGAAAAAGGGAAGTCAGCAGGCTTTGTTTGATTCCTGCATAGTTTTTGCCGCCAAACTGCAGGGAGACAACCGCCCCGCCTCCCATACACAGGCCGATAAAGATGGAGGTAAGGAAGACCATGAGGGTATAGGCAGAGCCGACTGCGGCAAGAGCCTGGGCTCCCAGGAAGCGTCCGACAATCAGGGTATCTGCAATGTTATAGCATTGCTGGAGCAGATTGCCGAGCATGAGCGGAAAGGCAAAGCGGAGCATACTTCCGGTGATGCTGCCGCTGGTCAGGGAATGAGAGGATGGATGAAAGTTCATGAAGGCAGGTTGTTTTGTGGTAAGATAATGGTAAACTTGCTGCCTTTCCCTGGTTGCGACTGTACCTGGATGCGTCCGTTATGAAGGGTGATGATCTGTTTGCAGAGACTGAGACCGATGCCCGATCCGGAGGGCTTGGTGGTGAAGAAGGGTACAAAGATCCGTTCGGTTACTTCAGGAAGCATTCCTTCTCCATTATCGGAAACAACCAGCGATATGCCTTCTCTGACGGGCTGGGCACTGATCTCCACGCTTGCGTCCGGCGTATGGATGCAGGCTTCGGAAGCATTCTTCAGCAGGTTGATGAAGATTTGTTCCATCTGAGTCCGGTCGGCCAGGAAGGTGAGGCCGGAAGGTGCTGTGAAGTGAAAGAGGGGAGAAGGGTAGAGCCGCCGCAGGTCGTCGAAGAAGGCTGAACCGAGATCTGTTCCCTGACGGGAGGAGCAATCCGAGTCAGTTTGCGATAGTTTTCCACGAATTCCAGCAGTCCCTTGCTGCGGCGGTGAATGACTTCCAGTCCTTTCTGTATATGCGTTCGGGTACGTTCGTCGTGTGGATTCTCCCGGCTTCTCTCGCTCAAAGTCTCAGCCAGTGAGATGATGGGGTGATGGAATTCATAATCTCGTGGGTCAGTACCCGGATCAGTTTCTGCCAGGCTTCCATTTCCGTATGTTCCAGGGCTGAATGGATATTCTTCAGGCTGATGATCCACCGTTCTCTTCCTTGCAGGTGGATGACGGAAGAGGCAATGGCCAGATCCATCGGAAGATCCTGAATGGTCAGGTGTGCCACCTGTTGTTTTTTTCTCAATGCTTCCAGCACCTGTCCGGGAAGTTGTTTATGTTCTCCCAGCAGAGGACGGGCGGCCTTGTTCATCCACTCTGCACGTCCTGATGATCCGTCACGATGACAGCCGTGTCTACTTTGTCCAGCAGGTTCTCGTAATATTGAAGTTTCACTTCCTCATCCAGCATGCGGTTGCGGATTCCTTTCAACACTTCCGACAGATCATTGGCCAGTTCCTGCATAGCCCGGTCGCTGAAAGACGGGGAGGCAGTCTGGCTGAAATCGTTCCGTTTCATGCATTCCACGATACGCTGTATCATGGAAGTCTGCCGCATCTGAATGCGATAGAGGCTGAAGCTGGTACCCACCGTCAGCAGAACGGCGGTAATGCTGCAGAACCACATTTCGTGAAGGAAGGCCAGCAGGCACATGCCGTCAGCAGAACAATACCGGCAATGTGCGTTGTCAGGCAGAAAAGGTAGCGTTTCATAATCCCAGTTTTTCCAGTTTCCGATAAAGTGTATAACGTGTGATTCCCAGAAGTTCGGCCGCACGGCTCATGTTTCCTCCGCTTGCCCGGAGTGCCCTTTCCACTGTACGGCGTTCCACTTTTTCCAGATTCAGTTCTTCATCCTCGTCTTCCTTACGGCTTTTATCTGTGGCAGGGAAGAAAAAATCATCCGGACGAAGCTGGTTGTTTTCACTCAGAATGACAGCCCGTTCCAGTGTATGTTGCAGTTCGCGGACATTTCCCGGCCAGGAGTAGCGCATAAGTTTAGCTTTGGCTTCACGGGTCAGCCCCCGTATCTCTTTCTTGTATTTCCGGTTATATCCGTTCAGGAAATGTTTGGCCAGCAGGAGTATATCCTCTCCGCGTTCACGCAACGGAGGAATATGCAGTTCGATGGTATTGATGCGGTAAAGCAAATCCTGCCGGAACTTTCCTTCCTCTACCAGTTCTCTCAGATTTGCATTGGTGGCACAGATCAACCGGACATTGATATCTATGGGACTGACTGCGCCCAGACGGGTGATGCACCGCTTCTCGATAGCTGTCAGAAGCTTGGCTTGCATGGCCAGTGGCAGGTTTCCGATCTCATCCAGGAAAAGTGTTCCTCCGAAGCCACTTCCATTCGTCCGGGCTTGGCCTTGCGGGCATCCGTGAAAGCACCTTTCTCATAACCGAAGAGCTCACTCTCAAACAACTGTTCGGGTATACTTCCCAGGTCAATGGTGATGAAGGCATCTCCTGACCGGGTGAAAAGTGTTTCAGCAGGCGGGCAACCAGATCTTTCCCCGTTCCGTTTTCTCCCAGGATCAGAATGTTGGCGTCAGTGTCCGACAATTTATAGATGGTTTCCTTGACTTTCGACATAGCCGGTGAGTTACCGATCAGTTCGGGAATGGTCTCATCGCCTTTCAGGGCACTCACCTGTTCCTGCAGACGCCCGACTTCCTTGCGGGACAGACTCAGCTGAATGGCCGAAGAAAGGGTTGCCAGCAATTTTTCCTTTTCCCAGGGTTTGGAGATAAAATCAGTCGCTCCTGCCTTGATGGCTCTGACGGCTTTGTCCGTATCTGAATACGCCGTCATGAAGATGACCACAGCCTGCGGATCCAGATGCTGGATCTGTTCCAGGCAATCAAATCCCTCTTGTCCGCTGATGGCATCGCGCCGGAAATTCATATCCAGCAGAACAACATCGGGATGAAAGGTCGTCATGAAATGTTCGATGCGGGAGGGCTGTGTGGTTACTTTAATTTTTTCTACATAAGGTTCCAGCAGCAGGTTGAGCGCAAAGAGCACGTCCTCGTTGTCGTCAATAATCAGTATTTTTCCTTTTTGTTCCATGTGTTGTAGGTTTTCCTTCGCAAAGTTACATTTTATTTTCATGTGTTGTATGTGCGTATTCGCACCAAATTTGTGCGTATCCGCACACCTTTTTGAAAGCGTATTTTATGAAACTTTCTGTATTTTAGTTAATTATCGTTGTGGCACGGTTTTCGCAGTTCTATTTTATGAAAATGTATGTAAAAGTATACTGTATGAAGAATTATTGGATCGTTTTACTGATTTGTTGCCCGCTTGTACTGATGGGGCAGGAACGGCAGGTGCTGACCTTGCAGGAATCCATCCGGATTGCACAGGAACATTCACCTGAAGCACAGGCAGCCCGTCATACCTATCGGGCAGCTTATTGGAGCTACCGTTCGTTTCGCGCCAATTATCTTCCTTCGGTGAACCTGAGTTCTTCTCCTTATCTTAACCGGCAGATCAATAAGGTAACCCAGCCTGACGGAACGGAGCTTTACCTTCGTCAGAACCAGCTGATCACCGATCTCAATCTGGAGATCAACCAGAATATCTGGTTTACGGGAGGAAGTCTGTTTCTGTCGGCCTCGGCGCAGCGTATGGATGAGCTGGAAGGAAAAACAACAGCGTATAACACACAGCCGTTCACTATCGGCTACCAGCAGTCTCTGTTTGGGTACAACTCCCTGAAATGGGACCGGCGTATTGAGCTCTCCGCTTCCGGGAAGCCAAGAAGACTTATGCGGAAACACTGGAACTGATTGCCTCAAAAACCAGTGAACTGTTTTTCGATCTGGCTACGGCACAGGCCAATCTGGATATTGCCCGGTCAAATTATGCATCGGCAGATACCTTGTACCGGTATGCCCGCGGACGTTATGACATCGGTAACATTACGGAAAATGAAATGCTTCAGCTTGAGGTCAACAAGCTGAATGAGGAGACCAATGTCATGAAAGCTCAGATTGAAGTGGAAGACGCTATGCTGACTTTCCGTTCTTTTCTGGGCATACGTGGTGACGAAAAGCTGCAGGTGATTCCGGAGGACAGCGTTGCAGAGTTTGAGGTATCGCTGGATGAAGCCTTGAAGCAGGCCTATGAGCATAGTCCCGAAATAGACTCCTATGAACGGAAGAAACTGGAAAGCCGCAGTCAGCTGGCTTCGGCAAGGGCCAATGCCGGACTTAAAGCCGACCTGTATCTGCGGTTCGGTTTATCGCAGACTGCTGAACGGTTCAACGAATCTTTCCGGGATCCCCTGGATCAGCAATACGTTAGTCTGACCTTATCTCTGCCGATTCTTGACTGGGGACGCGGACAGGGTAAAGTGCGTGTTGCGAAGTCAAACGTGGAACTGGTCAACACACAAGTCGGGCAAGCTGTTACAGACTTTGAACTCAATGTACGGAAGATGGTCCGGCAGTTTAATCTGCAGGCTTATCAGGTACGTGTGGCATCCAAGACAGACCAGACCGCCTGGCGGCGCTATGAAGTGGCACGCCGGATGTACCTGATGGGCAAATCGACTGTACTTGACCTGAATGCAGCCACAACGGAAAAGATACGGCACGACGAAACTACATTGCAGCCTTGAGGAACTATTGGACCTTATATTATGGCCTGCGCAGCATGACACAGTACGATTTCCAACGCAAATTCCGTTGGCCGAGTGTCTCCCTGAAATTTAAAAACCTGCATTAAATGAAAAACGAACTATGGATATTAAACTGGAAAAAAAGCATGGTACATCCGTTACCGTTATTACCTGGCCGGAGGCGGACTGGCAGTAGCAGGTCTGGTGTATGTCATTGTGCTGGCGCTCTCTCCGCACCGGCTGCGGATTGATGCCGAAAATGTACGTATGGAAGAGGTGAAACACACCGATTTCCTGGAATATGTAGATGTGGAAGGAGTGGTACAGCCCATACTGACCTTGCTGGTCAATACGCGGGAGGCAGGAAATGTAGAGCGTATTGTAGCCGAAGAAGGCAGTCTGATGAAACAGGGCGATACGATTCTGATCCTGTCGAATGCCCACCTGATGCACGATATCGAGGATCAGCGGGACGAATGGGAAAAGCAGCGCATCTCTTATCAGGAGAAAGCTCTGGAGATGGAGCAGAAGACTTTAACTCTCCGTCAGCAGTCTCTTCAGGCGGCTTATGATCTGAACAAGCTGAAGAAAAATTTTGAACTGGAGAAAGAAGAATATGCCATGGGTATCCGGAGTAAGGCCCAGCTAGAGGTGTCGGAAGATGAATTCCGTTACAAGACCGAGTCAACCCGCCTGCAGATGGAAAGTCTGCGAAGCGATTCAGCCATGACCGTAATCCGGAAAGAACTGCTTCGCAACGACCGGGAAAGGGAATACAAGAAACTGGAACGTTCGTTGAAGCGGATGGAAGATCTGGTGGTTCGTGCTCCGCTCGACGGTCAGCTGAGTTTCGTCAAGGTGACTCCCGGCCAGCAGGTTGCTGAAGGAGAAAATATTGCGGAAGTAAAGGTGCTGGATCAGTTCAAGATCCACACGTCGCTGAGTGAATACTATATTGACCGGGTGACGACCGGACTTCCCGCCACCATTATCTGGCAAGACAAGAAATATCCGCTGAAAGTGAGCAAGGTGGTTCCTGAAGTCAAGGACCGCACCTTTGAGGTTGATCTGGTATTTACCGGAGAGATGCCCGACAATGTCCGGCTGGGGAAAAGCTTCCGGGTACAGATCGAGCTGGGACAACCTGAACAGGCCGTCGTTATTCCTAGGGGAAATTTTTATCAGCAGACCGGCGGGCAATGGATTTACAAGCTGAACAAAGACAAGACACGCGCCGTGAAAGTACCGGTTGTCATCGGCCGTCAGAATCCCTTGCAATATGAAATTACCGAAGGTTTACAGCCCGGAGATTGGGTTATTACGACAGGATATGATACCTTTGGCGACGCAGAAGAACTGGAAGTGAAATAAACGATAAAAATAAATTGAGAAACTCATGAAAACATTTCAATATGCAATGCGCTTTTTACTGCGCGCACGTTCTTACACCTTGATTAATCTGCTGGGACTGGCATTCAGCCTGGCCTGCTGTATTGTGCTGCTCCGTTACATTCACCGCGAATATACGGTTGATGTGCATTGTGTGGATCGGAACGAAGTCTATGCAGTCCGGGTAGATATGGAGGGCAATTCATACTGGGGAGCTTATTCAGTCTATCAGGACAGTATCCTGATTGCTCCGGAGCTGATTGATGTAACTTGTCGCTTCACTCCGCTGGACAATGATTATCTGATCAGCGACGGTCACCGTTACTCTTGTGCGGCATTGGCTACGGACAGTACCTTTTTCCGCCTGTTTTCTTTCCGTACGGTGCAGGGAGAGCAAGACCTGAACGATCCTTCATCGGTTATACTGACCGAGGGTTATGCACACAGACTGTTCGGCAAAGAGAATCCCATTGGCAAAACCATCCGTTATTCCAATGGAAAGGATTTTGTGGTCAAGGGAGTGATTGCCAAGCCCGAGAACAAGGCCTGGCTGAATTTTGATCTTCTCTTGCCTGACACTCCTTCTAATCACTGGGAGCGGATGCCGCTTGAACTTTATCGTTTCGTAGCAGGGGCAGACATGGACCAGATTAACCGCATTGGAAGTTATCCTCGCCGGGTCAATCCGCACTGGCCGGATGATACGCGTATGTACACCTTCAGTCTGGTTCCCCTGAAAGAATGCTATTGGTCTGGACTGAAAACAACGGAGGAGGGGCATATTTATGTCTGGGGCGACCGGGCGCAGCTTCGTATCTTTATCAGTCTCTGTGTACTTCTGTTGCTGACAGGCATTCTGAACTTTATCAATCTTTATTTGATCTTTATGCTCAAGCGTACCCATGAGTACGGCATACGCAGGGTGTTCGGTGCAGGAAAATTCCGGATGTTTTCCCATATTTTTGTGGAGAACCTGCTGCTGTCGGCTTTTGCGTCCTGCTTGCCTGGGGACTGATTGAACTTACCCGGATACCGGTGGAACACTTCTTTGGTTCAGTTTTCCCTATACGGCATTCGACTGGCAGCTTTCTCTGGCCCTGCTGTTTCTTTTGCCTTTGGTGGCTTCTCTTTATCCTTATTTCCGTTTTACCCGTATCCAGCCTTCTGTCAGCATACGTTCTGTCAGTACAGGCAACCGTTCGGTACGTGCACGTATGTTTCTGCTGTTCCTGCAATATACAGTAACCTTTCTGCTGGTTGTCATAGCCATCTATTTCAACCGCCAGCTTGATCTGATGCTGCACACGGATCCCGGATACCGGACGGAGAATATTCTGGTGGCCAGTCTTGTACACGAGTCAAAGGATTATTCTTCCTATCCTGATAAGGAAAGTATCGAGGTCCGCAGGAACCGGGTCCGTCAGATTGATGCCATGGTGGGAGAATGTCCGGATATTGACTGCTGGATGGTGGATTATTCCTGCCTGGCTCCGAGTGACTATGGAACCAATTTCATCGGAAAGGACGGTCGCAAGGCTTTTCTGCATATATGGTATGCCAGTCCTGTTTTCTTCCGGCTTTATGATCTTCATGTTGTGGAGGGAAGTCTTCCTTCGCTGACTGGAGATGAGGGAAATGAGGATTATTACGTTGTCAACCGGGCCGGCCTGAAGGCTCTTGGATATGATTCCTGCCAGGGGGCTTATGTCATAGCAGAATCTGACCAGCAAAGAGGCAGCAATCCGAAGCTGCATCCCATTGTGGCAGTCATTGATGATTACTACGACGGACATATCAGTACCGGCGTACGTCCGATGATATTTCAGGTCATGAAACGCTCTTCAGGTGATATCTACAGCATCTCTTTCCGTCCGGGACGTCTGCCGGCAGTGCTGGATTACCTGAAGAAAGTGGAGCGTGAAGCATATGGTATGGAAGAATTTGAGTATATACTTTTTTCCGACAAGGTAAAACAGATGTATGCAGCCGACCGCCAGCTGGCTGTTCTTTACAGTGCATTTGCTTTCATGGCCATTGTGGTTTCCTGCCTGGGACTGTTCGGTATCTCGTTGTTCGACATTCGCCAGCGTTATCGTGAAATAGCGATCCGTAAGGTACATGGAGCACGTCTGTCGGATCTTTACCGTCTGTTGCTCCGGAAATATCTGCTGATTCTGGGCGGAGCATTTCTGATATCCATTCCTTTGTCAGGATATGTTATCCATCTGTACACCCTCGATATGGTGGTCAAGGCTTCACTGAATGCCGGTATTTTCCTGCTGGCTTTGCTTGTGGTCGGCCTGATTTCCATCGGAACCTTGCTCTGGCAAGTCCGTAAGGCAACCCGCATCAGTCCGGCAAATGTAATGAGAAGTGAATAGAATGAAAACTAGAAAAAAGAAGTATTATGATCAGACACTATTTGAAGGTTGCCATGCGCAATCTGTGGAAATATAAGACACAACATTTGATTTCTTTAGCAGGAGTGGGAGTAGCCTTGCTGTGTTTCAGCATTTGCCTTTACCTGGTCCGCTATGTCTACGATCTCGATCATTGTTTTGAGAATTATGACCGGATTGCTGAGCTGAGCCTTTATGAGGAAAATGACAAGGGGGTGTCAATGTCTACACCTGTCACTCTTGCCGAGGAACTGCGTCTGAAGAAGCAGGACGGGATTGAAGCCTTCTGTGTGGTTGACCATCCCTATAGGGATCGGCCTTTCAATGTGGAGGTGAAAGACGGTAAACAGCTGCCTTACACTTTCAATGTGGCAGAGACGGATTCATCCTTTTTCAGGTGCTGGCTCCCCAGGTTTTGTGCGGTTCGGCTGCCGTTGCCAAGGTGACACCAAACTCACTGGTCGTGACTGAAAGCATGGCACGACGGGTATATGGTGATATCCGTCAGGCAATCGGAAAGCAGCTGGTGATGACCCGCCGGCTGTCCACTTCGCCCGATTCCACTCCCCGTACCGGCGGCATAGTCTATACCGTACAGGCGGTCATTGCGGATATTCCGATGAACAACAGCATTTCTTTTCTGAGCCGTCTGGATATGTTTAGCTTGAACGATTCAGAAGGAATCATACAGAGCGATGCCCGTTATTCGGTCATCGGTTCGCAAACGTTTGCCCTGCTTCGGGAAGGAGTAACGCCGCAAGACCTGAATGAACAATTCCGCAGGAGCAAGGTGACTCACCATTATTTTGACAGGGACTACAATGTGGCCGTTTATCCGATGGGAGCCAGACTTCTGGAGAAAGGTGCTTTTCCGGTAATAGCTCTGGTGACAGGCATAGCCGGAATGCTGATTCTGTTGGTGGCTTTGCTTAATTTCTATCATCTGATGGTCGGATCTTTCCTGACCCGTGTCCGTGAGTTCTGCATCCGGCAGATGACAGGAGCTACTGCTTCCGGACTTTTTCTTCAGTTGTTTGTACAATCGGCTTTGCTGATATTGCTGGCAGGATTGTTGACTTGCATCTGTATTGAAGTCATGGATCCCTGGCTTCAAATGGAAGTGACAGACATATCCTTACAGATTGATTCCATTGAGCTGATGAAACAGACCTTTGAATATCTGGCAGGTCTGCTGGCTGTTTCTGCTCTGGTCTGCCTGTTTGTTGTGTGGAAGGTACGCCGTATTTCTGTACATGCCGGAGTGGTCAGCGGTGTGCGTCGGAGTGGAAAAAGGCGGTTGCGGAATATGTTGCTGGGCATACAGCTGTTTATCTGCTGGGTATTCATTTCGCTGGCAGCCGCTCTTTACCTGCAATCGGATATGACAGGACGCACTTTGTTCAACACACTGACCATCCGGGAAAAAGAACAGATTCTGAGTGTTCCGATGGATTTCTCCTTTATGAATGCGGCCCAGAAGAAAGATCTGATCCATCAGTTTGAAGTTCTTCCGGGAGTAATGGAGGTACTTCCTTCGGATGTCAACTATCTGAAAGGCATGTCGAGTACGGGTATGTTTACGGAGAAAGGCAACAGGGACAGTTATGTAGCTGTAAATGTCATGCGCATTACGTCGGGTTTCTTCCACTTCATGCACATTCCGATGTTGTCGGGACAATCAGTCCGCGAGCCTGCAGATCTGGTGGCAGATGAAGCATTGTCCAAACGGATCGGAAAGGAAGTTCTGGGAAAACCACTTTATAATTTTGATGAAACGCCCTATCTGGTCAAGGGAGTCTGTCAGACTTTTGTAACCAATGTATACCGCGAGAGCGAAGGATTTATTTTTATGCTGACCGATTTTGATGATTATTGCGGACATTGTTATGTGAAGTGTAAGGACGGACAGGCTGAAGCCGTACGTGAGGGAATCCGGACGATCCTGAAGAAGAATCTGCCGGAAAGTGTGGAAGTCCGGATCGGGACCTTTATGGATGACATAAGTGAATCGCAGGTACTGGAATTCAAGTTGCGTGGGGTTATTCTGTTCTTCTCGGTGGTTGCTCTGGTTATTTCACTGCTGGGAGTCTATTCGGCTGTGACCATTGATACGGAATCTCGCCGGAAGGAAATGGCTATCCGTAAGATCAACGGAGCCGGTGTACGGCAGATCGTAATGCTCTTCGCGCGTTTCTATATTATTCTGCTGGCTTTGACAGCTGTACTGGGATTTGCGCTGGTGGAATTCCTGTTGCGTGCACTCAGCGGCATGTATACGGTTTTCTTCCATCACGGGGCAGGGTTCTATCTTTGTATTTTCCTGCTGGTTTCCCTGTTTGTCGCCATCACGGTAGCCTTCCGCATCTGGCAGGTTTCACGGGTCAATCCGGCTGAAGAGATTAAACGGGAGTGACGGAGCGGGCAGACGATCCGGGCTCAATGAGCAGACGAATCGCGTGTTTCATCAGTACGAAACTTGAGTTCCACCAGGTCGAAACAACAGTTCCACCAGGACGAAATAAAAGTTCCACCAGGACGAAATAAAAGTTCCACTAAGATGAAATAAAAGTTCCACCTAGTCGAAACAAAAGTTTCATCTGGTCGAAACAACAGTTTTGTCAGGACGATACAGGCAAAACCTTTGCAGAAAGTCTCCGGATCGTTTGTAGAAGTAAGCTCCTTCATGCATTCTGTTGAAAGAAACGGAAGAAATATGAAAGAAACAAATTATATAAGAACGAATCAAATTATGTTAAGATGATATTACACTATTTGAAAGTAGCTCTGCGCAATCTGAGAAAAACAAGACACAACATTTGATTTCAGCTTTGTGTCTGGCCATCGGGATTCTGACTTTCTCGTTCATGCTGTGTTTTGTGTATACAGTGGGTGAGGAAGAAGAATATATCGGAGGTGAACGGGCTATGAGGCTGATGATCAGTAAAAAGGATTTTGCCGGTGATGTTCCCTGCGTGGAGGAAGATTTCCGGGCACTGAAAAGTCAGACGTCCGGTATGCTGGAAGGTTGGGCCGTTTTCTCTTATGAGGCTGAAATGGAGGTGGAAGTGGTGGAAAAGGACGGGCGCGAAACGCCGTACAAGGTAACTTATAAAGTTGCGACTCCTGCTACTTTCCCTTTCTGGAAACTGCCTCTGCTTTACGGTTCCCGTCTGCCGGAACGGGAAGATGAAATCATTGTTTCCACTTCCTTTGCCCGCCGGATGGCCGGCAGTGAGAATCCTGTCGGACGGATTGTCCGGCTGGCTTCGCTGACTCCGGCAAATGGTATTACGGATTATCGCATCGTGAATGTGGTGGCAGAGAAAGAGAAAGGCGGTTCTCCGAGAACGGAATGCTGGTTCCCTCTGGAGATGAAGCCGAAGACCTGGCTGCAGATGTATGCCCTGAGTAAAGAGGGAGTTTCTTCAGAGTCGTTGGAGAAATATCTGGCAGGAGTCAGCTGGGTACGTGGAGATGGAACGATGATCGTAGAAGCCAGTTCGCTCAAGGAAATGGCAGAAAACCGGAATACGGATCTGGTTCAGTTTTTCCTGCTCTTCATTTCTTCGCTGATTCTGGTATCGGGACTGATCAATTTTCTGAAATTTACTTTCCAGCAGTTTTATGTCCGTCAGCGGGAACTGGCGCTGCGTAAATGTGTCGGTTCTGGTTCAAAAGGCCTTTTTCTGTTGTTGTTTTTTGAAGTATTTATCATGCTGACCATAGCCTGGTTTCTTTCCTTGCTGATGGGAGAGGTGGTAATGCCGCTGGCCCGTACCTGGCTTCCTGCAGAACACATTTTCTGGTTGTCTGCTTCGGCGGTCTATCGTCTGCACATCCTTGTTTATCTCGGAACTTTGTTGCTTTGTATTCCTCTGTTGCTGATTCCGGTGTGGCGGGTCCGTAAGGTCAGTCTGATCCGTCTGATTCCTGTCACCGGCGGAAAACATGTTTTCCGTTCCCTGATGATCGGCATTCAGCTTGTAGTGTGCATCTTTTTCCTGGGAGCTATGATGGTGGTTCATTTGTCTTATGCCGAACTCTTCGGAAAGACGTATGCCCCTCTGAGTCCTGCTGAAGAAGACGGTGTCTTTCCCTTTCGGTGAATTCGGAACGTATGCGCCAGAACTGGGATGAGATTCGTTCCGGACTGACCGCCTGCCGGGTATTGAACGTCTGGTTACACTGGGTGATGAAACTTTGGACAGAAATCAGTTCTCTTATCTGTATACATCTTATGAAAAGGCAGACCATTCAAAGGTGAGTGTTACCGTAGCTCAGGGAGATCCGGCTTATTTTGATTTCTTCCGTATTCCGATGAACGGGAAGCCGATGGAGGCCGACACTGAAGGATATGTTTATATCTGTCAATCCTTTTCAGATCTGTTGCAGACTGAACAGACGGATGGAACAGTGGTACTTGACGGGAGAAGCTATCGGATTGCAGGAGTATATCCGGATCTCTACAAACAGGTAATTCTGGATGGACAGGCCAACCTTTCCGTGTTTTTCCCTTCCTCGCAGGCAGCTTCCTGCCTGTTGAAGATTGCACCCGGAACGATGTTGATCAGGTGACGGAACAAGTCATTGCGTTGTGTCGCCGGTATGTTCCGGAGACATTACCGCTGGAGATTCACAGGCTGACGGATGTCCGGCAGACACAAGCTGCTACAATCGGATGATGAAATCTTCCATGGGAGTGTTGGCGCTCATCTGTGTTCTGCTGGTTGTCCTGAGTGTATATTCTTCGGTTACAATGGATGCGGAAGCACGAAGAAAAGAAGTTGCCATACGCAAGATTAACGGAGCTTCTCCCCGGGATATCGGTATATTATTTGCACGCGGTTATGTCGTAATCTTTCTGGTTGCTTTCGTTGTGACTTATCCGGTGCTGAGGCTTGCTATGATTCAGACATTGAGTGATTCCGGTCTGCAGTCCATTTACGGTTGGGGATGGGGAGTGTGTCTGTTTTTTGTAATCGCCTGCCTGATCGGAATGACTGCCTGCTGGCAGATCCTCCGGATTATGTGGTTGAATCCGGTAGAAGAAATCAAGAGAGAGTGAAGCTGGATGGATATGGGACAGCGCAGGTACAAAAGAAATTTGTGAGTGAGATAATCCTTCAGAAGGATTGGAAAAAAGATTATTATTGGTTTTTAGATATTCAATTAAGATGATGATTAAGACAGTAAATTTACAGAAGGTATTCCGCACGGATGAGGTGGAAACCTGGGCATTGAACAATGTGAACATTGAAATTCAGGAAGGTGAGTTTGTGGCTATTATGGGACCGTCCGGTTGCGGCAAGTCTACTTTGCTCAACATTCTAGGTCTGCTGGACAATCCGACAGGAGGAGAATACCGCCTGAACGGGGAGGATGTTTCAACGTATACCGAAGCGCAGCGTACGGCTTTGCGCAAGGGAGTAATCGGATTTGTATTCCAGAGTTTCAATCTGATTGACGAACTGAATGTGTATGAAACATTGAGTTGCCGTTGTTGTATATGGGTGTTTCGGCCTCTGAGCGCAAACGCAGGGTAGAAGATGCCATGAACCGGATGGCCATTGCACACCGGGTGAAACATTTCCCCCAGCAGTTGTCGGGCGGACAACAGCAGCGTGTGGCAATAGCCCGTGCCGTAGTGACTAATCCAAGCTGATTCTGGCCGATGAGCCTACGGGTAATCTGGATTCCAAGAACGGTAAGGAAGTGATGGATCTGCTGACCGAACTCAACAAGGAAGGAACCACCATCGTGATGGTAACCCACTCTCAGCATGATGCCGGCTATGCCGATCGCGTCATAAATCTGTTCGACGGTCAGGTCGTGACGGATGTGACCCTATAAGCTCAATGGCCGTGAAAGTCTGTCAGCAAGGTTCCCGGATTCCCGGTCTGACCTTGTTGACAGACTTTTTGCCGGGAGTAAACAAGATAACAGTTTCATTTTGTTTTTATCAATCGAATGAGTACCTTTGAATCGTCTTTGAAAAACAGGCTCTATCAATGTAATCTAATCATTTAAGCATATGAAAAACAACGGATTCTGCTCGTCGGGATTATTTCTGTAGGGGTTATAGCCCTGCTTATTCTTTTCGGATGGCTTTTCCGGAAACCTTTGTACCGGCTCAGTCTGGGAGATATTGATGCACGTTATCGTTCGGCCATGCTGGCTTATCAGGAGCACCGTTATGCGGATGCCCGCAAGGAACTTGCCCCGCTGGCCCGCCTGGATACGGCAAAATGTGCCCAGTTCCTGCTGGGAGACCTGCTGTACCGGGGTGAAGGAGGACCGGCAGATCTTCCGGAAGCTTGAATCTTTTCTGATGGCTGCCCGTCAGGAGCACGTCGATGCGCAGGCCAATGCCGGTTTTATGTATACGTATGGACTGGGTACCCGTCAGGATTTCGGAGAAGCCATGGACTGGCTTTACCGGGCAGCTCTCCGGGGAAATCCGAAAGCTCAGCTGGGAATGGGGAATCTTTATAAGAACGGCTGGGGACCTGTACGCAATGAACAGGCTGCTCTCAACTGGTATCGCCAGGCCGCGGCTCACGGCAATTCGGATGCCATGAACAACATCGGATACATGTACCGGAACGGACTGGGGGTACCTCGTAATTATGAAGAAGCCCTGTTCTGGTTTCAGAAGGCGGCTAATCTGGGAAATTCTTCCGCACAGTATAACATCGGTAATCTGTATTGCTGGGGCAAGGGGTAGATAAAGACATTGTTCAGGGAGCCCGATGGATGCTTAAATCGGCTCTTCAGGAAAATGCTCCTGCCCAATATAACCTTGCGAGAATGTACCAGTGGGGAAAAGGAGTGGAAAAGAATCAGGAAGAAGCAATGAAGTGGTATCGCCGGGCTGCGGCTCAGGGACACGAAAAAGCCATGCTGGCATTGGCCAGACTGGAGAAGAATGAAACCGTCGAAGAGCGGGATTCCACATTTATGCCCGATGAAGGCTGGCCGGAATGAGTTTCCGGCCTCGGGCCGTCTTTGGAAGGCGGCCTTTATTTGTTTTCCATATCTTTCAGATGGATCTCAAGTGCCTTGACGGAAATATGGATTTCCCAGATGGATATTCCCAAGGAAGCGATGAGCAGCAGGAGAGCCAGTCCGAAGATATATGCTGAGAGGTCGTGCAGACCGATGTAGATCAGAAACATGGCGACAACGCAGAAAAACAGACTTGAGATACCCAGTACCTGCATGCTGCGTGTCAGATAAAGGCGTTTGCGCAGGTTGTCAATCTGAGCCGCTGTGATCTCAGAATGATTTTGAAGATATTGTTCTTTCAGGGTACGCACCAGCTGGGCATATGAAAGAAACCGGTTGGTATAGGCCAGCAGGATCAGAGATACGCTGAGAAAAGCAGGGTAGGCGTCGTAAGATTCAGTTCGTCCATTATTCATCAGTTTAGAATTTGCAGACAAAGATACACAGATTCGTCCGTACCTTTCGTATTATTCCGGGAAAAAGTATAAGTTTGCATCATGTTTAGACAAGAAGTTTTCCGATGGATTGAAGAACGGCACTTATTGCTTCCGGGCGAGAGAGTGCTGGTGGCACTGAGCGGGGAGCTGACTCGGTGGCTTTGTTGTGTGTGTTGCAGGAGCTGGGTACAGGCTGGAGGCTGTCCCATTGACAATTTCATTTGCGGGGAGAAGAGTCCGACCGTGACGAACGGTTTGTCCGTCAATTATGCGAGAGAAGGCAGATACCTCTTCATGTGATTCATTTCTCTACCGGAGCATATGCTGCTTCCCGGAAGATTTCCATCGAAATGGCAGCCCGGGAACTCCGTTACCGCTGGTTTGAAGAGTTGCGGGATCAGGGCGGTTTCCGTGTGGTAGCCGTAGCACATCATCGGGATGACAGTGTGGAAACGCTGTTGCTGAACTTGACCCGCGGCACGGGAATCAACGGGCTTCGGGGAATCAGACCGGTCAATGGAACGGTTGTCCGGCCTTTGCTGGGGGTAAGTCGGGAAGCCATTCTGACTTATCTGGATCGGCTGGGACAGCCTTATGTAACGGACAGTACCAATCTGGAAGATGCTTATGCACGCAATAAAATCCGTCTGAATGTGCTTCCGGCTTTGCGTGAAATCAACCCTTCGGTTGCTGAATCGATCGCCGAAACGGCTTCCCGTCTGGATGATGTGGCAGAGATTTACCGGCATGCCATGCAGGAAGCCTGTTGTCGGGTTTGTCCGGACGGAAAACGGATCTCCATTCCGGCTCTGCTGAAGGAAGTGGCGCCCCAGGCGGTTTTGTTCGAGCTGTTGCACGGGAAAGGATTCAATGCATCCCAGATCAGGGATATCCTGCGTAGCCTTTCCGGTGAATCCGGACGTTTGTTTCAGGGGGCAGGATGGACTTTGTTGCGCGACCGTAAATATCTGTTTCTCCGGTCAGATGCGGAGAAAAGTATCTTGTCTGTCCTTCAGGAACGGATCGTTCCGGTAGAAGATCTTCCGTGTTGCCGCGCGAGAAGGAAGTGGCGTGTCTGGATGCCGACCGGATTACGTGGCCGCTGGAACTGAGAGTGTGGAGTTCCGGAGACCGTTTCATTCCGTTGGGCATGCAGAATTATAAGAAAGTGCGCGACTATCTGCGTGACCGGAAAATGTCTCTTTTTGAGAAAGAAAAGCAACAGGTGGTGGTTTCAGGCGGGGAGATTGTCTGGCTGGTCAATGAACGCATCGACCAGCGTTTCCGGGTAACCGGGCAAACGCGCCGGGTGCTGTTGCTTCAGGTTCGTGAGGAACGCTCTGA